>JAAIGE0101368227.1_pt1 | contig 16764 bp, 23 predicted proteins | sample 6487951 | NCBI WGS metagenome assembly JAAIGE01 (sample SAMN13974128, study PRJNA590717) | phyllosphere metagenome | biome: tomato field; feature: multiple bacterial spot infested tomato fields; material: tomato leaves; isolation source: leaves from tomato fields | host: Solanum lycopersicum ... | reverse complement strand
GCTCCGGAGGACCTCGCCGGCCACGTGGCGTTCTGCCTTCGCGAGATGCCCGGCCGATCGTGGTTGACCAATATGGGTCGGTAGGAGCCCGTCCACTTTTCCGGCCGGCATTCTTCGAAGCGGCCGTTCCGCTTACGGCCACAACCGGGCATGACGACCGCCCGTAACGGGATCGCTCAGCGGACACACCTCCCGGGCCTCCGTGGTCCCGGCCCGCCCAGGGAAGCTGCCGTCTCATAGGACCCGTACGCTGATCCTTTCGATGAGGGGGCCTCAAACGTACACTTGTGGCCATGACCACGATTCTGATCGGCTACGCCCGCTGCTCGACCGACAAACAGGACCTCGCAGCCCAACGCGCGGCGCTGGTGGCGCTCGGCGTCGCGCCCGAGCGCATCTACACCGACCATGGATTGAGCGGGACCAATCGCGCGCGACCGGGCCTCGACCAGGCCCTGGCGGCCGCCCGCGCCGGCGACACGCTCGTGGTGCCGAAGCTCGACCGCCTGGCCAGGTCCGTGCCGGACGCGCGGGCGATCGCCGACGCCCTCGTCGCTCGCGGGGTGAGGCTGGCCCTCGGCGGGAGCGTCTACGATCCGGCGGACCCGATGGGGAAGATGTTCTTCAACGTACTCGCCACCTTCGCCGAGTTCGAGAGCGACCTGATCCGACTCCGCACCCGCGAGGGAATGGCGATCGCCCGGGCTCGGGGCAGGCTGCGCGGCAAGCAGCCCAAGCTGTCGGCCCGGCAGCAGCGCGAGGTTCGGCGTATGCACGATGCGGGCGAGCACACGATCGGCGACCTCGCCGAACTCTTCGCGGTATCCCGCCCGACCGTCTATAGAACACTGGCGCGGGTGGCAGGGACCGCGACAGCACTCGACGCAGCCCACGGCTGAGGGGCGACAAGCCCACCGGGGATCCTGGTCGTCGTCGGCCGTCGCCTCAAGGGGCGTCCGGTGCTGTCCTGGCTTCCGGATCGACGATGCCAAGCGTTTCCCTGAGCTTGGCGTCGAGCCGGGGCTGGCTCCGCGTCTCGCACTCCCAGACGGTCACGACTGTCCAGCCGAGGGCCAGAAGGGCCGCCTCGGACCGGGCATCCCGCTCGACGTTGCGGGCGAACCTCGCGGCCCAGTAGTCCGGCCGCGTCGCCGGGATCGACGACCGACCGCAACCATCGTGACGATGCCAGAAGCAGCCGTGGACGAAAATCGCGACGCGTCGCGACAGCAGGACCAAGTCCGGTTTCCCTGGCAGCGGAGGGGGATTCGTCCGATATCGCACCCGCAGGCGACGCAGCGCCCGGCGGACGGCCAATTCGGGTTCCGTCCCTGATCGTCTCACGCGGCGCATCAACGCCGTGCGCTGTTCTGCCGTCAGGTGATCGGTCATGACGAGGCCGGGCGTCCCAGGGCCGCCTTCGTTGGGGTCAACGGCGACCTGTCGCGGTCCACGCACGTCCCGACCCTGGCATGTTGGCGGCTCACGTTGATAATATCCCCACCGGGAAAAACCAGCGACGGCGTCGGTATGAGCGAAGAAGCAAGGGCGGCGGTCGGCGTCGAGGGCCACGGCGACCGCCCGTCCGGAGAGGTCGTCGAGGCCGGGGGTGAGGACGCCGCGCGCGAGACGCTGCCCCCTCCGGTCGAGCCTTCGACCGATTTCTCGAAGGTCGACGAGTTCCGGCTTCAGATCCAGGGCGGGATCCTGGAGAACCTCGGGATGAAGATGTACACCAGCGTCGGCAAGGTGCTGGTGGAATTCGCGGCCAACGCCTTCGACTCCGACTCCCCTTACGTGGACGTGCGGTTCGACGGGCCGGCGATCGAGGCGGATCGCGAGCGCGTCCTGGCGGAGGCCAAGCGCCGCAACGAGGAGGCCCCGCGGGTCGAGCCTGTCCCCGGCTCGCGCAAGCCGAAGCGCAAGGCCAAGGTCGTGATCGAACCGCTGTCCGAGACGCTCGGCATCGAGATCGCCGACGGTGGCCACGGCATGACGGCCAAGGAGATGGCCGAACGCTTCCTGCCGCTGAACCGGAACCGCCGTCGCGGCGCGTCGAAGGAGGAAGAGGACTTCTACTCCGAGGCCGGCAAGCGGCTCGTCATGGGCCGCAAGGGCATCGGCAAGCTTTCCGGCTTCGGGGTCGCCGAACGTGTCAGGGTCCGCTCGAAGCGCAAGGGGCAGCCGTACTGGACCGAGATCGACCTCCGCGCGGCCGACCTCATGGACGAGCCGAACGTCACCCAGAAGCCGATCCCGCACAGCTACGTCCCCGTCGATCCGGCGGACCTGGACGTCCACGGCACGGTCGTCACGCTGACCGGGATCCGGTGCGACGCCGCCAACTTCACGCAGGCGGAGATCGAGGGCGTCCTCAACGAGACGTTCTACCCGATCAAGCGTCAGGAGTTCGACCTGCGCATCAACGGGACGTCCGTCCCGAAGCCGACGCCGGCCGTCGACTACGTCTACCCGGAGGATGTCGGTCGTGACGGGATGCGCACCGAGACGCTGACCGACCCGAACTGGGGCGAGCTGTCCTTCTCCTACCGCGTCCAGTTCCGCGTGCAGCGCCTCGACTCGGTCAAGCGGGGCGCCTACCTGTATTCGAAGGGGCGGCTGGCGATGTCCCCCAGCATGCTCTCGCTCACCACCGGCATGCACAACTTCATGGCGCACCAGTACATGGAGTGCATCGTCGAGACGGACGACATCGACAATCTGAACATCGACGTCATCGGCTCGAACCGATCGGACATCATCAAAAACAGCGACGTCGTCCGGGCCCTCTTGGCCCGGATCGAGGACATCATGAAGGACGCCATCAAAGCGAACGGCGTCTTCCGCGAGGCCAAGGCCGATAAAATTATCGACGAGGATCCGGCCACCGAGGGCATCCGGAAGATGCTGGACATGGTCGCCGGCTCGCAGAAGAAGAACGTGCGCGAGCTCGCAAAGACCTTCCTGAAGCACTACAAGGTGGACTCCGACGAGTTCAAACATCTCACGCCGCTCATGATCGGCGCCGCTAATGCGGGCGAGATCCTCATCGACCTGATCAAGGTGGCTAACAGCGCCGAGTCCGTGACCGAGATAGCGCCGAGCCTGCTCAAATTGCGGGAGATCGAGCGCAACGACACGATCAAGGTCTTCCGCGCCAGGAAGCGCGCCATCGCCGGCCTACAACGGATCGTGGCCACGGAGCGGGACGCCACGAGCAAGACCAAGAAGGACGAGCGCGCGCTGCATCAGCTGCTGAAGGCAGATCCTTGGCTGATAAGGCCCGACCTGAGCAGCTTCGTCAGCAGCGACCTCGGGATGGACACCGTGCTCGACCGCTTGTCGAAGAACCTGGAGATCGACGGCTACGCCGCCGTGCCTCCTGACGACGATTCCGTAAGCGAGGGCGACGACGACGACGTGCAACGGAAGAAGACGGTCCGACCCGATCTCGTTTCCCTCGTCGGGAACGGGCTGAACCCGACGCACATCCTGGTGATCGAGCTCAAGGCGCCGGGGTTGCCCATGCGCCGGGAGCACCTCGCCCAGCTACGCAGCTACATGAGGCAGATCGAGGAGTACCTGGAGGCGACCTACGGCACTCGGGGCAGCCGGATCGCCGTCGAGGGCGTGTTGATCGGCACGATGCCGAAGCCGGAAACCCAGAGCCCCGCCAGCAAGGACCTGATGTACGACATCAGGACGATGCAGACGGTCGATGGCACCTGGGAGGTCGTCGGGCTGCCCGAGATGCTGGCGCGCACTCAGCGCGTGCACGCCGAGATCCTCGACGCGCTGTACAAGGACGAGGAGTCTGGGGCGGTGCCGAAGGAGGAAGCCCCGGAGGAGGCCACTCCCGCCGACGTAGCTTCGCCTATTACGGCCTAAGCTGCGCGCGCCACCACCGGGGTGGACGCCCCGCCGATCGCGGCGTGCAAGGTCCGTCCCACCGCGTGGGCCATCGGCACCGGCACGCCGTTCCCGATCTGGCGCGCGGCCGGGAGGGGCCGCCCCTCGAAGCACCATGAGTCCGGGACGCCCTGCAGCCGTGCGCCCTCCCGCAGCGACAGCGTGCGATTCTCGAATGGGTGGAGGTAACGGCCCTTCGATGGATTCTGGAAGTTGCACCGGATGGTGTTGGAAGGCTTGTTCGGGTCGATCCGACCCCAGACGTCCGTGGCCTGGTCGGCTATCTTGAGCCACGAGGGCGGGCACAGTTCAGGATGACCGCGAAGCAGGTCCCGCTTGTCGCCGAGCGGCGGGATCAACGCGATCCTGTCGGCGGCGATGCCCTTCGGCGTCGGCCAGACGTGCATCGGGTCTGCCCTGTCGAGGCCGGGGGCGAACAACGCGGATCCGGCAGTCCGCGGGACGGCTGAGGTCGGCGCCGGCGGCTCGATCGGGCCAAGTCGCGACGCGACCGTGAAGGCGCGACGCCGCCTCTGCGGGACACCGAAGTCCAGGGCGTCCAGCTCCCAGGTGACGACGTCCTCGTAGCCTAGGTCGCGCAAGCCGGCAGCGAGCTCGCGCCACTGAGGCGAGCGCAGGAACGGCGGCACGTTCTCGATCACGACGAGCGACGGGTCGGCGGCACGCACCCACGGCAGGATCAGCAGGCCGAGGGCGTTGCGGACGTCCGTGGGATCCCGTCGTCCAAGGGTGCTGAACCCTTGGCACGGCGGCCCTGCTATGACGACGTCGACCTTCGGCGCGCCGGTAAAGTCAGCCACCGAGCCGCGCACGACGCAGCGGGACACGTTGCGCCGGTAGGAGGCGACTGCCTCATGCCCGAGCTCCACCGCCAGGACCGGCTCGAACCCGGCCTGCACGAGACCGGCGCTGAACAGCCCGGCGCCCGAGAACAGGTCGAGGTGGGTCGGTGCGGACATTGGGCCCCCGGCTTGCGGCGATTTTCATTATACGTTTATATAGCCCGCAAGCAAGGCACCAGCGTCAGGACTCCCATGGCTCGACACGTGGCTCTGACCGAGGACCAGCACGACGCTATCATGAACGAGGTTAACGACTTCCTTCGTAACAAGGACGTCAAGGTCTCGCACCTCGCTCGGGCGTGCGGGTTGGCGCAGCCCTTCGTTTGGAACGTCGCGAACGGGAACTTCCAGATGGAAACCCAGCGCCTCCGGCGCTTGATGCAATACATTCGTATAAAAAATGAAGGGATCGAAGCTGCAGACGAGGGTCTGCGGTCCGCGATCGATCGATACTTTTCAGCGGGGGGCGACCTGACCCTGCTGAGGTCGAGCGTCGAGATGCTGGCAGGGATGTTTGAAGCCCAGCAGGGGGGCGCCAGGGGACCTGGGGCTGCGGGTAACGACGCCTGAGCCCGGTGACTTGAGCGCCGTGGTGAGCGCAGCTGCGGACTGCATTGCCCGCTGGGGGCGGCAGAGGATGGTGGGCGCCGCCACAAAGGCAGTCTATCGCGCCGTGCGTCCTTGTGCGCGCTAATGCCGGGAAAGTGGTATTATCTGGTAGGTCCAGGCCAGGGCATAAATGGACGTTGGCGTAGAAGACGACCGGCGGAATTCAGCGGGCATACGCGTCCACCAACTAACGAACTCATTCATCGACGCACTGAACTCGGCCAGCGCTGCAACCGTCTAGTGGGGCGAGCCGACCTCATGCCAAGATCATCACCTCGGACGATCACGACGCGCACGGACTGCACGCGCTTTCCGCCCCGTGCACCGACCCGACCCGCCTGACGATGGAGCCGTCGGCCATATGGGTCCGAGACCACCCCCTTCCGGGGCATTGCTCGCGCCAAACCTGGGCGGCTGCCTCGTACATGGAAACCGCTCTATGCCGAACTTTGACAACGACTTGACGTGACATCTTACGTACCGATCGACAAGCTTCGTGAAATCCCATCGCCCCCGGGGGCAGGCCCCCCTCGTCGGGGCAGGGTCACCCTCCGCCAACGGCGGCCGTCCCATCCACGCTGGAATGCCCTCGACCCCGGCTCCCCTGACCACGGGGCCGACCGTGCCAAGCGAGGCGTGCCCCCGATTCAGGTCACGGCGCGCCGAGTCGACGGGCCATCCGATTCGCGCGCGCGATGGCCCGTGGTTGGGGTGGGCAGCCCCCATCCATGGGGCGCCTCCTAGGGGCAGGCAGGCTCAGTAGTCGGCCGCAGGATGCCCGGTTTGGAGTTGGCCAGCGACGCGCGTAGCATCCTCGATGTCGACGGGAGTGCTGCCCCGGAGACCTCACCGCGGATCCTGCTACACGTGCCCGACACTCCCCTTCCGTCCCCGTCCGACCGGCTCGCGCTGATGCTGATGCACGTCGGCGTCGCGCACCGCATCGGTGCGCGCGGGCGGATCGCGTTCGCATCCGAGCCCGAGACGGGCTGGGTCGAGAACATGGTCGCGAACTCCAGCCGCGCCCTGCGCGAGCACCTCGCCGCCGCCGACCCACAGTACCTCTCCCAGCACCGCTTCTCGTTCCGCCGCCACACGGGCTGCGTCGAGGCCGTCTGCAGCGTCTGGTGGGACCTCGACTTCCGCGGCAAGGACCGACACGGCAATCCGCTGCCATTCGCCGACCACGACCTGGAAGAGGTCGTCGCGATCGTTCTCTACGTCATCGCCTCGGTCGGCCTGCCGCCCCCGTCGTACGTCACGGATTCGGGCACCGGCTGCCACGTCATTTGGACACTGCGCGGCCTGGACAAGGATGCCATGAAGAGATGGCGCGCGCTGATGAAGGCGTTGCGCGGCCCCCGGCTCGACGACGCAGGTAACCCGCGCGCCCGCGATTGGCGCACGCCGGATGCCTATGAGGTGGCCTGGACGCAGAGGATGCTGCCCCTGGCGCGCACCCTGCGAGACCTCGGCCTGGACCATGCCGCGTCGGACCCTGCCCGCGTCCTGCGCCTGTGGGGAAGCGTGTCTCCGAAGAACGGCCGGCTCGTCCGTTGCGCATGGCCTTCCTCGATCGAGGACATCGAGCCCGTCGACTTCAACCGCCTCTGCGATGCGGCCTTTCCACTGACGCGCGAACAGCTCCGGGCACTGCGCAAGGACCGCGCGGCCGCGCGCGAGGCCAACCCGGACGCCATCCCGGCTCCACGTGCCTCCCGCCCGCGCGTCGCATCTGGGGCGAAGTGGGCGACGGTCCGCCACGACCTGATGGCTCTCCTGGAGCACCGCGGCGCGGCGTGGTTCCAAGTCAACAAGCGGCGCGACCTGTGGTGCCTCCACATGGCCGTTGCGCTGTCACAGACTGAGGGTGGCGACGCCCAGACTTGGGCTGAACAGCTCGGCCCTCTGGTCGGTCAGCCCGTGCACGAGCTGACGACGGCGCTGTCAGGCGTCGAGCGGGGGATGCACGCTCACGCCGCCGGCGAGACCATCGATTATGAGGGCGACATTCGTCCCGCCTTCTACGACTACCACCCGGCTAGGATCGCCTTCGAACTGCTGGTGACCGACGACGAGTTCCGGGACCTCGGGCTGAGGATCGTCCGCCCGGAAGGCATGCCCGCGATGACGCCGGCCGATCGCCAGCGCCGCCGCCGCGCCCGGCTCTCCCCGGATAGCAAGGGGCGCGACGAGAAGGCTCAGGACCGGCTAGACTTGGGGCGGCGGGCTTGGTGGATGCGCATCTCCGGTCTCACGGTCGCTGAGTGCGCGCTGGAGCTCGGCTGCAGTGTGTCCAGCGTCGAGCGGGCGATCGCCGAGGCCGACGCTCACGCTGACGGCATCGTCTCCCTCGAAACCGTGTCCACCACGCCGGTGTCCGTTCAGGACGATGCGGTCGCGATCCCCTCAGTTGTGTCACGCCTTTGTATAGTCCCCGAAGGGGCGCCTCTCCCCCCAGCCTCAACCCCTCGCCGGATCCCGCCCGCCGCCGCGCAGCGGCCATCATCGGCGCCGCGGACCCCAGCCGCATCGCGCATCGCCTCCCTCCGCACCCCCTACGATCGATCCTCAGCCCCGCCAGCCCCCCTCGTCGCGTCCGGAGATGCCTGGGGCCATGGCCGATACTCGTCGGATCCTCGGGCCGCTGACGAGCTCGTGGCGACCGTCATGGGCCTTCTGAGGGCCGAGGAGGCGAGAGACCGCCGGCGAACCTCCCGAAACAGCCGCCGGTCCTCGCATCCGGTCCGACTTGCCCCGCTCGACCCTGCCCGCGAGGCAGAGGCATACGCGGACGCATCCGGAGGCTTCTCGACGCCACGGCGACGGCATGAGGTGCTTGTCGCTGCCTAGGAGCGGGGGTATCCTCTCGAAGCCTGTAGCAGGGTGGATGCAGCACATCCGACACGCCCGTCCCGGCCTCCGGGGCGGGCGTCGTCATGTCGGGCAATGCGTGGCGCTGACCGGGACACGGGCCCTGTGGCAGCCTCCCCGGCATGGCACGCAGGCAATCCTCCCAAGGCTTCAATCTCTCGGACTTCGATGGCGTCGACCTCGCCGTCGACCTCGCGAGCGAGATCGAGAGGTGGCGGGACGAATTCGTCCGCACCGTGGGAATGACTGACTACAACCGGGGCATGGCCAAGTACCGGCGCGCCGCGGGCTGGGCGGTCGATGAGGTCGCCAAGACGGCCGTTCAGGGGATCCGCCTTCGCTTCCACAACAAGCTGAAGCGGCGGTCTCCGTGGACCGAGTCCGCGGTCGCCTACAAGCGCCTCAGTAAGTCGGAGCTGAGCGCCCTGGAGCGGGGCGAGCGCAACGCGGAGGACGTGTTCGCCCAGGTCTACGTCAAGCCCAAGCAGTCGGCGTACCTCAAGTACCTCTTCGGCCTTGAGGACAACGTGCGCTTGCCCGGCGACGTCGGCATGGCGCAGCGGAAGATCCTGATCCCCTGGTGGGACAACATCACCAAGACCCAGGGCGTCCGGCCTACGAAGGACGGCGGGGTGCCGCGGGCGTTCCTGAGCAGGCTTGTGCGCGAGACGTCCGCCGACCGGGCGCCGAAGAAGTCGGGCACGCAGAGCCGGTGGGGCGTGTACTACGGCAAGATCACGATCCACGGGCAGCAGCACGAGGCGTTCATCGCCCGCCCGCCCCGGGTGCCCGTGACGGAGCAGGACGTCCTCCATCGGGGGCACTCGGCGCTGGACCAAGTCATCCAGACCCGGGGCGGGGACCTGCGACGGATCGGGCGGAAGCTCAAGGACGTCGACCACCCCCGCATCCTGTTCCTCGCCGTCGACAAGGCGCGCTACCGGCCGATCCTCCAGAAGCCGTGGAACGAGGCCTGCGAGGACGCCGCCTCGCGCGTGCCGGAGATCATGAACCTGCAGCTCAACGAGAACCTTGGGCACCAGCTCAGGAACGCCCGCCACCTTTACTAAAGCCGCCCGGCCGGGACCGGGAGGCCCACGACATGGGGAACCGCGGCTAGCCGAATTCGGGGCGCCGGGGGACGCTCGGGGCACAGGAGCGATCCCCGTGCCTCCAGCCCCTACGTCCGTCCCAGCATCCTCCGCCTTCGTCAGCCAGCCCCAGCGCGGCAATCCCCGCGGGATCCGCGCCCGGGCCACCGACCACGCCGTCCGGCGCTTCGCCGAGCGCGCCGTCGGCGTCATCGTCGACGAGGGCATGGACGACACCGCGGCGCTGGCCGAGCTCGGCCGCCGCGGGGTGAACGTCCGCCGGGTCCGCCAGACCCTGTCGAAGCTCGGTGGCATCGGCGTCGCCAACAAGGCGCAGGCCGTCATCGTCAACGGCTTGAAGCTCGTCATCCGGGACGGCGCCGTCGTGACGGTGCTGGCCAAGAACCAAATGCGCGAACCTCGGGCTCTGGACGAGGCCCTGGCTGCGGCCCCGCCGCCCCGGTGCGTGCTTCACGCGGACTACAGGCCATGACGGACAAGCCCTTCAGCTTCGAGGGCTGCGAGAGCCCGGCCGCCTGTCGGGACGGGATCCGCCCCCTGCTCGCCAAGAACATGGACTGGAGCGAGGTCCACTGCGGCCGCTGCGGCCAGCGCGGCGTCGTCCGCCATGCCGACCTCGACTCGGCCGAGCCGGCCAAGCCCGCCGCCGCTGCGAAGGCGAAGCCCGCCCCGGCGGCCGAGCCCGAGGCCCCGGCCGCGGCCCCCGCCGCAGAGCCCGAGGTGAAGGCATGACCTGGGGTCCCTACAACCCTCACAGGGTCCCGCACGTGTCCCGCGAGGGCGAGTGGCTGGCCTCGATGATCCTGGCCGCCTTCTCGATCGCCCTGCTGCTGCCGGGCTCGACGTTCAGCCGGCCCGTCTTCGTGAACTTGGCCGCCGTCGCCCCCGAGGGGACGTGGGGCATGGGCCTGCTGCTGGTCGCCGTGGTCCGCATGATCGGGCTGTGGGTGAACGGCAACTGGCGACGCTCGCCGACCCTGCGGTTCGCGGGCGCGGCGGCCGGCGCGGTCGTGTGGTTCTCGCTGTCTCGGCTCTTCTCCGACGACTCCTACCCCGGCGTGAACACGGGCGTCCTCGTCTACGCGGCCCTCGGCCTGTTCGATGTCTACGCCGCCGGGCGCTCCCTCCTCGACCAGGGCCGCAACGATCAGCGCGCCGCGATCCACCGCCGGGAGACCGTTTGATGCTGGCCGGTGCGTACGCGCTGCTCGTCGCCATCCCTGCCGACGTTCTGAACGCGCTAGGCGTCGTCGCTGGCGGGATCGGCACGGCGGTCTTCTACCTCTGGGGCCGGTTCCGGAAGCTCCCGGCCGCCGCAACCGCGGAGCCCCGCGCGCCGCCCTGTCCGAGACCGACCCCGAGCTGGGCTTCACCCTGGTCCGGACCGGCACCGACCTGACCCGCGCCCTCCACGAGCACGGCGACCTGCTGCGCGACGCGCTGCCGGCCCAGCCCGGCCGCCGCAACCGCCCGAGGACCTGACATGGCGCGCGAGTCCTTCAGCTCCGCGATCGCCTACGTCCTCGCCCACGAGGCGGGCTACGTGAACGACCCCAAGGACCGGGGCGGCCCGACCAACATGGGCATCACGCTCGCGACCCTGTCCGCCTGGCGCGGCGTGAGGGTCACGGCGGCCGACGTCCGTGCTCTCGGCCGGCCCGAGGCGACGGCGATCTACCGGTCCGAGTTCTGGGACCGGATCCGCGCCGACCTGCTGCCGGCGGGGCTCGATTACGCGCTGTTCGACTTCGCCGTGAACAGCGGCGCCGGGCGCGCCGTGCAGTACCTCCAGGCGTTGCTGAAGGCCCGCAAGCTCTACGCCGGCGAGATCGACGGCGGCCTCGGGGCCAAGACCCTGGAGGCGCTCGCCAAGCTCACAGACATCCCCCGTCTGGTCGGCGACCTGTCCGCCATGCGGCTGAAGTACCTCCGGCGGCTCGACGACTGGCCTCGGTACGGCAAGGGCTGGGCGAGGCGCGTAGCCGAGGTGCAGGCCGTCGCCGCGCGAATGGCCGGGGGCGGCCCGGCTCTGCCGCAGGTCGCCACGCTGCCGGAGCCCGCGCCGTCGTCCCGGGGCGCCAGGGTCGCCGTGTCACGCACCCTGCCGGGCAAGGCGGCCATCCTGTCCGTGGCCTCCGCCGTCGGCGAGCAGGCCTCCGAGTACGCGACGACGATCTCGGCGCTGCAGGACATCGAGCCCGTCTTCAGGTGGGCGTTCGCCGCCCTGACCGTCATCGGGATCCTGGCCGGCCTGGCCAAGGCCATCCAGCTCGCGCAGGGCAACGGAGACATCCCGCGTGTGCCGCGCGCCGCCCGGGCCCCGGATCCGGTAGGGGCCCCGATTGAGGCCCCTGCCGCGCCGGTCGCCGCCGCCGTCGAGACCCCGGCCACGGACGCCGAGTTCTTCGCCAGCGTCGACGCTGCCGAGGCCGAGCTCGGCCCGATCGGCGAGGATCCGGCCGACCCGGAGGGCACAGGCCCGAAGCTGCCCCCGGCGCCCGAGCCGACGCACATCGAGACCGCGGTCGCGGCCGTGGCGGTACCGGCCTAATGGCGACCCCGCTGCCCCACGCGCTACCGCTGGCGTTCCGGCTCTGCCTGAGCCTGGCGTGGCCGACGCCGTCGGGCGGCGTCCGGCCGGGATTCGCGTGCCCGTCCGAGGCGCCGGGGCCCGCCCCGGTGCTGCCGACCATGCCGGCCGCGGCCGCCCCGCGCAGGAAGGGGTCCTGACATGGCCGACGCTCCCGCCTCCTACGTCGTCACGTTCGATGAGCAGCTCGCCCACCCGACCGACCCGGGGCATTGGATGCGCACCGGTCGGACGATCCGCATGACCTACGCCCCCGGATCCCAGGTCGTGCAGGCGATCGACGTCTAGGCCGTCCCGGGCGGCCCCTGGGAGCCTCTCACCCCGCCCCCCGCCGAACCGATCGGAGCCGCCTCGTGACCACCTTCTCCATCTGCGTCGTCGCGCTGCTCTCCTTCCTGGCGTTCAGCCACCTCGTCTCCGAAGCCGGCTCGGTGCTGCGGGCCCGCGCCAAGCCGCCGGCCTGCCCCTGCCAGGCCTTTCCCGCCTTCGTCATCAGCGCCGACGGCGAGGCCCACCCCTTCACCCCCGCCTCGCCCGAGGACGCCGCCCGGAAGGTTCACTGACATGGACCTCGAAACCGCAAATCACATCGGTCACCTGTCCCGCACGTATCTCGCTCTCAAGTCCGAGCTCGCCACGTATCGGGAACGCTTCTGCGAACAGACGATCGACGTCACCGGGGTTCAGGTCTTCGGCTGCCCCCTCAAGGGACGTCACGCCGACGCCGTCCGGCTTGCTCTCCGGAACGAGCTGGATCGCGACGTCTGCCGCCGCATGCAGGAGACGGCATCGGCCCTCCGCGACCACGGGGTGGAGGTCTGACCATGGACCCCTTCAAGCTCGCCACCTGGTGGGTCGGCATGTGCCTCGGGATCCCGATGCTGGCCACCGAGCTCGCGGCAGAGGTCTGGGGGACCAGGCCGAAGCCCGCTCCCGCCCCGGCCGAGAAGGCCGCCGTCGGGATGACCCGCAGGGTCGAAAACATCCGGACCGGCTTCGAAGGCTCCGGCATCGAGGCCCTGCGCGACGAGATGGTGGCCGCGCTAGGAGCCAAGCTCGCTCGATCGGCGGATCCGGTCGCCCGTCTGAAGGGACAGGCGATGGTCCTCGGCGTCCAAGCGAAGCGTGCCCGCAAGAGGAAGGCCTGACCATGAAGCTGCTCGCCACCATCAAGGCCGTCCTGGCCTGGCGCCCGAAGCTGCTGGCGATCGCCCTGCCGCGGCCCCGGCTCGCCCCGGTCTTGGATGCGATCGAGGCCGTCGCCGGCGGCGCCGTCGAGGGTATCTCCGCCGCGGCAGGGGCCGCTGTGAGGGCCCAATCCCGCCGGCCCCGGTTCGCCCTCGACGCGGCGCTCGCCATCGGCGGGGCGATCCTGTTCCTTCGCCTGGTGCTCGGGTCGTCGTGGCACGCCTACCGCAAGGGCGAGGCCGCCCAGGCTGGGGTCACCGCCCTGTGGCAGGCCAAGGCCACCGCCGCGGAGGCCCTGGCGAACGGGAACGCCGACGCGGCCGGCCGCCTCCACCGCGCCGAGGCCCGCCTCGCTGCCGAGGTCGACAAGCGCGGCCGGGACAACCTCGCTTCGGACGCCCGCTACGCCGAGGCCCTCGATGCCGCGCGCCGGGCGACCGAATCCGCGAAGACCGCCCGGGTCGCGTGCCTGCCCGCCGGCAAGGGGGAGGGCCCCCCGGGGAACTCCCCGATTACGCGGCGCATGCGCGACGCCCTGGGTGTGCTGCGTAAGGGAGTGAACCCATGACCCGGATCCTGCTCGCCGTGGCCCTCGCGGCCGCCCTCTGCCTCGGCGCCTGCGCCCCCCGGGTGGACACCACCGCCTCGGTCGCCCCGCACGTCGAGCTCACCCTCGGCGCAGCGGCCGCGCCTGTCGCGCCTCCGCCGCCGACGATCGTCAAGCGCGAGGTGCTGGTGACGCCGCAGGTGCCGCGGAGCTGGCGGCAGTGTGAGCCGGCCCCGCCGCTGCTGGCCGACAACGCCACGCAGGACGACGAGACCCTGGCCTACCTGCGCGAGCGCCACGCCGGCGCCGATTGCCGGCAGAAGCTCGGCACGGTCGACGACCTGCTCGCGAAGGCCGAGGCCGACGCCAGGCGCTGCGGGAAATGACCCCCGCGGCCGCCCTCGTCGCCCTGGCATGCTACGCGGCCGAGCCGGCGCCGTCGGTCCGGCCCGAGGTGTACCGCGCGCTGCTCGGCGAGCCGACGGCGGCCGGCCCGTCCAGGGCCGACGTCGCCGCCGCAATCCGGGCGGTCGCGCCGCTCAGCCGAAAGGGCCGCCGGTGAGCCCCGAGGTCGCCGCCGTCCTCGCCGCCGCGGCCGCACTGGTCGATGGCCGGCGCCGGTCGATGGAGCTCCCGGCCGATCGGGCGCTCCCCGGGTCGTGGGAGGCCGCCCTGGAGCGGGCTGTCTAGGACCTGCGCGCTGCCGGGCAGGATCCCGCCCCGGCCGAGGACCGCCCGTGACGCTGCCCGCGCCCGATCGGCATGCCCTCTCACGCCAGGTTGACCTGCTGCGCAGCATGGGCGGCCCCGATCCCGTCCGGGGCTACTCGGCCGACGAGCAGGCCGCGGCCCGGAGCCGGATCGCCGCCGTCCTCGGGCGGGCGGCGGGCATGAAGGGTCCGCAGAACGTGCGTACCCTCAGCACGTCAGCCTGACGCCCCGACGCCGCCCCCCGGGCCCTGCGACGAACTCGACACCCTCGCCCATGAGGGCCCCCATCACTCGCTCGACCGTCGCCTGTGGCGCGGTCCCGCGCTCGACGTCCGTCCACGTCCTCGGGCTGACGCCGACGAGCGCGGCCGCCTGCTCCTGCGTCAGTTCGAGGAGGGCGCGGGCCGCGCGAATCTGCTGGGGGCTCGGGAGCATGCCGGCAGCCTGCCATGGCGGAGCGGGATCGAACAGCCCCGCTGCGGAAAATCCGCGAACGCCATTGCGGAAAACCCGCAGTGGTGGGAGCCTCCCCGCACGGTGAGACTGGTTAAGGATTCGCTCCGACCCGGTGCCGCAGGAGTCCCAGAATGAACGCCCAGACGCCCCGCCTCACCGGGACCCCGATCCCGGTCGAGGCCAGCCAGCCGACCGAGTTCACGTTCCACTTCGGCGACCAAGAGATCCGTGGCCTCGCCTTCGGCGACAAGGCCGTCTTCCTCGCCCAGGACGTGGCCGAGGCCCTCTTCTACCGAGACGCGGCCAACCTGAACCGCGTTCTCAAGGCGAGGGAGAGGGGTACTCACTCGGTGAGTACCCCTGGAGGGACCCAGCGCAAGTCCACCATCACAGAGGCCGGCCTGTACCGCGCGATCATGCAGCGGAAGCTGGCCAACGAGATGGACCCGGCCCGCCGCATCGCCGTCGAGAAGTTCCAGGATTGGATCGTTGAGGACATCCTCCCCCAGATCCGCCGCATGGGGAGCTACTCCACGGCGCCCCTGCCGATCCCGGCGCCGGTGCAGATCGACGTCCGGGACCAGCAGCAGCTCGCAACCATCGCCACGCAGCTCATCGCCCTAACAGGCGAGCTGCGGGCCGAACTTGAGGACAAGACGCGAGCGCTGGCGGCCTCGGACCAGGCCCGGCAGGTGACGACCGTGGCCCTGTCCGAGGCCCACGAGAAGATCGACGCCCAGCGTCCGGCGGTGCTCGCGCACGAGCGGCTCGCGATGGCGGAGGACTCCCTGACGCTGTCCGAGGCCGCGGTCACCCTCTTCGTGCCCCGGGGCCGGCTCATCGACCATCTCCTGGGACTCGGCTACCTGACCCGCGCCGGAGTCGGGACGCGTGAGCGCCTCCGCTGCACGCTGGCGGGCAACCAGTCGGGGTGGGTCCGGCAGGGCCCGAAGGAAGTCCAGCGCGAGGATGGCCGGGTCGTCCCCGGGTTCCACCCCTACGTCACGGGCGCTGGCATGGCCGGCCTCGCCGAGCACTTCTGCCGGGGCGTGAAGGCGACCCAGCAGCCGCTCATCCCGGGCGTCTGAGCCCTACGCAAATCTGCGCCGGGGCGGCCCCGCGCCGCCCCCGCCGACCGATGTAGCGAAATGATACTGAACCGATATTCGCTTCCTTTCGCCCTAGAGCTGTATCCGATCAGGTTGGATCATACGCGTCGTAGCCTGCGGCGGCGAGATAGCGGCGGCACTCGGCTGGCGTGAAGCGTCGGAAGGCCTGTCGGATCGTGTCCCAGAGGTCGCTGATCGTGCGAGCGGCCTCGGCTCGAAGAATGGCCTTGAGCTTGGCGAAGGCGAGTTCGATCGGGTTGAAGTCGGGGGAATAGGCCGGCAGGTAGAGCAGCTTCGCCCCGGCCGCCTCGATGCGTTCGCGGATGCCGCTGACCTTGTGGGCGGGCAGATTGTCGAGCACGACCGTGTCGCCGGGCCTGAGGGCTGGGACGAGGGTTTCTTCGACATAGCCGCGGAAGCGATCGCCGGTCATCGGTCCATCGAAGAGGGCGGTGGCTGTCAGGCCGCTGGTGCGCAGACCGGCGGTGACCGTGATGGTTTTCCAATGGCCGAACGGCACCGCAACCCGGCAGCGCTGTCCGCGCGGGGCTCGCCCATAGCGGCGGATCATCTTCGTGTTGGTGGCGGTCTCGTCGAGGAACACGAGCTTGTCCGGGTCGAGATCGAGCTGGCGCTCGAACCAAGACAGGCGCGCAGCCTTCACGTCCTCCCGCTCCTGCTCGGCGGCGTGGCCGGTGTTTTTTTGCGCGTGATGCCGTGGCGCTTGAAGAAGCGGGACAGGCTGCTGACCCCCACCCGCAAACCCTGTTCGGCCAAACGGGCGCGCAACTCGTGC
>JAAIGE0100774309.1_pt1 | contig 16772 bp, 21 predicted proteins | sample 6487951 | NCBI WGS metagenome assembly JAAIGE01 (sample SAMN13974128, study PRJNA590717) | phyllosphere metagenome | biome: tomato field; feature: multiple bacterial spot infested tomato fields; material: tomato leaves; isolation source: leaves from tomato fields | host: Solanum lycopersicum ... | reverse complement strand
TACTACGCGGCTTTCGGCTTTTTGGGTTTGTGGCAGCCGGATCAGTCCTATGGTCCGAAGGTACAAATTAGGTACAGTGCGGCTTCGCTTGCACGCCTTTGGAGTCCTTCAGATGGCCACAATCGTTAAAACCCCTGCCGGCAAATGGAAGGCCGTCATCCGCAAAACCGGATGGCCGACCAACGCCAAAACCTTCCGCACCAAACGCGACGCCGAAGACTGGTCACGACGCACCGAAGATGAAATGGTGCGAGGGGTGTATATCCAGCGCAGCGGGTCCGAGCGACTGACGCTTGAAAAAGCCTTGCAGCGATATCTACGGGAAATCACGCCGACGAAGAAGCCAACGACTCAGCGGGCGGAAAGCACCAAGGCGCAGCAGCTAATCAGTGAACTGGGGAAATACTCTCTCGCTGCACTTTCTGCCGAAGTGATAGCCGATTACCGGGATAAGCGCCTTTCCACATTGACCACACGCGGCCAGCCAACCAGCAACAATACGGTTCGCTTGGAGCTAGCGTTGCTGAGCCACCTATTCACTGTGGCTATTCAAGAATGGGGTTTAGGCCTCACATTCAATCCTGTGCTGAACATCAGAAAGCCGAGCCCAGGAGAAGGAAGAGACCGTCGCCTTACCGCTGATGAAGAGCGCAAACTCATTACTGCGGTCAAAAAGCACAGTAATCCCATGCTGAGTTGGATCGTGCGTATTGCACTAGAAACTGGCATGCGTTCATCAGAAATCACTACCTTGCGCCGCGGCCAGGTAGATGTGGCACGCCGTATCGTCCGCTTGCTCGATACCAAAAACACGCAGCCTCGAACCGTCCCACTTACAACCGATGCCACTGCCGCTTTTCGCGAGGCATTGGCCAACCCGATTCGACCACTCGACTCTGAACTGGTTTTCTTCGGAGAACCCGGCAAAGACGGTAAACGTCGCCCCTACAACTTCAACAAGGTATGGTTAGGCATCAAGAAAAATCTCGGTCTAGCCGATTTCAGGTTCCATGACTTGCGCCATGAAGCCGTCAGCCGTTTAGTCGAAGGTGGTCTCAGCGACCAAAAGGTCGCCGCTATCAGCGGCCACAAATCAATGCAAATGCTCCGACGCTATACCCATCTAAGAGCAGAAGATCTAGTCAATGAACTGGATGTTTTGGCGCGTCGGCGAGCCGGAAAGAAGAAGGAATCGACCTGAGCGCCTTCGACACTGCCTGACGACTGATGCCCATATTTCGAGCGATCTCGCTCTGGTTCAAACCGGCCGCTCGAAGAATCAGCATCTGCTTCTTGGCATCCGTCAGACGAGCATCAATCATAAGGCGCGCTTGCTCCCGTAGCGCAGCTTCATCAGCGGCGGTGAGACCGTTGCCATGCGTGATATGGAAAGCAAAAAGCTCAGCAGCAGGAGTTTCATGCTTAGGAGGCGGTCTGCGCTGAGCACTTTGTTTAGTGAGCCGTGCCAGTTCGAGATTAAAAAGTTTCTTTGAGCGCTTTGCCCGTTGATACTGCGGATTCCAAGTCCCATCAGCCTGACGAGGTCGATGGAAAGCGCAATACCGATTACTGAGGTGCAGTGCGTAGTCGGCATCGTCGTGTTCTGGCCAATCACCAGTGTTGATCAGATGAGCGAGTTCAGTCGGCTGCCCGCACACCTCACAGAAGTCTCTGTTGCGCTGCGCATTTTGAGTTACACCCTCAATTGCACATCGTGAGCGAGTTGGACGTTTGCGGCCGCACGCCCCAATCACCTCCACCAATGTTTCAAGTGTCCCGATCACTTCATTAGATTGTTCGCCAGTATGACGCGTCGCGCTCATGAACTGACGGATCAGAACTCGCTGAGCCTGAATAGCTCCCTTGTAGTGAATTGAATGGATAAGCGCACTCAGAGCGGTAGTTCCCGGCGCACCCAACATGTAGCGCTGAAATGCCGCGTCGACACACAGCAGCGCGATGGCGGGGTCGATCAGTTGCTCAACTAGCCTTCGTATAGGAAAACGTCTCGCGCTGCTCGAGTACGGCCGCCAGTTGGCGACCAGCTCTCTCACCGCCGCTTCCATGATCGGTGAACAGTTGGGCCAGACTTGGATTTCGGTTTCGCTTGCGGTCATGTCAACCATAATGACCAATTAAAAGAATGTTATCAACGAGTGCTCTCCCTACGATACGGATAAATCCGATCACTGATGGAGATAAGCGATGGGTATCGAAGAAAATCTACTGGAGCGATTTGGGCCGCTGTTGAGCCTGCCTCAGTTGGCGACGATATTGGACCGATCACCAGATGGTCTAAGAATCAGCCTGAGAACGCAAAATACGTGGACCCTTCCCATCAACAGAGCACGCCTGAAAATAGGTCGCCGAGTCTACTTCCGGACCTCTCAAATTGCTGAGGCCCTTAGCACCGACTCCTTCGAAGATGGCGGGCGTATTTGATGGCTATCGATCTAGCCGCAGCTTTCGAAACTCCCCCCCCGCAGCTTGATTTCATATGGCCTGGCTTCCTTGCAGGCACGGTAGGGGCGTTGATCGCCCCAGGAGCCACCGGCAAGAGCTACTGGGCGCTCGAGGCAGCCATGTCTGTCGCGTGCAGCGTTGCCGGAGGCGACCTTGTTGGGCTCTCTCCAGCACTAAACGGAAAGGTGGTCTATCTCGCAGGCGAAGACCCGGACGTTGCGTTAGTGCGCCGTATTCATGCGATAGGCCACCACCTGAACAGAGACGCTCGTTGCGCAATCGCTCAGAACCTCATCTTGGAGCCGCTCATGGGCAAACGCCTGAACGTCATGGATGAACGGCACCTTGCTCGCGTAATTGAGTTTTGTGAAGGTAGCCGGTTGATAGTATTGGATACCCTGAGCCGCATTCATGACAAGGACGAGAACAGCAATGGCGACATGGCAAGACTTGTGGCCACGCTTGAGTATGTTGCGACCTGCACTGGGGCCTCAGTTTTGTATCTTCACCATGTCAGCAAGGGCAGTGCCCGCGAGGGGCAGACGGATCAACAGCAGGCAGCACGTGGCGCATCTGCTCTAATCGACAATGCCCGTTGGTGTGGTTTCGTTGCGAAGATGACAGAGGACGAGGCCCAGAGCCTCAGCGACCGCGCCTATGACCGTCAGCCCATCGGCAACGACCGGCGCGGCTTCTTTGTCCGCTTTGGTGTCAGCAAACAAAATTACGACGCTGCACCGCATGAACAATGGTATCAACGCCGCGACGGCGGCGTTTTGCTACCGGTGGAGTTGTTGAACGTCAAGCAGGACAGCGGAAAGGGGCGTCAACGTGAGCAAGCATGACTTGACTCATGCCCGGCACGACCCGGTGCATTGTCTGGCACCCGGCCTGTTCCGGAGCCTCAAACGTGGCGAACGCAAGCGCATCGAGTTCAGCGGGCCGGAACCACTGGGGGCCGACGATCTCCGCATTCTACAAGGACTGGTAGCAATGGCTGGGCCTTCTGGGCTTGTACTTTCTCCCGACCCGCAGACCGAAGCCGGTCGTCAGCTCAGGCTATTTCTCGAACCTAAGTGGGAAGCCGTCCAGCAGGATGCGATGGTGGTCAAGGGTAGTTATCGGTCGCTGGCCCGTGAGGTTGGGTATGCGGACATAGATAATACGAGGCCCGTACGCGATTGCATTGAGAGGCTCTGGAAAGTCTCTATCATTGCGCAAAATGGAAGCAAGCGGCAGGGCTTCCGTTTGCTGTCCGAGTACGCAAGTGATGAGCAGTACGGCAAGCTGTATGTAGCGTTGAACCCTCTTATTGCACGCGCAATCATGGGAGGGCAGCACATCCGCATAGACATGGCCGAAGTTAGGAAGCTACAGACCGATCCCGCCCGTCTGATTCATCAACGACTGTGCGGCTGGATCGACCTCGGCAAGTCGGGGCGGGTAGAGTTGAACACGCTATGCGGCTATGTTTGGCCGAATGAACCGACGAACCCGAACACCATCAAAAAACGCCGCCAGACAGCACGCAAGGCGCTGGCCGAGCTTGCTACCGTTGGTTGGAGACTGGACGAGTATGCTAAGGGCAAATGGGAAATCGGGCGACCCAAGGCATCCGAGTCTAACACTGCGCCGCCCTGTTTAACGGCACCCACCTCCCCGTTTAACAGTATCCAACCCCCTGTTTAACGGCACCCCGCCAGATTCTGAAAACCCAGCACCGGCGGGCCTTTGCGGGGCGCTCGCAAATTCCATCCAAGATTCTCTAAGAATCTCCATCATGGGCGCTGAGCGCCGCGCCTTGATGGCGCAGCTCATCGCTTGCTGTTCATGGTCGGCCTACGGCCGTTGGGCACCAAAAGGAAGGGCGGATACGTCGAACACCTCCCACCAAAACCACCAAATGCATCACGCCGTCTGCGGCATCCGAGGACACACAAAAAGCGAACGACCAACCAGAAGGTGGCAGCAGCAGCCAAAACGCTTTTAGATGATGCGGGATCTCATGAGGTGCTGTAGTGGAGAATTGCATTCCACCTGACCACCCGTTTGCATTGTCCCTGACCCGCCATTTGCATCCGACGCGACTAAGCGTTTGCACGTGACTTGACCAGCGCACTGCTTGTCCTTAATCGGCGAGTCGACCCAAAGCTGCCGGTCGTGACAGGCAGAAATCGATCCGTGACTTCCGTTCGTTGGAGGGTTGGAACCGGCTGATCGCTCCCTTGCGCAATCTCTGCAGTCAAATCGTCTGAATGCCCAGTGAAACACGCTATCATCCCTACTAAATCGAGCTCATTCAGAAATGCCCCCACCCCTGGATGTCTACATGACGCATCATTTTAAGTCTGAAGCTGTAAAGTCTGCATGGAAATATGTCTGCCAGCTTCGCTCGCAGCTTGCAAAGAATAAGGCGAGCCTGGTGCTAGGTGCTGGAGTATCACGTGACCTGAACCTTCCCATGTGGGAAGTGTTGGTCGGGCGGATGAAGGCCTCCATGGCAAGTCGAGCTCCTGAAGTACATGGCGTAAACGACGCAGCTGGAAAGGCAGCGTTGGTGCTTTTTGAGATATTCAGCTCTTACAAAAAATACGACCTCGCTCAAGAGGGGTGCTACACAAACGATGCGATTGTTGAAAAGAAAATTCTTTCCGACTGGCGCGAATTAATCCACAAAGCCTTATATCAAGATGTAAATCCTGACGGACGACGCGCGACGATAGATGCACACCCATACTTTAAGGAAATTATTGAATTTGCAAAGCATTCAGAATTGACCGTCACATACAATTTTGATGACTTTTTAGAATTTGGCCTTTCATGCGCAGATCTGAATCCCACTAAGCATGAGCGACCGTATCAGACTGTATGGTCACATCACACTCAGTTTACAAAAGACAAATGTGTGATATATCATCCGAATGGATTTTTGCCATTTGATCACAACAAGTTTCAAAGTGAAAATCTGATTTTTTCGGATGGAGCATTTGCAGATCAGTTGCTTGATGGCATAGGGGGAGGCTTATCTACACTTCTCCATGTTCTTACTAAGAAGACGAGCATTCTAGTTGGGCACTCGCTGACTGACTCCACACTGCTTCATCTTCTTAGAAAAGCGGCTTCTATCAGTCCGGGAAACTATAATTACTTCATCAGATTCACAAGCGAAGAATTTGATCCTCAGAATAAAACTGCAATATTTGAAGCGAATTTCAACAACTACAACCTTGTGACCTTGTTCTTCGATGGCACCGATATTCAAGAATTTTTACGGGCCATTACTATGCCCGAGGTGGAATTTATCCAAGAGTCTGATTTTCTAGGCCTTCCAACTAAATATGTTTATTACATCGTAGGTTCAATTGGGATCGGAAAATCCACCGTGATCAGCCAATTTGGGAGCTTAGTTACGCTCGACGAATGGTTTGACGAACGGCCGCCGGAGATGGCCCGCTCTCCTGACGATCTTAGCACGAGCAAGACAATCACCATCGATGACTGGACTAACGAGCAGTTTGGAAAGAAGAACAACTACTTAGATAGGAAAAAAGTTGGAGTTTTTCTAGTCGATAGATCTCCCCTAGATCCTTTGAGCTTCATCGTCGGCGTACCTGAAAGCGATCGCGCTAAATCAATGCTTAGTCATGGAATACGGCCAGGGTTATCAAAAAAGAAAATCGTTCCTGGCGAAATTATCCATATGATTGGAGATGCCAATGAAATATGGTCGCGCTTAATTACAAAAAGGAAAGAAAGCAGCTGGCCGCCGGCTAAAATTCATGCGCTACAGGAAAAGAGCTTGGCGATTTATGAAGGCTTGCAGCCTAAAAAAATACATTCAACTCAAAGAAAGGAGGTTGACGTTGTACGTGACGTAGCAAAAGTAATTTTTTCGTGCGGTTATTCTCCGTCAGATCTGGATCAGCGTATGAGTGATATCGCGAATGCTTAAAAAAACTACAATTTACCTCGCTGCACCGCTTTTTAATGAGACAGAGTTGGCATATAACAAATCGCTAAAAGCCAGACTTCAGTCTCACTTTGACATATTTCTGCCTCAAGAGGACGGGTTACTGCTACGTGAGTTAGTAGCAAACGGTACATCGGCGGCAGTAGCCGAGAGAATGGTTTTTGACGCCGACATAGCTGCCATGAAGGAGTCGAACCTTATTGTGGCTGTCCTAAATGGTGCTCACATTGACGAAGGAGTCGCATTCGAACTTGGTTTTGCCTTCGCGCTTGGAAAACGATGCGTGGGGCTAAAGAGTGATATTAGGCAATCGTTGCCCACAGGCAATAATCCGATGATAAATCAAAGCTGCGAGAGAATTTTCAACTCTACAGATGCTCTTGTTTCTTGGCTTATCGCTACCTACGCAAAGAAGCACAATTTCAGCATTTAATTGAGCCCCGGTCTCTGCGGGGTGATCTGATAAGGTTAAAACCAGTGGCATTCTTATAAGGTCTGTTACGGATATTCGGTCTCCTATTTGCCGATATCTGATCTCGATGGACTGCTTCTGGCCGATTTCCGCCGGTCAGCGAACTGGTCAAACCCCACGACTAGTCAAGTCGAATGCAAATAGGTGTTCAAGTCTATGCAGTTGCTCATATAGACCAAAAATTGCTCAGAATGCGGCTCAGGGGGGTTACAGGGGGTAATAGACGGAGGTGAAACAAGTTCGTGCGTATTAATAACTCCGAACCCCGGGCTTTTGACCGACACAGCCGGGAGTTGCCTCTGTGATGAAATATGACGAGTAGCCACAAGGTCGGTGCGTCAATGCGAAGCTTGTCCACGGGCCGCGCAGCCCCGGAACGAGGCGGAGTGTTAATAGCCCGGATCGAGTAGCTTAGGGCGGTCAGAGTCGTGCCTGCGTTGAAAGTGGAAATATAACCCGATGCTTCCACGAACAGGACATAAGTCAGGAGAGGCTGCGTTTGGAAAGTAAAACCCCCGCACTGAGGCGGGGTTGTGTGGATCTGGTCAGCCATCACCGCTTGCCAGGCTTCTCCTGCCTCTGTGCTTTCTGCTGCTTCAGTGCTTCCTGCGCGGCCTGGATGGCCAGCAACGCCTGCTGATTCAGGGCTACGTTATTCTTGCTGCCCAGCAAAGGCAGGCGATTTATAGCCTGTGCGCCGGCAAACATGCGATAGGAAGCCGACAAGGCGAGTGGGCTTACTAGAAGCTGCAAGGCCGTGTACTGACAATCCAACTTATCGAGTTGCGGCCCGTAGTACTTGCTACGCAGCCATCGACCGAGCGCCCACATGCAGATGGCAAACGTCGATGCGATTACCACGAATACAGCGAACATCAGTATGTCCATCATCGTTATTTCTCCGAGGTGTGGTTGTTTGAGGCCATGCCGGGCACATTGAGCGATGCTAGTCGACTTGCAGGGGGGCTTGCGTCCGAGGCTGGACGGATGACGTTAGATTCCGTGTGCACAGCTTCCGCGATTGTTTCCGCGCCATTGGCTGGAACGATCGAGCTAGCACCGTCAGGAATAGCCGGCGGAGATCCTGCACCAAGAGACAGAGAGTGCGCATTCTCCATACCCGGCACTGCCATCGAGGCCATCACGCCGAGCATCTTTGCGCCACCATTGGCCGATTGCGAAAGCGCGTTACCGGCGCTGACAGATCCCCCTTTTGGTGTCGCTTGCGGGTCTTTTTCGTCGTTGCCCTGCGCAGCCTTCCCTGCCTGTCTGGCGGCCAGCTGTACGCCGCTGCTGGGCTGCGTAGGTGCAGCCGATTGTGTCGAACTAGCAGTGCTGCCACCTAAACGTGAGCCGGTCGAACTCGCACCCTTTGCGGCGACCCCACCGCCGGTACTTGTGCCAATACCTACAGATGACGCTGCGCCGCCGGCAGAGGTTGCCGCCCCACCGGCCGAGGTAGCACCGGCAGCGATGCTGGAGTTGAGCGAGCCCGTAAGGCCGTCAGCCGCACCGGCAGCGCCTGCGCTACTCCCGCCCGCACCAATCGCTGCCGCCGCTGGAGCTGCGGCACCTGCTGTTGCAATGGTTGCAATGGCCGCCGCAGCACCAGCCGCACCGGCCGCCGCCATACCACCGATTGCCGAGCCGCCGCCCATCGACGTGCCACTAATCATTCCACCGATCAATTCGGGAATAGTTTTAGTCAGATAAGCGCATACCAGAGCCAAGCCCGCCAATGTCATCAATGACGCTTCGTCGTTGGTATACGCTGCTAACCACGATTTCGCTGAAGTGACGATAATTCCTACGATCAAGGTTAGGACGAACAGCTTAGCGCCAACTGCAATGACGAATCGGAGCGGAGCGATAGCAAAATCGCGCGTCCACTGCGAACCACCAAAACCGTAGAACAGCACGGAGGCGTTGATGATGACATACGACTCTACAAGCGTCACAAACATGAATGCCGCGATGAATGCGAAACACAATAAAACTAAACAGCCAACAATCGCGATGAGGATCGCTTTACCCGGAGAGAAAACAGAGATTCCCTCTACGATAGTGCGTGAGAAATCGACAGCCACTGCAAACATATCACCCGGCTGAATCGCTCGACCCAAACCGCTGGCCGTTCCCGCCGCTTCCCGGAAGCTATTCACTACTGCTGTTGCCCAAGGAACGGAATGCTCAATAATGGCGTAGAAAAAGCCGACTGCCATGAAGAAACGGATTAACTCACCAACAATCTCGCCTAGGTCAGCTTGCTTCATGACTAGAGGCATGAACGTCCACACTAGCTGGATTAGTGCAAGGGAGCCCAGTAATGTGAGTGCATAGCCCTGAAGACGTGGTGACCATTCACTTGCGGCGTCATATAGCATCCGCAAAAGACCATTCATTTCATTGCCCTGGGTTATATCACCTGCTGCGGCAGCAGTGCCGACCGAAAACAGTAGCGCCGCACCGATGAACGCGAGAAGTGCTGAACGTTGCATAGTTAGAAATCCTCAGATGGTCCCCAGATGTTTTTCCGGGCTTCGAATTTTTTATCAGCGTCAGTCGGCGTAGGCCGTTCAGCAGTCACGCATTTAGTGTTGATGGACACCACGACACCGGACACAAAAGCACCACCAAGAGCAGAAGCGATGCACAACACCGCAATAAAAATCTTAGAAATAAACATGGTTAGAAATCCTCCGAAGGTCCCCAGTTATTTTTCCTGGCCTCGAATTGTTGTTCCGCTGCTTCGCTGGCAGCCTCCCGGTCGCCTTGCTGAGCCATGTAGTTGCCCTGCATGTTGATTTGCGTGGCCAGCAAGTCGCGCAGCTTTTGCAGTTGCTGCACGTTCTGCGAGGCAATTTCATTGCCCGCCTGAATCGCCTGCATCCGGCCAACGGCTGACTGCGAACGAGCCACCATGCGGTTTAGCTGAGCGTCCTCGGACTCGAAGGTGCTGGTATTGAGGTTCGTCGCTTCCATCGCCGTTTTCACGTTGTCGCGGCCCTGTTGCGACCACTTTTTATAGCGATCCTGCGCCGGGACCTCTGCCGAGTTCGCTGCTTGATTCAGGTAGTACTCGAAGCCGGGAAAAGCCGTGTTGAACTGAGAGTCCATGTTCTGGATTTCGCGGCCCAGAGCCTGCGAGCGGTTATAGATATTGACCGCGCTTTTTAAGTCCGCCGCGATGCTGCCGAACATCGAATCGGGCAAGCCCGTGCCCTGAGTTAGCATGTTTTGATACTGCTGAATTTGCGTTTGTAACTGTTCGGCCGTGTTCAGCGCTGTGTTGACCTGCTCCGCATATTCAAACATTTGCTGATAAAATGTAGAACAATTTGCGCAGTAGATAGCAAAAGCATTCTGCTGCGTGAGAAGAAAAATAGTAGCTGCAGCTATTGATCTAAATGCTTGCTTCATTTTTGCCCCCAATGTGAGCCTGTCATGACAAATGCCCTTGATTTCTTGCAGTAGCGAGATACGTATCGTGTGAACTGAACATATCCAAAACTAAATCTATCCACATATTCGGCATAAAGATTTTTGAGTGTGTGACCAAGCAGTATTTTCGTTTCCAACTCCTCCCTAATCGAGAAGAATTCGGCGCGCCCAGCTCTTCTCTTGATACGCCTTAGACTATCACTTCGCATCGGCTTTCCTCCTACTAATGCAGTTGGTTCTAGCACGAAAGAAAGCCTAAGAAAACACAAAATAACTACGCATCGAAAACTAATGAAATCAAACGCAACTATAGGCAACTCAAGGCAACTTTAAGCAATTTAGTGAAAGTTAATGCAGATGGTAGATTTTGCGTTTTAAATTTCCTTTAATCGCTTACAACAAGACGGCAAGATGTGTGTTGTACGGGTACGGGCGAGCCCGTACCCATCCATCACCGCCCCTTACTCGCCTTCGGCTCAACGGCACCTGGCTCTGCGAGGCCCACAGCCGCTCCCGCGCCTAACAGAGAAACGGCAGCAACAGGAGTGCTATCATGAAGAGCGATACTGAAAAAAAGCCTCTACCTCGCAGACGCGGAAAACCTATCGAGGTATGGGTGACTGATGAAAAAAAAAACGAAAATTACCGAAAGGTCCGAAACGGCGGGTATGTCCCGCTCCAGCTACCTGCTCGCCCTTGGCTTGAATACCCCAATAAGATCAGTCGTAGACCTAAAAGCAGTCGCCGAATTGGCCAAAATCAATGGTGACTTTGGTCGGATTGCCGGTCTACTAAAACTATGGCTTACATCAGCGCCCTTTCCATCGGGGAAGAATTTCAACATCGAAGAACTAACATTAGAGTTCATAAAGCTTCAGTACGAAATACTACAACAAATGGGAAAAATAGTTTTCCAGAAGGGAATCCAATAAACGGAGTTGGTAAATCATGAAGAAACCCCGAAAAAGCACGTCAAAAATCCGTAAAAAACCAATTGGTGAACTGGAACTCTCAGAAGGGGAAGTACTCGAAGCCATTAGTGAGCTATTTGGCAAAAAAAGATCTGATGCCGCACTAGCGCACTATCCAACGTTGCGCATTCAAACAAACAACCTCCACGCAGCGCTACAAAAATCGATTTCGTCTACTAGTGCGATTGTCGACCGCTGGGCCATCAAGCTAGAAGATGACCATCATACAGATGAAGATTTCCGAAAGCCCGACTCCCCGCTTTCCCCATATAGAATAATTGCACCATCTCTTGTAAGGAATATGCACCATACTGCAAATTTCTTACTGGACGAGACTAGGATAATTCCCGCAGTACAATCTAAATACATTAGCAAGACCATACCTTCGTTTAGCGACTTTGTCAGACTTGGAGCGGCAGTTCGAGCCTTTCTTGACTCTTTAGTTCAAACATCCTACCAACTAGTTACATTCGATGGAAAACAATTAAATTACAAATTCCTTCAATCACTAATAAGTTTCGCACCGGTAGCACCTCAATCACTGAAAGCAAATATCGCCTCACCAAAACTACAGAAAATATTAAACTCATACGCCTCCTTAGAAACCAAAAAACGAAAAGACTCTTCATTTACAAAGGCCTCCAACGAACAGTTTCCACAACGCCTAGAAGTGGCATGCCAAAATGTGAATTGCGAGAGCAAACGCAGGCGCAATATTGAATTACTCTTCAATTTCTGCTCTGATTTTGTTCATTCAGGTTATGTATCTGTATTGGCACTTGGGGAACCAGGCACCGGATTTATTATGGGTGGTCCTGATGACTCATTTACACCCAGAGCTGAAAATTTTTCTGAATTAAAACAGCGGCTTCTCGTTGAATGTGCAAACGCGTACGCAGAAATTTTCCTGCCAGTGCTTAGAAAAGCAATAGATAGAACTCTTATTAAAGACGACCAATGGAAAGACCTTATAAACAACTCAATATTTTTCATTAGTGAGCCATTAGCAATCATAGGCCGTAAGCTCATAGAGCCTGTTCGCAAGGGAGCTCTTGGATCAGGAGGCGAATTGCGTATTGATTGTATGTGCGGACACTATTTAAATTTATCCACGATTCAGCACGAATGGGACCATTATTGTCGTTCTTGCGGTTCAAGATTTAATTTTTTCGAGGTTCCGGAAGAAACAGATTACGTCATATCGTCTTCTGGTCCAGGCGATGTTTTAGGCAGTGACGCAAAAAAAATCAGACACCTGGACCATTCAGAGCTATCGAAGCTCGAGAGAATATTCAGTAAACACTCCAACAAGCTAAGCAAAGAACCCGTTGAGTTTCGACTTATCAACGACTTAATACGCTGCAATGAAGATACACTTCAAACTGCCAGCTACGTCACGCACGTACCAACTGATATAGAAAAAGAAACATGCGACGCTTTCATTTGGGTAGCCACAAAATCATTGGAACGGTGTGCAATAATTCAAGTAACATGCATCTGCGGCAAGGCTTGCAACTACCAAACTTCGCCTAAGTCCAGCGTATGTCACTGCCCACATTGCAACCGAAATATAGGAATATTCGGTATCAGTGGGAATATTGAAAAATTAGAAATAGTAAATACTGATGGAAGCCCCGAACACATTGAAGTCCAAGCTAGAAATCGATTTATAAAGCCGGGAACCGCCACTTAACAGCGTCAGTTGGGCGCGAAGAGCAAACATCAATCGAAGGCAAACCAGCAACACAGAGGAGCACATGAAAGACTTATCACACGACAGTGCTATAATTTCTTATTTTTGCGCCAACCCCGATTATGCAGCCGCGATTTTAGCTGACATCTTGAAGGATGGAAAAAATCATGAGCTTTCAATTCTACTAAGACAAATAGCAGGCGCCTGCAGCAAAAGCAATGACTTCCACGCACAACTACTAAAAAACTTAGCAAAACTAGAAGCCAATAGACGAACCAGTTAAATCTATAAAAATCACATCGAAGGCTAGCCGGTCAAAACCACCTGACTACATTGTTCGTCATTGATCCTCCTCAACAGTCTAGCTTCGTTTCGCCCGCCTAATAAAGAGTATTTAGCGTACTTCCCGTTAACAACCGCATGAGAACCTTGCTGACTGAGGACCGCGGATAGCTTCCTAAGATTTTGATAGCGTGAGTGAGGGGGTTTTATACTCCCCCCATGAATTATCACACCAGTCACTGAAGCAGCCATACCATTTCTGTACAATACAGTCTTATCTTCACGTATTGACAAACCAAACTGGATGCAAATGCGCTCCACCAAGAGCTGATAGCTACTTGGAACTAACTCACCTGAGAACGTTAAGTCATCTACAAAAGTAGAAAATTTGAGCTGGTACTCAGAAGCGAGCCTGTCCAAACTTTCAAACATAGAATGGCAAACCCACATTGCGAGTAGCGCACTGACCGGACTGCCGACCGGCAACGCTCTCTGATAGGTCAGTAGGTTACTCAGAATACCAGCCACATCAGGTGAACAACATAATTTATCTTTAAAGAAAAAATAAACATGATGCCTTTTCACTGAGCGAAAAAAATCTCTCAAGTCCATCGTAAGTACTTCTTTTCCGCCAACATGGACTAGGGCATTTGTTATGTAAGAGCGATTTTTTATCGACCCATGCGCATAAGCAGGCGTGGCCATCGCTGATAATAAACCATGCACCCTAGAGTGAAGTCTTTTTAACCAGAAATTAGGCACACTGGCAGTTCTTGCCTTTTTCCTCTTTCCGGTTAGCTCATTGACAAACTCTTCGATCTCAACAACATGATAGTTTCTCTCTTCATCCATCAGTCCTTTCAAAGAAGACATTGGGATATTCAAGATCTGACATAAGCGCCGCTTTGACCTTACTTTATATAAGGCACACTGATCTAAAGGGATACTTTTTTTAAGCGGTGAGCTTTTTCTTTTTTTCATGTCTTTTGAGATTCCATTCTAACATAGACAAAATCGACCCGGCGAAGCCTAGTCTTGCCTTCTCAGTAATTTTCTTATCATCAATGTGCTCTGAAAAGAAAATTATAGATGACAGCGGTATCTCAAAAAAATCGCTATACCTTCCCAAGACATCTAGGGAAGGCTGTTTTTTACCAGATTCGATTTCTGACAAGTACGAATTAGAAACACCCAACTCAGACGAAAGTTGAGACTGAGTAAGGTCGTGGTATTTCCTGAGTAATAGAAGTGCTTTAGACAGCATGATGGCCACCTGAAAAGAGTGGATTAAAAGGGGGGTATGCTAAATCAACCTCCGTCACCATCACCGAAAAATTTCTCTACCAGCCTCAGACCAATATCAACCAGCCTGACGAGAAACATTGCGAGATCAAGACCCTTGAGAGGTTTTTTACGTTTAGCCAAGCGCTGTTCAGCGGTTTCTTTTTCACTTTGCATACAAACTCCTTATTTACGGTTGTCAGATCTGGAACCATTCCAAAATCCGTCTCGATACAACCTAAGGCACAAAGTGATGATGTACGAACAACGCCTTTCCCCCCCCTAAGAGCCACTGTGCGTCGCGTCTCGACGACGCACAGCCCTGACGGGAACGTGGTAACCCGAGGGCACCGATCCGCGCAGGCACGGGGGACAGAGGGTTTAAAGCCTCCACGACAGCTTCAAGGGCTGCCAAACACAATCGAGATAAATCATCAACCGCAGGAGAATAGTAGCGAAGGTATTCGCTCAGCGCAAGATCTTATTCGCTGTCAGCGAATTTTTTTCTCAGGCAACCAGGCAATAGCCTGCCAGCTCAACCCGGAAAAAAACCATGAGTCGCAGCGTTAGACTTTCGCTCAGCAAATTGGGGACATCAGTACCATCCCGGTACAGTACTCAGTTAGGGCTGGATTCTCCAAATTACGCTCAAACCCTTGTATTACGCGGACTCTGGCTATGCTAAGCTTCGCGCAGCTTGGAGCGATTTCGCTAGGCTTATCAGTTCGCCCAGCAACTCATAATCCTTTGGTCCACGGTTCGAGTCCGTGTGGGCCCACCATGTTTTAGGAAGCCGCGCTTTGCGCGGCTTTTTTGTTTTTGTGCCCTGAGCAGACCGTATCCACAAAGTGTCCACAACACCTTCCGGGCTATAGGGATACCAAATACGAAATCTATTTCAACGTCCGCAAAGACGAAAACAAGAAAAACACCTGAAGCTGTTCGTCGAAAGTGCCTATGTCCGAGACGAAGGCGCGGACAATGAGCCAGTCAATTTCAAAAAAGCTGACAAGATGCAGGCTTGGAAGTTGTTTCTGAAAAAAGTCAGAGGGGAGCCCGTGCGGGGACATCGTGGGAACAATCTAAAACTCGGAAGATCCCGGGCATAGAGAAAGCCCCCCGTAAGGGGGGTCGCGGATGCCCTTAGGGCGAACCCATCAACCGGCACGGCCGGAACCAATGGCGGCATCTGAACACGCATGACTCACGATAGATCAAGAGATATCTCTCAAGCTTCCTGAATACGCGCTCCGTATATATCCAGACCGCGTCAGGCTACTCAAATTTGAGCAAGGGTTCAACGAACTCGGGCATTTCAAAACCATCGGTAACAGCCTCCAGCTATTTAGCGCATCCATGCAGTCCATCAGTGGCCACTCAAAAATAGCCACTCCCCACATTACAGAAGCCAAAACAGGAAACATGCTGCCGGTAGGTCACGGCGCGTTGACCACTACAGATTGACTATGCTGAAGACCGGCTTGGCCGGGTTTAACACAGCCTGAGCCATCTGCCGCAATGTGATCGCACTGGACGACAAACCACCTGCAAGCAGGCCTCCCAAGGAGTAAGCCTGATAAACCGCATACAGCACGATTCCACTCAACGTGAGGATCTCCAGCATATCGGTCGCTGGGCCGTTTCCAGCAGTGGGTTGCCGCGCTTTACGCGGCCTTTCAGGTTTTATAGCCTGGGGTGTAACGAATTTTCTGCCCGGGGAAAACCCGTATTGGCTTCGGCCAGACGGTTTTTTATTGGCCCCGAATCGATGCGGCTGATACATTCCAGTGGCTTTGGAAGCAAAATCCTATAGTCACCAGCAAACTGAATCAGGATGGAATCTGATATGGCAAAACCTGCTGCCCGGTTATCCGACCCCACCGCATGCCCCATTTCTGGCCATGGCACCAACCCCATAGTATCGGGCTCGCCTGATGTATTCTTCGATGGTTTACCTGCAGCCAGGGCCACGGACAAAAGTGCATGCGGTAGCCCATTGGTTGGAGGGCTTAGCAGTACCGTATTCATCAATGGATTAAATGCTGCAACAGTCGGCAGCACCGGCTCACATGGCAACACAGTGACAGCGGGATCCAGCACAATAATTATCGGCGATAGCCACACACCTGCCCCATTTACCCCACCGCTCCCCTTGGTTTTACCAAGCACGTTTGCCCAATCCTTCAAGGTGCTTAACAG
>JAAIGE0100984354.1_pt1 | contig 16777 bp, 13 predicted proteins | sample 6487951 | NCBI WGS metagenome assembly JAAIGE01 (sample SAMN13974128, study PRJNA590717) | phyllosphere metagenome | biome: tomato field; feature: multiple bacterial spot infested tomato fields; material: tomato leaves; isolation source: leaves from tomato fields | host: Solanum lycopersicum ... | reverse complement strand
TGACAGGTTTAATCTTCAGTTATGAATATTCTGTGGTTTCAAAGAGATCTTCGCCTGGTGGATCATGCTCCTCTGCAAGCCGCTATTGATGCTGAACAGCCGCTGATGCTGGTCTATTGCTACGAACCCCTGGTGCTGAATGAAGGACATTTCAATTCCCGGCACGGGCGATTTATTATGGAGTCCCTGCAGAATCTTACCCGAACCCTGAAAGAATCGGGGCTGGTGCTGCACGTGTTTCGGAATGACTTCCTGGCCGTTTTGCGTAAAATTCACCGTCGGTACGGCGTGGATACTATTTTTTCGTACCGGGAAAAAGGACTCCGGGCCATCGAGCAGCGGAATCAGGAAATCGAAGCGTTCTGCCAGGAACAGGAAATTCAGTGGCAGGCCTCCGAACCACTGGAAATCCTGCCCGAACGGGTTACGGACTGGAAGAGATTCTGGCGGAAAGAAATGCAGAAGACCATTCACTATCCCGAGTTGTCCAGAATCAAGCCGGTATCGCTTAGCATTGGTTTCATTGATCAGTTGTCAGTCATTGATTCTCCTGATCAGTTTTATATACCCGATTTTCATTTCCAGCGGGGTGGTCCCGATCAGGCTCAGGAATGGTTAACCAGCTTTCTTAAAATCCGGGCCGTGCAGTACCTGGAAGCGGATAATAATCCTTATCTGAGCCGGTACAATGCCAGCCGGTTGTCGCCTTACATTGCCTGGGGTAATGTGTCGGTGCGTCAGATTTATCAATCCTGCCAGCAGGCCATCAAGGAAGGTTTTTATCCGAAAGCCCTAAAGGATTTTCTGGATCATCTGTACCGTCACGATTATATTCTGTTTACTACTCATCAGGGCTATGCCTGTGATCAGGACCGCCCCGATGCCGCACCTGACGAAGAACGGCAACAGCTCTTTGAACGCTGGAAGCGGGGGAATTCCGGAGTACCGCTGGTCGATGCGGCCATGCGTTGTCTGCTGGAAACGGGCTATCTTATTCCCCGGTTGCGGCAATTGCTGCTGTCCGTACTCAAACAACGCCTGCCCGAGTTTGAATCAGAGGGCCTGTGCTGGCTGGCCCAGCATTCCCTGGATTTTGAACCGCGTCTGTTCTACTACTACGTAAGTCAGCCCATTCATCAGCGAAAGTTTTTGAATCCCGTACTCGAGTCCCAGCGAATGCCGGCCTGCATTCATTTTTTACGGATCTGGCTGCCGGAACTGGTGAATCTGCCGCCTCGCTTCCTGCATGAACCCTGGCGACTGAAAAAGGCTGATCAGAAACGGTATTCCGTGTGGCTGGGAAGTTCCTACCCAATTGCTCCAAAGGCATGGATTCCCCGGATAAGGAAGCAACAAAAAAAGTTGGTCGTATGAACCGGACAATACCTCCGAATGCAATAGTCTAATCAGTTGAAAACGAATAAATTGTCTGGTGAACACCTAATGCTTTGATCGAAACAACCAGGGCTGGGTTGAATTGGAACGGCTTTTTCCGGTATGTTCAAAAAACAATACTTGATATGGCAGAGGAAACAGCAGTTTTTCTTGAACAGGCTGCTCAACGATATGATTTTAGTGTTGATGCCGTTCATCAAATCTGGCAGGGTTTAATCCTTTCAAAAGGACGCCAGGTACAATTTAGTGCGGCCGAGTTTGGGGGCCAGGGCCAATGGCAAAACGGAATGCTGATGATTTCAGACTGGAATAATCAAGTGCTGAAAACTCGCTTGTTAGGACTGATTAACGAATTAGTCCCATTAGCCAGCTCCAATCCCACGACCCCTGCTTATGCACCCATTCATGCAACTGAGTCTGATACAACCCCGGTACAGGCAGTAATCGAAACCGAATCATCCTCAGCTACTACCGAGCCCGAAAAAACGCCGCTGGGTGGCTGGCAGGGTACGCAGAATGGAATCTCATACGTCTTTTACCCGGAACAATCTCTGCTGGTGCTTAACTCCGGAGAAAGGTATAGCACTGCTCCTTATTTTGTGCTGGGACTGGGACAAAATCAGCATCAGGGACGTAATACGCTGGTTTTGCTGACCGATCAGGGTGAAATTCCCGTAGATCAGCTTACGAAAATAGATTAATCACTAAACTCTATATAGGTATGTTTCAGACGAATGGATTAACCGATGACGAATTAGTAGTCGCTTCCCTGTCTCCTGAAGAAGAAGAAAACCAGGTAGATGAGGATCTGGATGATGAAGAGTACGAAGAAGAAGACCTGACGGTTTACGATGACGAAGAAGATCCTGAACTGACGGACGAAGACGCCGTTATTGAAGAAGATCTTCCGGATGATTCCAACATCGTTATTGGTGATGACGAAATCGACGAAGTAGAACAAATGGATCTCCGGGATCAGGGCGTTTCCAAGCCTCACCCTTCCGACGAATACTACGGCGATAACACGCTCACCAATACCAATTAGTTACGTTTGCTCAGGCACGTCATAAGGCTTTCCAAGGGATGGGAAGCCTTATTTTTTTATAGATCAATGAAAAAAGCCGCCGCTGAAATCTGGCAGAAGTGATATTTTAAAACAGTTTCGGAACAACTCGGGTTTATCCAGTTACTTAACCGAAATAACAAATGTTTGCTCTGTTATGAAGAAACGTATGCGATGAGAAAAGCTCTGAATTTTGTTTTGCTGGTAGCAGAAGACGACTTCGATGATCAGGATTTGTTGCGGGAAGCCCTGGAGCAGTATTACGAAGTTAGCGACCTCCGCTTCGTCTCTGATGGAGAGGAGTGTTGCGATTATCTCAAGCGACGAGGACGGTACGCAAATCCCGAAGACAGTCCGAGACCGGATTTTATACTTCTCGATCTGAATATGCCCCGTAAAAATGGAAAGGAAGTATTACTCGAACTCAAGTCAGACCCGGAGCTGAAAAAAATCCCGGTAGTCGTATTAACTACTTCCCATACCCCTTTAGACATTGAAGAGGCCTATCACTGCGGTACTAATTCTTATCTGGTAAAGCCCAGTTCCTTTTCAGAAACCCTGAGTATGGTAGAATGGCTGGGAAGTTTCTGGTTTAATACCGTGCAGCTACCCAGCTGTCGGGAAGCCATTTAAGTAGTAAAGGCCTGAAAAGGAAAGGTTCGCTGACTTTCAGGCCCGTGGTTGAGTGACGTTTGCCGGCCAGTTACCTGAATGAAAGAGCGAAAGAAAGAATAAAGGAAAAAGAGTTTCATCTCTTAAGAATTGAGAGTAGTAACAGAGCAGTTGTTTCGCGTTACTGATTACTCGGTATATTCTACCGGATTGATACCCAGCGTATGCTTCCGCCTTTTGTGAGTTTGGCAGGTCTAAAATTGTATCAAATTAATACGGGGAATTGTCACCACAATTTTCATAAAATGGGCTACAGAGCCTTTATTATAAGATTTGGTATCAATTTTTTACTCATTTCAGTACGCTTAATTCTGGAGTAAAGATTGGCTTTTATTAAGATTTAAGTTTTACCACTCAGGCAACCCAATTGATTCATAAATTATCCTCGACATGAATATTAACAAGCTATTCTCTGATTTGATCGAAACTTTACCTGTTCGTCGTATTGCATTCCTGGGTGACTATTTCCCGCGTCAGTGTGGGATCGCTACGTTTACTCATGACCTGCGTACGCATTTTCAGAAAAGGTACAATGATCTCGATACGTTTGTCGTAGCTGTTGAGGATCATCCCGGAACGTACGAATATCCCGCAGAAGTTAAATATACATTCGATCAGCACAGCCGACCCGCTTACGTGGAAACGGCCAAATACCTGAACGAATCTGGCGTAGAAATCCTCTGCCTTCAGCACGAGTATGGCATCTACGGTGGAGAAAGCGGTGAGTACGTAATTGATTTACTAAACCGGGTAAAAATGCCCGTGATTACCACACTTCATACGGTATTACAGAACCCCAGTCCCTCGCAGGACCGGGTACTCCGGAAAATCGCCGAGCGTTCTTCCTTCCTGGTGGTTATGTCAGAAAAAGGCCGCCAGTTTCTGGAAACGATTTACGAAATTGATCCCGAGAAGATCGCGGTTATTCCTCACGGCATCCCCGATGTTCCCTTTACGGAACCAGACACGTTCAAAAGCACGTTTGGTCTGCAAAATAAAAAGGTCGTGTTAACCTTCGGGCTCATTTCGCCCAATAAGGGCATTGAGACGGCTATTTCAGCTCTTCCCGCAGTCGTAGAGAAGCACCCTGAGTTAACGTATATTGTATTAGGTGCCACGCACCCCAATCTGATCCGGGAGCGGGGAGAAGAATACCGCAACAGTCTGATTAAGCTTTCTGAAGATCTGGGCGTAGCTGAACACGTTCAGTTTCATAACCGCTTCGTCGAACTGGACGACCTGATTCAGTACCTGGAAATGGCGGACGTGTATCTGACGCCTTACCTGAACGTAGCCCAGATTACCTCGGGTACACTGGCTTACTCCGTAGGGTGTGGTAAGGCCGTCGTCTCTACTCCGTACTGGCACGCAGAGGAGCTGCTGGCAAATGACCGCGGCGTGCTGGTTCCTTTTGAATCGTCTGAGGCTATTGCCGAAGCTTTGATCCAGATGTTTGACGACCCCGATTACCGTCAGCAAATGCGGAAGCGGGCTTATGAGTTTAGCCGGCCTATGATTTGGAAAGAAGTGGTGGGTAATTACCAGCAACTGTTTAGATATAGTGTTTCGTCCCAAATCAAACATAATTACAGCGTAATGCCGGGCTTAAAGCTGGATCACTTGTTCCGGCTTACCGATTCAACGGGTATCATTCAGCACGCCCGTTATACGTTACCCCACCGCGAGGAAGGGTATTGTACCGATGACAATGCCAGAGCCTTATTATTAGCTTCTTCTCTGGATGCCGATGGAGAGATAGTGGACGCCCGCATTCCCTGGATGATTGACGTATTTTCGTCCTTCCTGAACCATGCGTTTGATCCTGAAAAAGGTCGGTTCCGCAACTTCATGTCTTACGGACGAGAGTGGCTGGAAAGCTATGGCTCGGACGATAGTCATGGACGGGCAATCTGGGCTCTGGGTGGAATGATTGCCCGGACCCGCCGTCCTGATTTGCGAAACTGGGGTCGGGACTTATTTGACCGTTCCATTGACATCGTGCTGGAGATGACCTCTCCCCGAAGCTGGGCGTTTACCATGCTGGGTCTGACCGAATACCTGCACCGCTATCCCGGTGATCGTCACAAGCGTGATCTGAGAAAAGAACTGGGAAATCGTCTCGTGGGATTATTGCGGCAGGCGGCTCGCCCACACTGGTACTGGTTTGAACCCATTCTGAGTTACGATAACGCCCGTCTGTCTCAGGCTTTGCTATGCTCGGATGTTCCGGAACATCAGTTGGTAGGTCTGCATACGCTGGAGTGGCTACGCGACGTGCAAACGGCTCCTGAAGGACATTTCCGGCCCATTGGCTCTAATGGATTTTACCCCATGGGAAGTGAACCTGCCATTTATGATCAGCAACCCCTGGAAGCTGCGGCCTCCATCGGGGCTTACCTGGCTGCTTATTCGTATAGCGGCCTGGATGTGTGGCGGGAAGCGGCTCATACTGCTTTTGAGTGGTACCTGGGCAAGAATGATACGGGTTTACCGTTATATGACGAAACCTCTGGCGGCTGTTACGACGGATTGCAGCCTCACTCGGTAAACTGCAATCAGGGAGCTGAGTCCTGTCTGGCCTTTTTAATGGCCAGAGGCGAGATCAGAGCTGCTCAGTCTCAGCAGGAGTCCGCCATTATGAAGCGGAAAGCCGCCAAACAGGCCAGGTCTTTGAATAACTAAGCGAACGTAAGGTTAGTATATTTTTTTTACTGTTCTCAATTTTGATTCTCATTGCGAAATGATAATCAGAGTTGAGAACATTTCACTTCTATCGAACTGAAACATGAGCGAATCTCTGTTGACCGTAGAACGTTATCCATTAATCATCAAACCAGATCCCCGCCGGGTCTTGTTTCGTCCTTTTCATTTAGGAAATGAACGAATGGTATTGATTGTCAATCGTTTACTAGCTCTCACGGAAGAAGAAGTAGAGAAGGAGCTGTCTCAGGTATTTCAGGAATTCCGTCACCGTCACCAGGCCGTCGAGATCTACCTGGATCGCCGGGCGAAGCAAATCCTTGCCCACTTTAATCTTTCCCAAGAACTAAGTCCCCTGCATCAACTTCTGGTAGGAGCTTATTTTACCCACGAATACGCACTGGAAGCAGCGGCTTTATTCAATCCATCCATTGTCTGGCATCCCGATCAGTCTAATTTGCCCGAAGGATGCCGCCGTTTCATCATCAGCCTGAGGGCCACGGGGGAGGGACACATTTCTTCCATCGTCTTTCGATCGGGTTTTGTAGATCAGAACGCCGGTATCTGGCTGGATGGTTACTCCCGTTACGTTACTCCGCCGGACTCCTACGAAGAGGCGTACCTGTCCCGGGACGTTTTCCAGCGGAAGTTACACGAGCTGGGTCTGGATGATGGATTTGCTAATAGTATTGTCAGTCAGTTACCCGAAGAAGTCTGTTACTCTGATGTGTATCCCGTAGTCAAAGACAATCCCCTTTATCCTACCCACCGGGTGGCGGGCGATGGCATTCTGGCTTTGATGAAAGCCAATTATACGGTTAACTACAGCGATGACCGGGCTCTGAGCGAACGAATTCTCTTTCCTTATTCACCCAATGAAATGAATGGCATGGAAGATGCCCGTTTTGTGGAATTTACGGAAGATGATGGTCAGAAAACCTATTACGCCACGTACACCGCCTACAACGGCCGCGTGATTTTCCCGCAGTTACTGGAAACCCGAGACTTCGTTGATTTTCGGGTAAAAACTATGGCCGGGGATATGGTCAAGAACAAAGGCATGGCTCTGTTTCCGCGAAAAGTCAATGGAAAATACGTGATGCTGGGCCGGCAGGATGGAGAAAATATCTTCCTGATGGAGTCGGATAACCTGTTTTTCTGGGAAACCAGTAAACTGTTACTGGCCCCCAAATACCCCTGGGAGTTTGTACAGTTGGGGAACTGCGGTTCACCCATCGAAACCCCGGACGGCTGGCTGGTGCTGAGTCATGGAGTGGGAGCCATGCGTAAGTATTGCATCGGCGTTTTTCTGCTCGATTTGAATAATCCTGAAATAGTGCTCGCTCGTCTGTCTTATCCAATTCTGACCCCCGAAGGCGAAGAACGGGAAGGATACGTGCCTAATGTGGTGTACACCTGCGGAGCCGTAGTCCACTCTGGAAAAGTACTAATTCCTTACGCCATGTCTGACTATTCCACGGGTTTTGCTACCATTGCACTGGACGAAATCATGGAAGCCCTCAGAAAGGAGCAGGAAAGCCCAATGGGGAAATATGCGGAATCAGAAGAAACTTCGCTGAAGTAACTGGGGATTTAATTCCCGTAACTGCCTGTATAATAGTAATGTATTGGTGCGGCATGATTTTAGCGGCTAAAGGTTGATCCGTCAGAACAATCACCTTAAGGTTATGGGAACTACTGCACCTAACGAATTACGAATTTTGGTTCAATCACTCGGTCTGCTGGTGCGGGCCGCTCGTGAATGCCGATCCAAATATGCTCATCTGAGTCTGGAAGCCAAGCTTCCAAAACTCAAACAACGTTTGTCCCGCATCAACGTCGAAAATGAATGTCTAGCTGATGAACTGAATCGTTACACGAGTCAGTACGGTGTAAATGCGGATGACGAAGAAATGGAAGTACAGGCAGTGATGCCGGGTATGGACTGGGACGAAGAACTGGCCGGCTGTGAAAGTGGTACCATTTCTATATTGAATGCCTTTGAATCCGTGATGGAGCACCGCTGTCTGGCGGCTTTTCCGGAATTAAATAAAAGCTTACGCCAGCGTCGTGAGTTTATGTCTGAAAACTTGAACTGGTTGAGGATGGTAAGAACGGCGGCTATCGCTTAGCCAACGAATAAATCAGATCCCATGGACCCGTTTACGAGCAATCGTAAACGGGTCTTTTTTTGCCCTGAAATTTATGATGATCGGTGGAAACATTTTTTAAATGGTATTGGTTGATATGTAAACGAATATTACTTTTGTGTCATGAATCCCATGAAAGAAAATTATGAGTTGGTGGATGAGGCTTCCGTGGAACGAATCAAGAAGCTGTTCATCGTGAATATATTGGGTTTGTCTCATTTGATTGTACGGGATACCAATCGCTGGCTGAATAAGCTGGGTTACGCACTTCAGATTGAGCAGATCCGGATTTTGATGACGATTAATTATTTAAAAAATCCACCTTCTCAACAGGATATTGCAAATATTCTTCAAAAGAATAAGGCTGGTATTCAGCGATCTATCCAGACTTTACAGCGGGATGGGTATTTGAGAAGTACTACCGACGATCAGGACAAGCGGAAAAATGTAGTCGTACTGACTCCGGCGGGTAAGCTCTTCGTTCAGAAAGCCACGGAGGCTCTGGAAGGAATGAATGCCGAAATCGAAAAGCACTTTGACGAAGACGAGATTGCCCTGCTCACCAAGATTCGCACCAAGATAGAAGCCATTGCCCAGAACAACGAGAAATAATCTTCCTATTTGATTTATTATTGATATATCAACAGTTTCCATGAAAACGAACACTTTTTTGATTGCAATGCTGATGGCGGTGCTGCCTTCGCTCAGCAAAGCTCAAAATGCTCAGCCGGGATGGACCTTGAAACAATGCATTGAATACGGTCTGAAAAACTACGGAGGCGTACGAATTGCTCAGTACAAGGTAGAGACGGCTAACCAGCAGGCTCGCGAAGCCATATCTCAGTATTTACCCCAGGTAACGGGTTCAGGGAGTTTCATAGATAACGTCAAGCTCCAGCGAAACGTCATCCCCGCCGGAGTTTTTGGCAATGCAGAACCCCTCACTATTGCCTTCGGTCAGAAGTATCAGACTAACGTTACCGCTCAGGCTACTCAGGCTATTTATGACAAGACGTTGCTTCTGGGTATCAAAGCCAATGAGCCTAACAAAAAGCTGGCCGAGTTAAACACCCGTCAGACGCAGGAAGATGTTATTTATAATATCACCAAAAACTATTATCAGGTTTTTGTTTCCCAGCAACAGATCGCTCTGTTGAAAGACAATATGAGTCGAACGGAACAGGTATTGAACGTTCTGAAGTTGCAACGAGACAACGGCGTAATTCAGCCTGTAGACTATACTAATACGGAAGTGAGTTATAACAATACCCGCTCTCAGTTAGTGTTGGCACAAAACTCGCTTCAGCTGGCCTTGAATCAGTTGAAATATCAGATGGGCGTATCTCAGGATCAGCAACTGATGCTTACGGATTCAAGCATTCTCAAGCAAATACCCAGGGCACAAAAGCTGGAATTTGACCCTCATAATCTGGTTAGTTACCAGCAGGCCGAGCGTAATCTCGATTTACAGCGGATTCAGATGGCTCGCACTAAAGCAGGATACCTGCCCACGCTATCGGCAAATGCCAGTTACGGTACACTTTCTTTCTCTAATCAGTTTGGAGGGGCTTTCCGGAATTTCCTGGGTTTTGGTACCGTTGGTTTGCGATTGAACTTGCCCATTTTTGACGGATTCAAACGGGATGCTCAGTATCAGCAAAATCGATTGACTATCATGACGCAGGAGGAGGAGCTGCGACTCAATACCGAAGCTTTCAAATTGCAGTATAGTAACTCCGAATCGCAACTCGACAAGGCACGAACCAACACCGAGAACGATGATCGTACCGTGAAGCTGGCTCAGGAAGTCTATGAAATTACGACCCTTCAGTACAAGCAGGGAGTGAAAAGCCTGACCGACTTACTCAACGCCGATAAGTCATACCGGGAAGCTCAATCCAATTACATTAACTCACTCATCAGTTACTACCAGGCTCAGCTTGATCTGGAGCAGTCGCAGGGTACACTGCTGAATTTCTATAATCAACTCTAGTCGTCTTTCCCTATACCATGAAACGTACCACCATAATCGTTATCATCGCTCTGGTTGCCATTGTCGGATTAATCGGCTTCCAGCTGTCGTCGAACAAAAAGAAAATCGACGAGAAAAATCAGATACCGACCAACACGAACGTCCAGATTCCCGTAACCGTGGCGACCGTAGCGGAAGGAGAAGTTTCTCAGCAACTCATCAAAACGGGTAACCTGATTCCCTACCGCGAAGCCGAAATTATGGCTACTGCTGCGGGTAAGGTCATGAAGGTAAACTTTGAATTGGGTTCAGCCGTCCGCCAGGGTGCCGTGATGGTTCAGGTGGATAACCAGTTAAAAGAGTTATCCCTGGAAGCTACGCAACTGAACGTGGAGAAACTGAAAAAGGACGTCAATCGCTACAACACGCTGTATGCAGGTAATGCTACTACGGAGTTACAGGTAAACGATACCAAGTATAACTACGATAACGCCGTGAATCAGGCCGAGCAAATCAAGAAGCAGATTTCTGATGCTACGGTTAAAGCTCCCATCAGCGGTCGGATCGTGAAAAAGAACATCGAACCGGGCGAGTACGTAAACGTCGGAGCCTCCCTCGGCACTGTGCTGGATATCAGTCGTTTGAAAGTTCAGGTATTGGTAAACGAAAGCGATGTGTATACGCTCAAAGAAGGGAACTCGGTAAAATTAACCACCAGCGTATTCCCGGATCGGGTATTTAACGGACGCATCAGTTACATCGCTCCTCAGGGTGACGAACAGCATAACTATCCCGTGGAGATTACCATCCAGAACGGTAATACGCTGAAAGCCGGTACGTTCGTGAACGTCGATTTCTCGCAGAAATCCAATCAGAGAGCCCTTCAGATTCCCCGGTCGGCTTTGGTCGAAAGTGTGAAAAACCCTTATGTCTACGTAGTGGAAGGACAGGTAGTGAAGCAACGTAAAATTCAGGTGGGTCGTGAATTGGGTGATACGATCGAAGTATTATCTGGCCTGAATGCCGGAGAAAAAGTAGTAACGACTGGTCAGATCAACCTAAGCGAAGGCTCCGCTGTTCAAGTCACCAAGTAGTTGATAGTTGTTTGTTACTAGTTGTTTGATTGACAGTTTGTTAAAAGGGCTATCAGCCTTTTCTGATAACTAACAACCATCAACGAAAAACTAAATAAAAAGATGTCAATAACCGAAGTAGCCATAAAACGACCCCTGCTGATAACTACCATTTTTACGGTACTTATCCTGTTCGGAGTCATCAGTTACCAGCAGCTTTCCTATAACCTGCTGCCCAAATTTGAGGCGAACGTGATTAGTGTTTCCACGGTCTACCGGGGAGCCGCCGCCGATGAGGTGGAGACGAACGTTACCAAGAAAGTGGAGGATGCCCTGTCGTCTCTGGAAGGTCTGGACCGTCTGAAATCCACTTCTCAGGAAGGGGTTTCTTCCGTTATCATTCAGTTAAAAAATGGTGTTGATGTGAATCAGGCCCAGCAGGATGCTCAGCGGAAAATTAATCAGATTCTTTCGCAGTTACCGGACGACGTGGATGATCCGATCCTGAATAAATTTTCAACCGATGAGTTACCTGTGCTGCGGATGGGGGTTACGGCCAAACTGGCTCCGACGCAACTCTATGACTTGATCGACGAAAAACTGAAACCTCAGTTGTCGAACGTTGCAGGAGTCGGCCAGGTAAACCTAGTGGGCGGAACGGAGCGGGAAATTCAGGTTAATATTGATCCTGCTAAATTACGGGCCTACGGTATTTCCATCGGTCAGGTTTCTCAGGCGGTGTATAATGCCAATGCCAGTTACCCGGCGGGGCAAATCGAAACCCAGCAGTCACAGTATTCCATTCACTTTGACGCAACCGTGCAATCCGTTGCCAAGATGCGGGAGCTGATCGTGGCCCGTAAACCCGGAGGTGGTGACGTATTACTGAAAGATTTAGGCGAAGTAGTGGATGGAACCGCTAAGGTTTCTGCTATTAACCACATCAATGGCGTTCCTTCGGTGGGTCTTCAGGTATTGAAGCAAAGTGATGCCAACGCCGTTGACGTAAGTAAGCTGGTGAAGGATCGTATTGCTACGCTTGAAAAACAATATTCGTCCATTGGACTGAAATTCAATATCGCGGCGGATCAATCCATTTACACCCTGGCGTCAGCCACTGCCGTAGTAGACGATTTATTCCTGGCCGTTGTAATTGTGTCGGTAGTAATGCTCTTGTTCCTGCACAGTTTCCGGTCGTCCTTATTCGTTCTCGTGGCAGTACCTTCGTCCATTTTGCCGACGTTTATGCTGATGTATCTGTCAGGCTTCTCACTGAACCTGATGACGCTGATGGCTCTGTCGCTGGTCGTAGGTATCCTTGTGGATGACTCCATCGTAATTTTGGAAAACATTACCCGCCACATGGAAATGGGTAAAGATCGTCGTCAGGCTGCTATCGACGGGCGGAGTGAAATTGGGTTCACCGCACTGGCTATTACTCTGGTTGACGTTGTCGTATTCGTTCCACTGGCTTTAACGGGTGGTCTGATTGGTAACATCCTGCGAGAATTTGCCTTAGTGGTCGTGTTCTCTACCTTGATGAGTTTGATGGTTTCCTTTACCATTACCCCTTTGCTGGTGTCTCGTTTTGGTAAACTGGAACACTTGAATCCGAAATCACTTTGGGGCAAAATTAACCTGGGCTTTGAAAGCTTTATCGATCGCCTCATTGCTTATTATGGAAGAATCCTGAAAACAGCTCTGAGTCATAAACGTTGGGTATTTATCATCGTAATCCTGCTCTTCGCAGGCTCTATCGCACTGGTTCCTGCCGGATTCATTGGAGGAGCTTTCATGCCAGCTTCAGATCAGGGTGAGATTGCGGTTCAGCTGGAGTTAGCACCAACGGCTTCCGTGTACCAAACGAATGAAGCCGTTCAGAAAGCAGAAAAAATTCTGCTCAAGCACCCCGGTGTAACGAACGTATTCTCAAACGTGGGGTACACCAGTACGGCCATCGCTTCAACTTCCAACAGTAACCTTGCGGATATTAACGTGAAACTGGTGGATAAGAAAGAGCGGACCTATTCCACCGATGAGTTTGGAGTAGAGATTAAGAAAGAAATTGCGAAAATTCCGGGTGTAAAAGTAACGGTCAGTCCTGTAGGTATCGTTGGTTCATCAGAAGCTCCCATCCAGATTGCGGTGAAAGGGACCGACATGACTTCCATTCGTAAAGCAGCGGAAGAAGTACTGAAAGTAACCAAGTCAGTTCCCGGTACGCAGGATGTAAAATACTCGGTGAAGGATCCGAAACCAGAGGTTTCCATCAAGCTGGATCGTGAAAAAATGGCTCAGTTGGGCATTAACGCTGCTGACGTGGGTATGGCTCTGCAAACCGCTTTCCGTGGTGACGACCGGGCTAAATTCAAGCAGAATGGTAATGAGTATGACATCCTGGTTAGCCTGGATCAGTTTAATCGATCCAGTGCCAATGATGTAGGACACCTTTTATTTGTGAATAACCAGGGACGTTCTTTCGAATTATCACAGTTTGCTCAGGTAGACGAACGAATCGGAGAAAGCGTGCTGGAGCGTAATGATCGGTTATCTTCCATTACTATTAATGCTCAGGTAGTGGGTCGTCCCGTAGGTACAGTAGGGGATGACATCAGGGAAAAGATGAAGTCTGCCAAATTAGGTGAAGACATTTCTGTTCAGTACCTGGGTCAGTTACAACAGCAGTCCGATGCCTTCGGTAGCTTAGGCCTGGCTCTGATCATGGCCATCCTGCTGGTGTACTTTATCATGGTGGCTCTGTACGAAAGCGTCGTTTACCCCTTCGTCGTTCTCTTCTCCATACCCGTGGCTCTGATCGGTGCTCTGCTGGCCCTGGCTTTAACGATGGAAAGCTTAACGGTATTCTCCATTGTGGGTATGATCATGCTGATGGGTCTGGTCGCGAAAAATGCCATTCTGATTGTAGACTTTGCCAACCACCTGAAGTCAGAAGGCAAGGAAGTTGTGGCCGCTCTGGTAGAGGCGGGTAAAGAGCGTCTGCGTCCGATTCTGATGACTACGCTGGCGATGATCTTTGGTATGTTACCTATTGCACTGGCGAGTGGAGCCGGAGCCGAAACCAAAAACGGTATGGCCTGGGTAATCATTGGTGGTTTGACGAGTTCGCTGGTATTAACGCTCTTCGTCGTACCTTCGGTTTATCTGGTAGTAGACCGGTTGCTGGCTCGTTTTCAGAAGAAAGATCCCCAACCCAAGAAGCCCGAAGAACTAACGGCTTCCCGATTAATGAACGAATAACACTTCATCACACAACGGCTCCCTGTTACAACGGGGAGCCGTAATTTTTTTTCCCCCTTTGGGGTATACGTTCTGCTTGGCTGTGGTTTGATTACCTCTCTGAAGCCTGGTATATGCTTTTCACAACCGAAGCAAAAACCAACCTATAGATTCGTATGGCAAGTCTCGCAGATCTCTTTAAAACCGACAAGGCCGAAGGTCTTTCCGAATTGTTCGTTGCTCAGTTAAAAGACATTTACTGGGCCGAAAACAAGTTAACCGAAGCTCTTCCCCAGATGGAAGCTGCTGCTACTTCTGAAGAATTAAAGAGCGGTCTCCGCAAGCACCTGGCAGAAACCGAAGGCCAGATCTCCCGTCTGGAGCAGGTATTCACGCTCATCGGTGTAGAAGCCGAAGGCATCAAATGTGAAGCCATGGCCGGGTTAGTCGAAGAAGGCCAGGACATTGTTTCTGAAACGCAGAGCGGAACATTAACCCGGGATGCCGGAATTATCGCGGCCTGTCAGAAAGTAGAACATTACGAAATCGCCTCCTATGGAACGCTGACGGCCTGGGCAAAGATTCTGGGTTACGAAGAAGTGTCACACTTATTACACGCGACCTTACAGGAAGAAGAAGCAACCGATATGACGCTTACCCATTTAGCAGAAACGTTTGTAAATGCTTCTGCTATGGTTGAGTAGGTTAAGCTACCTGCCTAACCAAAAAAGAGAAGGAAGCCCCTTCTCTTTTTTGGTTAGGCAGGTAATAATTAAGATCCTCACCAGAAGTTCCGTAGCATTTTATTGAATGCCTCCTGTTTTCGGAAATGGAAAGAAAGATTTCTTTTCAATGAGAAAAATGTAGCTAATGGCAGGAATAACGTACTAAAAAAAGAGAAGCCCTTTTCACAAAGGGCTTCTCTTTTTATGATAGCTATACAGATAATTAAGGCAAAGCTACCTTGATGGCCTGTGTTTTGGCTTCGTTTTCGAGTCGGATCAAATACAGTCCGGAGCCGAGCTGATTGGTCTGGAATTCGATGGGGTTCTCACCCTTCTCCAGCGTCAGCTGCTGACTGCTCAGGGTCCGGCCCGACAAATCCACCAGGCTGACGCGGGCGGCTTTGGCCAGTTGCTCATCGCCATAGTTAACCACTGCCCGAACGTTGCGGCTGGTCAAAGTCGAGGCCGACAGGTCAATGCCCTGATAGCCTTCCAGCTGCACGGACTTAATGACGCTGTAGTCAAACGTGCCGTCCCAGTCCACCTGCTTGAGGCGGTAGTAATGAACCACCGAGGCATTCAGGCCAAAATGGGTGAAGCGGTAGCTCTGCTGCTGGGCCGTGGTGCCCTTGCCGTCTACTTTACCCACCGTCTCGAAGCTGCGACCGTTGGTGGAGTGCTGTACTTCAAAGAAAGCGTTGTTTTTCTCCTGAGCCGTCGTCCAGCTCAGCTCGGCATTACGGCCTTCGGCTTTGGCCACAAAGGAGGAAAGCGAAACGGGCGTAGCGGCCGTAACGACCACTCCGGCGGTGGTGTTGTCATCGCTGGTATTGTTACCCGGCGTCTGGGGCCCGTTGATGAAGAGCAGAGCCCCCGTGAAGATGTTCTCCCCCACGGTTAATCCCCGGTAGCTCACCCGGGCCGTCAGACAGCCCTCTAAATTCAGGGGAGCGATGCTTTCCAGCCGCACGTTGTTATTGGCTCCGGTGCTGGCATTGCCGCCGGTGATGCTGGCGGAGAAGGCCGTCAGGGGCGATCCATCGAGATTGGTGACGCCGGTGATGGTGGCAATGTCGGGAGCCGAGATCAGGGCGGCGAGTCGGTTGGGCTCGACGGCATCCTGAGAAGGACCGATGTGGCAGAGGCGGAGGTTGAGCGTGCCTTCGCTGCCAGTGTTGACGGAGCCCTGGTTGGACTGCAGGTTAATATTGATGTTTTGAGCCTGGCCCAGAAGGCAACTCCCCATGAAAACAAAAGAGAGATAGACTTTTTTCATGATCAAACGAAGATAGGAGTAAAACCGGGTCAGCCTGGTGCTGACCCGGTCGATGAATGATTAATTGGCAGTGATTGCGGTAACAACCGTATTATTTGAGTCGGGTCCTTCGTTTCCGGATCCTGTCAGGATGGAAACAGAGATATTCTGTTGCGTACGACTGGTGGTGCCAGGGTTACGGATGACAGTGAAACCCAGAATGGCGGGCTGGTCCTTGGTGATACTCACGCCGGGTTTGGAAGTCACGCGGATGAAGAACTCGCTTTCCGTGAGGGTCCAGTTGCTATTCTGGTTGCTGACGGGTGAGGAGGCATTGGAGGTGCCGCTGGTGGTCGGGAATCCGATGGTGAAGCCGGGGAGCTTGTTGACCAGCAGGGTAACCGTTCCGGTGGTAGGCACGTTGGCAATCTCGTAAACCCGGATGACCCAACCCGCCACCACACCCACCCGCTTCATCGGAGCCGATGTCGGCAAAGCCGAGATCGTCCTCCACGACAGCCGCGGCAACGCTCGT
>JAAIGE0100145298.1_pt1 | contig 16786 bp, 13 predicted proteins | sample 6487951 | NCBI WGS metagenome assembly JAAIGE01 (sample SAMN13974128, study PRJNA590717) | phyllosphere metagenome | biome: tomato field; feature: multiple bacterial spot infested tomato fields; material: tomato leaves; isolation source: leaves from tomato fields | host: Solanum lycopersicum ... | reverse complement strand
GGGCCGCCGCCACGCGCCATCCATGGCGCGGGGCGGCTAAACCGGCATCCCTGCCGGTTTACCCCCCAAATCCCTGTCGAATTCCGGCCAGCGTGGTTTAACGGGGCGCCTGAGATCAAGATCACAAGCAGATCAAGAGCGGCTCGCTTCGCATCGTGGTTACCGTTGAGCGCTACAGAGTTATTTAGATACCGCCACGATAGTGTCAGCAAGAACAGCTCAGAACATCGGCCGAGCCGAAGCCACTGCCACCACCACCAACCCGACAATCAAGTTAATCCCCACCAACTTGCGAATCTGCCCCAGCGCAGCCGCGCCTGCCGGCCAATCTTCAGCCGCCACCGCTGCCTTCAGCTCCGGGAATTTCAACGCCTGGATGCGGATAAACAGCGCCGTCATCACCAGGTACAAGCCCATCATCACCTGCACATAGCGCGGCGCGGTTTCAAAACCACTGAAGCGCAGGTGCAGCAAACCCATGCCGCTGATCGGCAAAAGCACCACCGCCACCCATACCCATACAAAAAAACGTTGAAACACATTTGCCCATAGCTTGAGCCGGGCAGGGCCCTCAAGCGCCGCCATAGCGGCGGGGCGCAGGATCATCCAGGCGAAAAACATGCCGCCGACCCAGATCAAGGCGGCCAGTACATGCAGGGTATAAGCGAGGCTAAACGCGGTCATTGTGGTACTCCGTTCTGCGCGGGATTAATTAGCGGGGTATGATAGCGGCCGATCCGAACCACTGAAAATTTATCCAGCGTTTTTTGCGCCCGACTATCCATGATCAGCACTGAACTCAAAACCACGATCCAGGGCGCCTATTCGCGTTTTCTCGAAGCCAAAAGCTTGAAGCCGCGCTACGGCCAGCGCCTGATGATCGCCGAAGTGGCAAAAGTCCTCGGGGATATCGACACCGACGACGAGGGCCGCCGCGAGGGTGAGCCTGCGGTAGTGGCCGTCGAGGCCGGTACCGGTACCGGCAAGACCGTGGCCTACAGCCTGGCCGCGATCCCCACGGCCAAGGCCGCTGGCAAGCGCCTGGTGATCGCCACCGCTACCGTCGCGCTGCAAGAGCAGATTGTCTACAAAGACCTGCCCGACCTGATGCGCAACAGTGGCTTGAACTTTACCTTCGCCTTGGCCAAGGGCCGTGGCCGTTACATGTGCCTGTCCAAGCTCGACGTATTGCTGCAGGAAGGCCACGCCCAAACCGCCACCGCCTCCTTGTTCGAAGAAGAAGGCTTCAAGATCGAGGTGGATGAGGTCAGCCAGAAGCTGTTTACCAGCATGATCGAGAAGCTGGCCGGCAACAAATGGGACGGCGACCGCGACAGTTGGCCCACTGCCCTGGAAGACTCCGACTGGGCGCGCCTGACCACCGACCACAGCCAGTGCACCAACCGCCATTGCCCCAACTTCGGCCAGTGCGCCTTCTACAAAGCGCGCGAAGGCATGGGCAAGGTGGACGTCATCGTCACCAACCACGACATGGTGCTGGCTGACCTGGCCCTGGGTGGCGGCGCGGTACTGCCCGACCCACGCGACACGCTCTATGTGTTCGACGAAGGCCATCACCTGCCAGACAAGGCCATTGGCCATTTCGCCCATTACACCCGCTTGCGCTCCACGGCCGACTGGCTGGAAACCACTGCCAAGAACCTCACCAAGCTGCTTGCCCAGCATCCGTTGCCCGGCGACCTGGGCAAGTTGATCGAGCAAGTGCCGGAGCTGGCGCGCGAGATCAAGACCCAGCAGCAGTTCATGTTCAGCGCCTGCGAGCAGGTTGCGGACTTCAAGCCCGGTGAAGACGTCGAGGGCCGCGAGCGCCCGCGCCATCGTTTTGTTGGCGGGATGATCCCCGAGCACATGCGCGAAATGGGCATCGAGCTGAAGAAAGGCTTTTCACGCCTCACCGACCTGTTCACGCGCCTGACGGACTTGCTCAAGGAAGGCATGGATGGCGAGGTCAATATCGGCATCGCCAGCAACCAGGCCGAAGAGTGGTACCCCTTGTTCGGCAGCCTGCTGTCTCGTTCCCAAGGCAATTGGGAGCTGTGGACCGCCTTTACCGTCGAAGACCCGGAAGACAACCCGCCCATGGCCCGCTGGCTGACGCTGTCGGAAAGCGGTGCGCTGTTCGATATCGAGGTCAACGCCAGTCCGATCCTCGCCGCTGAAATGCTGCGTCGCAACCTGTGGAACGTGGCCTACGGCTGCCTGGTAACCTCGGCCACGCTGACGGCCCTGGGCACTTTTGACCGCTTCCGCATGCGCGCCGGCCTGCCGAAAAAGGCCGTTACCGCCGTGGTACCCAGCCCGTTTCATCACGCTGACGCCGGCGTGCTGCGGGTGCCAGACCTCAAGGCCGACCCACGGGACGCGGCCGCGCACACGGCGGCGATCATTCGCGATCTGCCGTCGCTGGTGGAAGGCTCCCGCGGCACCCTGGTGCTGTTCTCGTCGCGCAAGCAGATGCAGGACGTGTTCGACGGCCTCGACCGCGACTGGCGCAAGCAGGTGTTTATCCAGGGCAACCTGTCCAAACAGGAAACCCTGAACAAGCACAAGGCGCGGGTCGACGGTGGGGATTCCAGCGTGTTGTTCGGCCTGGCCAGCTTTGCCGAAGGCGTGGACTTGCCTGGCGCTTACTGCGAACACGTGGTGATCGCCAAGATCCCGTTCTCGGTGCCGGATGACCCGGTCGAGGCCGCACTCGCCGAATGGATCGAAGCCCGGGGCGGCAACCCGTTCATGGAAATTTCGGTGCCAGATGCTTCACTGAAGCTGGTGCAGGCCTGCGGGCGTCTGCTGCGTACCGAAGAAGACCGCGGCACCATCACTTTGCTCGATCGGCGCCTGGTCACCCAGCGCTATGGCAAGGCGATCCTCAATGCCTTGCCGCCGTTCAGGCGCGAAATTTCTTAAGCCACAGTGGGCGAAATCGCCCACTGCGTGGTCTATCTCATCACTATCGTCAGGCCAGTCATCGGCCGTTTGGGAGAACCTTGTTCGTATGATTCGCACGCTGCCCGCTCTTTTTGCCCTGCTGTTCGCTGCGCCGCTGATGGCTGCGCCCGAGGGGCAACAAACGCTGTTCAACTTCGTCCGGCCTGCCGATGTGGTCAAGGTGGCGACCCAGGACGCCAGCCTGCCGCAATACAACGCCGAACAAACGCCCGAAGGCGAGGTGCTGCGCCGTATCACCTTCAACCCGGCTGCCGAGCCGAGCCTGGTGCTCAGCCCGCAGACGGGTACCTGGGACTGGTCGCAATCGAGCGCCATGAGCCTGCGTATCCAGAGCGCGATGAACTGGGCGCTGACCCTTTACGTCAAGGTGCAGAGCGCCGACGGCAAGACGCTCGTCAGCCGTATCGACCTGCCGGCCGGCCCGGCCCAGACGTTACTCGTCCCGCTGCAAGCCAACTCCCCCCTGAGCCAGGGCATGAAGGCCGGCCCGCCGATGCCAATGACCGTGGATGGCCAACGGGTGTTGCTGGCCGCCAGCGCCGGGGAAATCGACCGCAGCCAGGTCGTCTCGGTGACCCTGTCGATGCTCAAGCCCAATGCCGCCCAAAGTATCCTGCTGGAACGCTTTGGCGTGCAGGACAGCGAGCCGGTATTGAAGGCCGCCTACACTGAACTGGTGGACGCCTATGGCCAGTCCACCCGCGCACGCTGGCCGGAAAAGGTCAGCAGCGACGAGCAACTCAAGGCATCGGCCGCCAAGGAACAACAGCAGCTCAAGGCCTGGCTGGCCGAGCGGGACAAGTCTTCGCTGGATCAATACGGCGGCTGGAAAAAGGGCTCGGCCTTCGACGCCAGCGGTTTTTTTCGCACTCAGAAGCGCGACGGTCGCTGGTACCTAGTGACGCCGGACGGGCATCCGTTCTACTCCCTGGGGGTGAACACCGTGGCGCCGGACAACAGCCAGACCTACGTGGCGGGGCGCGAGTGGATGTTTGCGGCGCTGCCCAAGGCCGGCGAACCCTTTGACAAGTACTACGGCAGCGACGACAGCCGCACTGGCAACGGTGCCGGCGAAGGTCGCGGATTTGGCTCGGGGCGTTGGTACGATTTCTATGGCGCCAACCTGCAACGCACTTACGGCGGTGACGCGTTGGACCAGCCACGCTGGGTGACCCATACCCTCGATCGCCTGCAAGCCTGGGGCTTCAACACCGTCGGCAACTGGAGCGATCCGGACCTGGCCACTGCCGACCGCGTGCCGTACACCTTGCCGCTGTCGATTGTTGGTGACTATGCCAGCATCAGCACCGGCACCGACTGGTGGGGCGGCATGCCCGACCCGTTCGACCCACGCTTTGCCATGGCCACTGAACGCGCCGTGGCCATCGCGGCCCGTGACCACCGCGACGACCCGTGGTTGATCGGCTTCTTTGCCGACAACGAATTGGCCTGGGCCGGCCCCGGCGACGATGCCAAATCCCGTTACGCCCTGGCCTACGGCACCCTGCGCATGACCACCGACGTGCCGGCCAAGCGCGCCTTCCTCAAGCAACTGCGCGACAAGTACCGCAATGAAGAGGGCCTTTCCAAAGCCTGGGGCATTCACCTGGCCGGTTGGGAGCTGATGGAAGACCCGGGCTTTGAGCCGCCGATGCCCAGCCCTGAACACCCGGAGATCGAAGCCGACTTCAAGTATTTCCAGAAGACTTTCGCCGATGCTTACTTCAAGACCATCTCCGACTCGCTGAAGTGGCACGCGCCCAACCAGCTGTTGCTGGGCGGTCGCTTTGCGGTGAGCACGCCGGAAGCGGTCGCATCGTGCGCGCAGTATTGCGATGTGCTGAGCTTCAATATGTATACCTTGAAGCCTCAGGATGGTTATGACTTCGCCGCGCTGCGTGCGCTGGACAAACCGGTATTGATCACCGAATTCAACTTTGGCTCTGCCGACCGTGGCCCGTTCTGGGGCGGCGTGACGCAACTGGCCCGCGAAGAAGACCGCGGCGCGGCGTACTCCACCTTCCTCAAGCAGGCGGTGGCCGAGCCGTCGATTGTCGGGGTGCACTGGTTCCAGTACCTGGACCAGCCGGTCACCGGGCGTCTGCTGGATGGTGAAAACGGCCATTTCGGCCTGGTCGGCATCACCGATGTACCCTTCCAGGGCTTTGTCGAGACGGTGCGCAAGAGCAACCTGGCCGCGCTCGACCAACTGGGCCGTGAGGCGCAAAAAGCCAAGGCCACCCAAGCGACGCGTGAGAGTGACGCCGCCAAACCTGGGCGTGACGGCAAAGGCGCGGGGCAGGGCGCCGGGCACCCTGGCGGGCATGCTGGGAATGGGCATTGATTCATCGTTGACGGGTTCACAAAACCCACAATGGCTGAAAGAATGGCGACCACTTTTCATGGTGTTTTCCGAGGGGACTTAGGTGCAGATTCAGGGTCATTACGAGCTGCAGTTCGAAGCGGTGCGCGAAGCCTTCGCCGCCCTGTTCGATGATCCTCAGGAGCGTGGTGCCGGGCTATGCATCCAGATCGGCGGGCAAACCGTCGTCGACCTGTGGGCCGGTACTGCCGACAAGGACGGTGCCGAGGCCTGGCACAGCGATACCATCGTCAACCTGTTCTCCTGCACCAAGACCTTCACGGCAGTGACTGCCCTGCAACTGGTCGCCGAAGGCAAGCTCAAGCTCGATGCGCCGGTGGCCGATTACTGGCCGGAGTTTGCCGCGGCTGGCAAGGAAACGATCACGCTGCGCCAGTTGCTTTGCCACCAGGCCGGGCTGCCCGCCATCCGCGAAATGCTGCCCATCGAAGCCCTGTATGACTGGCAATTGATGGTCGATACTCTGGCGGCCGAGGCCCCGTGGTGGACCCCGGGCCAGGGCCATGGCTATGAGGCGATCACCTACGGTTGGCTGGTTGGCGAACTGTTGCGCCGCGCCGATGGGCGCGGGCCGGGGGAGTCGATCGTGGCGCGGGTGGCACGCCCATTGGGGCTGGACTTTCATGTGGGCCTGGCGGATGAAGAGTTTTATCGCGTCGCCCATATCGCGCGCAGCAAAGGCACTATGGGGGATGAAGCCGCGCAACGGTTACTTCAAGTAATGATGCGCGAGCCTGCGGCGATGACTACCCGTGCATTTGCCAACCCACCGTCTATTCTGACCAGCACTAATAAGCCCGAATGGCGACGTATGCAGCAGCCTGCGGCGAATGGCCACGGTAATGCGCGCAGCCTGGCCGGGTTTTATAGTGGGTTGTTGGACGGTAGTTTGCTGGAAAGCGACATGCTCGAACAATTGACCCGTGAGCACAGTATCGGGCTGGATAAAACCTTATTGACCCAAACCCGCTTCGGCCTGGGCTGCATGTTGGATCAACCGCAGTTGCCCAATGCCACGTTCGGCCTTGGACCCCGTGCATTCGGGCATCCAGGGGCAGGGGGCTCAGTCGGCTTTGCCGACCCTGAACATGATGTAGCCTTCGGTTTTGTGACTAATACCCTGGGGCCTTACGTACTTATGGACCCGCGTGCCCAGAAGTTGGTCGGAATATTGGCCGGTTGTCTATAAACCCCTTGCTGTTTCACAATTTTTTGTTACAAAGGCAAGTATAAAAAAGATGCTGAACGACATGTTGTAACTTGAATGTTCTTTTAGCGTCTGTTTAACGGGTCCCGCGACCCCCTGTTTTTTCTCATTTTGTGGATATCTCATGTTATCGAACAAGTCTTTGGCACTGGCGCTGTGTCTCACTATTACGGGTTGTGCACAAACTCCACAAAATGATGCCGAAGGTGGGCATTGGTGGTCATTTGGATCTGACAAAGCGGCAACCAAGGATCCAGTGGCCCAGACCGACGCCAAGCCGGATGCCAAGCCCGACGCCAAGCCGGCCGCGGGTGCCAAGCCTGTTGAACCTGTCGCCGCTGCAGCAGCGCCTGCCAAGGCTGACACCGGTTATAGCTGGTGGCCGTTTTCCACCAAGAGCGCCGAAGAAAAAGCCGCTGACGCCAAGGCTGACCTGAAAGCCGACCTCAAGGCCGCAACCCCGGCCTCGGACGCAGCGCCTGTCGTCGCCAAGACCGACAGCGAGCCGCGCTGGTGGTGGCCGTTCGAAAGCAAGCCAAAGCCGTTGGCCAAGGTCGACGTGACCAACGTACCGATGCCTGATCCGAAAGTCACCCAAGCCTGGCTGGACGAATACGAACCACGCCTGCGTGCGGCTATCAAGGACAGCAACCTGCAACTTGAGCGCCGTGACAACACCCTGGTGGTGATTGCCCCGGTAGACGGCTCCTACAACCCCAAGCGCCCGGCCATGTTGCTGCCGGTGACCCTCGGCCCGTTCACGCGGGTGGCCAAGGCCGTTGAAGCTGACCCGAAAACCGCCGTACTGGTGCTGGGCCACGTTGATGCCACGGGCAGCGCTCCTGCCAGCCAGGCGTTGAGCAAGGAACGTGCGCAGTCCATTGCCTCGATTTTCAGCCTGAGTGGTCTGAAACAGGATCGCTTGATGCTGCGTGGCATGGGCGACCTTATGCCGCGTGCCGCCAACGACAGCAATCAGGGGCGTGCGCTGAACCGTCGCATGGAAATCATGTTCACTCAGCGTACAACGATGTTGGCACTGCTGAGCAAGTACAACTCGGGCAAGACCCCGCCCGTAGCTGAAATGGTCGCAGTGCAGAATGTGCCTGCGCCAGCGCCGGCAGCAAAAGCGCCGGCCAAAAAGGCCACGGCCAAGAAAGCGGCGGCCAAGCCAGCGGCTAAAAAGGCTGCGGCCAAGCCGGCTGCCAAGAAGCCGGCGACTGCCAAAGCCAAGGCGGCACCTGCTTCGAACGACCAGGCGAAAAACTGAGCTGTTGAACCACAAGGATAAAGCCGCATGACCCAGGCACTGGCCGATATGCGCCGTGACTACACACGGGACGGTTTGAGCGAGGCCCAGGCCCCGGACGAGCCGTTTGCGTTGTTCCACCAATGGTTTGGCGATGCGGTTAAAACCGAACAGCCGCCAGTGGAGGCCAATGCCATGACGCTGGCGACAGTCGACCAGGACGGTCGCCCGCACTGCCGCATCCTGCTGCTCAAGGGCCTGGATGCGCAGGGCTTTACCTTCTTCACCAACTATCAGAGCGCCAAGGGTGAACAACTCGCGGCGCGACCGTTCGCGGCCATGACCTTCTTCTGGCCAACCCTGGAGCGCCAGGTACGCATTGAAGGGCGCGTGGTCAAGGTCACGCCTGAAGAGTCGGATGCTTATTACCAGGTGCGCCCGTTGGGCAGTCGCCTGGGCGCTTGGGCTTCTCCGCAGAGCAAGGTGATTCGTGATCGCGAAGAGCTGCAGGCGCTGCTCAAGGCCACTGAAGAGCGTTTCAGCGATACCCAGCCCGATTGCCCAGAGCATTGGGGAGGGTACCGTTTACTGCCCGAGCGCATCGAGTTCTGGCAAGGCCGCGCCAGCCGCCTGCATGATCGTCTCAACTACCGTTTGCAAGACGGCCAATGGTCTCGCGAGCGTCTGGCGCCCTGAGCGTCACCTTTCGTCATCCCACCTGAATCAACACCGTTGCGCCGAAGTCTCTGTTCAAGAGGCTCCGGGCGCTTTCGGCTGTGCGCTACACTGATCGAGCCGGTTATGGCATCGTTCTGTACCCTGGCTTGGTTACCGTTCGTCGAGTTCTCTGGTGCTGGCAGTCTGTACTCAGGCTGAATGAAAGCAAGTTTCTGCCTGGCGCGCCGTGACACGCGCCAAGCCACAGCGTTTAATGAATACCTGTCCTTTGGAGTTGATGCTATGCGTAAGTCCGTTTTACTAGTTGCCTGCTTTACCACCCTGTCGTTGTTGTTGGGTGGCTGCGCCTCGAGTCTGACCGGCGACTCGTACTCTCGTGATGAGGCGCGTCGTGTACAGACCGTTCGCATGGGCACCATCGAATCCCTGCGTCCAGTGAAAATCGAAGGCACCAAAACCCCAATCGGCGGCGCTGCGGGCGCAGTCATCGGCGGCGTTGGCGGCAGCGCCATCGGTGGCGGCCGTGGCAGCATCGTTACTGCTGTGATCGGCGCCGTTGCGGGCGGCCTGCTGGGCTCGGCCACCGAAGAAGGCCTGACCCGTACCCAGGGCGTGGAAATCACCGTGCGCGAAGACGACGGCAGCATGCGCGCCTACGTCCAAGCCGTGCAGGAAAATGAAATCTTCCGCATTGGCGACCGCGTACGCATCATGACCGTCGACGGTACCAGCCGCGTGACTCGCTAAGCCTTAAACTACAGGCGAATAAAAACCCCCAACCGGTCACCCGGTTGGGGTTTTTTTTGTAGGAGCGAGCTTGCTCGCGAAAAACGTTAACGATAACGCGTGCTCAATGAATGCGGCGCCTGTAAGTTTTTCGCGAGCAAGAACTAGGCGTCCCCCTCGCTCCTACTTCAATCATGCAACGACGGCTTTCTTGCGACTCGCCATTGCCGTCACCGCATACCCGATAAAGGCCGCCAGGATCGACCCGGTCAGAATCCCCATGCGATCTTCACCGGCAAACTCGCTGGCGCCTGGCACAAACGCCAGGGAGCCGACGAACAGGCTCATGGTGAAGCCGATCCCGCACAATATCGCTACGCCCAATACCTGGCCCCAATTGGCGCCGCTGGGCAGTGAGGCGATGCCGGTCTTGATCGCCAGCCAGGTGAGGCCGAACACACCGACGGTCTTGCCGATCAACAGGCCTGCGGCGATGCCCATGGGCACGGAGTGGGTAAAGCTTTCCAGGCTGACGCCCGTCAGAGAGACCCCGGCGTTGGCGAACGCGAACAGCGGCAGGATGGCGTAGGCTACCCATGGGTGCAGGGCGTGTTCCAGGCTCAGCAGCGGCGAGGTTTCGGCATTCTTGGTGCGCAGTGGAATGCAGAACGCCAGGGTCACGCCAGCCAGCGTCGCATGCACACCGCTCTTGAGTACGCACACCCACAGGATCAGGCCGATGATCATATACGGCCCCAGCTTGATCACGCCCAGGCGGTTCATCGCGATCAGTGCAATTAAACACGCCCCCGCGCCCGCCAGGGATGCGGTGGACAAGTCAGCGGAATAGAACAGGGCAATGACGATGATGGCCCCAAGGTCATCAATGATTGCCAGAGTCATCAGGAACAGCTTCAGCGACACCGGTACGCGCTTGCCCAGCAGAGCCAGAACACCCAGCGCAAAGGCAATGTCGGTGGCCATAGGGATCGCCCAGCCAGCCAGGGCGGCGGGGTTGTCCTTGTTCAGCGCCCAGTAGATCAGCGCCGGCACCACCATGCCGCCGATGGCCGCTGCGCCAGGCAGTACCACTTGGGAAGGCTTGGACAGGTGGCCATCCAGAAGCTCGCGCTTGACCTCCAGGCCGATCAGCAGGAAAAACAGGGCCATCAGCCCATCGTTGATCCATAGCAGCGCCGGCTTGGCGATTTTCAGCGCGCCAACCTGTGCAACCACTGGCGTGTCGAGAAAGGCGTTGTACAGGTGCGACAACGGTGAGTTGTTGATAATCAGCGCCAAGGCGGCAGCGGCGATCAACAACAGGCCACTGGCGGCTTCCAGCTGGAAGAAACGGGTGAAAGTGCTACGCAGAGGCAAGGGATGCTCTCCAATCCAGGTTCAATAGGTGGGTACCCTAACCCGTACCGTTAGTTGTTAAAACAAAAGTTATATTCTTATTTGTTATAAGAGATGGCCCGGGGCATCGGTGAGCCAAAGACTAGCAATTGTGTGTCCAATTGCGTCGTCACTGTATCTGTGTGGAGTGTAGGAAACATCTTAAGATCACCGCTGAAAACCTTAGAGAAGCCACCATGAGCGACCACCGTACCTGGGCCCGCGAAGCCATTCGCATCATTGAAGCGGACTTCCAGCGCAGCGCCGATACCCACCTGATCCCGCTGCCATTACCGGGTTTGCCAGGCATCGAGTTGTACTTCAAGGATGAGTCCAGCCACCCCACTGGCAGCTTGAAACACCGGCTGGCGCGCTCGCTGTTTCTGTATGCGCTGTGCAATGGCTGGCTCAAGCCGGGCGCTCCCGTTATCGAAGCGTCCAGTGGCTCCACGGCGATCTCGGAAGCCTACTTCGCGCGCTTGCTCGGCTTGCCGTTTATTGCCGTCATGCCCGCTACCACGTCCCAAGAGAAGATCGCCCAGATTGCCTTCTATGGGGGCAAGAGCCATCTGGTCCAGGACCCGACGCAGATCTACGCCGAATCCGAACGCCTGGCCCAGGAAAGCGGTGGTCACTTCATGGACCAGTTCACCTACGCCGAACGTGCTACCGACTGGCGAGCGAACAACAATATTGCCGAGTCGATCTTCCAGCAGATGCGCTTTGAACAGCACCCGGAGCCGAGTTGGTTGATTTCCAGCCCTGGCACCGGCGGCACCACCGCGACCCTGGGCCGCTACGTGCGTTATCGCCAGCATTGCACCCGGGTGCTGTGTGCCGATGCCGAACGCTCGGTGTTCTTCGACTTCTACCAGAGTGGTGACGCCAGCCTGCGCCTGGACTGTGGCTCGCGGATTGAAGGGATTGGTCGCCCACGGGTGGAGGCATCGTTTCTGCCGGCGGTGATTGATGCCATGGTCAAGGTGCCAGATGCATTGTCCCTGGCGGCCATGCATTACCTGGCGCAGCGTTTAGGGCGACGGGTTGGTGGTTCCAGCGGGACCAACCTGATCGGTGCGCTGATGGCGGCGCAACAGATGAAAGCGGCGGGGGCGTCGGGGTCGATTGTCGCGATCCTGTGCGATGGCGGAGAGCGTTATGCCACGACCTATTATGATCAGGCGTGGTTGGCGGGGCAGGGCTATGAGCTGGAGGGTTTGATCGCGGCTGTAGCAGCAAGTGTCGAACGCGGTGAAGCGCTACCCGATAACATCCTGCGGGCCAATATCTGACACCCTGCGAAACAGTGTGGGAGCTGGCTCCCACCTTTGAATGTATTCACACACTAAATTCTGTAAACCCGTTCAACTGTAGGGGCTGGCTTGCCTGCGAACAGGCCCTTCCAGTCGATACACCTTTAACTCTCCTGCGCTCTGTAGGCCCCCGGGGTCAACCCCGTCCACTTCTTGAACGCCCGATGAAACGCCGACGGTTCGGAAAACCCCAATTGTTCGGCGATCTCCTGCAAAGACAAATCCGCCCGCCCCAAGTGGTAAATGGCGATATCCCGGCGTAACTCATCCTTCAATGCCTGAAAACTCGTGCCTTCTTCGCGCAGATGCCGGCGCAGGGTCTGTGGGCTGATGTGCAGGTGCTGGGCAACGGCTTCCAGGTCTGGCCAGGGCGTGCGGTCGCGGCTCAGCAGGCGGCGCAGCTGGCTGCTCAGGCTGTCGCCTTCATCCGGCCGGGATAACAAGTCGGCAGGGGAGCGCTGCAAGAAGTGCTTGAGGGTGCGTTCATCCTGCAACAGCGGCAGGCTCAGGTAACGGCTGGGAAACACCAGGCTACTGGTCGGCGCACCGAACACCTGGGGGCAGGGGAACAGCAGGTCGTATTCACCGGCATGGGCCGGCATCGGGTAACTGAAGGTGGCCTGCTGCAGCCGGATACGCTGGCCGATCAACCAACTGCCCAGGCGATGCCAGATTACCAGCAGGCATTCACTGAGAAAGTGGTCCGGGTCCCATAACTGCGAGTCGTCCAGGCTCAGGCGCGCCATGTCGCCTTCTTTGGTCAGCTGCCAGCGCGGGCCTTGGGGGAACAGGCTATAAAACAATAAGCCGCGCTCCAGCGCCTTCTCCAGCGTGCGGCAATGGATCAGCGCGTGGCACATCATGGCGAAGGTGCCACGTTTGCTCGGCCCTTCGGCAAACCCCAGGTATTCGTCATCCAGCTCCAGCCAGAGCATTTGCAACAACCGGGTAAATTGCTCTGGAGCGATGCGGGCGCGGGGCTCGGTCAGCAGTTCCGGGGTAATGCCCACCTGCTGCAACACCCCCGAGTAGTCAAAACCGGCCCGGCGCGCACCGCCGAGGGCTGCTCGGGCGTAATGGCTGGCGATGGTACGTTCACGCATGCAAGGGCCTCATCCATGGAGTGGCGGATGGTAGCCATCACCCGGCGGGGCGACAAGGCGGATATCCGCCAAATTGTAGGACGAGACAGGGTGAGTGGGCGGAAATCCGCCACCTTGTTGCGCGTCTCGGAGTCGCCCGTAAACCCCAAGCCCTGATGTCTAAGGGCCTTCAGCGCGTTTAAGCAAAGTGGCACGCTGTTTGCGATAGGGGTTACAGCGCAGGCTTGTTCCTACAGGCTTGGCAAACAACAAATCCCTCCAGTGCAGGAGGGTTCGCAATTCAAGTGCCGTGGGCAATGGCGGATATTTGCCACACGGGACGATTGAGGAACTTTGCAATGACGACTCGTCAGCCAATCTACAAATCCCTGTATTTCCAGGTGATCGTTGCAATCGTTATCGGTATCTTGCTCGGCCACTTCTACCCGCAGACCGGCGTGGCCCTCAAGCCACTGGGTGACGGCTTTATCAAGCTGATCAAAATGGTCATCGCCCCGATCATCTTCTGTACCGTGGTCAGCGGCATCGCTGGCATGCAAAGCATGAAGTCGGTGGGCAAGACCGGCGGCTACGCGCTGCTGTACTTCGAAATCGTTTCTACCATCGCCCTGCTGATTGGCCTGGTCGTGGTCAACGTGGTGCAGCCGGGCGCCGGCATGCACATCGACGTCGCGACCCTGGATGCTTCCAAAGTGGCGGCCTACGTCACCGCCGGTAAAGACCAGAGCATCGTCGGCTTTATCCTCAACGTCATCCCGAACACCATCGTCGGCGCCTTCGCCAACGGCGACATCCTGCAAGTGCTGATGTTCTCGGTGATCTTCGGTTTCGCCCTGCACCGCCTGGGTGCCTACGGCAAGCCGGTGCTGGACTTCATCGATCGCTTCGCCCATGTGATGTTCAACATCATCAACATGATCATGAAGCTCGCGCCAATCGGTGCCCTGGGCGCCATGGCGTTCACCATCGGCGCCTACGGTGTCGGTTCCCTGGTGCAGTTGGGCCAGTTGATGATCTGCTTCTACATCACCTGCATCCTGTTCGTGGTGCTGGTGCTGGGCGCCATCTGCCGCGCTCACGGTTTCAGCGTGTTGAAGCTGATCCGCTACATCCGTGAAGAACTGCTGATCGTACTGGGTACCTCGTCTTCCGAATCCGCACTGCCACGCATGCTGATCAAGATGGAGCGCCTGGGCGCGAAGAAGTCCGTGGTCGGCCTGGTGATTCCAACCGGTTACTCCTTCAACCTCGACGGTACGTCGATCTACCTGACCATGGCGGCTGTGTTCATCGCCCAGGCGACCGACACCCACATGGACATCACTCACCAGATCACCCTGCTGCTGGTGCTGCTGCTGTCGTCCAAAGGCGCTGCTGGCGTGACCGGTTCGGGCTTCATCGTACTGGCCGCCACCCTGTCGGCCGTTGGCCACCTGCCGGTTGCGGGCCTGGCGCTGATCCTGGGTATCGACCGCTTCATGTCCGAAGCCCGTGCCCTGACCAACCTGGTGGGTAACGCAGTTGCCACCATCGTTGTGGCCAAGTGGGTCAAGGAACTGGACACCGACAAGCTGCAAAGCGAGTTGGCGTCTGGCGGTACCGGTATCTCCGAAACCCGCGAGCTCGATGATCTGGGCGTGGCTGAAGGCCCGGCGCCTGTCGTCAAATAAGTGGCTGCTGGCGTGAACTGACGCCAACGCTATCGGCAAACGCCCCGACTGGTTCGGGGCGTTTGCGTTTCTGGCGGGATGCTACGGATATTTTTGGTTTACAGTGAACGCGACAGTACTTACCGGAGGCCTGATGGACAGTGTGGATCTGAACGTCCTGCGCAGCGTGCTGCAATGGCGCCGCGCCGGGCAGCGCGTGATCTTGTACAGCGTGGTGCAAACCTGGGGCAGCGCGCCGCGCCCGCCGGGGGCAATGCTGGCCCTGCGCGGTGATGGCGTGGTGATTGGCTCGGTGTCGGGCGGTTGCATCGAGGATGACTTGATCGCACGCCTGCAAGATGGCCGCTTGCTTGCTGACGGCCCGCCTGTGCAGTTGGTGACTTACGGCGTCACTCGCGATGAGGCCGCACGTTTTGGCCTGCCCTGCGGTGGCACCCTGCGGCTCACCGAGGAGCGCGTGGAAGAGTGGGGTTGGGTCCAAGCGCTGCTGGCGCGTTGTGAAGATCATCAGATTGTCGCTCGCGAGCTGAATCTGGCCACGGGCGAGGTAACCTTGAGCACCGCCAGCAAGACCGACGCGGTGAGCTTCGACGGCGAACGCTTGCGCGCCATCTACGGCCCGCGCTGGCGCCTGCTGCTGATCGGCGCCGGGCAGCTGTCGCGCTACGTAGCGGAAATGGCGCGCCTGCTGGATTTCGAAGTGCTGATCTGCGACCCCCGCGAAGAGTTCGTCTACGGCTGGGAAGACCAGCATGGCCGCTTTGTGCCGGGCATGCCCGACGAGGCGGTGTTGAATATTCATACCGATGAACGCACGGCCATTGTCTGCCTGACCCACGATCCACGTCTGGATGACATGGCGTTGCTGACGGCGCTGAACTCCACGGCGTTCTATATCGGCGCCCTGGGTTCGCGGGTCAATACCCAGAAGCGTCGGGAGAACCTGGCCGCGCTGGGCCTGTCGGCGGACGCCATCGCGCGTTTGCACGGGCCGATCGGCCTGCACATCGGCAGCCATACGCCGGCGGAAATTGCGCTGTCGCTGATGGCGGAAATTGTTGCGATCAAGAACGGGGTGGCACCGATGCAGAAAAAGCCGTTGGCAGTGGTGGCCGAGTGACGGTGACCGCAATTGTGCTGGCGGCGGGGCAGGGCAGTCGTTTTCGGGCTGAAGCAGGAGCTGATCAAGACAAGTTGCTTGCCGCTTGTGTGGGGTTGGATGGCGTTACCCGTCCGGTTATCGAGCAGGTGCTGGTGAATCTGCCGGCGACGCTTGTTGAACGCTGGGTGGTGACCTCGCCGGAGCGCCTTGAGGTGATTCGGTTGGCTGAGGCGCATGGTTGCAAGGTCCTGCTGCTGGAGTCGGCCGGGATGGGCGACAGCATTGCCGCAGCTGTTGCCGCCAGCGCTTCGTCAGAGGGTTGGCTAGTGGTGTTGGGGGATATGCCGTTTATTCGATCCGCGACGGTTGAGCGTGTGCTGGCCGATCCGGGAAGCATCACTGTGCCGGTGCATGCCGGGCAGCATGGGCATCCGGTGGCTTTCGCACGTGTATGTGGGCCTGCATTGATGGCGTTGACCGGGGACCGTGGCGCGAAGCCTTTGTTCGCGCAAGCGCAGGTGCGGCGCGTGCAGGTGGATGATCCTGGCGTGCTGTGGGATGTGGATGTGCCGCAACGGTTGAGTTTTAGCGCAGGTTAAGTGTGGGAGTTGGCTTGCCTGCGATAGCCATAGGTATCTACTTAGAGCCGACGCTGGACCTGTGGCGAGGGAGCTTGCTCCCGTGACGGACTGACAGCTGACGCTGATCTAGCTGACGCACCGCGATCCAAATGTGGGAGCTGGCTTGCCTGCGAAGACGGCCTGACAGTCAACACAGCTGAATTGTGTACATATCCATTGCTGCGGTAACGGCTACTTAGGGTTCCGCTCTGACAGCGGGTCACTTTGGAAAAGCCCCAAAGTAACCAAAGGGCTCTTGCCCCACCACTCGGCACCTCGCCTAGGCTCGGTGTGCCCGTAATCCGCCAGTGATTTGGGGGGCCGCCGCCACGCGCCATCCATGGCGCGGGGCGGCTAAACCGGCATCCCT
>JAAIGE0100769561.1_pt1 | contig 16787 bp, 14 predicted proteins | sample 6487951 | NCBI WGS metagenome assembly JAAIGE01 (sample SAMN13974128, study PRJNA590717) | phyllosphere metagenome | biome: tomato field; feature: multiple bacterial spot infested tomato fields; material: tomato leaves; isolation source: leaves from tomato fields | host: Solanum lycopersicum ... | reverse complement strand
GTGACGCCTTTCGCAAAACCATCGGGATGGTCGTCGGCCTGCACGAATGAAGACGTGACGAATACCGCGCAACACAGAGCCAGGCCGGGAAGCCGCGATGTACGCAAAAGAATGTCCTCACAGGCAGCGAACAGATCGTTGAAAGCCCATCATCCGACAATCAACGAATCGCCTGCGTATTGTTCGACGCTTCTTAAGCTGCTGTTCAGCCTTATGTTTCTATTCACCGCCTTTCATGCGTCGCGCGATCAGGTAGATACCCAGACCGGCCAGCGCACAGCCAGCGCCGATGTAACCCGTGCTGGTCCAGCCAAGGCCAGCGGTGATCGCCATGCCGCCGAACCATGGACCCAGCGCGTTGGCCAGGTTGAACGCCGCATGATTGGAGGCTGCAGCCAGACTCGGCGCTTCGTGAGCGATGTCCATCAGACGAATCTGCAGCGGTGCGGCCAGCGCGACCATGGTGCCGACCAGAGCCATGCCTGGCAGTACGCCCCACAACGAACCGGCAGCGAACGGGAAGAACAGCAGGACGGCCATCGACCATACCAGCAGGACGCCAACGGCCTTGAACTGCATGCGGTCGAACAGCTTGCCACCGGCAATGTTGCCGATGATGCCGCCCACACCGAAGGCTGCCAGCCCGAAAGGAATCCACTGTGGTGACACGCGTGTCACTTCGAGCATGGTCGGTGCCAGGTAGCTGAAGACGCAGAACATCCCGGCAAAACCGACAGCGCCGATGGCAAGCGCCATCCACACCTGCGGCCTGGTGAAGGCACCCAGTTCCTTGCGCGGATCGCTGCGAGGCTCGTCATGACGGTCCGGCACGAACTGCCACACCAGTGCGATCGTAAAAAGGGCGATAAGGCCAACCAGCGCGAAGGCGGAACGCCAGCCGAAAAACTGCCCAAGAAACGTCGCAATCGGGTTGCCCAGCAACATCGCCAGGGTCAGGCCCATCATCACCCGCGCCACCGCTCCGGCCCGCTGATTGTCGGGCACCATGCTCGACGCAACGACCGCAGCGATACCGAAATAGGCCCCATGGGGCAGACCGCTGATGAAACGAAAGGCCACCAGACTGCCAAAGGTCGGTGTGAACGCCGTGGACACGTTGCCAATCGCGTAGAGGGCCATCAGCAGCAACAGCATGTTTTTACGCAACAGCCTGGCGCCGAGAATGGTCAGCAGCGGGGCGCCCACCATCACGCCAAGTGCGTAGGCGCTGATGGCATGACCGACCTGAGGTTCGCTCAGGTGCAGGTTGGTGGCGATATCAGGCATCAGGCCCATGATTGCGAACTCGCCCGTGCCGATGGCGAAGCTGCCTACGGCCATGGCCGCTTCCATTTTGCCAGCGGCGCGCGCGGGCAGAACGTGCCCGGTTTTTTGCTGAATCGACATGCGTCGCTCCGTTTTGAAGGATTACCAAACCAAAAACGCCGGTGCTGACTGAGCATCGGCGAAGGGCTCTAGAACAGAGTTTGACGGGAGAGTTCCGGCTAAATCGGCAACAGCGTGCAAAAGGAATGATTCGACGTTAAATACGGAAGCCTCCCACAAGCGGTCTCAAAAGGACCGAGGAGCACTCAAGAGCAAGCCAGTCAAACGAACTCTTCATGCCTTTAATGATGATCACATTATTCAGGCAATACCTTTTATGAAACGCATTCAGCGGCTTCTGGCGCAGCGTGTTCACGTTTCATGGACGTCATCGCAGGCAGCAGACTGACCAGGCCCACCAGCGCCATGGCGGCACCGACCCAGAGCGGCGAACGCAGACCATACCCGGCGTCTATCACGGCACCACCGGCCCAGCTGCCGAACGCCAGGCCCGCAGTGATCACCGAGGTGTGCAGGATGTTGACCATGGCCGCCGGTTCGGCCGCTTTCATCACCCGTGCAACCATTGCCGGGTTCAACGCGACGCCCGTCAGACCCAGTGCGAAGAAACAGCCCAGATTCAGCCACAGATGATCGCCCGCCAGCGCGAAGCCACCCAGTGCCAGCACCATCAGCGCAAGGCCCCAGGCCAGGGCAGGGAACGTGTGGCGATCCGCGAAACGCCCCACGATCATGTTGCCCATCAGGTTCGCAACGCCATAGATAGCGAGCACAGGCGCGACCAGCGTGGGCGTAATGCCGACTTCATGAATCAGGATCGGCGTGCAGTAGCTGAATGCCGCGAAGGTGCCACCGATGATCAGGCCACTGGTGATGTAGGCACCCCAGAGCCTGGGGTTTTTCAAGCCCGCCCATTGCTGACTGAGGGGCGGTTCGCCACCTTTTTGAATGGCTGGCAGGCGGCGTGTCGCCAGGACCGTACATAGCATCGCCAGCGCGACCACAGCCCAGGAACTGGCACGCCAGCCGACATGCTGTTCGACCCAGGTGGTCATCGGCACGCCGATCACCGGAGACAGCATCAACCCGGCCAGCACCACCGAAACGGCACGTCCGCGGCCTTCAGGCGCCACCAGTCCTGCGCAGATCGTCATGCACAGACCGATGCACACGGCACTCGAAACACCCATGATGATGCGTGCAAAGGCAAGCACCGCATAACTCGGAGCCGCTGCCGCAACAGCGCCTGCGATCACGTAACACGTCAGCAGCCAGACCAGCGCCCGCTTGTTGCTGATGCCCCGTGAGAGCAGCAACACCGTGACCGGCGGACCGCCCAGCGCCATGCCCAGCGCGTAATAGGCAATCAGATTGCCGACCTGCGCCAGACTGACGGAAAACGCTTCGGCCAGCGCAGGCATCATCCCGGCCACCATGAATTCGGCAGTGACCAGTGAAAAGATCGTCAGACCCAGCAGGTAGACGGTTGAAGGCAGTTTGGAGCGGGTAGTCATCAGCGTCTCGGGCCGGGGAAAAGGTCGGCTACCCTAAGGAATGTTGACCGGATGGTCAAATCAACGTCAGGCATATCGTTATTCATTCGGCATAATGCTTTCGCTTTTGCCCACCCTGACTGCACGCGTCAAGTCAATGGAAGCCCGCAGGATCCGGCACCTCTACTTCTTCGCCATATCCTGTCGATCACTCCTGAATCTCATCATTTTGTGCAATGTCTCGATCTGATCCGGCAAAAAAACAGTACCTTGCCAGCAGCATAATTTGCTCATTCAAATCACCCAGTGGATGAGCCCTATGACCTCGCTGTTCTCACCTTACATACTCAAAGGCGTGACGTTGCGCAACCGGATAACGGCTTCGCCGATGTGCCAGTATCAGGCGGTCGACGGAGCCCTGAACGGCTGGCACAAGACCCACTATGAAACACTCGCCAAAGGCGGCTCAGGCCTGGTGATGGTCGAAGCCACCGCCGTTAATCCTGAAGGACGAATCACACCGGGTGACGCGGGATTGTGGTGCGATTCGCAGATTGCCGGTTTCGCCGATGTCGCCTCGCTCATCAAGGGCGCTGGCGCCGTTCCTGGCGTTCAGATAGGTCATGCGGGCCGCAAGGCCGGGTGCACGCCGCCCTGGCAGGGCGGTGCTCCGCTCGCCGAGTCCGGTGCAGAAGGCTGGCAACCGGTTGCAGCCAGCGCGCTGCCCTACATGGCTGATGCTTCCTACGTTCCCGACGCAATGACCGTGCAACAGATCGTCGCCGTCCAGAATGACTTTGTGAACGCGGCCGCGCGCGCATTGACTGCCCGGTACGAATGGCTGGAACTGCATTTTGCCCACGGATTTCTTGGTCAGGGTTTCCTGTCGCCCAAAGCCAATCAGCGTTCCGATCACTACGGTGGCTCACTGGCCAATCGTGCCCGTTTCCTGCGCGAAACGGTGGCGGCGGTAAGGCGCGTCTGGCCGGCTAATCTACCGCTCACAGTAAGGCTTGGCGTGGTCGATTTTGCCGATGACCTTGAGGAATCAATGGCAGAGACCATCCAGGTGCTTCGCTGGCTGAAAGACGACGGGGTGGACTTAATTGACTGCTCACTGAATCTCGCCATGCCCAACGAACCCGTGCCATGGGGCCCGAACTTTTTGGTGCCTTTCGCAAAGCGCGTGCGGGCTGAAACGGGCTTGCCGGTCAGTGCCAGTTGGATGATCACGCAAGCACATGAAGCCGACGGGTTCGTCCGCAGTGGCGCGCTCGATCTGGTCTGCTTCGCGCGCACGCTTCTGGCCAATCCTCACTGGCCGTTTCAGGCGGCACGCGAACTGGAGGTCACTGATCCGGCCTCGGTATTGCCAACGCCCTACGCCTACTGGCTACAGAACTGGGCAGGCTGAGAATCCCTGACGCTGCCGTGCCCGAACAAATCATGCGCCTTGTCGATGGTCGTCGCTGAGCTTTCCGGAGGGGTGATCCATGAATACGTCATTACATGGAAGCGAGTTCAGCCAGTCCGTGGAAATACTCACCCGTACGGAGTCTTCAGCCCAACTGGTCGAGGCATTGATGGCACGCGTTGATCGCTTCACCAGCAGGCATGAAGGGTTCATCGGTTCGCGTGTACAGGTCGGCGAGCAAGAAGGTGAGGTTCATCTGCATCTTTTTTGGTTGACCCGAGAGCACGGCGAGCATGCCCAGCGTTATCCGGTGGACGGAGAAACCGACCTTTTCCAGTTCGTCTGTGGATTCCAGGTTCGCAAGGTCGCCTTTCGGACCAGCGAACCTTGTTCCGATGCGCCACCCGCCCTGTAACAGGCGCTCTCACCCTCATCAGATTGGGCAATAAACACCGCTGATCGGGCAAATCCGGCTCTGACCGGCCGCGCATACTTGCGCCAGACCTTAATGGAGAAGCCATCATGGCAGACCGCAACAGACTTCAGCTCACCATTAATGGGCAGCCAAAGGCTTTTGAGCTCGAATCGCGCACGACATTGCTCGACGCGCTGCGCGAGCATGCCTTCCTGCCCGGCACGAAGAAAGGTTGCGACCACGGCCAGTGTGGCGCCTGCACAGTGCATGTGAACGGTGAACGGGTCTTGAGCTGCCTGACCCTTGCGGCTCAGGTCGATGGCCATGAAGTCATGACGATTGAGGGGCTGGCGCGGCCTGACGGTACGTTGCATGCCGTTCAGGCTGCCTTCGTCGAGTTCGATGCTTTCCAGTGTGGGTTCTGCACGCCAGGCCAGATCATGTCGGCCGTTGCATGCATTCGTGAAGGCCATACAGGATCGGACGACGAGATCCGCGAGTACATGAGCGGCAATCTGTGCCGGTGCGGTGCATACCCTCATATCGTGACCGCCGTGCGGACCGCTGCAGCGCGGCTGCTGGGAGCGAAGGCATGAGAGCGTTCGACTACATCCGCGCCTCTGATATCGACAGTGCGCGCCAGGCGGGCGGCACTCCCGAGACCCGTTTTCTGGCGGGGGGCACTACATTACTGGACCTTATGAAGTGCGGTGTGGAACGTCCGGTCCGTCTGGTCGACATCAGTCACCTGCAAGCGCTTGATCAGATCACGGTCGACGATCTGAAGGTCCGTATCGGCGCGTCAGCCAAGATGAGCCAGGTCGCTGCCAATAACCGGATTCAGACTCAGGCTCCGGTACTGAGCGAGGCCCTGTGGCGTGCAGCATCTCCACAACTGCGCAATATGGCCTCGATTGGCGGCAACCTGTTGCAGCGCACGCGCTGTACCTATTTCCGTGATCCAGCGGCTTACCCTGCATGTAACAAGCGTAACCCCGGATCGGGCTGCGCAGCCATGGAGGGTTTCAATCGAAACCATGCGGTACTGGGCGTGAGTGATGCCTGCATTGCACTCTATCCCGGCGACCTGGCTGTCGCGCTGGTGGCGTTCGACGCCAGCATTTCAATTCGCGGCGCTACTGATCGACAAGTGATCGCCGACGATTTTTATCGGCTGCCTGGCACTCGTCCTGACATCGAGCACGATCTGCTGGACGGCGAATTGATCGTCGCGGTTGACGTGCCCATGGTGCCGGCATTGAAACGCTCCCACTACCTCAAGGTACGTGATCGAGCGTCCTATGAGTTCGCTGCGGCCAGCGCAGCGGTCGGTATCGAGTTCGAGGACGATGATCGCACCGTCAAGGACGTTCGTATTGCGCTGGGTGGTGTAGGCACCAAACCCTGGCGGGCGCGAGATGTCGAGCACGCGTTGATGGGTCAGCCCCTGTCCGAAAAGCGGGTTCGCGAAGCTGCAATTCACGCAGTCGAAGGTGCTCAGGCTCGCGAGCATAATGGCTTCAAGATCATCCTGGCACCTCGCGTTGTCGCCAGAGCGTTGATGACCGTGGGAGGTCTGGCATGAACGATGTCTTCAACCCTGACATTCATCGGCGCACATTGCTGAAGACCGCTGTTGCAGGCAGTGCCGTCGCAGTAACGGGCCTGGCGCTGAATCCGTTGACCGGTCATGCAGAACCGGTGGTAGCTCGGCAAACCAACGGCTCGATTGGCGAACGCGCGCCCAGGCAGGAAGGTGGCCTCAAGGTCCGGGGTGAAGCCCGTTACGCCATAGAGCAGGTCATCGAGGGGATGCTTTACGGCGTCGCTGTCCAGTCGACGATTGCTGCCGGAAGGATTACTGCAATCGATACACGTCAGGCCGATGCCTCACCCGGCGTCGTTGCGATTTACACCCATTTCAACCCGCTTGCCATTCAGCCCGCGACGCCGTTTATCAAAGGCGGTGCGGCCACCGAGAATTTCACCCCGTTGCAGGATGATCTGGTTCGCTGGAATGGACAGCACATCGCACTGGTCGTGGCGCAGACCTTTGAGCAGGCAACAGAAGCCGCAAGTCTGATCAGCGTCAGCTACCAGCCAGCTCAGCCAATCATCAACCCTGACGACGCGGGCGCCAAACCCCAGCCCATTGCCGATCTGCAAGCCAAATGGGGTGATGCCCAGGCGGCCATGGTATCGGCAACGGTGAAGGTCGAAGGCGTTTACACCACTCCGCGTGAATACAACACGCCAATGGAGCCCCACGCGTGCATCGCACAGTGGCAGCAGGACACGCTGACCGTTTACGAATCAAGCCAATGGGTGGGAGGGGCACGTGCCGTTATCGCTCAGTGGATGGGTCTCGATGTCACCAGGGTCAGGGTCGTGTCGCCCTTTATTGGCGGTGGTTTCGGCTGCCGGGTAGCGCCACATCCGCATGTCGCCATGACCTGTGCGGCCGCCAGGGCGCTGGGTCGTCCGTTGAAAGTATCGCTCACGCGTGCTCAGACCTTTACCGGCTTCGGCGGACGGCCGCGAACCAGCCAGAAGCTGGCACTGGGTGCCACTGCGCAAGGCACGCTGGTTTCGGTGCTGCACGAGGGCTGGAATGAAACCGCCATAGACGATACTCATCTCGAGCCAACGACCTCGGTCACGGCGCTGATGTACGCCACGCCCAACATGCTTGCCCGCCACAGCATCATTCCGGTCAATACGGTCAACCCTGGCTGGATGCGCGCTCCGGGAGAAAACATCAGCACCTATGCGCTCGAAACAGCAATGGATGAACTGGCCTGCGAGCTTGGGATCGACCCCATTGATCTGAGGCTTAGGAACTGGGCAGCTGTCGACCCGAAAGCCAATATTCCGTGGACGACCCGCCGACTGCGCGAGGGGTATGTGGCGGGCGCCAACGCATTTGGATGGTCCGGACGCAATCCTGAGCCGCGCTCCATGCGAGAAGGTCGTGAACTGATCGGTTGGGGCATGGCCGCAGGTACCTATCCGGTTTGGCGCACGCCGGGTGAAGCGCGAATCATCATCCACCGGGACGGCCTGATTGAAGTACTCAGTGGCGGCACGGATCTGGGCACCGGTACTTATACGATTCTTGCGCAAACCGCGGCAGAGGTGCTCGACGTGCCCACCAGCTCGGTCAAGGTCAGGCTGGGTGACACCGATCTGCCCAGAGCGCCGGTTGCAGGTGGCTCACAGCTCGCTAACAACCTGACCGGGGCCGTCTACAAAGCAGCGAAAGTGGCCCGCAACGAACTGTTCAGAGTCGCCACCAGCCACCCGAAGTCACCATTGCACGGCATGGACGTAGCCAGTCTCGTGCTCAAGAACGGCCGAATCAAACCTTCACAGCGACCCGGTGATGGCATATCGCTTGGAGACCTGCTGAAAGCGATCGGCAAGGAGCGCTTCGACATATCCACCGATACCTTCAAGGCGGGTGCCACGGAAGCGGATCGGGATGCGGCAGCGCACGGGTTCAGCCAGCTGCTGTTGCCCACAACCGGTGGTGTCTCGGCCCACAGCTGGGGCGTACATTTCGTTGAGGTGCGTGTGGACGAAGACTTCGGCACCGTCAGGGTCAAGCGCATGGTTGCCGCCTTCGACAGCGGCCGGGTCTACAACCCCAGGCTCGCCGAAAGCCAATGGATTGGCGGGATGATCATGGGGATCGGACAGGCGTTGTTTGAGGAGGGCCATATCGATCAGCGCGACGGTAGAGTCGTCAACGCCAACCTGGCCGATTATGTACTGCCGGTGAACGCAGACGTTCCGGAAATCATCACCCTCGATGTCGGTGTGCCTGATATGCAAGCCAGCGCTCTGGGCGGCAAGGCGGTGGGCGAACTGGGAATCGTCGGCGTCGCGGCAGCCATCGGCAATGCTGTGTACCACGCAACCGGAAAACGTATTCGTGATCTGCCGTTCACCATGGACAAGCTGCTGACATGATCTGCCCGTGTGCCTGGCAAAAGACCTCTGCGACAGCCCGCCATGAATAACCTGGACATTCAGGTCGTTCAGCAGGCTTCGGACTGGCTCAGACAGGGGCAGGGCGTGTGGCTGTGCACGGTTCTTTCCACCTTCGGCTCCGCGCCCCGTGGTCCCGGTGCCATGCTGGCTGCACTGGAGCGAGGGCAGTGCGTAGGTTCGCTGTCAGGCGGCTGTGTCGAGGAAGACTTCCTTGAGCGGCTCGGACGCAGTGAGTTCACAAGGCATAGCCAGATCATTCGCTACGGGGAGGGCGGCCTTGCGCCGAACCTTGCATTGCCGTGTGGCGGCGTACTCGACGTGCTCATTGAATATTTTGAGCCTGAATGCGCAAGCCTCGGACATTTCAGCGGGCTTTTGAGCGCTCTTCAGGGTCATCAATTGATTGTGCGCCAAGTAATTTTGGGCACGTGTCAGACGAGCATCAATTCGGCGGGCAAAGGGTGTGTGCCCGTCAGGCTGGAAGCCGAGTCGGTCTATTTGCGCATGGGCGCGGCGCAAAGGTTGATCATCGCGGGCCTGTCGCCGGTCGCAGAGTTCTGCGCCGGTTTTGCTATGGCACTGGGGTATGAGGTTATCGTTTGCGATCCACGCCCTGAAATGACATCGACATTCAATCTGCCGGGCGCGAAGGTGGTCGATACGCTCCCTGCGGCTTATATCGCTCGACAGGGCTGTCACGACGCGACGGCAGTTGTGGCCCTGACCCACGACCCTCGGCTGGACGACCTGACGCTGCTGGAGGCGGTCAGGACCAACGCGTTCTACATTGGCGCCATGGGCTCAAGGCGAACCAGTGAAAAACGCATGGAACGGATCAGGCGTATCGGCGGGCTGAATGACGAACAGGCAAATCGCATTCATGCGCCCATTGGGCTAAACCTAGGTAGCAAAACGCCTGCAGAAATCGCGCTGGCGGTCATGTCCGATATCGTTCGGGTACGTAACGGCATCGCCATAAGCGCACTTTAATCGTGTTGAATCCGGAAGCAAAATGATGAACTCAGCCTCTGTACATTTCCCTGCCGGCAACGAGACAAGCCTTTTGGCTGAACGAGCGACGCGGCTGCTGCGCAGTGATGGCGACCACTTCAGCGACATACCCGGCCTCAGTTTCCATCGCCGCAGCGCGGCCACAGTGCCGTTGCACTGCATTTACGGACTGGGCCTGGGGCTGACGTTGCAGGGTGGCAAACAGGTCATGGTCGGTGAGGAAGTACTTTCCTATGGCCCGGGCCAGTCCATGGTCACCAGCGTTGATATACCCGTCATCGCGAACGTGACCAGGGCCAGCGCTGCCCATCCCTTTCTTGGCATGATCCTGACGTTCGACAGTTCCATGGTGGTGGGCGTCGCAGAACGATTAAAATTGTCCCAACGGATGAAAGACGAAGAGTTTCGCCCGATTACCGTTCATGAACTGGACGCGAACATTCTGTATGCGCTCGAACGTCTGGCAGGTCTGTTGGATGAACCCTGCCTGATCAAGAGCGTCGCGCCGCTGATTATCGAAGAGATCGTGATCCGCCTGCTGAGTGGCGCCCACAGCCCGCAGTTGCTGCACATCGTGAGTGCAGGATCGCCCAGTCAACAGATCGCCAGAGCGGTGGCATGGCTGAAGGTGAATTTCCGTCAATCGCTCAAGGTCGATGACCTGGCTGCGTCCGCATACATGAGCCCATCCACTTTTCGCCAGCATTTCCGCGCCGTTACCGGCATGAGCCCTTTGCAGTATCAAAAGCAGCTCAGGTTGCAGGCAGCCCGACAAATGATGCTGAGCCAGAACGTGGATGCCAGCAGCGCGGGCGGTCTGGTCGGCTACGAGAGCTCGTCGCAGTTCAGTCGCGAATACAGCCGATTGTTTGGCGAACCGCCGCAACGCGATATCAAGCGTATGCGGTTGCAGTAAGTACGGGGGCGTTTTGATGTGAATGATCGGTATTGGCAGGTTGGCCAGTCCATGGCCTTTGTTGAATCAGCGAGACCTTAGCGTTTCATTCATCCATCCGATCGTCCAGCTCAACGGGTCGCGGGACAGGAATGGCAGGAACGGCTTTCCCTCTCTTGCAGCCATCCTGCCCTCTGTTTCGCTCTCGATATGAATCCATAGAGTGTTCTGCTTGAATCCATCTGCACGTTGACGCTCCCTGTAGATGCGTTGCCTCCTGAGCGCATCGGCCTGCTTCGGGTTGTCGGGCATGGAACACCTGATTGAAGTCCACCGCATTGATAAGGTGTATCGGCAAAAAACCGAGCATTGATCGGCTACGGATACGCGAAGCATGTTCACAGGAAGGAAATGGCCTCAATACACCGATTCAGTGGATTTCTTGCCTGTTCCGATGAGGAATTCAACCCCGACCACTGAGGGAGCCGTCGCCGTTCTGATCAATGGAGAAGCGCTCAGACGATCGAAGACGATCCGTTCCGGTCCAACCCTGGAACGCCGCGCCTTGCGGACTGCGTGCCGACACAGGAATGACGATGCATCAACCTGACGGAGCCGGATTCTTGCCCACGATTTCCCTTCGAGGTACCCGATCATGATTCGCGCAGCGGCGCTGAAGTGGGCGAATGTCCGGCCCGACGAGCGAGCTGCCTTGTTGCTCGGTTTCGCCTTCCATTTCTGCGTGCTGGCCAGCTATTACCTGGTGCGCCCCTTGCGCGACGCTTTAGGGCTGGAAGGGGGCGCCGACAAACTTCAATGGCTCTTTACCGCGACTTTTGTGGTGATGCTGCTGATGGTCCCGCTGTTCGGTGCGCTGGTGTCCCGGCTGCCGACCCGACGTTTCGTGCCGCTGATCTATCGAGGGATCGCGATGACGATGATCCTGTTCGGCCTCCTGATCGCAAACCGGGTTGCGCCCGTGCAGGTCGGCAATGTGTTCTTCGTCTGGATCAGCGTGTACAACCTGTTCATCGTGTCGATCTTCTGGAGCGTGCTGGTTGACCGGTTTTCCAGTGAGCAGGGCGAGCGGCTGTTCGGCTTTGTCGCCGCTGGCGGCACACTGGGAACCTTCGTGGGACCGTTGCTGGCAGCGACCCTGGCGGCCCGGCTGGGGCCGATTGCATTGACCTTGGCTGCCGCGGTACTGCTGGAACTGGCGGTTCGCTGTCATCGAGCGCTGCTGGCTCGTACCGAGGCGCACTCCGCTGATCCTTCGAAAGTGGATCGCCGTATGGGCGGCAGCATGCTTGCCGGCATCACGCTAATCTCACGCTCGCCCTACCTGCTGGGGCTGGTGCTGTTCATGCTTCTGCACACCACCGCCGCGACCTTTCTGTACTTCGAACAGGGCCGTATCGTCGCGGACAGCTATTCGGACGTGGCCAGCAGGACCCGGTTCTTCGCCATTGTCGATCTGATCGTGTCGGTGCTGACCCTGACGTTCCAGCTTTTGCTGACAGGTCCCTTGATCCGCATGATTGGCGTCAGTGGCGCGTTGATCGCCTTACCGCTGGCGACGGTTGTCGCGTTCACCGCCATGGCGCTGGCCCCGGTGCCGACTACCGTCGCGCTGGCGCAGGGGCTGCGCCGTGCCGTCGAATTTTCCGTGGTCCGCCCGGCGCGGGAAGTGCTCTGGACCGTGGTCAGTCGTGAAGAAAAGTACAAGGCCAAGAATGTCATCGAAACGCTGGTGTATCGCGGTGGCGACGCGATGAGCGGGTGGCTGTCGGTGGGGCTGGCGGCAATGGGCGCGGGATTCGGCATGGTTGCCATGCTGATTCTGCCCGTTGCCGGAGGTTGGGCCGGGTTATGCCTGTGGCTCGCCAAACGTCAGAAGCACAAGGCGGATGCGTCTGAGGGGCTGCGTGACGTTAATCGGGAGCAGTAGCCGCTAGAACCAGGTTTTCAGCCTGTCCCTGAAGCTTTGAATCAGAGGCTCTTTCGCACGCCCGCGTCGCAGTGCCAGTGAAAAGGGTGCCTGATGACCGAATGTGGTGGGCAACAACACTTTCAGGCGCTTCTGGTCCACCCAGAACTGCGCGTAGTGCTCTGGCAGATAGCCGATGTAGGCGCCGGACAACACCAGAATCAACTGCGCTTCCATCGACTCCACGGTCGCTGCGCTGTCCTTGAAGCCGTGACGAGCCAGTTCGGCCTGGCTCCAGTAACCACGCCCGACCATGCGCTGCTGGGTGATGACTTCTGCCGGGATACGCCGCTGCTCGAACAGCTCGTGTCGGTCACTGCAGTACAGCCAGTGCTGCTCGCGGTACAGCGCCTGGTACATCAGACCGTTCATGCGAGTCGAGAAGGAGCCAATGGCCAGGTCCACGCGGTTTTCCAGCACACCCAGTTGCAGTTGCGCGGGGCTGAGCACCGAAAGGTGCAGGTGAACCGCCGGGTGCTCCTTGCTGTAGGCTCCAATGACCTCGGCCAGTGGCAACGCCGGATCGCTGACCGTGGAGTCCAGCACTCCCAGATTCAGCGTGCCGCGCAGTTCGCCCTTGAGCGCCGCGCTGTAGCGTTCGAACCCTTCAAGCTCTGCCAGAAGTCGCAGCGTCTCCTGATGGAAAAGCTCACCTTTACTGGTCAGGTTGAAACCGCCACGCCCCCTGTGGCAGAGCACCAGCCCCACATGGGTTTCGAGCTGACTCATGTAAGTGCTGATCGCTGATGTGGAAAGATTGAGCTCCTGTTGCGCTGCCGCGAACCCTTGATGGCGCACCACGCTGGCGAAAATGCGCAGCAGTTTCAGGTCGGGCAGGGCAGAGGACATGGGCGCTCCGTGGGCAGTCGTTGATTGCGCGGCTGAGCTTGTTACGCACGTCAGCCGTCGTGTGCGGCGCACATCATGCCTGTCAAAACCGGCCGACGACAATCGCCAATAGTTTTGAAATCTCTGAACTAAGTATTTGCTGGCAGCGATTCTTCTGGCTACAGGCCGTCACCAGAATGGCCTCACATTTATCGGAACAACGTGAGGCCCTTCGTGGACAAGACTTTCCACCAGCCACTGGGCGGTAATGAGATGCCGCGTTTCGGCGGTATCGCCACCATGCTGCGCCTGCCCCATGTGCAAGCCCCGGAAGAACTGGACCGCCTGGACGCTGCCTTCGTCGGCATTCCGCTGGATGTCGGCACGTCGCTGCGACCCGGCACGCGTTTCGGGCCACGCGGAATTCGCGCCGAGTCGGTGATGATCCGCCCGTACAACATGGCCACCGGCGCTGCACCCTTCGACTCGCTGAATGTGGCCGATATCGGCGACGTGGCGATCAACACCTTCAACCTGCTGGACAGCGTGCGCATCATTGAAGAGGCGTACGACCGCATTCTCGGCCACGGCATCATTCCGCTGACCCTGGGCGGCGATCACACCCTGACCTTGCCGATCCTGCGCGCCATTCACAAGAAGCACGGCAAGGTCGGGCTGGTGCACATCGATGCCCACGCCGACGTCAACGATCACATGTTCGGCGAGAAAATCGCCCATGGCACGACCTTCCGCCGCGCGCAGGAAGAAGGCCTGCTCGACAGCGAGCGTGTGGTGCAGATAGGTCTGCGTGCCCAGGGTTACACCGCAGAGGATTTCAACTGGAGCCGCAAACAGGGCTTCCGTGTGGTGCAGGCCGAGGAGTGCTGGCACCAGTCACTTGCACCGTTGATGGCTGAAGTACGCGAAAAAGTCGGCGGCGGGCCGGTGTATCTGTCGTTCGACATTGATGGCATCGATCCCGCATGGGCACCCGGCACCGGCACGCCGGAAGTGGGCGGCCTTACCACCATTCAAGCCCTTGAGATCATTCGTGGCTGCCACGGCCTGGACCTGATCGGTTGCGATCTGGTGGAAGTGTCGCCGCCCTATGACACCACCGGCAACACCTCATTGCTGGGCGCCAACCTGCTGTACGAAATGCTGTGCGTGCTGCCGGGCGTAGAGCGCCGTTGAGCCCCGTTGTGACCGAAGAATAAACAGATCGACCCTCCGTCCGGGGTAACGGGCGGCCATAAAGGGTCAGCGTGCCTGCGCTGGCCTTACAACAACCGTGACAGGTGCTGGAGCGACACATGAGCCATTCGATGCGTGCCGAAAAACCCGACAAAACCCGAATCGAAACCTGGGGCGTCGAGCAGATCCCCGACAGCCAGCGCCATGCACGCCCGCTGGATCTGTTTCGCCTGATTTTCGGCGGTGCCAATACCTTTTCAACGGCGGTGCTGGGCAGCTTTCCGGTGCTGTTCGGGTTGTCGTTTCAGGCCGGGTTCTGGTCGATTGTGCTCGGTGTGATGATCGGCGCGCTGATCCTCGCCCCCATGGGCCTGTTCGGTGCGCTCAACGGCACCAACAACGCGGTCTCGTCCGGAGCGCATTTCGGGGTGCATGGGCGCATCATCGGCTCATTTCTGTCGCTGCTGACGGCCGTGGCGTTCTTTTCCCTGTCGGTGTGGAGTTCCGGTGACGCGCTGGTCGGCGGTGCACAGCGTCTGGTCGGCCTGCCGGAAAATGACCTCAGTCTGGGGCTGGCCTACGGCTTGTTCGCCATATTGGTGCTGGTGGTGTGCATCTTCGGCTTCCGCTTCATGCTGTGGGTCAACAAGATCGCGGTCTGGGCGTCGAGCCTGCTGTTTCTGCTGGGCATCTTCGCGTTCGCCGGACCGTTCGATGTGGGCTACGCAGGCAGCGTCAATCTTCAACAGCCGGGATTCTGGGCAGCATTTGTGGGGGCTGCGCTGCTGGCGATGAGCAATCCGGTGTCGTTCGGCGCTTTCCTGGGCGACTGGTCACGCTACATTCCGCGTGAAACGTCAAAGACGCGGATCATGCTCGCAGTGCTGGCCGCGCAGGCCGGTACCTTGATTCCCTTTCTGTTTGGCCTGTGCACGGCAACGCTGGTGGCCAGCCAGGCACCGCAATACATCGAAGCCAATAACTATGTCGGCGGGTTGCTGGCGATTTCACCGGGCTGGTTCTTCCTGCCGGTGTGCCTGATTGCCGTGATCGGCGGATTGTCCACCGGCACCACCGCGCTATACGGCACCGGTCTGGACATGTCGAGCATTTTCCCACGCCTGCTCAGCCGTGCCGGGGCCACCTTGCTGATCGGCATTGCCGCCATTGCCTTCATCTTCATTGGCCGTTTTACCTTCAATCTGGTGCAAAGCGTGTCGACCTTCGCCGTGCTGATCATCACCTGTACCAGCCCATGGATGGTGGTCATGATTCTGGGCCTGATCACCCGCCGTGGCTTTTACCACGCCGACGATCTGCAAGTGTTCACCCGGGGTCAGCGGGGCGGGCATTACTGGTTTCACCACGGCTGGAACTGGCGCGGGCTGGGTGCCTGGATTCCCAGTGCGGCGACAGGTCTGTGCTTCGTCAACTTGCCAGGACAATTCGTCGGACCACTGGGCGAAGTGGCTGGCGGCATCGACGTCAGCCTGCCGATCACGCTAGGCCTTGCGACGCTCTTGTACCTCACCTTGCTGCGCACCTTTCCCGAGCCTGCCGGGGTTTATGGCCCAAGAGGCGCCCACCCGATGCTCGGCCGCAAGGCGATGAGCAATGGGGTGCAACCGGCTTCCGTCCACTCGTGATCGGTGCTGCGCCCCAGCAGGCGCAGACGATGAGGCATGCCCATGAAACTGGAACTCTTTCGAACGTTGTGGGGTTATCGCGGGAGCTGGCAGCAGGCGCTGGATGAAGCGCGAGCTGCGGGTTTCGACGGACTCGAAGCCCGCATCCCCGAACACCGCGCGGAGCGTGGCGCGTTTGCGGCCTTTCTGCGTGACAACCAAGTGCCGTACATCGCGATTCTGTTCACCTCGACACCTGTGCTGCCGGCGCAATCCGCCACGCCCGCCGAGCATCTGGACGACTTCGCCCGCAAGTTGCAGCTCACCGCAGAGCTTGAGCCGCGCTTCGTCAACGTGCTGGCCGGTAACGACCGCTGGCCCTTGGCGCAGCAAGTGGATTTTTTCGGTGAGGCGCTGCAGATTGCCGCTCGCAGCGGCCTTGTGTGCAGCTTCGAAACCCACCGGGCGCGGTCGCTGTTCAATCCCTGGCAGACCCTGCAATTGATTGAGCAAGTACCGGACCTGCGTTTTACCAGCGATATCAGCCATTGGGTGGTGACGTGCGAACGTCTGTTGAACGATCCG
>JAAIGE0100401618.1_pt1 | contig 16804 bp, 17 predicted proteins | sample 6487951 | NCBI WGS metagenome assembly JAAIGE01 (sample SAMN13974128, study PRJNA590717) | phyllosphere metagenome | biome: tomato field; feature: multiple bacterial spot infested tomato fields; material: tomato leaves; isolation source: leaves from tomato fields | host: Solanum lycopersicum ... | reverse complement strand
GTTCCAGCCCATCACGTCGTAGTCCTGGCCGCCCTCGTTGAGGTGAACCTCGGCGCGGAAGTACTTGCGCTCCTCGCTGGAGTCGTCGCGTGTGTCACGCAAGGCGAAACTCGGCTGGATCAGGGCGCGGGGGCGTACCTGGTACTGGAAGTCCGCTTCGGCACCATGGCTGACCGACAGGGTGACGCGGCCATCTTCGCCACTCTCGACTTGTGCTTCGCGGCCCTGCTTGCGCATTTCCTCGGCCACCTGCTGGCAGGCGGGCAGCACGGTCTCGGCGATGAAGCGATTCACGTGAGAGCGGCGCGGCAGCATCACCATGCTGCGCAGGCGACGTTGCCAGCCACCAGGTGTCGATGCACCGCGTGGGCTGAGAGCGACCTGGTCGCGCAGGTTGCGTTTGGCGGCGTCGATCTGCAGAGCACGTAGCAGCCCCCACATCGAGGCCATCAGGGCGATCACGAACGGCAGGGCGCTGGCGATGGTCGCGGTCTGCAGGGCCTTGAGGCCGTCGGCCAAGAGCAGCGAGGCGGCGACCACACCCATCAGCACGGCCCAGAAGATGCGCTGCCATACCGGCGTCTTGTCCTGGCCGCCGGAGGCGAGCATGTCCACCACCATGGCGCCGGAGTCCGCCGAGGTCACGAAGAACACCACGACCATGATGATGGCGATCTGAGAAAGCACCATCGACAGGGGGAAGTGCTCGAGGAAGGCGAACAATGCCAGTGCACTGTCTTCGTCCACTGCCGAGGCGAGATCGGTGATGCCGTCGACCAGAATCATGTGAATCGCGGTGTCGCCGAATACGGTCATCCACAGCAGGGTAAAGCCGGCCGGTACCACCAGCACGCCACTGATGAACTGACGGATGGTGCGGCCACGGGAAATGCGGGCGATGAACAGGCCGACGAAGGGCGACCAGGACAGCCACCAACCCCAGTAGAACAGGGTCCAGCCGCCGATCCAGTCGGTCGGTTCGTAGGCGTATAGGTTGAAGGTCTTGCTGACGATCTCCGACAGATAGCCGCCGGTGTTCTGCACGAAGGTCTGCAGAATGAATACGGTCGGGCCGAGTACCAGCACGAACAGCAGCAGTGCGACGGCCAGCAGCATGTTGAGCTCGGACAGGCGGCGGATGCCCTTGTCCAGGCCGCTGACCACGGAGATGGTTGCCAGCCCCATGGTTACGATCAGCAGGCCGATCTGTACCGTGGTGGTGGTCGGCAGCCCGTAGAGGTGGTTGAGACCGGTGTTGATCTGCAGCACGCCGTAGCCCAGTGAAGTGGCTACGCCGAGCACGGTGCCGATGACCGCGAAGATGTCCACCGCATGGCCGATGGGGCCGTAGATTCGATCACCGATCAGCGGGTACAGCGCCGAGCGCAGGGTCAGTGGCAGGTTATGGCGAAAGGCAAAATAGGCGAGGATCAGCGCGACGATGGCGTAGATCGCCCAGGCGTGCAGGCCCCAGTGGAAGAAGGTCAGCTTCATCGCTTCCTTCGCCGCGGTGACCGTTTGCGGGTCACCCACGGGGGGCGCGATGAAGTGCATCACCGGCTCGGCCACGCCAAAGAACATCAGGCCGATGCCCATGCCGGCGCAGAACAGCATGGAGAACCAGGTGGTGTTGTTGTATTCGGGCTCGCTGTGATCGGGGCCTAGCTTGATGTCGCCGAAGCGGCTCATGGCCAGGAACACCACGAACAGCAGAATCAGGGCGACGGATAGGATGTAGACCCAACTGGCATTCTCGATGATCCACGCCTGGGTGGCGCCGAACACGCTCTGGGCGTTGTCCTTGAATACCGTGCTGTAGATCACCAGGCAGGCGATCAGAAAGGTCGAGCCGAAGAACACCGGCGGGTTTAGGGTGGAGCGGGAAGACAGGTTTGCCCCCATTGAGCTAGCTCTCCTTGGTCAGAGTCAGTCCACGATGTGCACATTCCCGGAGCAGCGTAGGCCGTCTTGGGAGAATGGCGGGATAGAAGTGCGACTCGGTTTTTCGGATGGCCGCCAAAAGCGGAAGGCCCGCGATTGTAGCATCACCGGTAATCGGATTATTGGCCACGCCTGCTATCGATAAGCCATTAGCCGTTTCGTTCAGCTTATTTGCGCAGGCTCACAGGCTGGTGCGGTACTGCAGCGCCTCGGCCAGATGCTGGCGACTGATGCGCTCCTCGGCCTGCAGGTCGGCCAGGGTTCTCGCCACTTTCAGCACGCGGTGGGCGGAGCGCAGCGACAGCGTGAGGCGTTCGCAGGCGTGTTCCAGCCACTGGCGATCGGCATCGGCCAGATGGCAATGGGTGCGCAGCCCGGGCAAGTCGAGAAAGGCGTTGGCGGTGCCCTGGCGCTGGAGTTGGATATCCCGCGCTGCCGCAACGCGGCCGGCAGCCGCCTCGCTGGTTTCGCCGTTATCCGCCGGGGCATCGAGCTGGGTGCTCTCGCGGGCCACGGTAATGTGCAGGTCGATGCGGTCGAGCAAGGGCCCGGAGAGCTTGCCGCGGTAACGCTGGATCTGATCGGGGCTACAGCGGCAGCGCCCGCTGGGGTCGCCGAGAAACCCGCAAGGGCAGGGGTTCATGGCCGCCACCAGCTGGAAGCGGGCAGGGAAACTGACCTTGTCGCGGGCCCGGGCGATCACGATGTGGCCGCTTTCCAGGGGCTCGCGAAGCACTTCCAGCACGCGGCGGTCGAACTCGGGCAACTCGTCCAGAAACAGAACGCCATGATGGGCCAGGGTGATTTCTCCTGGCTGCGGGCGACTGCCGCCCCCCACCAGCGCCGGGCCGGATGCGCTGTGGTGGGGATGCCGGAATGGCCGTTGTGGCCAGTTATGTAACGGCGTGTGGCTCGCCACCGAGCGAATCGCGGCGACCTGCAGGGCTTCTTCTTCGGTCAATGGCGGCAGCAGGCCGGGCAGGCGGCTCGCCAGGAGGGTTTTGCCGGTGCCGGGCGGCCCGCTCAACAGCAGGTTGTGTTCCAATGCACCCCTGACCGAAATTGGACGCACCTCAAGGAAGTATCACCGTGGCAAAGGCTTATTCGTACATCCGATTTTCATCGCCGGAGCAGGCGCGCGGAGACAGCTACAGGCGTCAGCGAGAAGCAGCTGAGGCTTATTGCGCAGAAAACGGTCTGGTATTCGTCGATAGCAAAGAATATCTGTTTTTTGATCGCGGAATCAGCGCATACAGCGGAAAACATGTCGACGATGCTGGAGAGCTGGCGCGCTTTCTGAGCTATGTCAGAGAAGGTGTAGTAGAAAAAGGGAGCTATCTCATTGTCGAGTCTCTCGACAGATTGAGTCGTGAAGCCGCGAAGGATGCACTCCCTCGTTTTCTAGACCTGCTGAACAGCGGAATCAACATCTATACATCGATAGATAGACAGCTTTACACATCTAAATATGATGAACGTGAGCTAATTATGAGCATCTTCACGATGAGTCGTGCTCATAACGAATCAAAAACAAAGTCTGAACGGGTGCAAAAAGCTTGGAGGAACAAGCAAAGGCTAGCGAGGGAGTCTAGAACTCCCCTGGGAGCAGCTTGCCCACAATGGCTCAAATTTGAAGACGGCAAATATATTGAGATTCCTGATCGAGTCGCGACAGTTAAGAAAATATTTAAATTGTCTCAAGACGGATACGGACAACGCAGAATTTCAGCAATTCTTAATGAAGAACATACGCCTGTATTCGGGACTAAGAATAGAAACAATAGAGAGACCTGGGGCGCAAGTTCGGTTACAAAGATTTTATATAATAGAGCATTGCTGGGCGAATATCAGCCTACTGGTCTTGTTGATAAAGTCAGACAGAATCTCGGTGAGCCGGTAAAAGATTTTTTCCCAGTTATCATCAATGAAGACGAATTTTATGAGACGGCTAGCGTTCGGAACATGCGCAGAGTCTCTAAAGCTACAAAAACAACAAATAATTTCAACGTCTGGCAGGGTATAGCTAAGTGCGGTAAGTGTAAGGCATCAATGCACCTAGTTGATAAGGGAAAACCACCGAAAGGCGGAAAATACTTAAGATGTTATGAGTCTAAAAAAGGTATCTGCAAAGCAAAACTCGTACGACTTGATCGAAGCGAAGAAGTCTTCAGGGAACTGCTGGTGAAAATTGACAGCTTGAGTCTAATTCAAGACAGCCAAGCGTCGTTGAAAAAGAAGGTCGCAGCTGTAGACGGCAGGATTTCTGAAATCAGGGATCGCATTAATCAGGTGCAAAGTCAGTTATTAAGCTTTAGCAATAAGATACCAGACACTATTGTTAGCGTGTTAGTGAAGTTAGAGGATGATCTTAAGGAACTTGAAAATCAACGAGAAAAGCTAATGTTGGATATAAGTCGCGAAAAGATAAAGAACAAGCACGACTTCTTCGATAAGTTAGATTTAATAACTTACGCGGGACGGGCAAAGGCAAATAGCCTGCTCAAAAATCTGTCTATAAAAGTGGATATTCTTCGAGAAGATGTCTCGAAAAGTATTATATATAAGGTTGAGCAGGGTGCAGAGAGAATTCTTGAGTTTGTGCAAAAGGACGATTCGCTTTCTGTCTCTGCTTACTCTACAGAAGTATTCTTTAACGCGGCTCGACAAGACATTAGAAGCGACAAAACTCATTTTGCGTTGGTTGTGGACATTAAGAATAGAAAACTGGAGAGCTGAGTTACATGGATATATCGATATGGGGCGCTCGGAAAAGCAATGATGTAGTTAGCGCGTGCGCATATATAACTATGGAATGGTACGACAAAGAGTCAGATGAAGATGTGAGCGAAAGAGCGTATGTAACATACGCCTACAGCAGAGCCGGTGGAACGCTTGAATTTAGTGAATTCACTCCCTGTGACATCAGTCTCGGGACTTATGAAGTAATGACAAAATGGGATAACGAGAGAAGATTGCAACTAGCGTTAGCAAATATGACTGATTACGCAATTAACAATAACCTGGACGCATAACATGAGCAGATATGTAATTTTGAAATCAATAGAACGCAAGAGCGACGGCGGTTTTATGTATCACGTCGCAAATGTGGAGATCGACAGTGAGCTGTATGGCCTAAGCTTAAGCGACGGAAATCTATGTTTGTCTGATCCGCTATACGGACTGCTTAAGGAAGACGAGAGCGAGCAGTTGCAGCAGGATGTCGATTCGTACTTCAAGGATAACAGAATGGAGAGTGAGACTTACTCCGAAAGTGACGTTGAGGAGTTGCTTAAAAAGCTTAATTGCCGCAAGGGGCACTGGTGGGAATTTAGTAATACAGGCATTCAATATCAACTATATCTCGCCGACGAAAAGGTTTTGCATCGACATAGGTCATTCAATAGTCGAACAGAGTGTGCGGATTGGATTGTAAGTGCGCTAGAGATGCAAGCCCGGTATCCTGAGCATGGAATGCATCTTTCCCCTGAACAACCTTAAATGAAAAATTGGAGCGTATAAATGAGCGATACAACGAAGACCAAAGATGTGCTAACAGATGTCCACTCTAAGCAAAAATTTGCAGAAATGGCTCAACGAATCAAAGAGCTGGAAGATGAAATCAGGGTGCTTGAAGATGGGCTTTCAAGTGTAAGGCTTAGAGCTAAGAATTTAGCTCTTTTAGCGACGGTACACAGCCTGGAATAATCGAGCGCATTCAGAGTTACAGGGAGGCGCACGAATGGAAAACTGTGTAGCTAGCGAAAGTATGAAGTACTGATATACATATCTTGAACTATTACACGTAACTCCTTTTCTGCGCACGATCAAAGCCGGCTTGATTGCAGCGCAGGAGACATCAGAAATACCAGAAATCCGCTTCACGAACTCGCCGTAACGATTCATTCTCCGCGTCTTTTCAAGGTTGTAACGCTGCGATGCATTACAGATGACATACTTTATCGCGTTGAATTGACGCTGATTACGATTATGTGCAGATTTGCAGAGTGCTAAATCACTAGTCACACCTTGTTTAGCAGCTTTACGAAGCTGCTTAATCACCGTCTGAGATCCACTACAGCCAAAAAGCTGGTACTGGTTCTTTGCGTGCAGGCTAATTGCTGTTTTCTGCCGAAGCGACTGGGTCAGGGAATCTAGCCCTTTCCGCCCGGCATACGAGCCTTTAAAAACGTAAGCCGGGCCATTTCGGAAGTCTTTGCGACGCGCAGAGCGAGGCCGCAGCACTTTGATTATGTCCTCTCGGCACAAGTCAAAGTACTCCGCCATTCCTTTTGACTGTTTGCGGAAGGAGGCTCTCAGCGAAGGTGCTACTAGATCGAGCAATTTGGGATTGAGATACAGCATCAGATGCCAATGAGGGCACCCATCCTCATGCATTTCTATCGCTCTAACGCCATAGAAATCCGTGCCAGAAAGGCCACGTTTCGACAGATCCGCGATCAGCTTCTCATAGATGCCGTGCAGCATCGTATGTGCTTGCTCGAACGTGAATCCCTGGTACTGATCACATGACGACCGATATCGACCGTCTGGGCATAGGGTAATCAGCAGAGAGAGATATCCGGCGTCATACGCCCGCATAGCTAGGGCTTTAGCGGTCATATACTGCTGATGAGCACCTTTCTCAAGCTCGCGCCTGAGCTGCGTAGAGGTCGTTACAGAGCGCTTGGCCTGGCGCGAGAGATACTCTGAGAAGCTCGCATCGGAGCAGTACGGCTCTTTTCCGTCGCTAGCTGCGCCGAGACACAGGCTACGTACAGCAATCGTCTCACGCGTAGTATTCGCAATGCCTGTGAGCTTCTCGAACCAAAAGCGATGATCGCTCAACCGCTGGCAATTACCATGCACCGTCTTTTTAGAATCAGCCGAAACACCGAACTCATGCACTGCATACGCATGAGCTTGCAAGTCAGAGGGGGAAGAACACGTACGCAGATAAGCGTCATGAGCATCTGCAATGCGAGCAGCAAGGGCTCTGATCTCATCAGAACGATAAGCAGAGAGCTCGAAGACAGAGATGTTTTGAATGCAAATGTAATGCACGCGGAACTACCCCTACACGGGTAAGACAGTTCCAGAACGTGATCACAAATCACATTAAACAAAAAGTAGGTGTAAGCCCAAGTTGTGAATTTAGTAATGGATAGCTGTTATTATTTTCTTAGAGATATAGTGCATCACGATGTCTCTTTTATCTAATTACATTTTTAGATTTAAAAACAGGCAATCGATCGAATAAATCTATCGATGCATGGATAACAATAGGTTTTGGATGAAACCGACCGAGAATTTCCCGCTTGTGAAGTGATCAACAGTTTGCATACCAGTGCCACAAACCGCGTCACGCGTATTATTTTCTGAATCGGCGAGCGTCTCAAACCAGAAGCGGCTGTTACTCAGGCGCTTGCAGTCCACATGCACAGTATTTTTAAAATCAGCTGAAACGCCGCACACATGCACGGCATATATAATGTGAGAAGCAAGAGCCTCTATTTCGTGAGCGATAAGCAAAGAGCTCCAAGATAAGAAAATTTTGAATGCAAACGTAACCCACGCGACCGCATACCTAAACAGGTGTGACAATTCCACGTAGTCACAAAAAATATCTGATAGGACTAGGATCACCGAAGTTACAGATATAATAATTATTAAAATTAGCAGGCTTAGTTCTATTGATAGACTCAGACAATTGACAGCCTGTAAATAATAGCAATAAGCCTATAATCAAAGTCTAGATCACAGCAATTGATAGCCCTGGCTGATTGCGGGTAAACTATCAATTGATTAAGACTATCAATCTGCTAGTCTAAAAAGTATTTCTCTCAATCTTTTATACAGTTTTCGAGAAGGATGGCATTGAGCCATCTAAAGAAAAACGGCTAGCATTGCTGCCTACCGGGAAAATTCGACTAGCCGTTCAAGGAAAGATGATGAAGCTAATTACACTGGTTGCTAATAATGTTCACGGTTATTTGGATTTCAATTTAATTTTTCGAAATGACGTGAACTTCATAGCCGGCCTAAATGGGGCTGGCAAAACAACTGCATTAAACTTGATTGCGGCATTAATCACACCCTCTATAGATGATCTGGCAAGAATAGAGTTCAGCTCGGCAATACTCACCATCCAAAGAGATGATGGCCGCATTATCGAAATAACTGCGCGGCAGCATGATGATGTAATGATTATTACTTTGCAGGGTGCCGGCATTGAGCTGGGGTTCTTGGAAGTAAGTATCCACGAGATAAGGCATGCTGATCGCTCTAATACGATTAAGTATCGTAATCACTCGATAGTTAAGTATATCCGCCAGCTTCCCTCGCCGATGTATCTTAGCTTAGACAGGCGCTTCATCAAAGAAATCAACCCCTACGAAGCCACGTTATTAAATATGTCTATTGGCTATTCTGAAAAGAATACCAAAGACGACCGTGGCCCAGATGCAGGAATGAAAGAAGCACTAGACCTGATTTTTAAGAAAAGCGCAGAGATTAAAGACAAGCAAACACTTGAAGATAGGAAGCTGCGAAATAAAATTATTCTAGATTCCTTCCACGTGGAGGAAGGTGAGCGTTCGATGCCCTTCCCCGACAAAGGTAGTTTGACACAGCTCAAAATCAAACAAAGAACAATCAAAAACGCGCTTAAAAATCTTGATTTCAAAGATGATGAGCTGGAGCTCATGTACGACAAATTCTTTGATAATCTCAATCAGATATTGCATAACGTGCTGGGGGTATTGAATAAAGACTTCAGTGAACAGCCCGTAACCAAAAGATCTGCAACTGCAAAGAAAAAAGATCTTGACTCTGCTCCTGCGACTAGAAAAGCCAGCATGCATCAATTTTCTCTCGAATCTTCTCAGATATTGGGTACTTGGTTTGGTAACAGCCACCAAATCGCACGAATCGATAGATTGATTAAATTGATTCGAGAGTACGAGAAAAGCAGAGATGAAATTTATGAGCCGCTTATGAAGTTCAGCAAGCTCGTTAACTCTTTCTTAGAGCAGACGAGTAAAGAAATTAAAATAACAAATCGCGGAGAGGTGAAGATATACATATCGGGCATAGAGCGGCAGTTGACAATATTGTCTTCCGGCGAGCGCCAGATACTCATCATGCTCGCTCATTTATCTTTGAACACCCAGCTGCCTAAGAGTGGTGTGTTTATTGTCGATGAACCAGAATTATCCCTCCATATAGCTTGGCAAGATATGTTTGTTGAAGCTGTTCAAGCGGCTGGCCCCGAGTTACAAATCGTTCTGGCAACACATTCGCCTGCGATTATTGGTGGAAGATTAGAATATTACATTCCACTGAATGGAGGGATCTGAGATGTCTGTTGGAGAGATCCCGTCATGGTCATCACCTGCTTCTGAAAGTATCGGGTTATTCTATAGGCAGCTTCAACCTATTGAGATTTATGTGGAAGACAGTAATTCAGAGGCATTCTATCTCGAACTAATTAATAGGATAATTGGTAAAAAGGGAAAAATCCGAAAAGTCTTCCCTTTGCACGGCAGAAGTCACGTTATCAGGTTTTGTGAGTCTTATAATCACAACTACCCAGCACTGTTTCTTATTGACGGTGATCTTGACCTAATAAGTGGTGTTAGAGAGGTAGGGAAGCAGAATCTACACCAGCTGAGAGCATATTGCATTGAAAACTATTTATTTTGCCTATCTGCTGTGACCGAATTAGTCGTTGAAGCATCTGGAAGAATTGAACGCGAAAATGCTATCAGCGCTAAAGAGTGGGCAGAATTTCTTGTACCTATTGAAGTAAATCTGAGAGAACTGTTCGTCATTTTTGCTGCTGCAAAGGTCTGCAAGCCAGAGCTTAAAACCGTCCGGCACGGCTTGACATCAATCATTACTCAGCGCTCTAGAAAATCTGGAGCAACTTTGGATGTTGATAAGATTAATGCACTTATCCTATCAATCGCACAAAGCTGTATTGCCGACATTGGCGAGGAGAGATGGCGTCAGATTGTTACTGAAATTGGGGAGCTCTCAAAAGACCTCTTGGCAGTTGACATGGTATCAGGTAAAAACTTTCTAATTCCGTTGCTGGATCTTTACTTGAAATCTAGAGGTTGCGGTAATACTTCATCGGAAAGTCTGATGTTCCGATTGGCCAAGCACTGCTCCCTTGAGAGACTACAAGATTTAAAAGACTCGCTTTACATAGTGCTCCGAGGAGGTCGTTTTACCTCTCAATAAAAGAGACGCTAATTTTCTGGTATCATTAAACGACCGTTTAATGATACCAGCCAACCAGTACCTGATTTTGGTATCAACAATAGGGGGTTGTGGATTAGTTGATACTATTAGATAATAAACCCACCTTTAATGATACCAATAACAAAAAGGGTGGATTATGAGTCAGAGAATTTTCGGATACGGTCGAGTTTCGACGCTGGAGCAGTCAACAGAGAATCAGAGAGTTGCACTTGAGCAGCGGGGCCACAAGATCGAGCCGCATCGATGGTTCGCGGAACAAGTCTCTGGTGGCACACCAGCTCTTCGCCGCCCTGAATTTTCACGGATGGCTGATCGCATGGAGAGTGGAGACGTACTAATTGTGCTCAAGCTCGACCGCCTTGGTCGAGACGTGCAGGATGTGCTCGCAACTATCGAGGCGCTGAGCGTTCGCTCTATTCACGTACACAGCCTTGATCTCGATGGCGTGGATCTAACTAGTGCAGCTGGCAAGCTTCAGCTCACAGTCCTCGCGGCGGTCGCTGCATTCGAACGCGACCGCATCAAAGAACGTACCCGAGAGGGTCTTGCTCGCACCAGCAAGAAAGGCGGTAGGCCTGTCGCTCTGCGCACAACCCGTGCTGTTCAAACTGCGAAAGCTCGCGGGCTTTCACAGACAGCCGTTGCTGCTGAGCTGGGTGTGAGCCTGCCCACAGTTAAACGGCATTGGAATAAAGCTGTATAGAGAGGCCGGGCGGTCTCTCATCTCCTCGCTGCGCTTAGTATTTGCACCGCCGGTTCGCCCTCCCCACGACCGGCAGGAGCCGGCCAAAAGCTGCCCTTCGCGAAAACCAGCAATCGACCCAAAGCAGCCTGTTATCTTGCTCTGAAGTGGATATTTAACTCCGCTCTTCAGCGGTCAAAACACGTTGACATGACTTTTGTATGATGCCGGAGGCATGGCAGCATGTTGGGGTTTCCGAAAGGCTTTGTTAGAACGCAAGACCGCCCGCTAACTGACCACGCTTGCCGGCAGCATAGAATTTCCAGAATTGCAGCGCACGCACAGTTGCCAAGAGATTCACAACCGTCAGGGCACCGAAACAGCCCATACTCTTCCAGCTTAAACGCTGCTGGTTATCGTCAATTTAATCGTTGTCGTCGATGCCTCCCGCAGATGGCTTTATCGAGGATGAGTGAGCCTTCTGCATTGCGATCTTCTTGGCGCGTTTCGGATCAAACGATGCTATGGGTTTGAACTTTAGCTCGTATGGTGTGAATCGCCCCCTGAAATTCTTTTCACCAGGCAGGGGAGTAATTTCTCGCCAGTATTTGACATCGTCCTTGGGAATAAGACCCGCTGGCCGAGGTCGCAAGATGCACTTGGCCTCGATACTCCTCCGAATGTCATCCAGCATATGGATGTCGGCGTAATCGGTTGTGCATAACGACATTAAGTAAAAAAGGCCGCTGAGTGCGGCTGTCGCTGCTGGGAGATCGGGCTGGTCGCCGCGATGGATAAAATTATTTCGAGCCTTCCGTGCATCATTCAGCGAGCAATACAATTCGGTGTTGATGATGTCCTTTTGAAATAGGAGTTCGATACGCGCCGAAGTTGTCCAGACCCGATAATCCTTGAGAAATCCACTTCGTTGAGGGACACCATCCGCCGAAGCTTTCTCTTCTACTTCGATTCGCCACAGTCGGCTTACCAATTGCTCGATGCTCGTCCACAAACAGGTTAGAGCCTCGGCCAGCGCCCCGGAGACATAATGGGTGCATCCTGCCAATACGATTTCATGGCTCAGCGGATCGCACTGACTGACGATTTTTCTCCCCCGTCTAACAGCTTTTTCGAGATTCGAAATTGTGATCGGCTTGTGATGAAGGAGACAAATGTTATCGAGCGAACTGGCACTTCGATCCCGAAGTGCGGAGTGCAAGCGTCCAGTGCTACCTGTCTGCGCGTAAATCCGGATGTATCCCGTCTTGTAAAGAACCCCTGGGAAAATGTCTTCCGGCGTCGCCGCTTCCGTGTAGATTCCACCTAGTAACATTTCAAATAATACCCGATTGAATATCTTCAGAGCTTTGTCGGGTTGAGCAAATTCTGGGAGTGCTGGGAGTGCTAAGGTGCCGTCGAAGCCAACTAGCATCGAGTAAGGGGCAACGTTTCCATCAATGAATCCGCTGACACGATTGAGCTTCAAATGGTCATACGTGCTGTTGTTAATTTGATCTAGGGTAGGATTCCAGCGGTCACGTCCGTCCTTGGCGAAAAGTTTAAGTGGCGCGCTTGCCGCTATTATCAGTCGTGTTCCTTCTGGAATTTCAGTTTTGTCTGCCATAAGTCATGTATGAATTATCTGAGTTGAGATTGAGTAAGTGATGGCTCTATAGCGTGATTGGCCATAACTATAAAACCATCTTGTTGAATCGGTCTGAGTTTGATAGACGCTTTCGAGCCGCAGGGGAACCAGCTCAGTCCCAGCCACGACCGGCAGCTTCTGGCCGTTTTCTGACATTCAAGAGGCTTTTCAACAAGCCAGTTTCGCAGTCTTGGCCATGGCGGGTACCAATCTCTGGCGCAAAGCACGTTCGCCTGCGATCTGTAGCTGTCGGTCGTCTTATTCACTGCCCATCCAGCCTGTCAGGCTCGCTGCATAAGCAAGGCCAGGCCCTTCGGGTCGCTACGCGAGCCTTGCCTATGCCGCTCAAGCCTGACGCATTGGACGGGCAGCGAAACGACCGCCCGACGAGCAGAATCACTCATTCTTTTGTTGCTCTCTTTTTAAAGTGATGTCGCGCTATGCGCTCCGCTCAAAAGCCTCTGTTTGCAGCTCACTTCATACCCTTCTGAGCAGATTCATCTTCTTGAACGTCGCTCCCTTTCAACTCCTTTATCAATTTTAAAAGCGCAGTCACAGTATCGTCTTCATTATTTTTTGGGGCCTTCGGTGTATGTTTGTCGAAATACCTTTTCAACCCACTGAGGCTTGCTTTGACATTTTCTACTCGTTCGTCTGGACGATATGATGCGCTTTCAACTAATGCATCTTCGACAGAATAAGGAAAAGCTACTCGTCCGAAGTCGATTTTGACGTTAGAAGTATCATTTGCCATTTCATCACCTTTAGTTATGTTTGTTTTTAGGCGTTGATATAAACCCTATCAAATTAGATAATACAGAAAAAGCTGTTGGGAACAAGGCTCCTCTAAAAATATTTCATATTTTTAGAACGCAGGGATTTCCCTGCGACCCAGTGGGGTTCCCCCACGCCCCAAAGCTCATAAAACAAAAATAAGGGTGAGCAATGAAAGAGCACGACATAGTTCAAGTATGCGCAAAAGTGACGCGAGCAGAGCGGTCTCTACTTAATAAAAAGGCTAAAGATGCTGGCATGACTTCTAAGGAATTCGTTAAGCAGTTGATTGTTGATGCGCACGTTGTCGCCGCGCCCACAGGCATTGCAGATGAAATCAGAAAGTTGAATGCGTGGCTAGGGCGTGTAAACGGCAACATAAATATGTTGTCGCGCTGGTCGAACATCCACAAAGAAAATGCGTTCGCAGATCTTATTCTCTTTCGACTTGCTTTGATTCATAAAGATTTATTGCAAGTAACTCTCTATGCTGCGGAATTGCGAGCGCAGGGGTATGGGAAGCGCCGCAAGAAGAAAGCACCGTGATTCACGGTCTTTCAAAGCACACCGTCGGTGCCGGGGCTGCGCTTGCATATTTTCTTGATGAAGAATTCTTAGATAAGGAAACGAAACAATGGCGTAAGCGCGAGCCAGAGCCGAAGCTGCTGGACGGAGATCCGCAGCAAATAAAAGAAATGTGCGACGGTTCTAAGTACAAGCACAAGTACACAAGTGGAGTGCTCAGTTTTACTGCTGAAGAATCACAGAAGATAGAAGCAACGCCAGGGATGAAAGATGCGCTAATTGAAGAGCTCAGAAGCTTTGCATATGCGGGCTTCAAGCATGACGACGCTAGAATGCTTTGTGTCGTGCAGCACACGCATCTCAATCGACTTGAACTGCACTACCTGATTCCGCGTGTTAGTGCGGAATCAGGCTTGTACTTTAATCCATTCCCCCCTAATTATGATGGGCGTCAGGGCCAGGGCAGCAATAATACTTTCAAGAAGCAAAATGATGCTTTTGTCGATTATATCTGCAAGAAATACGAATTGCAGAACCCACGTTCATTAGAAGTCAAACGTGAGGTGAAGGAGCCAGCATTCGAAGACTCACGCATCACGCGGCTCAGGGGTAAGGTGATTGATCAGATAAACGCAAGAATCAGCTCTGGAGAAATAAATAATCGTGATGATATGTTTACATTTCTCGGCAAATATAAGGGAGAGATTACAAGGAGCGGCAGCGATTATTTCTCAGTAAAATTTCCGATGTCTGAGAAAGCAGTCAGGTTGAAAGGCGACATATACGGCGATAAGTCTGAAAGTGCTATTGCAGCATTAAGATCTAAAAATGTGCAGGCAGCGCCATCAAATGAAGAAATTAACTCTATTTACAGGGATGTGATGATCGAAAGATCAGTGCAGGTAGAAAGAAGGCACGGAAAGCGAACGGCAGAAAATGATGACTATCATCATGATGCTGATTTGCAGTCAGAACTAAATGATTCACTTGATATGCTTAGCGGGGAGTATTACGAGATAGATTCTAAAGCGAACGCAGCGGCAGCGACATACGTCAAAGAGAACAAAGACGTATTAATACCCTCTGCCCCTGCTCAACCTTCGGGAGGTGGCAGTGTTGGCACTTCTATAGATAGCGTGACGGCAGGTAGCACAGGAAACAAAGTCTTAGACGAAATGTTTGCTCAGTATCTCTCCTGGAAAAAGGCACTATTGAAAAAAGAAGCTTCAAACATTTCTCATAGCTCCGTTTTCAAACAAGCAAAGCTTTCAACGCTACGAGCTAGAAGTCATGCGATTGATCTCAAGATGTCTGTTATAACCGGACATAACTTTGTTGAGCCTGACAGGGGCGCCCTAACAAAGAAAGATGCAGATCTGTACAAGAGAGCAATAGCACAAGAAGTGCGTGTTGCTAACAAAGAGATGAAAGAAGCTGAGTGCTTAGACAGGCAGCGCCTAGAACTAGAGCAAGTTGCTAGAAAGGCTCAAGAGAAAAAGTCTAGAGAAAATCAAAAGAGGCAGGGATTGGTAGAGCGGGCGCTCAAAGAGCTAAGGCAAAAGCTTGAAAAAGAGAAGTACACTCAGCAGCAGCGGACGCAGAATGGCCATGCTCCGAAAAAGTAACTCTTAAGCCATGCGCTGCTTTGCAGAGCTTAAGAGAGTGTCTGACGGCGTACAGAGTTGCTAGTCAATCATAATAAGCAGCGTTAGAAGCGCTACGCTAGTCGTAGCCAAGTGCAGAAAACCTGCTCTACGCCGGGAGCTAGCGAAGTTATAGAGCGAGAGAATAGCACAGAGCGGAAAGAATATTAGCCCAGCTATCGCCAGCCCCCAATCTGTTACCGAGATACTATTGTCTACTACATTATTTCCAAGTGCTTGGCGCGGCCATATCCAGGAAATGAGATAAAGCAGGACAAAAATCGGATAGCAAATTGCGAGCTTTATTATAGTTTCTAATCTAGCACCAAAACCAACGGATAATAAAGCAACTACTACCAACGAAATTGCAGCTATTGCTATCGTATGAACGATAACTGTGCTGATTCCTATTTTATGAACTTCGCCATTAATTTCTAGAGAACAAATTACAGGGCCACCGGCAAGCTGTCTTTTAAGCCCGATTCGAACCTCATTGCCCACTCGTATAAAAGTAGAAAAATAGTTATTAGCAACAATATCTTTATAGATTTTTCCACTGACGCGAATAAATGAGTATCTCGTGAGCGCCCCGCCGGTGACGCAACCGTCACCGATCTCCTCAATTTTCCCTTCGATCAAAAGCGGCATGACTAGCATTCAGCATTCCTTAATTGCTCATTATTTGAGCAGACTACACGGAGAGATGCTAATCGTAGTATGTAGAATCATAGTATGCAACAGATCACCGTGGTCGGATGTCTATCAAACCCGACCAATGTCCCCTGGTTGCTATCTTTGCGGCCAATGTGCGCCGCAGGCGCCTTGCTCTAGGCTTGTCACAAGAAGAGCTAGCAGAGCGCGCAGGTGTGCATAGAACGTACGTCGGGATGCTAGAGCGGAGCGAGAAGAACGTGACGATCTATAACATCGAGCGTATCGCCCTGGCGCTGAGTGTCGAGCCTCACAGCCTGTTGCAGGCGAGTGGTGGGGCTTCAACCAACCCCTTTCCGATAGCTAAGCCCTGATTTTCCTACCTGCCCAACCTGCTAAAAATTTATGGGTGCATTGGTTTACAACATCAGCAGGTTATGGCCGCCTGCCGCTGCGACCAGCAGGGCGCGCTTGGCGGCAATCTGGCCCTGCACTTCGGCGAGATCCGGATAGGGCTGGGTATGACGCAGCAGGCCCTGGGCCTGGTAGGGCGCCAGCGGCGTCTGGCCGTTCAGGTGCGCCACCAGCTCCAGCAGATGATCGACCGCCAGCACGGTGAGGCCGGTGGCCAGGCTGGCTTCCTCGGCGTTCTCCTTCGGCACCACCAGGGTGCGGCTG
>JAAIGE0100570119.1_pt1 | contig 16814 bp, 19 predicted proteins | sample 6487951 | NCBI WGS metagenome assembly JAAIGE01 (sample SAMN13974128, study PRJNA590717) | phyllosphere metagenome | biome: tomato field; feature: multiple bacterial spot infested tomato fields; material: tomato leaves; isolation source: leaves from tomato fields | host: Solanum lycopersicum ... | reverse complement strand
GCCGACTGGCGAGTGTCGTTATGGTGACCCCATCGGTCCCCCCGCAACGATTACCCGTCAACCTGGTCAGGCCCGGAAGGGAGCAGCCATAGCGGGAACATTGTGTGCCGGGGTGTGGCTGGTGGGGTTGCCACCTTTCTAAAAATTCGTTCTAAAAGCAACGAGTTATCAGCTGGAAAATCTCGAAGTGTGACAGCATTTAGGCATGCCATAGTGGTACAGCCATGCAGTATGTTGACGTCTTTCAATCCTCCGACCAAGCTCGACTCAATTCTTTCCCCTCCTCGAGATGGTCATGCCAAATGTCAGTTATTTCCGATTCGGCAGTTGCCGAACGCCTCATACCTATTGCACGACGTCCTGAGCTCAGTCAAACTTGGAGGCAAAACGCCATTACAGGGATAGGGTATGCAGTATTTCTCAACGGATTTTCCGCTTGCGACGGGTACACCCGCGCTTCAGATTCTAGAGGAGTGCCTTTACTGGGTCAGTGATTCTCCTCATACAAGTTTTACCCAGATCGAATTGTTGGAAGAGGTTCAGATTCAAGATTTCAAAAAACGTACTTCCTGCGAGCAGATTGATTTCGAGTACACGGATGATGAAAATCTTCAGATACATTCATTCGTTTATACGAAAACTGATTCGAGTCATTCGTGGGTGACATCAGTAAGCTTTTTGACTGTACCTGACACGGGCGAAGCTTGGGTTAACGTTAAAGCTTATTGCAATACCTTCGTTGCCAGCGCCAAAATTCCATCCCTAAAAAAACCTCTGATAATAATTCGCCTCATTGATCGTTATGGCGGAGGGGCAGACGGAATTCTGACCGTTAATCATGAATTCATACAGCTTAACGATACAGACGATGATCTTCGCTTCGCGGCTGATTTGATAAATGGTAATACGGGGAACCGTCTTCCGATTGTTTACATCACGAAGTACCACAGCGGATTTTCAGGGGTAATACCTGATCGACTTTCAAGGGCGGTATCTGGGCTTGCACACGTTGTAGTTGAGCCAAATCGAAGCTTCTCTAATAAGCTACGGCCTCTCGTAAACTCCCAAAATATTTACGGTGGGGCAGTTGGTATTTACTGGCCATCTGACGGTGGCGTCTCGGTGTACCGAAAGAGTAGTGATCAGGGCGTCAAGCCGTTTGAGGCTGAGATTTTTGAGGAGCTCGGTGAGTTAACCGCTCAGCGTATGCCACTTCGAAAATGCTCCATGGAGGCGCTACGCGAGGCTAAAAATCGGAAACTTCTTCAAAAGCTGAAGTCTGAGAAATCTTCAGACCTCACTGCTTATATTGATGCATTCGATGAGGAATTAAGCGCTAAGGAGGAGCAAATAAATCTTCTCCAGAGAGAAGTTAGTCGGCTTGAGGCGGCCTCCAGATCACTGCGCTCTAAAAACCCAGTACAAGGTGGTGTGAATCTTGATATCGGGGATGAAGAAGACTTTTTTGCTGATGAAATTTATTGCATAGTACTTGATGCGCTGGCGGAGCAATGCGCTCGTGTGCCGGAAAACAGTCGCAGGTTGCACATATTGCAGACTATTAGTTCTAAAATGCCGAAAGAAAAAATATCTACCACGATAGCATCCACTATAAAAGAATCTTTGAGGTCATACCGCGAGATGACGCCTAAAATTCGATCCACCCTTGTGGGGCTCGGGTTTAGCATTACTGATGACGGCAAGCATCTGAAGCTTATATATAGAGAGGACAGAAGATATACCTTCACCTTACCCAAGTCCGGCAGTGATGGAAGAGGCGGATTGAACGCAGTCTCGGATATGGTCCGCTTGTTCTTTTAGATACATAGAGGCATGTCAAAAGACAGAGGAGCTAATCCGTAATCAACCCCACACCGCCGCGAGGTCGGCCTCTCGTGCTACCTCAGCAGACATCCAGCCCTGCGAGCGTGCTGCTGATACTACGTAATCACGTTGGACTTAAAGACCTAGGTCACTCTTTTCTTGGGCGCCTATTAAAGCGCGGTAGTAGGCCACGACCTGAGTAATCGTCTTGGTTGTCATGTCGAAGCCCTTTGAAATTTGGTGATGAGTGAATCATAAAATTCAATGAGCGACATCCAAGAAACTTTATGGCGTCATTTCAAGGTCAGCTTTCTCAAGCGAGGATATGTTTTTGAGGATTAGCATTCAGTGATCCTGAAAATACGCTGAAGCCAATTACCAAGGAGACCCTTGAATGGACATCAATAAATGGAATGCTGTCTTCGTGATCATAGGCATGAGTGTCGTTTGCTCCGGCTGCATGATTGCTCAGTCAATGAGTCAGTTAGAAGGTAAGGGATCCATGATCCCCACATTCCAACCCTACATTTGATCATCAATGCTGCGCTCCCGATCTCTTTCTGGAGCCAGCCCAGCCATGATGCGACCCGACGCCAAAGTCGAAAAAGTCTATCTCTACCCCAAACCAGTGGATTTCCGAAATCCATCGACGGTCTCGCAGCGCTGGCCGAACTGGATATAAAAGTGGCTGTATTCGATCCGGTGCTGTTTGTCTTTCTCAACAAATCCCGAAACCGAGTGAAGATCTTGTATTGGGAGCGCAACGGCTTTTGCCTTTGACTCAAACGCCTCGAATCCGAGCGTTTCAAAACATCACCCGATGCCACGGACGAGGCGATTATCCTCAGCGTTCAGGAACTTAACTGGCTGCTCGACGGTTTTGATCTCTGGCATAATCGTCCTCATCAGGTTTTGACGCCGTGCTACGTGGCATGACCCGGTATAATCCGGGCCATGATTTCTCTGCCCGATGACCTTCCTGATGATCCTGTCTTGCTCAAGCAACTGCTGCTTGAGGCCCTCAATCGCCAGGAGGAATCGGCCCAGGCCTGTCAGACCCACATCGTCGATCTGAAAGAACAGATCAAGCTGTTCGACCGCCTGTTTGGACGCAAGTCTGAGCAGACCGTTGAGCCCAATACGCCGCAACTGGCGTTGTTCAACGAGCCAGAAAGCGAACCCATGTAGTTAGTGGACGACGCTGATGAAGAATTCGTTAAGCCAACGGCGCGCCGTGGCAAACGTCAGCCGTTGTCGGCTGAGTTGCCCCGTATAGAAGTCATCCACGAACCGCCCGAATACGAACTGACCTGTGCTTGCGGTTGCCGCAAGCATGCCATCGGGGAAGAAACCAGCGAGCAGTTGGATATCGTGCCGATGCAGATCCGGGTCATCAAACATATCCGCAAGGTCTACGCTTGCCGTGGCTGCGAAACGGCGTCGATCACCGCCGACAAGCCCGCCCAGTTGGTCGAAAAAACATGGCCAGCCCTAGTGTTCTGGCCATGCTACTGACCACCAAGTATGTCGACGGTTTACCGCTGCATCGGTTTGAAACGGTACTCAGCCGCCATGGCATCGATATCCCGCGACAGACCTTGGCACGCCGGGTGATCCAGTGCAGCGAGCACTTTCAACCGTTGCTGAATTTGATGCGTGATCGATTACTGGAAAGCCCGGTGATTCACTGCGATGAAACCCGCGTCCAAGTGCTGAAAGAGCCGGATCGAGACCCGACCAGTCAATCCTCGATGTGGGTGCAAGCCAGCGGCCCACCTGATCGAAAAGTTGTGCTGTTTGATTGCACGTCCAGCCGTGCGCAGGGCGTGCCGTTGAAGTTACCGTGGCTATGTAATGACCGACGACTACGCCGGCTATAACGCGTTGGCGTCGCAGCCAGGTGTGGAAAATCTTGCGTGCATGGCCTATGCACGACGCAAGTTCGTGGACGCGCAAAAAGTGCAGCCCAAGGGTAAAACCGGACGGGCTGATGTTGCGCTGACGATGATCAACAAGCTGTCCGGTATCGAACGCGAGCTCAAGGAAGTTAGCGATGAACAGCGGTTTACAGGTCGTCAGGAAAGGAGCCTGCGATCCTAGTCCAACTGAAAAGCTGGCTGGATAAACCCCAGTCGCAGGTGACGGCACAAAGTGAGTTGGGCAAGGCGGTGCATTATCTGGCGAATAACTGGAGCCAGCTGGAGCGCTATGTCGAAGCAGGACACTTGCCCATCGACAACAATACCGCCGAAAGAGCAATCAAGCCGTTTGTTATTGGGCGAAAAGCCTGGCTGTTCAGCGATACCGTCAATGGTGCGACCGCCAGCGCGAAAATCTACAGCTTGGTCGAGACCGACAAGATCAACGGCCAAGAGCCCTATACGTGGCTACGCCACGTACTGGAGAAGCTGCCGCACGCTTCGTCGGTTGCGGACTACGAAGCCTTGCTGCCATGGAATGCTCGCCAGAGATGCCACGGTAACCAGTTAACCCGCTGTTGGTAGGTGGGGTTTATGGATCGCATACGTTTATAGAGAATTATAGAGCGGTTGTAGATGCAGAACGGATGGCTATTTATGGCCGTTTTCCGTCTATGGCGATGTTTTTGAAAAAATCAATTTGACACTCTTCCGCAGTTGATCAGTTTTTGGGAGCAGGGAGCCTTAATAGCGGTGCCTCAAGGTGAGCTAGGGGATCTTTCGGGGTATGTTTTTTTTGACCACGGGATAGCAGGTAGCTGGTGGTCAGCCGATGCGTTTTTGGCACATTTCTCTTCCCTTCCACTAGATTATACTCAACCATTTCTGAAGCCCTTTCCCCCTCTTCAGGCCCCTCAGCAAGCATCTGCACTATGTGTTGTACCAACGCAGGTTGGTTGTTGACTTCCGCCTCTAATGCATGAGCTACCAGTCTTTGCTCTGCTGTGTGTACAGGGATCCCTTGAGCAGCATCGAATGTATTTCGTTCGAGGTCTCTAAGCTTGAAAAAATTCAGTGTGAAGCTCGTTTTATCACAATCGAGTTTGGTTATGAACTTCACTAATACAGCTTTCCCTTCCTGCTCTTGCTTCCTGACTATAAACTGCTCAAAATCTTCAAAGTTCGGATGAATGATGCGATAAGCGCTCTCGTTCAAGTGATTAGCCTCGATAGATACAGGATCCTCCAGTATCGCAAGCTTGTTTTTTTTGATCTCCATATTGCACCTTTTGCAAGCAACCGAGAGATTGGTCATCACATAAGTTAGACTTTTTAAGTGGCTCTTTGGAATAATATGCTCCCTATCTACCAAAATACCACTATCGTTGGGCAGTGGATCTCTGCAATAGCAGCAGAGCCCGGCTTGCCTTTGGAGATGAAAGGCTCTTATACGATCCTTTAGAGACTTTAAAATACCACGAACCGGCTCCATCGCCTCTTGTTCAAGCTTCCATGAATCGTCGAGGGTCAGCGCGAAATCAACTGCTGCCTGTTCTTCGGCACTGATGATGAATCCAGATAGAGCCGGGTGTAGAGGATCCTTGTACACTTACTATCCTCTCGCAATGCTGGCAGCTAGTTTTTTGGCCGCAAGAAACAAGTCGTTTTGCGTATCATCGAAAGAAGCGCTCATTGCACTATCGATAAAATCTTGGGCAGTCTCTTCGGTGATTTCCTTTCTCGAAAGCCTATCCAACTCCATGGACAGCCTGTCACTGAGAAATCGGCTGGAGGGGGAAATTGTATCGAATTGCTCCCACAGCAAGCTTTCAATATTCTTGGAGTATGATTTGTCTAAAAGGCCATTTGAAGGATGGTAGATGCTTGCATTCACATCCATTTCCGCTCTCGCACCTGCCACAATGAGCGGCGAGTGTGTCGCAACTACTATTTCAATATCGTGATAGGAAAACAGGCTGTAGAGGGTTCTGATGTACTCACGTTGCCACTTGGGGTGCAAACTATTTTCTGGCTCGTCAATTAGCAACAGATTTGAACCTTCCATTTCTGAAAGAATAAACAACATGGAAGTAATCAAACTGAGTTCGCCAGAGCTTGCGTGAGCGAGCGGAACTCTCGAACCATCTTTCCGATACAGATCGATATCGATCGTACTGATCAATCCGAACTGCTTATAGGTTTTGCTCTTTGTGAACAGCGACTCTAGGAAAACGACAGTATTGGTGTCGTAATCACCATTAAAACTTACATGAAACTCCTTTCGATTCTTTCTTTCAAAAGAACTCTCCATCAAGCCGAGCATGTGCTGAATAAATGGGATGTCGGCGTATCCCTCCGCACGCTTGTCCAACTCGCCAGTTTTCACTGTAATTGTAATGTACGATTGATAACCGCAATAACTGAGGACGTGGTCGATTTGATTGAGCCGATGAGTGCCTTCTTTCAGCACTTTCTTTAAAACAGACTTTATGACATTGGCAGGGCGCGAGGCGGAATTTCTGATCGAAAACCGCTTGGTATTTTTCAGCACATACGAGCGATCATGGACAGTATTACATATAAAAATCGCATGCCCTTCCTGATTCTCGCGCGCTAGCTCGATAAGGTGCTGGCTCTTTCCGACTCCGTTGGGTCCCACTACGAACGACAGTTTCATTTATAGCTTCCAAGCTGATGTCTGCTTAGTCGGAGCGGCGTCTGTGCTATGAATTTCGCTGAGCGCTCATGCACATTTCGGCTGCTTCACTTTCATATAAGAATCGCCGACATCACTATGCCATTGCAAGCGTATCTTTGAACCCGGGTAAGCGTCCGGCGAACTCACCTTCCGAACTCCAGCTTTAAGGGCGATGGTGTCCGCGTATTTTGATCTGACCCCGAAATGTTGGACGCCTTGTATGCCCGCCGTGCTTGAGTCCTGTATTCCACAGGGCTCAGGCCACTTAGCTTCAGCCTTATTCGCGAATGATTGTAGTAGTGTATGTAGTCCTCTATATCTGCTTCAAGCTCATCGAGACTGTTGAATTTGTTCAGGTGGGGGAATGTTATCACCGCGTTCATCAAGAGCCGTGTCGTCCCCTGGCCGATCATGATGACGTCGCCACGGCCTTCAGATCGAATTCAGGAGAGCCTTCGATATATCCACCGCTGACGAGATTTTTGTCACGCATTGCATAAAAAAAGCGCTCCGCCTCCGTCTGGGATGAAAAAAGTTGACCTTTGATGACCAGTTGGTTTGGAATTGTCGTTCCGCTCTTAGGGTTATTCGGCAAACTCGTCAATCGCTGGAGGGCCAGAATCTCCGCGCGCATTACTACACCGCGTGCGTCCATCGACTTCCATCATTACATTTCCGCGACCGCCCATTGCATTAGGCCTTTCTCAAAGGTGGTGAGCTGAAGGCTCTCCACCCGAGGGGCAAGCGATCTTAGTTTTGCCAGCAAATCGTTCAGGCGCTCTGACGGCAAGATCAGGTGCTTGATCTTGGTCGAGATCTGGGTAGGAATTCCGTATTCGTCGAGTGCGGTGAGCAGGGGGTCAAGGAACATGTTTTCAAGCTGCTCAGCGAAGAAGCTGAAGTCTCCAGGCTCGTACCCCTCTCGCTCCAGCACGTCGACCTGGATTTTGTGGATGGCCATGATGTTCCGAGGCAACCTAAAACACACCATGTTCCTGATGAACTTTAGGCGCAGATTAATCGCTTCGCTCGCTGAGACATTCTCCCACCGATTTTCTACCGCTTCGCTCAGGTAGGCCGGCAGGTTTTTCTGATTTCGGAGCTCGTTGATGTGCCAGGCCAACTGGGAACTGGACGAGATCAGGTAGTCCATCAGGTTATCACCTTCCAGGCTGTAAACGAGCTCACAGAGGTAGTTCAGCTGGTACGGCTCAGGAATGCCTTTCCAGCTCAGCAATTCGTGGTTGCCTGGAAGGTCACCAATGATCATTTTCGCGACCTTGAGCTGCCGCTCGATAGGAATGTGGCGGTTTTCAATCAAGGTAGCGGGTGACAGATCCGGGTTGGCATACGCCTCCTGCAGTCGGCTTCGCGAGGTGTCCGTGAGGTATTCGTTCTCCAGTTGCATCAATAGGCCAATAGGTGAGCTCTCATCCTGGTGGCCGATGGGGTATTCGACGGTCAACCCCTGTTCAACGGGCGGGGCTTCGAGCATGAACACCTTGCCAATGAAGTATTTGTTCATGCGGCCAGCACGCCCGGAAATGTTCTTGTAGGTGAAGTAATCGAACGTCGACGTTTTGAGACGGCGGTCATAAATAATGACGTTTTCTGCCGACGTATTGACGCCTTCAATCATCGTCGATGTGCAGATGATTCGCTTGATGATGCCCTCATTGAAAAGCTTGACGATGTACTGCTGCAGCGCGCGCGGCACCCCGCCATGGTGTATCCCGATCCCCAGGGCGATCGCCCTGGCAACGTTCCATTCAGGGTGGTAATGCTTGGAGATCCAGGCAGCGATTTCCTGCGTCTCCGGCACCGGAGTTAATCCGGCATCTTGGATCAGATACTCCGCGACCCTGTTTGCGCTTGCCGGCGCCTGACAGTAGATCAGGGTAGGGGACTCCAGCGTCCTGACCAGCTCCAGGAGCTTTTGTGTGCGTTGCTCAGAGCGCATGCCCAGATTGAAATTCTGGATATCGACCGCGACGGTGCTGTAGTCGGACGGGATGAAATGGTACTCGTAACCGTCCAACCCAGAGATCTTCTGGATGTGTGGCCCAAGCATGTAGAACTGTGCTCCGGTCTTTGCGAGCTTGTGGAACGCCAAGCTCAGATCGACGGCGCGTGTACTCCCATCCTTATCACTCGCCAAATCGATTTTGTAAAATTCGTCCAGGATGAAGAACCCCACATCATCCAGGTCAGGGCGCTGGATGACCCGCTCCTGAGTCAGCAGATAGACGTTGATGGCGTCGGGCACAGCTTCCTGGCTGGGATGCGTAATCAGGTTGAAGTCCCGGAAGCGCTTGACCAGGCGGCGCCGGGTTTCGTCGATCAGCGCAATGGTGGGAACGATCACCACCACCTTTTTGAACCGTCGCTGGGCAAGTACCGCGTCGATGACCAGGCTCTTGCCGACACTGGTGGAGGCGCTCAGGACGACGTTTTGACCCTGCATGATCAAGCTGAAAACGTGTGCCTGAAGGTGATGAAACACCATGCCAGGCTCCACGCCTTCAACCCTGTGAGCTTCGTAAGCCAAGCGGTCAGACAGGGCCATGTTGCTCAGGTGTGGCGTGATGTAAGGAAAAAGCCCAACAGCTCGCACCATGTTGAGCAGGAGCGATTGCTCGACTGCGTCGAAGAGTGCGAATTTGTCGAGCGCGCGGATCACCAGGTCGCGTCCTTCCCAATCGGAGTTGCTTCGGTTGACGATGGCATTGATGGCGAGCAGCACATCGACTGTTGAAGCGCCCTCATCACTGAGATTGGCCAGGCTGTTCTTGATCGTTTCGTAGTTCATTACCGCATCGTTCCTTGAGATCGCCGAAGCTGGCTTGGCCAGCTCGGAGTACCTTCACCCTGTAGTGTTTTCGGCTGTGCAAATCGACCACATGCCCGAGGTCATACCTGCAAGTCTTCCAGTGTTTTGCAGCGCGCATTGAAGGCATTGGTCAGCTTCTCGATGCTCTCCATTGGCACGAGGAACACCATGACCTTCACTTGCTTGATGTTCTCTGGCAACTGGGTGGTGAAGGTGCTGAAGTGGGCTTCGATCTCTTTTCTGAGGTGGTTCACGTAATCAGCGAGCCAGCCTGACGAGAGTGCGTGACTGTCGTAGGTCAACAGGATCGGAAAGCAGAGGACGTTCAGCATGTCATCGACTGGCGAGTTTCGATGCAGTGCCTGGTTGAAGGCGTCCGCTTTCGGTTGATGGTGAAGAGGCTCGCGCAGGTTGATGATGATTTCGCGTTCCGACGACAGTACCGTTTCCGAAATGGTAGCGTCCAAGACGCCGCAGATCTGGGCCAACGTCGCGTCCATGTTGCCTGCTTCAATCAGGCGCGCGAGCCCTAGCCATAGCTGATCGTCCTGGCCAGGTATCTGGACGATGTGGGCGTTGCCAAATTCGGAGAGCTTGCCACCGGATTTGTAGAAGACCTTGCACGCCACGGGCTCGCTGTTTTGGCGACTGCGCAGGATGGCGTGGAGGATCAGTTCGGCGATCAGCCTGTCGCGGGGCAGCTCGCTGTCGCTGAAGGCGTTAATGGATCGGGCGAGCATGGCTTCGGCATTGTGGGCGAGGATGTTCACGATCTCGCTCGCCTTCAGTGAGAACTCTGGCAGCCACTCGACCAGGTGTTTAGCAAAACCATCGTGCCGCCACGCTTTCAGTGCATAGCGTACGTCGAAGCCGGAAAATGAGTGCAGCAAGCCCTCATCGGTGCTTGCGTGAAACTCGACCAGGAAGGGATCTGGCCGTTTTTTGTAGGGTTTGGCTGTAGCCGTTGACTGGTCATCAGCGGCCTCTAGTAGCTGCTTGAGGTGGGCCAGGGCTGGGGCCCGCAGAATGATCTTCGTCGATGCTGCCGTCTTCACGTTGGCCGTGGCAGCCTTGTCAGCCATCTCCAAGAACTCATCGTAAATTGCCTGCATCTGGGTATTGTTGGGACGGTTTCCGAAATCCTCAGCAAGCTTGGAGAGGGCCTTGATGTTGACCGCTTCCAGTGCCTCCACATCCCCGTAGACCTGCCAGACGCAGTTCTCTGCCCAGTAGGCAAAATTCCGATTTTGTGGGGAACTGAACGTCTTGAACTTCTTGAGCAGGGCCTTGCCTCGGGCCGTGGTGGTATCAGGCAGATTCCGCTTATCCAGCTCCGTTTTGAAGCCGTTGAGAATCTTCGCAACGTCGCGCTGGGTCACAATTCGGAAGCGGGCAGAGCCAGGGCGAACATCGCAATTCAGCGATTTATGAAGCAAGGACGAGTCGGCTTTGGTGCCGTCCAGCTTGGTAACCTCTTCCATATTCCATTTGTGGTCACCCTCAGTCGTCTTGACCTGAATGTACTCGTTGACGAGCTGCCCAGCGCACTGAAACACGGCCACGATATCGTCGGCGGTCTCGCACTCCACCTGGGTGTAGCTGCTATCGCGCAGCATCTTGAAAATAAAGCTGACGGCTACATGGTCTTGATACTTGAAGCCCTGTCTTGCAGCAGGCCCACCTTTGTTGGATGGGCTAGTAATACGCACCATGACGTCCCTGTATCACGAAAAGATTTGTAAAAATGGGCATCCGGTTGGCCAACCTAGGTACCAGCTGCGGAGCCTGCTAATAACGCAACGCTACCACTAATGGCAATTGGCCGACTATCAGCAATATTGATCAAACTGTCGAATTTCCCCTTGACTCGGTTGATCTCCTATACCTCTGTGGGTTTGCCAGGATAGGCCGGGGCGGACGGTAGAGCAGGTGAGTACTAGTGGCGCGCGGACGGATGCAAAGATCCTACTTTGCTTGTTCATCCTGACCAACCCCTGCATTATCGAGGGCTTGGATCAAGGAGTTCATCAGATGGAAATGACCTCGCTGAGGCTGCTTCACCGCAGCATGCTTAAGATCGGTAGTGACATGCAGCAATTTCTCGTCAGGTCGGGCGCGGCCAGTTTCGATTGTTTGTTTTCGACGCGAGATATCCCTTTCGTGCTGACGCTCACCGCCCGCGGAAAAACGCGCGGTTTTTTCCGATTCGATGTGCTATCGGGCTATCGAATTCGAGATTATTTTGGGGATATTTACGGGGATCTTGTGGAGGTTCTTAAAGAGGACGGTACCAGTGGAAAGCGGTTGGTTCCGAAAGAATTTCTAGCCGAGCTAAATGACGCCATCCCGACCGAGGCGGCGAAGGAGCGTCATCCAAGCCCTTCGGAAATCGTGCGCTTGCGGCCCGACATCGTTGAGGATCGGGAAAAGCCGTACTTCAACTGCTGGTCGTATTGGAGGCAAGGCCAAAAGCCCAGCGCGGAGAATCAGCACAAAACGCTTCTCTTGCTGGGCCCTGAGGCCTTGCGCCATAGCCAGAAGGAAAGCGCTTCTTCGCGCTGGAGCTCTACTGAAACCGGCGGTTCTTGGACGAAAGACCTGTCGAAGTAATGCCGGGCGCAGTGAGCGGTATGACTGCAAACTGAGACAGTTATGTCGCTGTAGCTTCACACCACCGCTGGTAGAGTTTCGCGGCATGCTCTGGGTTGTCGAGTTTGGGCCTCGTACGCAATGCGAAAGCCTTATCAGCCAGTATGGCCAAGCGCTCAGCAGCCTTGGGCAGCCAGCCGTTCTTGATTGCCCAGAGCCTGATGTTCTCCGCCGACTCTTGATGATTGTTCGAGCGCAAAATACGAAGGATGCGCTTGGCATGATCTTCGTCACCTGAGTGCAGGACATTGTGCGCCCGATTGACGATAGAAGTCAGTGACTTCAATGCCTGCTCTACAACGGGATCGGAAATCAAGCTGGCTACAGGCTTGGCAGCCTTGGCGGATTTTGCAGGTTGTCCCAGCACTTTGGGAGACCACGTCTTCACCCAGTTATCGATCGAGTCAGGCGTCCAGGGAACAGCCACCACCGCTACCAGATTTTGGAGAGCGTCGATTTTGTCCATCATGCTCTGTCCGGCATACACGGCAATCAGCACTGAAGGTTGGGATACCCATTGCAGTGTTTTCATCGTTTCGCAGCGCATCTGGGCGCCGCTGGGAAGCTTTACAGGCAGGCCCTTCACCAACGTTTTGTGCACGCTTGCATCCAGCGTTTGATGGAGGCCTCCGGAGGTGAGCGATGCTTTGGCGGGGATCAGCAGAATGACTTCGGAAGTGCCAGATTCCTTGCAAAGATGATCCGCGACCCGAATACCCGTCATCACATGCTCAGGGCTTTGGTTGGTGTCAGGTACCACTACTCGTTGTATGCGTGTCATGCGTTCGTCCTTGTGAGATCGATGGCCATAGGCGAAGGCCACAGAGCTTGTGCGGCTTCACTTCAGAGATCAAGGGAAAGGGGTGTGGCTTGTTCAAAAGCGCATCAGCTTTGGGAGATTGATTACACACCAGCCTTTTGCAATCAATCAGTAGCCGGCTCCTAGGTTTGTACCCGCCCGTGAGACAGGCAACGGTTTGCTGGTGTGCGATTCTCCTCTGCCTTGCAAAAACTTCGGGGCTTCATCATCATGCTTCGCAGGTGATGCCCATACCCCACCTAACCCCGGGTGAAAGTTGAGTCATATGCAAGTCTTCTGTCATCTCTAGCGCTTCGTCAGAGCTGACGTGTAATCGGGGTTCGTCGGCTTAATAATGAACGGAGTGTAAAAATGCAGATCCCCGAATCTTATCGTCAGATTGATCTTCAATCGCTGAAAGCCCGACTGCGCTTGATCTTCCCATACGCGAAATCTTCGCACATCACAGAATCCATTGCTTATGCCTTAGGTTTCAATAGCAATGCTGCTTTTCGCGCAACCGGCACTGTTGAAACTGTCCCTCGAACCTCGTTTGAACCAATTCGGTTTTGTGAGCGGATGAATCAGTTTCAGGATGAGTCCATATCATTGCTCTCCCTAGCCTCTCAGCCTAGTGGTATGGCTGAGATGATTGAGCAGTCCGCGCTTATCGGACGCTCACCCTTCGAGGCTCCCTCGCACACAAAAATTATTGAGAGCATACAGACAGGTAAAATTAGCCGTGAGGTTGCCAGACGCGTAGCCGAGGCCCTGCTGCTGGGTGATCCTCGTGTTCCCCATCCTGATCGGAGTGCTCTTAGCCGAGGATTCGACAGTATTGATCACTCCACCTGCCTTCCAGGCTGGGGCAGATCAGTGTCACCGGAGCGTAAGGGGTTTCTTGAACCAATGTTTAGAGGACATCCTTGGCGTTTTGAACGCAAACTCCCCTTGGCCAACGGAAAGATACGTTCGTACACCGAAGCTATTTTGACGATTTCCCATGATCGAGGTCGCTGGGAGTCGATTCAAAGACCAGGAGCTGAGCGACACGCTACGGTGCGGGGCTGGGTTTGCAAACGTTTGGTTGGCTGGTTCGGCCATGCAGAGCCATTGCTTATTAGGCGCTCCACGTCTCACGAACAAATGCAGGATATGTGGAATCACTCATTTGTACGATGGGTCTGCAACCACCAGGAAGCACTGAAGCGTGTTTACCCCTCTGAAGGGTGGCAGTTGGCAATTGAGGATGTCATGGAGTGTCCACACATTCCTCTTGATGTTAAAGATTTCGATGATTTGATGAGCCGCTACCTTGCGGAAGTACCGTACCCAACCTTGAACTTTCCAGATGTTGGCCAAATTGCTGCACTGAAAACCCTACTGCAGCTATGGCATCAAGAACGCATCTAACGTTCAACTTTACAGCTTGGTTGAGATTGCCAAGCCAAGAGCCCTATGCGTGGCTGCGCCACGCACTGGAGCGGTTACCCCAAGCTCAATCGGTAGCCGATTACGAAGCGTTGTTGCCATGGAATTGCTCACCGGAGATGTAACGGTAAACCGTTAATCCACCGTTGGGCAGGTGGGTTTTATGGAGCGCATATACTTTTTCGAGGTTGGCATTGTCGTGCATCATGGCAAAGGCTCCGGAAATTATTCGGGAGCCCAGCATCACGCCTCAGATTGACGGTTGGAATGTGAGGATGATGGATCGATTACAATCTATATGGCCATCTTCAATCTTCCACAAAGACTTTGATGCTTTCAGCCACCTGCGATCTCACCCTATGTGTGAATCCCTGTGCATCACTGACGCCTTGTTCTATGCTGCCGTCGGCGGGCTGGATGGCGTAACGGTGGTTGGGCATGGGTTCGCCGGTGGTTTTGTTTATGAGTTGGAACTTGTCGCTGAAGGGGGTTGAGAAGAAGGTGTGGTCGATGATGACGATAGGCGCAGGCAGAGGGATTCCCATTGCCGGGAATATTAAAGCAGGAGGCCAGCGATCTGCAATAAACGGGTGCGCGGTTTGTAAGAGGCTTTCAGTGGTTGAGTTGTTTTCTCTCACTTTTTCCAGTATTAACGCTGATGGGATAAAGAACGTATTGGTATAGTAAATTTTGTATCCCCATGAAGGAGATATACGGACTTTGCACGGTATGGATACTTGGTCTTCAGTCAATGTTCTTATTTCGTCGTACTCACTTAGGCTGCTTTCGCTTCCGTCTGGATTGGAGTAAGAGAAAGATACCTCTGAAATGAAGTCGCGGTTTAGCCTGCTTTGATCTTTGGCTTCTACTGAGCCTCTAGCATTTATTTTAATAACATGATCTGTTGAGAAGTTTGTGTCGTGATCCAGAGAACATGTCAGGACCGGGTTTTGTTGGTTGCTGTTTTCATAATTGTTGAAGGCACGCATTAAGTCAATGCTTGAGGTAAAGCTAACTGTATAACGGCTATAGGGGCCTCGCTCAAAAGACGACAGCCTAAGCTCTGCGCGTGGGATGTTTGGCGTTTTTGCGCAGGCAGTACATAAGAGCACGGCTAAGAAAATAAGTTTTTGATACGTCTTCATTTTCTTTGCATTTGCATCATGGGCGCGGATGGGATAAGTAAGGTGTTAGTGTAGTAAGTTTTAAATCCGTAATAGGCAATGCGAATTTTGCATGGGATTTTTTCTTGTTGAGCAAGGTGAGGCTTAAAAGCGTTGTAATCATTGATGCTACGCTGGGTGCCATCCGGGTTGTTGTAGTAGAAAATAAGCTCGGCAAAAAAGTCTTGGTTCAGTTTGGTTTGATTTTTTGCCTCGACCCGCCCTTCGGCTCTTATATTTATAGAGTGGTCCGCCGAAAAGTTTTCGTCGCCGTCGAAGGAGCAAGTCAATACAGGTGTTAGCTGATTACTATTTTCGTAGTCCTTGAAAGCGGTTAGCAAAGCGACGTTTGAAGTGAAGTTAATAATGTAAAGATTGTTTGGGCCTTTTTCAAAAGACAAGAAGCTAAGATCGGCTGGTGGGATGTTTGGTGTTTTTGCACAGGCACTACACAAGATGGCTATTAAAAATGCAAAGCTATGGTGCTTGTTCATTGGCCAAAAAATCCACTGATAGACTCGATAATGAGATCGCACGCAGACTTTTCTCCCTGTACGGGCTCTATAAACAGCCGGTCCGCTGCAGCATGGTGGATATTAGCGGTTTTGTTCGTTGTTGGTCCCTTGGCTATGATCCAGCGCTCTCCAAATTCGGCAACGCTATCAGATGAATCTGGATTGCTCGAATTGGCCAGAACGTTAATCCAGGTTTCGGCAACAGGCGACGGCTTGGAGTGATATATATTTGAACCTAGCCACACCCAGAATCCTTCACCTACAGGGTCAAGTGTAACCAGGAATTTAATGGTATAGCATTCATCCGAAAGTATTTTTGAAAGATGTGCCCCATTCCATCCCCCCAAGCTATGCCCGATGATATAAACCGGACATGATTTATTGGGTATGTTGTCAATGAAGTGTTTTTGAATATCACCGGAACCCTTTGCGGTGTTGTAGCTTTTTGACTCGATGGTGCATTTGGAAATCAAGGTTCCATGTTTTTCAAGCCTACTAATGAATATAGCTTTGGCATCATCAACGTTACGATTCGCCCCCTGAAAATAATATGACTCCTGATCCGCTGCCCCCCCGATAAAAAACACCACTGCCTTCTTCTCAGCCTCAGTCACCGGCACCGTTGTAACCACGGCATCATTAACAGGCGTCAACGTATGCGTCTTCGCCACACACGCTGTCTTGCCGTTTGAAAGCACAATCTTTTCTGCTTGTTGTTCTGCGGCCATTCTCAATCTTCCAGAAACAGTTTGATGCTTTCCGCTATATGCGAACTCACCACATGGGTGAAGCCCTGGGCGTCGCTGACGCCTTCTTCGATGCTGCCGTCGGCGCGCTGGATGGCGTAGCCGTGGTTGGGCATGGGTTCGCCGGTGGTTTCGTTGATGAGTTTGAGCCGGTCGCTGAAGTGCACGGGCATCGGCAGCAGGCCGCTGAAAGGGGCCGGGACGAAGGTGTCGCCGATGATGACGGTGCCGGAGCCGCCG
>JAAIGE0100232113.1_pt1 | contig 16853 bp, 14 predicted proteins | sample 6487951 | NCBI WGS metagenome assembly JAAIGE01 (sample SAMN13974128, study PRJNA590717) | phyllosphere metagenome | biome: tomato field; feature: multiple bacterial spot infested tomato fields; material: tomato leaves; isolation source: leaves from tomato fields | host: Solanum lycopersicum ... | reverse complement strand
CGCAGTGATGCCGTCGGTCAATGCCAAATTGGCGTCGGCGTCGACGCGGAACCGATCATAGCTGCCATATTGCAGCGATCCATTGCCGAAGGTTCGGCCGATTTCCGCCTGCTTGGTCACGAGGTTGATCGTGCCGCCCGGTTCGCCGCGACCGATCAGCGCCGCCGCCGGTCCCTTGAGCACCTCTACCCGTTCGATCCCAGCGACATCGCGCTGACCACCAAAGCCGCGCCCGGCGTTGAAGCCGTTGACCAGATAGCCGCTCGGCAGATTTTCGTCGCCAGCGAAGCCGCGAATGGCGAAGCTGTCCCAAAGGCCGCCCAATGTGTTTTGGCGCACAACCGAGGCATTCATGTCCAGCGCGTCGGCCAGGCGCAGGATATTATTCTGCTGCAAGGTCTCAGCGCCAATTTCGGTAATCGCCTGTGGAATTTCCCGCATCGCGAAGTCGCCGCGATAGGCTTGGCGCACACCGGTTACGGTGATGGCGCCGTCTGGCTGCACATGGTGGATCGCATCACCGGTCTGGGCCTGCGCCGATGCACTGGCAAGGACGACCGCCAGTGGCAGCGTAGCACGGCGGAGGTGACGCGAACGAACATGCAGGCGCAAACGCTGCGGCTGGATCGGCATAAATTCCCCTGTTAGAATGAGACAGCATCTCATCGAGCGCCGCCCTAGTGGACCGGCCAATCCCTCGTCAACGGAAATGTTATACTATACCATCGGCGAGAATCGTGTGGCTTAGCTGTTTCAAACCATCAGCGGACAGCCCTCTATTGCCGAGTTGCGACCGGCCATTGCGCCAATTTGACCCATGTCTACTGTTCTGTTTGCCGATGCGCGGAGACGTCGATCGATATGTCGATCCTGCTGGGTTATGCTGATGCTGGTCGCAGGATATGTGACCGGACAGCGCGCGCAAGAAGATGCCGCTTACTCTGCCGACATCCGCCGTGCAACACCCCCGGTCCCGCCTCAATCTATAGCGCGTTCGAGGCACCAGATTTGCAAGCCGTGCCAGTTCGCAATCTCGTTCCGTCCGCTACTTCAACTGACAGATGTCGAGGACGTCCATATCCTCATAATCCAGATTTTCCCCGGCCATGGCCCAGATGAAACTATAATTGCGCGTGCCAGCACCCATATGCACCGACCATGGCGGCGATATCACGACATCCTCATTCGCCATGACGATATGCCGCAACCCATCTTCCTGACCCATATAGTGGAACACCCTATCCTCTTCTTCCAGATCGAAATAGAGGTAGATCTCCGATCGCCGCTCATGAATGTGCGGCGGCATGGTGTTCCACACGCTCCCGGGTTTCAGCTTGGTGAGCCCCAGGCATAGCGACGCGCTTTGGCACACATGAGGCAGGATCAACTGGTAGATGGTCCGCTCGTTCGACCCTTCCAGACTGCCGCGCTCCATGACATTCGCATCGGCTGTCCCGACCTTGCGCAGCGGAAAAGCTGCATGGGCCGGCACGCTCAACAGGTAATAGCGCGCGCCATCACCAGCGAACGACACTTCGGACGTTCCCATCGGCACATAGAGCGCTTCGTAACGGGCCAACGCGATCGCTTGCCCATCGACTGTCACGATGCCCTCGCCCTTACCGATATTGACGACGCTCATCTCTCGCCGCTCCAGTAGCGGATGACCTGCCGCACTCTCCGGTTCGCTCTGACGTGGCAGAGACAGCGTCGTTGCCCCCGGCACGGCCCCGCCGATGATGAAGCGTTCGCCATGGGAATAGGTCAGGACGATCTCACCTGTCCGAAACAACCCGGACACCAGATGTCGTTCGCGCAGATCGTCATTGCTGGCCCCATCCATCATGTCGGGATGAGCGGCGTAATAGGTCTTCTCGAACATTCTTATTTCCCGGACTTGCGATCGAGTTCGGCGACCGCCGTCGCCGCCATCAGGAAAGCGCCGATGCCATAATATTGCGTTTCGTTGGCCGCCACCTTGTCCGGCCTGTCGCTGACCTGCTGGACCCAGCCCAACCGCCCGTCGGGCTGGATCGCCTTTTGCAGCGCCGCCCACCCTTTCCGCACGGTGGATTCATAGTCTGCGCGCGACAGCAGCCCGTTGTTGATGCCCCATGCCAGCCCATAAGTATAGAAAGCCGTGCCACTGGTTTCGGGCGGCGCATTTTCGGGCGCCAGCAGCGACGGCGCCCAATAGCCATCGGGCTTTTGCAACGCCTTGATCTTGACCGCCATCTCCTTGAACAGCGCCTCCATCCGCGCGCGATCGGGGCTACCCTTGTCGATCAGCGGAATCGCGCGCGCCATGCCGCCGAACACCCAGCCATTACCCCGGCTCCAGAACATCTTGCGCTGCTTGTCGTCACGCCGGTCGAAAAAGCGACTGTCGCGGTAATAGAGATGTTCGACCGGATCGAACAGGAAGTCGGTCGTCGCCCAGAATTCCTTCAGCGCGAAGTCCAGATATTTGCGATCGCCGGTCTGGCGCGTCAGTTGCGCGAAGGCGGGCGGTGCCATAAACAGCGCGTCGCACCAGCACCAACGCTTCAAACATTCGGTCGCGCCATAACCCTCCGGCGGCACGGCAAAGGCCAGTGTCGTAACCGCGGGCTTGTCCACCACCGTGTCGAACGCGGCCTTCGTCGGCGCGACGGCCTTTTCGCCCGCACCGTTCCGCGCCGCCCAGAGATAGGTCTGGGCGATCGCCTGATCGTCGGCGAAATAGAGATTGTCGCCCGGTCGCCAGCCGTTGCGGTCGCCCATCGCCATGATCGCCTGTTTGATCCGCGGCGGTACACCGGCATCGGCCAATGCAGTCATGCCCGCCCAGAACACCGCCTGCTCCCACCCGCGCGTCTTGCGCGTTTCCGCACTCGCGGTCGGAATGTGCGACAGGTCATCGAGCCGCGCGAGTTGCCAGTCGGCCAGCTTTACCGCTGCGGCGATCGGAGCCTGCACTTTCTCAGCCGCCTGCGCCGGAGAGAGCGCAGCGACACAGACCAGCGCGATAGCGGCTAGAGCGGCAAGGGTTCGATACATCACGACGCAAACTCTCCTGTCGTTGGAACGATAGCCGGATCAAGCCGGGGACTGATGATATGCAGCGCGGCGAGTGCGACGAAATAGGCGCCGCCCGCCACGGCGAAGATCAAGGCATAGCTGCCCGTCAGGTCAAGGACATAGCCGACAAATTTGGCGATCAACATGCCGCCGATCGCGCCTGCTGTCCCGCCGATGCCGACCACCGATCCCACCGCCGCGCGCGGGAACAGGTCGGACGGCAGGGTCAGGATGTTGGCGGAAAACGCCTGATGCCCCGCCGTCGCCAACCCGATCAGCAACACCGCGACCCACAGATTATCGATCGACTGCACCGTCACCACCGGCAACACCGCTAGCGCACAGCAAAACAAGGTCGCCTTGCGTGCGGCATTGACGCTCCACCCCCGTCCGATCAACCGGGACGATGCCCATCCGCCTGCCACGCTGCCGAAATCGGACATGAGGTAAATGACGACCAGCGGCGGCCCGAAGCTCTTGAGGTCCAGACCATAGCGCTTGCCCAGAAAGTCGGGCAGCCAGAACAGGAACATCCACCAGATGGGATCGATGCAGAATTTGGGTACGGCGTAGGCCCATGTCTGTCGCACGGTGAACAGCCGGGTCCAAGCGATGCGCCCGGTCGGCTGCGCCGGATCGCTGCGGATATAGGCCAGTTCATCGGGTTTCACCCGCTTATGCTCTTCGGGTCGCCGATAGATGGCGAGCCACGCAACGACCCACGTCAAGCTCGCCAGCCCGGTTGCGATGAACGCCGCGCGCCAGCCATAAGCCAGAGTGATCGCCGGTACGATCAGCGGCGTCGCGATCGCGCCGACATTGGCGCCCGCATTGAACAGGCCGATGGCGAAGGCGCGTTCGCGCTGCGGAAACCAGTCCGCCACGACCTTGAGCCCTGCGGGGAAATTACCCGACTCCCCGATCCCCAGCGCGAAACGGACCATGATGAACTGGACGAGGCCGCTCGCCAGCCCATGGGCCGCATGGGCTAGGGTCCAGAATGTGAAGGCGACCGCATAGCCGAGCCGCGCGCCGACCACGTCGATGAAGCGTCCCATCGCCAGAAAGCCGATGGCGTAGGCGCACTGGAACCAGAAAACGATATCGGCATAATCGCTCTCGCTCCAGCCGAGATCAGCCTGGAGTACGGGTTTGAGCACCCCGATCATCTGTCGGTCGATATAGTTGATTGCCGTCGCTACGAACAGCAAGCCGCAGATCAGCCAGCGATAGCGCCCCGCCCGCGCCTGCGCTCCGCCGATGATCTCGTCCGACATGGCTGCGCCTTATCCTCTAACGAAAAGAAATGGATGTCCGGGGCGTGCAGACCCCGGACATCCAAGGGGGGGGGTCAGAATTTACCGCGGATGCCGAAAGAAATGGTGGTACCGTTGAAGAAACTGTTGTCGCGGCGCGACTGACCATTGCCCTTGGGACCGTCGGGATCCTGATAATAGGTATAGACATTCTCGTTGGTGATATTGAGCGCGTCCACACGCACTTCGAAAGCATCGCTGAAGCGATAACTGATCGTCCCGTCCAGGAAGCCCTGTGGTGAGATATAGGGGATCTGGTCGTTGCCGGTATTTTGCGACGTGATCCCTGTCTTCGCCCGGTAGTTGTAAGATCCCCGGATCGCGAACGGTCCCTTCTCGTAGAAGAGCGTCGCACTGTAGCTATAATCAGGCACGAAGGAGATGGGTACGCGCGTCCCGTCGCTCGTGACGAAATCGTCGCCCTTCTGGTCGATGATCGTCAGGCTGCCGGTAAAACCCAGCCCGTCGAACGGCTTCGGCAAGAAGGTGAAATTCTGCTGATAGGCAAATTCCAGTCCCTTGAGCTTCAGCACGCCCTGATTGACGAACTGGGTCCGGCGGATCAGGAAGTCGTCGGGAATGGTTCCGCTCGGAAAGCCCAGCGACGTCGTGTTGAACGCGCTCGACGGCAGGCCCAATGAACCGAAGGTCACGAAATCCTGCATCGCCATGGCGCGGTCGGTAATGTCCTTCTTGAACGCACCCACGCTCAGCAGAGCGCCTGGCGCGAAGTACCATTCGACGCCGGCATCATATTGGGTGGCGACCTGCGGACGCAGGTTGGGATTGCCCACCGTCACGTCGGGATTGAAGATATTGGGAACGATGGTGCCGCCCGCGATGGACGTCAGCGCCGCGCGGGTGATCGTCTTGCCCGCCGACGCGCGCAGCAGCAGATTGTCGGTCAGGTCATAGGCCAGACTGGCGGACGGCAGCCAGTTTTCATAGCCTCCTTCGCGCCGCTGCGGCTGGAACACGCCTGCACCCGCGCTCTGATAATTGTTGATGACCGTGCGCGTGTTGGAATAGCGCAACCCAGCATAACCGCGCAGTTCGTTGCCCAGAACCGGCAGCGAGAAGTTTGTTTCGAAGAACGCCGTCTTGACGATTTCCTTGGCGTTGAACGCCGCATTCAGATTGACCCGCGCCGCCCTGTTCGCACCATTGGCGTCCAGATCGTCCATGACAAAGGAGCGCGGGAAAGTCGCGAAATTGGACGGGAAGCCGCTATTGCCGCCATCGCGGATCGCGCCATATTGGATGCCCCGGTCCATGTTGGAAAAGACGTTGATGCCAGCAAGCCTGGGAATGGCGATGCTGCTGCCGTCCTGGCTCGATATCCGTTTGCCAGTGTCGACATAGCTGCCGCCGATCTTGAGCGCGAACTTGCGCTCGCCATCGTCCACCAGCGCCCAGTCCAGCACCGCGCGAGCCGTCTTCTGCTTGTCGATTTCCCGCGCGAGTGAGAAACCCAGCGTAGGTGAGCGATACACTGAAGGATCGGTGATATCGACCGGCGTGCTGATGGTCGGATAGGTGACATTCCCGGTCGGATCGAACGTGCTGTTGACGGCGAAGATATTACTGACGATCCGATTTGCGGTGTACAGAGCGTTGCTCTCGCTCAGGTTCGCCTGAGCCGCCAGCTTCAGATTATCGGTGATGTCGTAGGCGCCGCGCACGATGCCATATTTGAAGCGGGTGCGTGCATTGCGGAAGAAATTTTCGTTGATGAAGCTCGTATTGCCGAACGTGCCGTAAAGATTGTTGAACTCGTCGATCTTCACGTCTAGCGGAATGAGGCCGGAATTGGTGCCGGTTCCGGGCGCGCTGGTCGATCCGGGTACGGTGCGTGAATTACGCACCGCCACGCCGAAGGTGAACTCGTCCGCCTGGTCCTTCAGCTGTGAAAAAATGCCGTCAACGCTCAGATCCAGCCGATCCGTTTTATATTGCAGCGACCCGACCAAGCCCAGTCGCTCGCGTTCGTTATTCGACGTAAATACGCGGTAGAAGCGCGGCAGATAGGCGTTGGCCACTTGGTCTCGGGTCAGCGATCCGAAATTGGCGCGGGGATTGTCCAGATCGAGCTGGAACTGGAATGGTCCACCCACGGTGGTCGGCCCGGCATAGGCACGCGACCCGATGACCGAGCTGTTATAGCCGCCGGTCGATTGAAAGCCCGACCGTTCGTTGACATTCTTGGCATAGGCCGCGCCGACCAGCACGCCGAAATCGCCCCATGTATCGCTCAGCAGCAGAGACCCGCGCGGCTGCCACTTCTTCGACTGAGTGTTGTAGTTGGCCTGACCGGTATAGCGGATCACCCGTCCCTTGCTGTCGAACGGGCGCGGCGTCTGGAGATCGACATTGCCGCCGATGCCGCCTTCTTCCAGATTGGCAAGCGGCGTCTTGTATACGTCCACCCGACCGAACAATTCGGACGGAAAGACGTCATAGTTGAAGTCGCGGGTAGAGGAGCCGACATTCTGCGACGATGTCGTACGCACCGGCGCGCTGTTGATGGTTGTGACGGTAAATTCCGACCCCAGACCACGAATGCTGATCCGTTGTCCTTCGTTCGACGCGCCGTCGCGGCTCAGGAAAACACCGGGGATGCGTTGCAGCGAGTCGGCGACGTTCGCTTCGGGGAATTTGCCGATATCTTCTGCCACGATGGAATCGCGCACCCCCACCGCGTCGCGCTTCAGCTCGATGCCCTTCTGCAAACTGCCACGAAATCCGGTGACGATGATGTCCGCCGTCGTACCTGCCGCGTCCGTACCTTGCGCCGCCTGCGGCGCCACGTCCGGCACCGCCTGTCCATCCTGTGCGCGGGCAGCGCCACCCGCCACTGCGATCGCCAGCACGCTGGCCGACACGATAGCGGCTCGAACCACCTTTTTCATGCTTATCCTCCCTCATTGCGATTCTCTCGCATAGGGAAGTTATCATACAACTATTTCACGATGTCAAATGTCTGACTAATCCTCCGTCAACTTTTCCTGGTTCACCATCATCATATCGCTCAATTCCGAGTGGCGCAGCAGGCTTTCCTGCATGTGGTGGCGCGCAGCCGCACGAGCACCTTCGATATCCATCCTTACGATCGCGTCGAGAACGGCATCATGTTCGTCGCGCACCTTTCCGACATAGGCTTGATGCGCCATCGGCGTTTCGTCGCGCAAATACAGGCTGCGGGGCGGAACCAGCCGCACGCCTAGAAATTCGAGGAAGCGGACATAATAGTCATTTTGCGTCGCGCGGGCGATGGCCACATGAAATGCGCTGTCCGCGCTCGCGGACGCTGCGGGATCGCCGCTTACCTCCCGCATCTGCCGCAATGCCGCCCGCATTGCGGCGATATCCCCTTGGGTCCGGCGTGCCGCCGCCAATCCCGCCATTTCCGCTTCAATCGCCAGCCGCATTTCTAATAGTTTGATGACATCGGACAGTTCCGACATTTCCTCTCGCGTAACCTGAAAGGCGCGATACTGGGCATTCTCGGAAATATATACGCCAGACCCCTGGCGGGCGACGGCAAAGCCCTGTGCTTCCAGCCTGGCGACCGCTTCGCGCACCACCGTCCGGCTGACATCCTCCCGTTCGGCGATGTCCTTTTGCGAAGGCAGCTTCGACCCCGCAGGAATGGCGCCCGATAAAATTCCCGCCTCCAGCTTGGAATAAAGGATATCCGCGAGGGAGGAGGCTTTGACCATGAAATGACTTTCGTACCCGACCGTGTAGAATTCTGTTCCTGCCCACTTTTCTACATCAGACTCTTGGCAAGGAACAGATCGTAATTTATCGGGTTATCACACAAGTTAAGGAGCAGCGGATGACGAAATGGTGCCTTCCCGGACGACGCATGGCGTCGTTCGCCTTTTTGCCCCTTGCTCTCGCCGTCGTTCCCGCCACCGCGCAGGACAAGACTGCGAATAACCTCACCGTTGACAAGCCACTCCCCGCCCCGCCCAGCAAGGCACCTTCGGGGGTCGCTCTCGTCGCATCCTATCGCTACGATGACCTGCTCTGGGAAAATGACCGGACCGCGCACCGCATCTACGGCCATGCCCTCGAAGCTGCCGAGCCGCCATCGGGATCGGGGATCGACAGTTGGGGCAAGAATGTCGCCTGGCCCTTCGCCGACCGCCAATTGCGCAGTGGCGACCAGCATAGCTATCATGGCGAAGGCATGGATTTCTACAATGTCGGCACCACCCGCGGGGCCGGGGGGCTTGGTATCTGGCACGACAACAAACTCTGGACATCGCGCAACTATGTCCGCGCCCGCATCCTGAAAACCGGCGGCGACGTAGCGGACTTCACTGTCGACTATGCGCCATGGCCGGTCGACGTGAAGCGCAAGGTTTGGGAAACCCGCCGCTTCACCTTGCCGCTCGGCACCCATTTCACGCGTCTCGTTTCAACCTTGAGGTCGGACAGCCAGGCGCCGCTTACCGTCGGCATCGGCATCGGGAAGCGCACCACCGGCCCACGTGACGGCGAAGTCACGCTGGACCGGGCGAAGGGTCTCATCAGCTGGTGGGGACCACAGGATGGCGTCCATGGCCGCATGGCGCTGGCGATCCGCGTCGATCCCTCTCGCATCACCGACATCCGGCAGGATTTCGACAATCACCTCATCCTGCTGACGGTTACGCCGGGCCAGCCGTTCGTCTATTATTCGGGTAGCGCCTGGGACAAGGGCGAAGGCGGCTTCACGACGCGCGCAGCGTGGGACGCCTATGCTGCATCCCAACCCCTCGACTTCACCCCGCCCAAGGATTGATCATGACGACCCCAATGGATCGCCGCACCCTGCTTCTCTCAGCCGGCGTCGGCACCGCCGCACTGTCGACCCTTAGCGCTGCCCCCGCCATGGCCCAGACTTTGCCGCTTGGTTCCGCGACGCTTCCCACCGGGACGGACGACCGCAGCTATGCGCTTGCCCTGCTCGAAAAAATGGCAAGCCCGGTCCTCTCACGCATGGCGAAGGGCCGCCTACAAGCGCAATGGAAGCCCGAACTCAGTCCGATCTGGGACGGCCGCAATCCCAAGGTCGCCTATCTCGAAGCCTTCGGTCGCCTGATCGACGGCATTGCCCCCTGGCTCGCCCTGCCCGACGACGGCAGCGCCGAAAGCCGCCTGCGCACCACGCTGCGCGAGCAAGCGCTGCAAAGCTATGTCCACAGCGTCGATCCCAAAAGCCCGGACTATCTGCTCTGGTCGGCGGAGGGACAGCCGCTGGTCGATTCCGCCTATTTCACCAGCGCCCTGCTCCGCGCGCCGAAAACGCTTTGGGAGCCGCTCGACCGCAAGACCAAGGATCGCATCGTCGCGGAGATCAAGGGTCTGCGCCGCGTCATCACGCCCTATACCAACTGGCTGCTCTTTGCCGCGATGAACGAAGCATTCCTTCTGTCAATCGGCGAGCAATGGGATCCGATTCGCGTCGACCTGACGCTGCGCAAGTTTGAGGAATGGTATGTGGGTGACGGCTGGTATGCCGATGGCCCGCATTTCCACTATGATATGTACAACAGCTACGTCATCCACCCGATGCTGACGCAGATATTGGACATATTGGTCCGCCATAACATCCACTTCAACGCCTTCGATCCCAAGGAGCGGTTGGCGACCCAGACCCGGAGAATGCAGCGCTTTGGCGAGACTCTGGAGCGCACCATCGGACCTGACGGCACGTTCCCCGCCGTCGGTCGTTCGCTCACATATCGTACCGCGGTTCACCAACCGCTCGCCTATCTGGCATGGCGCAAGCTGCTGAACGACAAGCTACCCGAAGGCCAGGTCCGCGCCGCGACCATGGCGACGCAGCGGAAAATTTTCGCCGACCCCAGCAACTTCACCGCCGATGGCTTTTTGACCATCGGTTTCGCCCGTCACCAGCCAACGCTGGGCGACGTTTATTCCAACGCCGGCAGCATGTATATCACGTCGGAAAGTCTGCTGGCCTTGGGTCTTCCGGCATCGGATAGTTACTGGTCGGAGCAGCCCCTTCCCTGGACCATGCACAAGGCATATGGCGGGCAAGATTTCGTGAAAGACTATTATATCACGACATGATGCCGAAGTTTGCGCTTCAATAAGGGAGCTGGGCCTTCAGGGTGCCTAGCCCGGAGCGTCGAGCGCGAGCAGATCCTGTTCTTCGGGATGGCGATCGATATAGGCTGCGACGAATTCGCAGAGGGGTATTATTTTGAGACCCTGCTCGCGGGCATCATCTAGCGCAGCCTTGATAAGTCTGCTCGCCAAACCTTGCCCTTCGAGCGCCACGGGAACCTGCGTATGCGTAAAGACCAATGCGCCCTCGCGCCTGTCATAGGCGGCAACGGCCATCTGGCCATCCACCGCAAGTTCATAGCGCCCTTTGGCTTCGTTGTTCCGTACCTCGCCCGCATCGGCCATAATCCTGTCTCCTTACTTGATCCTGCTCATTCGCCCAGCAGATGAAGCACAAGTCGCCGCGAATGCGCCGCTCTTCTGTGTTCAAATAGGTATATGCCCTGCCATGTTCCGAGGGTCGGCTTGCCGTCGATAACGGGAATGGACAGATGCACATTCGTCAACGCCGCCCGCAGATGAGCGGGCATGTCGTCCGGTCCTTCTTCGTCATGGTCATAGCGCTGCGCATCTTCGGGCGCGATCGCGGCGAAATAGGCTTCGAGATCCCGACGCGCCGCCGGTGCCGCATTTTCCTGAATGAGCAGCGACGCAGACGTGTGTTGGCAAAAGACTGTGAGCAGGCCGACAATGATGCCGCTTTTCTGCACCCATTGCAGGACCGGCTGGGTCACATCATGAAGCCCCTGGCCGGGCGTTTCGATCGTCAGGATTGTTGTCGCCTGCATCATGGTTAGCGATTGCCTGTAAATTGCGGAACCGGAAGCGGAGCAACCCATGGCAACCGCCTGATGATCCAATTCTCATATTGGGGCACGAAGCCCGAAGCGTCATCGAAGCTCGCGACGGGAAGTTCGATTTCGTCGCCGGTAAGATTCGCGAACCGTGATCCGCACTCGGCACAATGCAGTCGACGATAACCGGGGCTGCTCGCCCAACAAGAATAAGGACCGGTGAGAACGACAGCGGCGCGCGGAAAAACCGCGAATGCCAGATAGGGCGCACCATGCGCCTTTTGACAGGTGAGGCAATGGCACAAGCCCACGCGGGACGCATTGCCATGGGCTGCGAACCGCAACGCGCCACAGGCGCAACCGCCCGACCTTTCCTGTGTTATCGCGACCATGAGCGAATAACGCGCCGTCCTTGGGAAAGAGCCGGACTTGGCGAACAAACACCTCGAATGCTAAGGATTAGCACCCCTCATGAAGCAATCCTTTCACGAACCGCCATCTTTCATCGCAGGCTGAAGACGCGTCAGTAATTCCACTGCACCTGGGTGCGGATCAGGTTGCCCTTGGCGCGTCCAACTCGTCGCTCGTCGGCTTCGGTCCTGCGCATCCGGGCGAAGGCGAAGGTAAATTCCAGCGGCTTCCAAAGCTGCCATTCGACGCCCAGTTCCAGTTCATCGGTTTCGAGGCGCGGCGCATTGATCGCCGCCTTCCACCCGCCGCGATAATGCTGCCAGCGCGCATAAGGGATGATCGTGCCCAGCGTGTCGGTGGGCAGGCGATACATGGTCTGGATATAGCCGCCGTTCAGCCGTTTGGTCAGGATCGATCCGGTGTCTCGGTCATATTGCGGCCCCTTGCCCCAGTTCCATTCGGCCTGGATGCCGAAGGGCTGCGGATACAGCATCGCATGGATGCCGACGCGATCGTCGTCAAAGGCTTGCGCGCTCACCGACCCTGTGCGGATTTCGGGCTGAACATCGTTCATCATCGCCGATCCGCCAATTTCGAACACCTGGCCCTCAAACGCGCCACCCAGACCATCGAGTTCGAACGGCCAAGTGGCGAAGGCGACCTTCATCAGACCGCGATTCTGTTCGGTGCGGTTGGTGCCCTGCCCGTTGAACACGCCCAGCCCGAACGCGCCATAATTGCCGAACAGCTTCTGCCCGTCGTCCTCCAGCCGGTCCCAGATCGCATCCACCGAAGGCGGCGTGTAATAGGCGACGATCCCCAGATCGCGCTCGCTCGGTACCGCACTGTTGATCGCGTCGCTTCGATCGAGCGTCAGACGGTTCGAGGACGACTGCATATTCTCCCAGCCATAGGGCACTTTCGACTGGCCGAAGCGCAGGCGCACCGTCTTTGCTTTGTCGATAAAGACGTCGGCATAGGCGTCGCGGAGTTGAACGAAGCCCTCGCGCCGCTCGGTTCCGGACTGGTTGTTGACGGCATTGGCGAAGTCGGACTGGAAATAGAGGGATACGCGATCGGAAAGGTCGCCCTGCAATATCAATCGCGCGCGGCGGAGCGAGAAGCCGCCCCGGTCGGAAATCGAACTATCATGCACGGATCGCAGGCGCGACTGGCCAGACGGTGCGCCGTCGTCGCCGGACAGGAACGCGTTGTAACGCATCTGCGTGTAGCCACGCAGGGTCAGCTTTTCATACCAGGCTTTTTTGGGCTGGGGTGCGGACGCCATTTCTGCCGCAGGTTGCGGAGCAGGCGTCGGAGCGGAAGCAGCGAGCGCTTCAGTTGCTGATCGCGTTTCGGGCGATGTCGGCGGCGGCGTGGCTGTCGTAGCTGCGGTGTTGCGGTTTGCGGCAAGGGCGTTGGTCAACGCCTGGACCTGCGCCTTGAGGTCATCGATCTGTCGCTGCAACTCCGCATTGCTCTGCGCATTCGCCGCTTCCGGGATCATACCCAGAAGACTGCAAGTTAGCATCATGCTTCGAATTGGTCGCGCCGTCATTCACATCCGCCTTAATCGTGTTGAGGCGGCGGCTATGTCACTTCGATGAAATCTGGATGACCATCATGTTGCGTTTTGATGACAATCGGCAGGCCGATAGCGCCGCGGGATCATGCCGTGAACGGCTCCTATCGAGGCTTCCCGATATAGAGAGCCATACCGATTTTTCGGATTTCAGATCGGCCGCATCACTAAGGATAAGGACGTCAGCGGACGCCGTATGACTTGGCACGATTCTCTTAGCTGACGATCGCTCTATGGCGATGGTGGCAGGTCTTGTATCGAACTACCAGCTTAAAGAGCTGATTTTCATTTGCTTTTTACCACTAATTTAACTTTCCCCCACGTTATCCCCCACAATTTACGAACTCCTTCCTTGGGAAGACCTTTGGTCGTGGCGAAAATAAATTTAGTTCATACCGCATGACCTTTTGAAAAAACGCCCTCACCAACATTTTGCATCGCTGCCAATACTCGGGCGACCAAGGCAGTGTCGAGAGCAGTTAATAACCCGCCACCTCCGCCGTTTGTTATCTCCATACCTCGGATCAATTCCGCCTGCCGATGCGAATCGACAGCGCCGTAGCTAGTTAGTGTGGTCGCCACCCGGTCATGTCCGAGGTTCTGCGACCAAGCCTTGAAAGCTTCAATCGACGGACAAATTCGCTCTCCATGCTGCACCAAAGTTCTACGGAAGGAATGAGGGTTAAAATAGGGCAGGCCAGCCGCCATGAACGCATTTCGGAAAATGTCACGGATTGGCCCAGTCCCCTGCCAACATTCGCTTTGACGAAGGCCAATTGGCTCAAAGCCTCCATTGTCGCCAATGCCGATTTGTGTCGGCGGAAAGAGTGGGTCATCCTCGCTCCAATGCAGTGTAGCGCGCAGGTAGTGACACCAATCATGGACGATCTTAAGCGCATTGCCTCCGACCGGAAAAAACCACGTCACAAACGTCTTGCTGGCCTTTGTCCGCACGTCCCGCGCATCCTGATTAACGCAACCTTGAGCCAGATCGACATGCTTTAACCGAAACGACGCCAGCGCCCCGTCCCTAGCGCCTGTTAAAAGAGCAAAGGCCACCAATGCCCGGTTGCGCAGTTCTATCGTCGTTCCAGATGGCATGTTGGCGATAACATGGTGGACTTGGTCCAATGTTGGGAATGCCTTATGCCGCTCCGCGCTGGCAATTCGCACATCCTTTTCAGGCAAATTGAAATAGTCGGCATCGGCATAGGACAAGCGGGACTTGTAACCGGGTTGCCCTGCCAACCAGATAAAGAAGGCTCGCAGGGCGGACAAGGTTGAATTGACAGTTGGACGGCTAAGCGGTTTGCCGGTTCGGACAGCCACTTCCTTGTTTAGCCTTTGCTTGAAGGCCACCGCCTGCGCCCGGTGAAAGGTCTTGAAGTCCTTGTGCCCATTTGCCTCTTCAAAGCGCGCTAATGCCTTAGCTACGCTATCAATCGACGCCTCGTCCCGGCGCTTTGCTTCCCTCAAATAGATACAATATTCGCGCTTGATCCGGGCGTTTGCAGCATTGCGTTTCGTCATGGTGGGTCAGTCCTTTCGATAGTCACAATTCAGGGAGGGGCCAGTGCACTAACTTATGCGTGCGCCTGCCTCCCGAAATTGGACCGTCAGATTGGGCATGATCGCAGCGATTGAGGCCAAGCGTATGCGACGGTTCATTATGCTTCCGCACACCTCGCAAATGGCGCTCAGATTGCCCGTAACGGCGTTCTGGCGGGTGGCGTCGATCATGCCCATAGCCGGGCCGCGTGGCTCACGGCACTTGAGGCAATATATCTTTCCGGGTGGACAGGGGCGCTTGCGGCTGGCCTTGCGCTTTGCGAGGAACGCCCCAACGGTGGAGCCTTCAAAAAGCGTAGGCCGTCCGACGCTAATCGGCACCAGTCCTTTTTTCTGCCAATGTCGGATGGTGTTCCTGTGGACGCTGCAACAGGTCGCCAGTTCCGTCGCACTATAAATGCGATGCAGTTTGACCCGATTGAAGGTAGGGCGGCGCGAAGGCATCGCAATCAGGCCTCCCCTGCGATCAGGGCGCGGAGACTGGTAGCCGGGATCAAAGTGCGCTTGCCGATCTTGCGCGCTTCCAGCCGCCCTTCACTAATCAGTTGATATAGTCGCGTGCGGCCTAACGAGGAGATGCGACAGGCATCACGGATTGAATAGGCAAGCGGTTCAAGGTCTGCTTTTACGGTATTCATGAGAAAGCCTCCGTTCAGTTGCGAACGGGGCTACACTGCGTTGGATGCTGGCGGCTGGCCTGCCGGTTACTGGCAACAACCTACGGAAACCGGGTTTCTGTCACCCGTCTTCCCACGTCTTCAGAACGTTGAAGATGCGTTTGGCGTGCTGGCGAACGACCGAATCGGACGGGTGAATATCCTGATCGGCGAGCCATGAGGTAAGCGCACGGGCAACGTCGGCTATAGTCTGGGGCTTCAGGTCGCCTCGATAATAGCGTCCGGCCATTTCCAGTGCCGCCAGTTCCCAATCGGCGGCAGGGGGTCTTCCGCCTTTGTTGCCGTCCGATATGGGCATGGCCGGTTCCGTCGTTAGATCAGTTTCTGGCTCATCCCAATCCACCAGCTTCAGATCAGCGGGCCAAATTTCTATGCTGTAGGCTGAAAACCATTCTTCTAAATATTCGTCGTCCCAAGGGGCCAGATCGTCGGTCACGCGGGCGTAGGCGAAGCGATTTGAGCCAAATTCCCACTCATATGCCTGGCAGTCCTTCACGCCCAATTTTGTGAGTTGAAGCGTCGTTTGTATAAAATCGCCAGAAACATCTCCCTGCTTTGCCACCTCAATGGCCCCTTCAAGTTGCTGCCAATGCCGGGGTTTGATGCACTCCCAATCCGAATGGCTCTGAAAGTGATTGAAGTCCTGATATTTTTGCCAGCGGTAGTTGCCTCGCGCTATCAATCGCCCGTTGCAAAGCAGGGTCAAGATCGCGTCATGGGGTCGCCGGATGCCGTCCATGGCCAGCCGGTTTACCACCGCTCTTAGTTCCTCGCCGGGCGGAAACGGGTTTCCATCAGGGTCGCAGCGCAGCCAGCCCCAATTGCTCATGATGTCGAGCGCCTCACGGGCGGACGCCGGAAGATGATCCATGACGCGGGCGGTCAGTCCATCGGCACTTCGATGGTGCGCATAATGCGGTCGGTTTCGGTAAGGATTTTGACGATGCGCTGATAGTGCCGAATGTCGTCATAGGTCAGGGCTCGGCCCCTGCGGTCCTTTAGCCATTTCTGCGCGGGCTGGTAGCCGCCAATGTGAAATTCCCATGCAAGCGCGGGCACATCGTCGAAATACTGGTCGGCATTGATGTAGACTTTTCCGTCCTCATGTATGGGCTTACCCACTACGCTGTCGCCGTCGCCATGGAAGGGATAGGGGGTTTCGCCAATCGCGGGGGCTTCCATCAGGTGCAGGCGGCGCAGCGCCTCGCCCTGTGCGCTGATCGCCGCGAACCTTTCGGGGCTGGCGGGAAAGGGAATGCGGGGGAAGTCGATTTTCAGAAATTCGGCATAGCGCGCGCGATAGGCGGGGCTGTGCAGCACGCCATAGATGTAATCGAACACCTTCACTTCATCGGGGCGG
>JAAIGE0100144824.1_pt1 | contig 16885 bp, 9 predicted proteins | sample 6487951 | NCBI WGS metagenome assembly JAAIGE01 (sample SAMN13974128, study PRJNA590717) | phyllosphere metagenome | biome: tomato field; feature: multiple bacterial spot infested tomato fields; material: tomato leaves; isolation source: leaves from tomato fields | host: Solanum lycopersicum ... | reverse complement strand
GGCGCAGGCGACCGAGCGGGTCAGTCGCGGGGAATGGATATCGCCGCTACCGCTCTCGGGCCCCCAGGAGGCTCGGGACCTGACCCGGGCTTTCAACGTGATGCAGGAGCGCATCGCCCGCCACGTCGAAGGCCGCACGCGGATGCTGGCCGCCATCAGCCATGACTTGAATACGCCGATCACCGAGCTGCGCCTGCAAATGGAGTTGCTGGAAGACAGCCCCGAACGCGAGGACATGCTCGACAGCCTTGATGAGTTGCGCGCCATGGTGCGTGAGACGCTGAATTTTGTACGCGGTGATGCGGTGCAGGAAGCGACGGTCAGGATATCGCTGAGCGCCCTGCTCGACGACCTCGCCCGCCGCTATCAAAGCATGGGCCAGACAATAGGCTGGGAGCGCGGGCAAGAGGTGCATTGTCACGGTCGACCACTGGCGCTCAAGCGGGCATTGACCAACCTGATCGACAATGCCTTGCGTCATGCCGGGGATGCCGATGTGAGCCTGGCTGTAGAGGACTCGGAAATCCGCCTGGAAATCCTCGATCACGGGCCGGGCATCGAACAGGCCTGGCTGACTCAGGTGTTCGAGCCCTTCGTGCAATTGAGCCACAGCGGCACAGACAACACCCAGGGCGGGCTGGGCCTGGGTCTGGCCATTGCCCGCTCCTGCATCCAGGCCCATGGTGGTGAACTCATCCTTGAGAATCGTCCACCGGCAGGGTTATGTGCAGTGGTGCGGCTGCCCTTTGTTCGCGAATGAATTGGCTACGCCCCGTCTCTGGTACAGCCCTGGTAATGCCGTAGGAGGCAGCTTGCTGGCGACAACGGTGAAGCCGCCAGCAAGCTGCCTCCCACAGTCAGAACCGCACAGTAGTACTCGCCCACAAGGTACGGCCATAGTTGACCGTGCCATAGGTTTCATCATCCAGACGCTTGTCGGTGAGGTTATACAGCGCGCCATTGAGCGACACGTTTTTGCTCAGTTCATAAGAGCCACCAAAGTCCGCCGTGGTATAGGCCGGTGAGGCTTCGTCGGTGATGGTATTGCCGTATTCCTTGCCGTAGTAATTGGTCGCCGCCCAAAGCTGGGTACGGTCGTTCAATTGCCATTCGGCGCGCAGGTTGGCTTTGCGTTCCGGAGTCAGGGCCAGTGGCGCACCGGCGTTGGCACCGCTCTTCTGCTCGGAATCGGTGTAGGTGAAGTTGGCCTTGAGTGCGACGGCCGACGTCACATCCCAGCGCCCGTTCAGCTCGACACCCTGGATCACGGCCTTGTCGACGTTGACCCGGTCCATGACCGTGAAACCGTTCCAGACTTCTGTCGTGGTCACGGTCGACAGCTTGTCCTGGAAGTCGTTGTAGAACACGGTCGCGCCAGCCGACAGGTCATTGCGGTTGGACCACAGCGCCGACAGCTCATAGTTGGTGCTGGTTTCCGGCTTGAGGTCCGGGTTGCCGAACATCACGAATCTGTTGCGCCGCAGGTAGGAGTAGCCAGGCACCACAGCCCGTACTTCAGGCGCCTTGAAACCACGGGCGACACCGCCCTTGAAGGTCCAGTCATCCGTCGCACGCCACACTCCATAGACCCGCGGGCTGAAATGCACGCCGTACTGTTCGTGATCGTCCATGCGCAGGCCAGTGGTCAGAGAGAACGTATCGGTCATCGACCATTCGTTTTCGGCGAACAGTGCCCTCTGCACAACGGAGAACTCGTAGTTCCGGCGATCACCCAGGCCCTGGTTCCAGTCGGTGACGGTGGTGTCATTCCACTGCATGCCGACGGTGGTGATGTTGTGTTCGGTGGGCATCACCAGCTTGGCGTCGAATACGGTGTTCTCGACTTCCGGCTTGCGCCCCAGCACATCGGTCTGGGTCGCATCGGCTCGACCTTCGCGACTGGACTTTTCATAAGCCAGCGATACATCGGAAGTCGCCCAGCCCCAGCGGCCCTGGTGGGAAATCGACCAGTGATCGCGATTGTTTTCCTGCTCGCGGGTCGCCCAGTTGGCGCTCAGGCCATCGCCGTTCTTCAGGCGTGTCGCACCGGCTTCCAGCAGGATCTCGTGATCGACGTTCGGGGTAATCGCCAACCGCGCGGTGAGGTCGCGATGATCCGCCTTGCTGAAGCCATTGGTCTGTTCGATATCGTCGTCCGCCTGACGATCCAGATAACGTCCCCACACCTGCAAGCCAAGCAGGTCGTCCTTGATCGGGCCGCCGAGGAAGAACTGGGTCTGGCGGGCATTGCCCTGGTCGCTGTGCTGGCGAGCCGAGTAATCGTAGGTGATCGATCCACCCCACTCGGGTGTCACCTTGCGAGTGATGATATTGATGACGCCGCCGATGGCATCGGAGCCGTACAGCGAAGACATCGGGCCACGTACCACCTCGATTCGCTCGATGGCTTCGGCAGGCGGAATGAAACTCTGCTCGTAGCCGCTATTGCCGTTGACCCGTGACTCACGCGCACTCTGACGCTTGCCGTCCACCAGAATCAGGGTGTAATCGGCAGGCATGCCGCGAATGGAAATATCGGTTTCGTTGGCCCCACCATTGACCGTGACACCCTCAACGTCACGCACCGCATCGGTCAGGTCGCGAAAGGATTTCTTGCGCAGTTCGTCACCGGTAATCACCGTCATAGACGCCGGTGCATCCTCCAGATTCTGCTCATAACCGGCAGCAGTGACCACCACGTCTGCAATCGACAGCACGTTGGCCGACTCCTGAGGTTCGGTCTGCTCTTGAGCATAGGCCTGACCCGAGGCCAGGCAAGCCAGCGCCAGTTTGATCATCACAGCCGAAGGCCGCAAACGGAGGGGAGCATGCATGGAACGTCCTTACGATTCTTGAAGTAAAAGAGAATCGTATGCATCTACATTCACGAAGGTTGGACAAGATGTGACAAGACCGCAGAGACACTCTCTGATTGCCAGAGATTCTCTGCCACACAGGCGGGATGAGTCCTGCTCTGCTGAGTGAAGTTTCCGAGACCGCTGCGCCCTATTGCACGCCGAAATCAGCCTCTCTAGGCTCTGTCGGCAATGTCTTCGAGCGAAGTTGAGGCTGCTTTCAACGCAGCCTCACCGATGCCCGGAGGCATTTCTCTGCTTCATTTACCTTCGAGTTGCCCATGCCCGACATCAAACCGTTCATCGTCAACGAAGCCCTCAGTCAGCAGGATGGACTCAATCTCGCGTCCGACCTGCTGCGCTGCATCATTGCCACCGCCAATGAAGCCAGTGACAGCCATAACCATGAACTGACGTTCTCGATCCTGCACCTAGCGCAAATGGCCAAGGCAATGGTCGACCGCTCACTGGATTCGATAGTGGCTTGAACCTTCACTACTTGCGTCGATACCCTTCGACTATCGCTGAAAAATCCTTGTTGCCATCACCCCGCAGACTCATCGCCTGATAGAGCTGATGGGCCAGGGCACCAAGGATCACAGGCTGATGCGCTGCCTTGGCGGCTTCGGTTGCCAGGCCCAGATCCTTGAGCATCAGCTCTGCGCCAAAACCGACGGTATAGCCTCGCGAAGCTGGAGCGGTTTCCACGATGCCCGGCCAGGGGTTATAGAACTCCGAACTCCAGCAACGTCCGGTCGAACTGTTGATGATCCCGGCCAGCACTTGCGTATCGATCCCAAGCGAATCGCCAAGGGCCATGGCTTCGGAAATGCCGATCATGGAGATGGCCAGCAGCATGTTGTTGCAGATCTTGGCAATCTGCCCGGTCCCCACATCCCCGCAATGCACGATATTGCGACCCATCTGTTCAAGCACCGGCTTGAGCACGGCAAAGTGCTCAGGCGTTCCTCCCGCCATGAAGGTCAGCGTCCCGGCCTGAGCGCCAGCCGTTCCACCGGAGACGGGCGCATCACTGACTACCACACCTTGTTTCGCGGCAATGGCCGATATCTCGCGAATGGTCTGTGGATCGATGGTGCTGCAATCCACGGCAGGCACACCGGCAGCAATGCCCTCCAGCACGCCATCCTCATCCAGATAAACGCTGCGCACGTGGGCTGCGGCGGGCAACATGGTGATAACCAGCTCGCTGCCCTGAGCGGCATGTTTCGGGGTTTCGCGAATGCTTGCACCCAGAGCGGCAAGTTCGGCCAGCACGGTCTTGTTGAGGTCACACACATGCAACTGATGACCGGCCTTGATCAGGTTGCGCGCCATGGGCGCTCCCATATTGCCCAGGCCGATAAATGCGATTTTCATTGTTGTTCTCCGTGGCAGACTGGCGTGTCTCGAAATACCTCGAGTCTCGAGTATAGAAGACGCCTGCCAGGGAGCAGGCGAGAACCGGCGACCTCATCCGCGCACGTTCAAATACCCGTGGAAACGGATTTATCCACAGCAGCAATGGTCGGATAGGACAGTCCCCATAGATTGCCTCAACTGCACCGACACCTGCCGAGGAACATGCCATGAATCACCTCACACTATGGAAGTCCTGGCTACTGGCTTGCTGCCTGCTGCTCGGCAGTTGCTCCAGCATCGAAGTCGCCCAGTACCGTAACGAGAAACCCGAGCTGGATCTGCCTGCTTTTTTCTCGCAGCCGGTAAAGGCCTGGGGCATGTTTCAGAAACGTTCGGGTGAAGTGGTCAAGCGCTTTACTGTCAGCATCGAGGGCCGCAGGCAAGGCGAGCAGTTGATCCTCGACGAACACTTTGTCTACAGCGACGGTACGCTGCAACGCCGGGTCTGGACCCTGACGCCCGACGGGCCGGGGCGCTGGAAAGGGACGGCAGGCGATGTCATCGGTGAGGCCATCGGCGAAGTGGCAGGCAATGCCCTGCGCTGGCGCTACACCCTCAATCTGGAGGTCGATGGCAAGTTCTACCCGGTGCAGTTCGACGACTGGATGTACCTGATGGACGAAGACACGCTGATCAATCGCTCGTTCATGTCGAAGTTCGGGGTCGAGCTGGGGCAAGTGACGCTGTTCTTCAGACGCGGTGCCGACAATCACTGAGTCGGCAAGCATCCTCCGACCGCCTCGCTACAGCCCCAGCATCAACCCGCTCAGGCGCTTGACCTTGCGGCGCAGCGCCTCTTCGAATACCCCCTGGCGTGGCTCGATCAGGCTGAACCAGTGTTTGGCCCGGGTGATGCCGGTGTAGATCAGTTCCTTGGTCAGCACCGGGTTGAGCGCTTCGGGCAGGATCAGAGCGGTGTGAGCGAACTCCGAGCCCTGGGATTTGTGCACAGTCATGGCGTAGACGGTTTCCACCTCATTGAGCCGGCTGGGCAGCACGAAGCGCACACCGTCGCTGCCGTCGTTACGCGGAAAGGCCACGCGCAAGACCTGCTTCCCCGAGCCATCGCTTTCAGGCAGGTACAAGGCAATGCCAATGTCGCCATTCATGAGGCCAAGACCGTAGTCGTTGTGGGTCATCAGAACCGGGCGACCTTCGTACCACTGCTGGTCCTTTTCGATCAGCCCTGCGCCGGACAATGCCTGTGTGATGCGCTGGTTCAAACCCTCGACGCCCCAAGGCCCCTTGCGCACGGCACACAGCAACTGGAACGCATCGAAGGCCTGCAACACCTCACGCGCCCATCGGGTCCAGCATTCATCTTCCAGTGGCGATCCATTGGCCGGACGTTGCCCGGACAGCACGCTCAGGTAATGGCGATAACCCTGCGGGCCATCGTCATGGCCGTCGAGTAACAGACGCTCAAGACGCTGATCCTGCTCCCCCTTGAGGGCCAGACTGAACAGGTCCTTGTGACTGCGAGCCGCCAGCAGGCCACGGGCTTCGTGGTCCTGTTGCTGGTTGACCAGTCGCGACAACTGGCCGATCCCACTGCCCTGTCCGAAGCGTCGCGAGTGACGCAACATCACCACTTGCTGCGCGAGAGGATGCTGAAAAGCATCGCCTTGTTGCAACGCACTCCTGCTCAAATCCTCGCCGCTGATCGCTTCCAGCCAGGCCTGGGTCTGCGGGCTGTAGAAGCCCTGTTCGGCATCACGGCACAGATCCCCAAGTACCGCGCCCGCTTCCACAGACGCCAGTTGATCCTTGTCGCCCAACAGCACCATGCGTGCATCGGCAGGCAGTGCATCCAGCAGATTGGCCATCATTTCCAGGTCGATCATCGAGGCTTCATCGACCACCAGCACATCCAGCGGCAATGGGTTACCCGCGTGGTGGCGGAAGTGCCGCGTCCCCGGACGACTGCCCAGCAGGCGGTGCACGGTGGTCACTTCACTGGGGATCTTCTGCCGCACGCCGTCACTGACATCCAGGCTTTGCACTTGCTGACTGATGGACTCGGTCAATCGCGCTGCCGCCTTGCCGGTGGGTGCCGCCAGACGAATGCGCAGCGGTTGACCGCTTTGCACCGCGGGCGCTTGCAGCAAGGCCAGCAGGCGCACTACGGTGGTGGTCTTGCCGGTGCCCGGTCCGCCGGTGATGATGCTGAAGCCGCGGCGAGTGGCCAAAGCGCAGGCCAGTTTCTGCCAATCGATCACCGCATCCGGCGCTGTGCTGGCCGCACCGAACAGAGCGTCCAGACGCTGGGCCAGATCCGGTGGCGCACTTTCCGGCTGGGCCAGCCGTTGGCGCAAGGCCGCGGCGATGCGGCGTTCATACGTCCAGTAACGGCGCAGGTAAAGGCGTCGGTCAGACAACACCAGCGGCTTTTGCAGGGCGGCCGGCCCCACGTCTTCGGCCAGGGCAACCAACGGGCTGGCAGCCAGTGCCTGGCACCATGTCGCACCATCCAGACCTTTGAGCAGTTCCGAGGGCAACAGCACCGGCACGCTCTGCATGTCGCCTTCGGGTGGCAGTGACAGGGCGAAATCCGGCTCCTTGAGGGTTTCATACAGATCCAGGCAGACATGCCCGTGACCCAGTTGATGGCTGCTCAAGGCTGCCGCCAGCAATACCCGGGAATCGGCTTGCGGGTCGAGTTCGCCCAGAAAGGCCACGAAGGCGCGGTCCAGCGCCCGCAACCAGCCACGCTCCACCCAGCGGTCGAGCAACAGCAGCAAATCATCGACACGGCTCAGAGGGTTCAGATGGGTCAGGCTCTCGGCATCCAGTTGCGCGGGCAAGAGATCGGCAAACGTGCGGCTCATGCGAAGGCTCCAGGCTGGGCGGAGGACTGTGGCTGGCCCTGGAACAACAGGTCCAGGCTCTCGATCAGTTCACGGGGCGGCCGGGTGAAGTACACGCCTTGGGTGGACGAACGGCTGCCACGCAAGAACAGGTACACCGCGCCGCCCATGTGCCGGTCGTAATCGTAATCGGCCAGCCGCGCCTTGAGCTGGCGATGCAATGCCAGCAGGTAGAGAACGTATTGCAGGTCGTAACGGTTTTCGAGAATGGCCGCTTCCATGGACTGCTCGGTGTAGAACGTCTCGTCGCCGCCCAGCCAGTTGGATTTGTAATCCGCCACGTAATAGCGCCCTTCATGCTCGAACGTCAGGTCGATGAAGCCTTTGAACATGCCATTGAGCGAAGCGGTCTGGGTCATCAGTCGCGGCGCATTGCCATGGGTGTAATGACGCACGAGTTCATCCATCTGTGTCACGTTGACCTGGCTGCTGGCGAACCAGAACTCCATCTCAACCCGGTACTGATTGGGTTGGTCCAGTTGCCCCAGGGCCACCGGCGTCACGTCGTTGCCCAAGTGCAAAGGCATGTTGAGCAGGTGTGTCAGCCAGCCTGTTAGGGTATTGATCCAGCCTTGCCAGCCACGTCGGTTACAGCGCCGGGCAATGGCGTCGCTCAGCAGTTCCGGATCATGGGCTGCGGCGGCAAAACCTTCGTTGCCGGCCCACTCCAGCAGACCGTGTAAAAAGGTGCCGGGGTTGGGACCACGGGGAAAACGGTGGATGTCGTCACCCGCAGCCAGCACCTCGCGAGGTGCCTGCGGGTCCAGGCGTTCGTCGTCGAACAGCTTCTGCGCCTGCGGGCTGTCGGGAGACGCATCGCCGCTCGTGGTCACGGTGTCGCCGATACGCAGCGCGCTGTAGGAAGCGATCCACCAGTTTTCAGCGGCACGACGCTTGGGCACCAGTGCCTTGACGAGTCGGGCTTCATTGCGGGGCGGGCTGAAGATATCGGCAGTGGGCTCGGGAACGGGTTGTACGGCAATGCTTTCACAGCCCTGGCTCAGGTCTCGCAGCCAGAGTTGCAGATTGGCCGATTCGCCCAGTGCCACGCCGCCGCCCAGCAAGTAACCCAACGCCGAGCGATGCAGCATGGAGCTGTTGAGGTTGCCGCGCTTGAGGTCTGCGACACCCAGCCAGCAGGCATGTTCGGAACGGGTCAGAGCGACATAGAGCAAGCGCAGGTCTTCGGCCAGACGTTCATTGTCGGCCAGCTCGATCAGTTCTTCCGTAGGCTGCAGGCTGATCCGGGCATTGCCCTCGGCATCGTGGAACTGCAAGGGCAAGCGGCTGCCATCCACCGGTTTGGTCGAACAGATGAATGGCAGGAACACCAGCGGATATTGCAGGCCCTTGGACTTGTGGATGGTCACGACCTTGACCAGTTGCTCATCGCTTTCCAGACGCAGGATCTGCTCTTCGGCAGCCTGACCGGATGACGCCAGTTGCTCGCCCAGGTGCCGGATCAAGGCTTGTTCGCCATCCAGCTCGGCGGCAGCCTGTTGCAGCAATTCGGACAGATGCAGCAGGTTGGTCAGCACCCGCTCACCATCGCTGCGGGCGATCAGGGTCTGGGGCAAGGCAAAGTCATGCAGCAGACGACGCAGCATCGGCAGCACACCCTGCTGACGCCACAGGCTGCGATAGCTGCGGAACTGCATGACGCGCCGCTCCCAGGCCAGTTCGTCCTGATTCAAGCGCTCCAGTTCGGCCAGCGGCAGGTCCAGAGTGATACAGGCCAGCGCGGCGCGCAGGATGCGCTCGGAGTCCGGCTCGGCACAGGCCTTGAGCCAGGCCAGCAGATCATGGGCTTCCTGCGCCGCAAACACCGAATCCTTGTCGGAGAGGTAGACACTGCGCACGCCGCGGGCCGCCAGTTCATTACGCACGGCCTGGGCTTCCTTGCCATCACGCACCAGAATCGCGATGTCGGCAGGCAGTAAACCACGCAGCGCTTTATCGGGTGCCGCAAAGCCGGTCTGCCCTGCTTGCCCGCCCTTGAGCAGACGCACGATTTCACTGGCGCAACTGGCAGCCAGTTGCTGACGATAAACCGTACCGGACACTGGCTGATCGCTTGGCAGATGCCAGACCGTCAAGGCCGCAAGCGGCGCACCATCGACCTGCAGGGTTTCCTTGCGCCCCTGGGCAAGCGCCCTGGTAAACGGCACAGGATTCTTGTCGCCCTCGCGGAACAGAAACGCGCCACGCCCTTCGGCCCGCTGCTCGGCCTGGTCGAAGATGTGATTGGCGGATTCGACCATCGCATGGCTGGAACGATAGTTGGTGTCCAGTGTGTGCCAGCGCCCGGCCGTGGCCGTGCGGGCGCGCAGGTAGGTGTAGATATCCGCGCCACGGAAGGCATAGATTGCCTGCTTGGGGTCGCCGATCAGGAACAGGCCGGTTTGCTCGTCGTTCTCTTCGAGGCGATAAATACTCTCGAAGATCCGGTACTGGACCGGGTCGGTATCCTGGAATTCATCGATAAGCGCGACAGGGAATTGCTCACGAATCAGTGTCGCCAGACGCTCCCCGCCAGCACCTTGCAGCGCGGCATCGAGCCTGAGCAGCATGTCGTCGAAACCCATTTCCGCACGGCGACGCTTTTCTTCTTCAAAGCGGGCACTGACCCACTGCGCGGCATGTTGCAGCACGGCGGCATCGGGTTTGGGAAGTGCGTCGATAGCCGCTTTCAGTTCAAGCATGGCCTCCAGAGCCGGGTGCGACGGCGGGTCGCTCTTCCAGGCCTCGGCCATACCGTCTGGAGTCAGGCGGGTGAAACCGGTTCCCAGATCCAGGGTTTCCTGGGTTTCGTCTGCGGCCCAGGCCTTGAGCTTTTCAAACCAGGGCGCAAAGTAGCGCTCCTGTATCTTGCGGCCATCGACAATCTTGCGTTTGACGCCGTCCTGAAAAATCGCGTGCAGCTCGTTGGCCCAATCGATCCAGGGCGCTTTCAACGTTTGCAATGCTTCGCGGCGTTGTTGCAGAGAGGCCAGAATCAGTTCGGCGGGCTCTTGAGTCACCTGAGTGCGTTCGCGACCAAACAGACCACGGATGCGTGGCAGCAGGGCGGCGGGACCACCCCACTTTTCCCGTACCCAGTCCAGGGCATCGCCACTCATGGGATAGCAAAAACGCCGCCAGTAATCGCGCAGCACTTCGCCCAGCAGATCACTGTGATCGGTTTCCAGGCTCTGGGTGAACAGGCTGCCGCTGTCGAAAGCGTGCTCGCGCAACATGCGCTGGCACCAGCTGTGAATGGTCGAAACAGCGGCCTCGTCCATCCATTGCGCGGCGATATCCAGACGGTTGGCGCAGCCCGGCCATTGTTCGGCGCTGAACTGGGCACGCAAGTCGGCAATCAGGTCGTCGGGCGCGGTGATTTCGTCGCGGAAGAAACGGGCGGCTTCGGCCAGACGGGTGCGAATCCGGTCGCGCAGTTCTTTGGTCGCGGCATCGGTAAAGGTCACCACCAGGATCTGCGGTGGCAGCAACTCGCGACCGAAACCTGATGTTTCATCTCCGTGGCCCAGCACCAGACGCAGGTATAACGCCGAGATGGTGAAGGTCTTGCCGGTACCGGCGCTGGCTTCGATCAACTGGCTGCCGCGCAGTGGAAAGCGCAGTGCCAGAGGAACGCTGTGTTCTTGCAAGGTACTCATGCGCTGGCCTCCCCGCCGGACAGAGATTGCCAGGGTGCTTCGTAGATGGGTTTGTAGAGCGCTTCACACCAGCCCACGAACTCTTCGCTTTCCATCAACGCATTGAAGTCCGGGAACTGTCGGGCCAGCGCGGTGCTTTCAGCGACTTCGCCGTTACTGGTCACCCCGTCGCCTTCATAAGCCTTGCGCGCAGCGGCTTCGGCCTTGTCCAGAGGCTGCCCCAGCCAGGCAAAAGCAGTCTTGACCGCGACCGGCAGAGGTTGCTGCATGCCGAACGTCCAGGTGGTCAGAAGATCGCCCAGGATTGCGCTGGCGGCGTCCTTTTCCAGTGGGGCCAGCAACAGCGTGTCATCCGTGGCCACCAGCGCGGTGTTGAGCGGCAGACCACAAGCGCTGGCGACCAGATGTGTGACCCAGGGGCGAATCAGCCGATGCCATTTGCGGGTCCTTTTCGAGCCAATGCTGTTGGGAATGACCGTTACGGTCAGCAACTGATTCTGCCCATTGCTGTGCAGTCCGCCCAGCCAGCCTTCAAGACTCACCTCGTTATGGGTAAAACTCACCGGCAAGGCGCTGCTCAACGCCTCGGGCCACAAGGCCAGTAACGCCTGATAGCGCATGAGCACATGGGGCAACGGCTCGATCAGTTCGGCCTGCATACGGGTGCCGAAACCGGCCATGGGCAGCAGGCCGCTGCTTTGCAGTTTGCTGGCCTGGGCCTGCAACGCCCCGTCGATATCGTCCGGGCTGGCCATGGCGGCGGCCAACAGACTTTCGCTCAGGCCGTAACGCTCAAGGGCATCGAGCACGAAAGGCTCTTCGTCGGGCACCGGCGCTTCAGCGGTTTCAAAGTAGATCTTCAAACGCTGACTGAAAAAGTGCTTTACCGGGTTTCTCAGGAAGTCCTGCAACTGCGCAATCGTCAGGGGCTCTTCCTGCGCGTGAGGTGGCAAGGCAGCAGCCCTGACCGGAGTGACCCTGTCTTCATGCAACAACCGCCACTCCTGGGCAAAACTGAAATAACCGGTGCCGGCATGAAAATAACTGGCACTGAAAGGCTGCAACGGGTGATGCAGGGTCAAGGCATCGAGCAGCCTTTCGCCCGGATCTTGCCTGCTGTCAGGCTCATCGTCGGCTGAAAGTTTCCAGCCGCTGGCCAAGTGATCGCGCAACTGGCCGATCAACACCGAAGCAGGGCGGTCGCTGTTGTCGCGAATGCTGTGACCAACCCAACTGATATAAAGCTGGTCCCGTGCCGAGAGCAGCGCTTCAAGCAGCAGGTAACGATCATCTTCACGCCGCGAGCGGTCGCCGGGACGGTAATCGCTGCCCATCAGGTCGAAATCCAGGGGTGGCTGGGCGCGGGGGTAATCACCGTCGTTCATGCCCAGCAGGCAGACCACTTTGAAAGGAATCGCCCGCATGGGCATCAAGGTGCAGAAGTTGACCGAACCTGCCAGAAAGCGCTGGGACAGACGCCCCTGATCCAGACCGGCCAGCCAGGCTTCGCGCACGACGGTCAGAGGCAACTCGTCGAGCAGGTCTACTGTCTCGCAGGTTTTCAGCCAGGTTTCCCTAAGCGTCTCAAGTTGCCCCAGCAGGTAATCGTCATGCTCGCTGTCAGACTGGAAGAACACCTGCAGGAGAGCCTGCAAACGTGCGCCCCATTGCTCGGGCGTCGCGGGCAGGGACAGTTCGGCATGGGCGACCTGCAATGCATCGATCAAGGCAACCAGAGGGCCGATCAGTGCGGCATCCAGCCCGCCAATCTCGTCATAGGGTTCGATACCTTCATACGCTTCACCGGCTCCGACGGCATAACCCAGCAACATTCGACGCAGGCCGAAGTACCAGCTGTTCTGTTCCAGCTTTTCGGGCAAGCCCAGACCGGCACGCTGTCGTGCATTCAGCCCCCAGCGCACCCCGGCGCCTTCGATCCAGCGATGCAGGGTCGGCAAGTCGTGCTCCTGAATCTTGAAACGCGCCCGCAAGGCAGGAACATCCAGCAGGTCGAGAATTTCGCTGACCGGAAAGCGGCTGTCGGGGAGCTTCAGCAAATGCTCGACCGCAATCAGCAACGGCTCGCGTCCCCGTTGCCCCTGGTCGGCCAGGGTGAAAGGAATGAAGCGCTGATCATGGGAGTCGATCTGCCCGAACACCGCCCGGATATGCGGGGCATAGCTGTCAATGTCCGGGACCATGACAATCACATCACGAGGCCTCAGGCCCGGGTCCCGGCTGAAACGCGCCAGTAGCTGATCGTGCAGCACCTCGACTTCACGCTGGGCACTGTGGGCGACGTGGAAGCGGATTGAGCGGTCTTGCAGGGCGTCGACTGCGGGCCAGAGTTCGCGGGTTTCATCGAGAGGCCGGAGTTCGAGAATGTCATCCTGCAACTGGTTGAGCAGGGTTGTCGGCTCGCTCTCACTGAACAGGTCGATACGCTCATCCTTGAAAGAAGAGCGGTAGCTGCTGGGTTCGTCGTGGCTGTCGAGCAGGTTGATGTAGTCACGACCCTGTTTGCCCCACGCGGCGAGCAGCGGATGGGCGTGCTGGTGCAAAGCCTCTGGATCGAGCGCAATTGGCATGCCGTTCTTGCGCGCCTGACGTTTGTATTGATGGCGGAGCAGATCCTTGTCGGCAACGATATCGGTCCAGTGATGGCGACAAGGGTTGTGTACGCAAAGCAGCACCTGACTGAACTTCGATAACCCGGCCAGGGCTTCCAGTGCCTGGGCAGGCAGGGACGAAATACCGAAAACGATGACCCGTGCAGGCAAGCCCGGCGGCGCTTCGGCAAGAGCGGCCATACGTTCCAGAAAACGTCGATGAACCCCGGCACGGCTTTGGGCCATACCTTCGGCACCGACATCATCGAGCAGCGCACGCCACAGTTCAGCCTGCCAGCAATTGGCGGCACTCAGCGGCCTGACTTCCCCCCGGACATTTCGCAGTTGATGACGACCTTGCGCCCAGTCTTGCAGCCAGTCGGCCCGGTACACCTGATATTGGTCGAAGAGGTCAGCCAGACGTTCGGACAGCTGGTAGCGCTTGCGCAGGTCCGTGTCGTCAGTGAGGAAACGCTGCAAGGGTTCGAAATGGGGCTGATTGATCAATTGCGGCAGCAGGCGCATCAGACGCCAGGTCAGCGGAGCCTTGTCGAGCAGAGAGACTTCCGGGATTTCATCGCGGCCCAATACAGAGCGATACAGCTTCCACATGAAACTGCCGGGCAGTTGCACATCTATCGCAGCTGCAATGCCACAGCCACCCTGATCTTCATCAAGGGCATCTTCGGCCAGGGCCAGCTTGAGCCACTGTGCAATGCCGTTGCTTTGCACCAGGGCAATTTCGTTCTCCAGTGGAGCCAGGGGGTAGCGTCGCATCCAGGAGACAACCAGACTGCGCAGTTCATCCGGGCGGTTACCATGAACCACCATGAAACCAGGGCGCAGAGAGGTTGTGACGGGCATTTTGCTTCCTTGACTCGAACGAGTGAAACCTGAGGCCGAACCATAAGGGCAAGTGCCTGCGATTGCCATAAGCAATCGACCACAATCATGGCCCATACGAGAAAGAAGACAGGCACTACAACGCATTTTAAATGTTGTGACATGCCGAACATCGGATTGATGTCATTGTCGAATCACTGCCGGAAACGTTTGCTGATACGCTTTCCAGAGCTAATAGCTGCGCCACAGGAGCCTCCATGCCAGCCTTGAACATCGCTTATCCGGCTTCTGCCAGCGTCACAGCATATGAAGACGAGCTTTCCGACATCGATCTCTTGCACAGCATCAGTACCGAACTGATCGGTGAGCAGGACCTGGCGACACTCTACGGCAAGATCGTGAATGCAGCGGTCTGCATCACCGGTTCACAGTTTGGAACGATGCAATTGCTTTGCCCTCAGGGGCATAGCTCTGGCCGTGGCGGCATGTTGCAACTCCTGTGCTCGCGCGGGTTACCGGAAGAGGCTGTCGGATTCTGGCAATGGGTAAGTCCGAACGCCCACAGCAGTTGTACGATGGCACTCAAACTCGGTCAGCGGGCAATCATTCCCGACTTTGAACAATGGGCCGAAATCGCCGGTACGGAAGACCTGCTTGCGTTTCGACGCACCGGTATCCGCTCCGCTCAGACGACACCGCTGATGTCGCGTACTGGCAAACTGCTGGGGATGATCTCGACGCATTGGAGCAAGCCACACCAGCCCTCCAGGCGAGATCTGCGACTGCTCGATATTCTGGCAAGGCAGGCCGCCGATCTGCTGGAGCGCACGATGGCCGAGGAGGCCTTACGCGCCCGCGAGCAGGAACTGGAACGTACTTGCACCACGCTGCGTGAAATCGAAGAACAGCAACGTCAGACCGAAGCCAAGCTGCGCAGTCTGAACGAAACACTCGAAGAACATGTGGCCGAGCGAACGGCCAAGCTGATGCAGGTTGAGGAAAAGCTGCGCCAGTCGCAGAAGATGGAAGCCGTTGGCCAATTGACCGGCGGCCTTGCCCATGACTTCAACAACCTGGTCGCAGGTATTTCGGGTTCACTTGAGCTGATGAGCAAACGAATCACTCAAGGACGCCTGGGTGAAATCGACAAGTACCTGACGGCGGCACAAAACTCTGCCAAACGAGCAGCAGCTCTGACTCATCGCCTTCTGGCCTTCTCACGTCGGCAGACGCTGGAGCCGCGTCCCACCAACGTCAACACACTGATGTATGGCATGAGCGAGCTGATTCAGCGCACCGTCGGGCCGGGCATTGTGGTCGAAACCGTAGGTGCCGCAAACCTGTGGCCAGCATTCGTCGATGCGAGCCAACTGGAAAATGCACTGCTCAACCTCTGCCTGAACGCAAGGGACGCGATGCCTGACGGTGGCCGCATCACCATTGAAACGGCCAACCAATGGATGGATCGTAAAGCAGCCCATGCTCACGGCATGTCCGAAGGGCAATATTTGTGTCTGTGCGTAAGCGATACGGGCACAGGCATGCCACCCGAGATAATGGCCCACGTCTTTGAGCCATTCTTCACAACCAAGCCGATCGGCCAGGGCACTGGCCTTGGGCTGTCAATGATCTACGGCTTCGCTCAACAGTCTGGCGGCCAGGTCCGTATCAGCTCCAAGGTAGGTGAAGGCACCACGCTATTTATCTATCTGCCCCGCTACAACGGAGAGGTACTGCCTTATGAGCACACGCTCGGCATCGGGCAGGAAACCGCCAAACAACCTGGTGGCACCGTATTGCTCGTGGATGACGATCCTACCGTGCGCATGCTTCTGGCCGATGTGCTGAACGAACTCGGGCATACCGTAATCGAGGCGGCCGATAGCGCAGCAGGACTCAAGCTGCTGCGCTCGCGTATGCACATTGATTTACTCGTCACAGATGTCGGATTGCCCGGCGGCATGAACGGGCGGCAGATGGCCGACGCCGGGTTGCAGCTTCGTCCTGGTTTGAAGACCCTGTTCATCACCGGCTATGCGGAGAATGCGGCTCTCGGCAACGGCCAGCTTAAAGCAGGCATGCAGGTACTGACCAAGCCATTCGCGGTCGAGGCTCTTGGGGAGCGCGTAGGCGAGCTATTGGGCATGTAACCCAACCACAGAAACTCTGTAGATCATCCCGGATAATCGCTCCCCTTGCGGGAGCGGATTGATTGGCTCTGTATGCGTCAAGTGTTGCACGTGGGAGGCAGCTTGCTGGCGACTTCAACCTGTCGCCAGAGCCCGGAAAGACAAAACCCCTACCTGCGTGTGCAGATAGGGGTTTTGGAATTGAATCTTGACGATGACCTACTCTCACATGGGGAAACCCCACACTACCATCGGCGATGCATCGTTTCGTCCTCCATCGGCCGAGGGTGCTCGGTCGATGATGGGATGATTGAGCCTGCGGCTCGCGGTACATCTCCGCGCCTCCGCGTCTCCGCGTGAATATTCGTTGTTCTGGTTCTCTGACCACCGCCATTGAAGTTCGGCGGGGCGCAAGCGACATGGGGGGCGATGCCTCCGATCGATCCCACTACGGCGAGCCAGCAAGAGCGGCCGCTGATCCCCACGCTGCGCCGGTTCCTG
>JAAIGE0100132007.1_pt1 | contig 16885 bp, 17 predicted proteins | sample 6487951 | NCBI WGS metagenome assembly JAAIGE01 (sample SAMN13974128, study PRJNA590717) | phyllosphere metagenome | biome: tomato field; feature: multiple bacterial spot infested tomato fields; material: tomato leaves; isolation source: leaves from tomato fields | host: Solanum lycopersicum ... | reverse complement strand
GAGGGATTGGAATAGTAAAAAAGGCTGGAAAAACGGATGTCTTTCCAGCCTTCATTTGCCTAAGCTTTATACAAAGGTAGGCAAAAATTATAACTGAGGCTGTTGAGCGGCCAGCGTTTCATCATGGTGATGACCGGGTTTCTTGTTACGCATCACAAACCACAGTACACCAAAGGCGATAATCAGGATGGCCGGGAAAATGGCCATGTTATCGAGCGTTTCCTGGCCGGCAGCCAGTTGAGCGGCATCGCCCGTCAGTCCGCGTGCGGTAGCATTTTTCATTTCATCGTCAATCCAGCCACCAATGATCGGTTGGAAAATGGACGTAGAGAACATCCCCATACCACCAATGATGGACATCCCGAAAGCTCCGGATTTAGGAATATATTCGGCCACAAACCCAATCATCGTAGGCCAGAAGTAGCATACGCCGATGGCGAAGATAACCGCCGACACGTAAACCATAGCTCCCGTAGCCTGGCTCATCAGTACAATGCCGATCGTAGCAATAACCGAGGAAGCCCAGAGTACGCCCGTGGGGTTGAGGCTGTGTACCAGAGGTCCGGCGAAGTAACGACCAACGGCCATCAAGCCCGTCACCAGTGCCAGAATCAGCATGGGGCTGGCTCCGGCTTTTTCCAGGATAGGACCTACCCATTGCTCCGGACCGAATTCTGAAATGGCCGTCAGGGCCATACAGATCAGCATGAAAATGTACAGCGGCGAGAGCATAGCCTTGATGTTGGTCGTGTTGGAGTGACCTTCTTCGGCCGTACTCTCCGGGAATAACTGACCAAAAAACAGAACGCCGTACAACACCAAGGGAATCAGAATAACCCCCATCTGTAACTGCCAGCCCAGTCCGGCGTCGGTCATGAATTTAGAGACCAGACTTCCGATGACGATACCGCCGGGAAACCACATGTGAAAGCGGCTCAGCATCTTGGTCGTTTGATTGCCATCGTACATATCGGCTACCATGGGGTTACAGGCGGCTTCGATAGTACCGTTGCCAAAACCAACGAAGAAGGTAGAAAGCAGTAAAGTCCAGAAACCGTCGGCGAAAATGGTGCTGACAATCCCGATCAGGTGCGTTACGAAAGCCACCCATACAATTCGTTTGGGACCGATGATGTTGTACAGCGGTCCGCCTACGATCATCGCAATGGGAAAACCTAGAAAAGCCATTTGGTTTACATAGCCAAGTTCTTTGGAGGTAAGCCCAAATTCGGCACCCAGTTGGGGAAGAATTCCGGCCCGGATTCCAAAAATCATGGCAGTGGTAATTAGACCGAAGCAGCTTGCCAGAAACAAACGATCCCGGTTAACGGACTGTATCATAGCCATTGAGGTTTAGATAAAGGGTTTAGTATGAATGATTTGACGTTTAGCACAGGGAATGTGCGTATGAATAGTTCGGCTAAAAAACAAAAAGATGGGCATTTTTGCTAGAAAGAATAGGGTTTATTCTTGAAACGCAAGCGTGAAAAATTCGGTATGCCAAACCGGTACTTTCTCCGGCTTATGTCGATTCTTCATTTGAAATATGCATTTTCTTGTCAAACTTTGGCAGCTTGTATCGAAGGAAGAAGAAGGATTACCGCCTGCCGAAAACATTTTGCCTGACCGTTTAGTACTAAAATTAGGGTAGATCGCAGCAGATGCGGCAGCGTATTTTCTTCCGTCCATACCTTTCCATTAAACATTCACACGTAGTCAAAAAACCTCTATCCATGGCCAGAAAACTCAGAATGGGAATGATTGGAGGCAGTCTCGATGCTTTCATTGGTTCTGTACACCGTCGGGGAGCCGCTTTAGATGGCGAAATTGAGCTCGTTTGCGGAGCCTTTAGTTCTAATCCTGAAAAATCGAAAGAAACGGGTAAAGCCCTGTATTTGCCGGAGGATCGGGTATACGGTAGCTTCGAAGAAATGATTCGGCGGGAAAAAGAACTTCCGGAGGGTGAACGTATGGATTTTGTGTCCATCGTAACCCCCAATCACATGCACTTCCCGCCCGCAAAAATGGCTTTGGAAAACGGCTTTCACGTCGTACTGGACAAGCCCATTACGCTGAACCGGGCCGAAGCCGAAGAATTAAAAGCGATTTGGGAACAGACGAATCTGGTCTTTTGCCTGACGCACAATTACACGGCTTATCCCATGGTGAAGGAAGCCCGTCACCTGATTAAATCCGGAGCCATCGGCAAAGTACGCAAAGTAATTGTCGAGTATCCGCAGGGCTGGCTGTCTCAACTGGTGGAATCGAGCGGTACAAATAAGCAGGCCGCATGGCGTACGGACCCTTCCAGGAGTGGAGCTGCTGGGGGTGTGGGCGACATTGGCACGCACGCCGAAAACCTGGCGGAATACATTACGGGACTAAAGATTACAGAATTACTCGCTGACCTGACGATTTTTGTGGAAGGTCGCCAGCTCGATGACGATGCCAACATGCTGCTTCATTTTGAAAACGGAGCCAAGGGTATTTTGCATAACAGTCAGATCTGTAACGGCGAGGAGAATGACCTGAACATCCGCGTATACGGCGAACTGGGCGGTCTAAAATGGCGACAAATGGAACCGAATACGCTGGTCTGGACGAATCAGGAAAAAGGCTCCCGGATCATTCGTACGGGAGTGAATGCTGAGTCTCGGGCAGCTCAGGTACACACGCGTCAACCCGCCGGTCACCCAGAAGGATACGTGGAAACCTTCGCCAGTCTGTACCGCAACTTCGCCTTTGCCGTACGGGCGAAGGAAGCCGGTCAGGAGCCTGATCCTGATTTCGATTTTCCCGGAGTGGAAGCCGGTTTACGCGGAATGGCGTTCATTGATACGGTGCTGAAGTCGAACAGCAATGGAGCCGTCTGGACGAAGTTTGAGTAAGAAATAAGTTTGATAAGTTGTAAGAACGTTGGATTGTTTGAATGAACGCTTCTGGTCGTTGTGAATCTGAGTACAGTTTAAATTCTTTGCATGGCTACTGTTCAGCGTTTTGAAGATTTGGTTATCTGGAAACTGGCCCGTGAGCTTTGTAGGGAAGTATACGGATTCACGACGCGACAGCCTTTTATTCAGGATCATCCTCTAAAGAATCAAATTCGGGCTTCTTCCGGATCCGTTATGGATAATATTGCGGAAGGTTTCGAACGAGGCAGTAGGAAAGAATTTATTCAATTTCTTACCATAGCCAAAGGTTCAGCGGGCGAAACGCGTTCGCAACTTTATCGATCTTATGACTTACAGTACTTGACTGAAGAAGAGTTTGAGGCCACTAAGAACAAATGCCTGACGCTTTCAAAAATGCTTTATTCGTTTATTGAACATTTGAAGAAATCAGAAATTTCAGGCATTCGCTATAAAGTTCAGGAATCGGAATTACCTTATGGAAGTAGCGAAGAAATATTTCCAGAGCTTAGTTTTCGAGGTGAAGAAGATACGTTAAGTGACAATAACCTCATGTGATTTTTTATACCTCAAACATTTCAAACCTTCTCAAATTAAATTCAGAAAATGACCAAAATTAAAGTAGGCGTAGTTGGTACGGGCTTCATTGGACCCGCTCACATTGAGGCGTTGCGGCGTTTGCCGAATGTAGAAGTAGCCGCCCTCTGCGAAGTAACCGCTGAACTCGCCGCTACTAAAGCTGCTCAGTTGGGCATCGAGCGTTCATACACCTTCGATGAACTGCTGAAGCAGGATGACATTCAGGTTGTGCATATCTGTACGCCTAACTTCCTTCACTATTCGCAGTCAAAAGCTGCTTTGCTGGCGGGTAAACACGTGGTTTGCGAAAAACCGTTGGCCAAAGATCTCCACGAAGCCGAAGAACTGGTAGAACTAGCCGCTCAGACGGGTCTGGTGAATGCGGTTCACTTCAACCTGCGGTATTATCCGCTGGCTCGTCAGATGAAAGCCATGCACGAAAGTGGCGAACTGGGCGACGTGTATTCGGTCATGGGTTCATACCTCCAGGACTGGCTGTTCTACGAAACCGATTACAGCTGGCGTCTGGAACCCGATAAGTCGGGCAACAGCCGGGCGATTGCTGACATCGGTTCGCACCTCATGGACATCATCGAGTACATCACCGGCCTAAAAACCGTAGCGGTACTTGCTGACTTCAACATCATTCACAAAACGCGTAAAAAGCCATTGAAGCCCGTAGAAACCTACTCGGGCAAAATGTTGCAACCCGAAGATTACGCCGATGTACCCATCACGACGGAAGACCACGCCAACGTACTGCTCCGTTTCAACAACGGAAACCGTGGTGTGATTACGGTATCGCAGGTGGCAGCAGGCCGGAAGAACCAGCTGAAACTCGAAATCGCCGGATCGAAAAAATCGTTTGCCTGGAATTCCGAAGCTCCCAACGAGTTGTGGATCGGTAAACGTGATGGGGCGAATGAAGTACTGCTGCGGGATCCGTCGCTGGTACACCCCGACGTTCGCTCGATTATCACCTTCCCCGGTGGTCACAACGAAGGTTTCGCTGATACGTCCAAGCAGATGTTCAAGGAAGTGTATGCCGCCATCGAAGCGGGTAAAATGCCGGAAAACCCAACCTTCCCAACGTTTGCCGACGGATATCGTGAGTTATTGATTTGCGAAAAAATCCTCGAATCCAACACCAAGCAAGCCTGGGTGGAAGTATAGAGTATTTTAGAATGATGATAACATGAGTTATGCACTCATGTTATCATCATTCATTCACTCAAAACTAATTTACTATGAAAACACTAAAAGGACCGGGTATATTCCTGGCTCAGTTTTTAGGAGATACGGAGCCATTTAATTCACTCGATAGCATCGCCCGTTACATGGCGAATCTGGGTTACAAGGGACTTCAGCTACCCAGTGGTGATCCCCGAATGATCGACCTGAAAACCGCGGCCGAGTCGAAAACTTACTGCGATGAGTTGAAGGGCAAATTGGCCGATATTGGCGTTGAGATCACCGAATTGTCTACGCACCTACAAGGACAGCTGGTAGCCGTACATCCTTCGTACGCCACGATGTTTTCGGGTTTTGGTCCGGCTGAACTGGCCAACGATCCCGCAGGCCAGCAGGCCTGGGCTACCGAACAAATGATTCTGGCGGCGAAAGCCAGCCAAAATTTAGGACTCACGTCGCACGTGACGTTTTCGGGAGCTTTACTCTGGCCGTTTGTTTATCCCTGGCCCCAACGTCCGGCCGGACTCGTGGATATGGCCTTTACGGAACTGGCTAAACGCTGGACGCCCATTTTGAATGCTTTTGACGAAGCGGGCGTAAACGTAGGCTTTGAGTTACACCCCGGCGAAGACCTCCACGATGGTATCTCCTTCGAGATGTTCCTCGAAAAAGTCAAAAACCACCCACGGGCGGGGATCAACTACGATCCGAGTCACTTCCTGCTGCAACAGCTGGATTACCTGCAATTCATTGATTTCTACCACGACCGGATTTACGCTTTCCACGTGAAAGATGCCGAGTTCAATCCTACGGGTAAGCAGGGTGTATACGGTGGCTACCAGGGTTGGGTAGATCGGGCCGGACGCTTCCGTTCACTCGGTGATGGACAGGTGGATTTCAGTGGCATCTTCAGTAAAATGGCTCAGTACGATTACGATGGCTGGGCTGTACTGGAGTGGGAGTGTGCCATCAAGCATCCCGAGCAGGGAGCCGCGGAAGGAGCCCCCTTCATTGAAAGCCATATCATTCGCGTAACCGAGCGGGCTTTTGACGATTTCGCTGGTACGGGTTCGGATGATGCGTTCAATCAAAAAGTACTGGGGTTGTCGTAAACCAAACGGCAGATCAAGGGTATAAAAAAAGAGTCCGGATTCAGTATCCGGACTCTTTTTTTAGGGAATGCCTAAGGCTTCTGCCAGGCGTTTATTTTGTTTAAAATGTCGTCTACCGTAATCGTTTCCATGTCGGCATTAACGGCCGTCAACGACTCGGCTTTTTTTCCGACCGGACCCCAGCGACCCGCATCCTTGGTTTTAATATCCGTATACAGACCCAGGGTAAAAATGCCCGCCGCCGCCGCAATGTGTACGGGACCGGTACTACAGGCAATCAGACCGTCGGCTTGGCTGATGAAGGTAATGAACTGACTCAAGGGAAGTTTTCCACTAATGTCGGTAATCAGGCCTTCGTGCTGCTGTACCCAGGGCAGTAGTTCTTCGTGCTCTTTTTGTGAACCACTGATGAAAACTTTAAAGCGATTCTGGTCAATCCGGTGAACAAGTTTCGAGTAATTGTCCAGACTCCACTCCTTGCTGTTTTTGTGCGATTTGGGATGGATAATCAGGTTAAACTTATCGGGCGATAGCAGGGCTTCAAACGTTGGATTGAGGGGTTGAAAACGACTGAGGCCGTAATAATCCGAAACTTCGTTCCAGGAAAGGTCCCGTTTAATGTTGAGGCCCCGGAGCAGCTTGACGTTTAACTGGGCTTCGTGTAAACCCGAGTTTTTTCGGCTGAGCGGTACGAGCGTATTGCAGGTAAACCAGTGATACAACCGGTTGGTCGTACCGATTCGCTTCTTGATGCCGGCCCGTTTCAGTTGCCAAGCTACGGTACTTAAATCCTTCAGGTGAATGGCCACGTCAATCTTTTCAGTGGCCAGCAGGGTATTGATTTCCTCTACACTTTTCCCCTGCCAGTCATCAAAATTGACAAAACCATCAATGTGCTGACTAGCCTGAGCGATGTCCCGGGTATACGTACGTCCTAAGACGGAGATTTTACAGGATGGAAAGTATTCCTTGATTAAACCACAAACCGGCATCGCCAAAACCATATCCCCCACGGCATCGGTACGACAAATTAAAACATGCTTGTTAGTAAGGTTATTTTTAGACGATGGCATAGGGTAATCAAAGAGTTAATAGATCACGCACCGGAGGATCAGAATCATGAATAACAGCCCATTGAGACACGACGGGACGTAGATGCGTTGCTTGCGGAATACAAACGTAAACATTCCCCTTTCCATCCGGTTCCGATTAAAGAATTTTAATAGAAATAGGGAGGCAATCAAAACGGCCGTAAAGATAGCCCCTGAAGAGGATTACTCGTACGTTTTGGCTGGAGGAAGTGAGGATTCTTTTGATAAGAAGACCAGTCTCGAAAATAATGAGACGAAAAAACATACGTCGAGTAAAATGGCTTTGTTGTCGGAAGGCACTGCGGTAACGTGTATGGATGTGCCAATGTGATAAGCGACTGAATTTCAGTAATTAAATCCCATCGAGGATAAGAAAGTAGAGCCGGGAACATGGAAGAAAATGTCGCTTTCCCGGCAGGCAATCGTGTTTTTGCCACTAGCTTTGTCTGGCATCGACGCGGGCGGGGAGGACTATACGCACCTTTGTTCCACGGGTCGATAAGCAAACCGTTGCATTTCAACTAGTTAACCTCAGATTCATGAAAAAGACATTAATTGGCATTCTGTCACTGATGACCGTTGCCTGTCTTGCCCAATCTCCCAACAAGCTTTCCAAAGCAGAAAAAAAAGCAGGTTTTAAATTACTATTCGACGGAAAAACGACCAACGGCTGGCATACGTATAATGGTCAGGGTATTGGTACCGCCTGGAAAGTAGAGGATGGAACGCTGAAGCTGGATGCGGACGCCCGTAAATCCGGAGCAACTGCCGGTGACATTGTTACGGACGCAGAATTCACCAATTTTGAATTGAAGTACGATTCCAAGATTGCCGAAAATGGTAACAGCGGGGTGATGTTTCACGTCGTAGAAAGTAAAAAGTACCGTTATCCCTGGCTGACGGGTCCTGAAATTCAGGTGATCGACAATGAGCGGCATTCCGACAGCAAGCTTGAAAGCCACCGGGCGGGTAGTCTGTACGACCTGATTCCGGCTCAGCCCCAGAATGCGAATGTTGCCGGACAGTGGAATTCCATGCGGGTGGTACTAGATCAGGGCAAATTCACGATCTATCAGAATGACGTGAAAGTGGTGGAAACGGACATGAGTACGCCCCAGTTTGCGGAAATGGTCGCTAAATCGAAGTTCAAGTCTATGCCCGATTTCGCCAAAGCCGCCACGGGTCGTTTTAGCCTCCAGGATCACGGCGATACAGTTTGGTTCCGGAACATCAAAATACGCGAAATCAAACATTAGAAATGGGATGTCTGCCGAACCCAATCATCGGTCTGAGTGCAATACTCCAACCAACGGAGAAAACCTTTCGCTGACGGTCCAGGCTTACGAATACAAAACACGCTCGCACAACGGGCGTGTTTTTTTTATGGAAACTGATTTCTGTACGCTCGCCAACTCACAAAAGTCAGTGCAAGTAAAGCAGGCGTACCCTTGTTTTGTTAATGATTTAGTGCATCCAGAGAATATCCTGAATGTGCCCAGAAAACCATTCAAGAATTATGTATCAGGACCGAATCTTACGCCGGGAACTCATCGATAAACTAGTAACAGCCGATCAGGCAGCCGCCCTCATCAAAGACCAGATGGTCGTAGGATCGAGCGGTTTTACTAAAGCCGGTGATAGCAAGGCCGTACTGCCCGCTCTGGCCAGTCGGGCTCAGGCTGAACCCCTGCATATTACCCTACTCACGGGAGCTTCGTTGGGGCATAATACCGATGCGGCTCTAACGACCAGTCACGTACTCAGCCGACGCATGCCGTTTCAGGTGGATCCGGTATTGCGGAAGAGTATTAATGCGGGGGAAGTGATGTTCATCGACCACCACCTCTACGAAACCGTTGAGCAACTTCAGAACAAACACCTGCCACCCGTAGACATTGCTGTTATTGAAGTAACCAAGATTGAGGAAGATGGGAGTCTGGTGCCTACCACATCCGTGGGGAACTCGGCTCACTTTGCGGCTCTGGCTCAGCAGGTAATCGTGGAGGTAAACCTTTCGATGCCGCTGGGTTTGTCGGGGCTGCATGACATTTTTCTGACGGGAGGTTATCCTGAACGTTCCATCATTCCAATTACCTCGCCTTCTTCCCGAATTGGCCGTACTTCCATCCCCGTTGATCCCGAGAAAATCGTAGCGATTGTCATCACCAACATTCCGGATAGTCCGGCGACGGTAGTGCCGCCCGATGTGAAGACGACGGCCATTGCCGAGTACTTGCTGGATTTCTTTAAAAACGAAGTGAAGCAGGGACGGCTCAAGAAGTCGCTTTTACCCTTGCAGGCGGGTATCGGAAAAGTGGCCAACGCCGTAATGTCCGGATTTTTGAAGAGTGATTACGAAAATCTGACCATGTACTCAGAGGTATTGCAGGACAGTACCTTTGAATTGATTGATGCGGGCAAGATGACCTACGCTTCCGCGTCGTCCATTACGGTTTCGGAAGAATGGTATCACCGGATTATGAACAACCTGAACCTGTACCGCGATAAAGTGGTCCTCCGGCCGCAGAATATTAGTAATGCTCCCGAAGTCATTCGTCGTATGGGCGTGATTGGCATCAATACGGCCATTGAGTTTGACATCTACGGAAACGTCAACTCTACGCACTTAAGCGGTACGCACATGATGAATGGGATTGGTGGTTCCGGTGATTTCGCCCGCAATGCCTTCCTGAGCATTTTCGTGACGCAGGCTGCCTCGAAGGAAAATGCCATTTCACACGTGGTACCGATGGCTTCACACGTGGACCATACCGAGCATGACGTTGATATTCTGGTAACAGATCAGGGGCTAGCCGATTTACGCGGACTGGCTCCCCGGGAGCGGGCGAAAGTGATTATTGCCAATTGCGTACATCCGGACTACCGAGACGAATTGCAATCGTACTACGAGCGGGCCTGTCAGCGGGGCGGCCATACGCCGCACGTGCTGGAAGAAGCCTTCAGCTGGCATTCGCGACTGGCGGCGACTGGTAGCATGAAAAAATCGGTGGCGGAATTGAGTTATTAACGAAAAAGGGGAGCTGATCAGCTCCCCTTTTTCGTTCAATAGGAACGCTTTTGCGAAAAGCTCATTCCTAAAAAAAGCAAGTAAGCCACAGCTACAATCCCCAATCCGCAAGCTTCGCGGGCTAATTCCTGATTGGGGGTTTTCATCGTGAGTCCTTCCCCTTCGGAAAAGAAACCTTCCCAGGCTGTCATCTGCGACCAGGAGCTAATGGCCCAGGCCGCCGACCAAATTAATAAAACCAGGAGCATTTCCCGGTTGAACTTTCCCTGAAAAGCCCGAAAAGCGGCATACGCCGCAAGGAGATAAATCGTGCCCCACAGCAGGGGATCGGGGTCGTTGTATTGCCAGCCAGCAAACAGCACGAAAATGGGAACCAGTAGTAACGCCAGGTATTTCATTGGAAATCAGGAAAAGAACTATTTACAGAACGTAGCCACGGCATCGGCCGCTTCGGCATACCCTAGTTTTTTAGCTTGCTGGAAGCTCAAGCAGGCTGCTTCCCGATTGCCCACCAGATTCTGGGCCAGCCCCATGTTGTAAAAGGCCTTCGGAAAATCGGAACGTAAGCCAACCGCCTGCTCGTAATCCCGGATAGCCGAGGGATAGTTTTTCTGTTCCAGGTACAGATTTCCCCGCACAAAATAGGTTTCTGCGTTCTTGGGAGCTAGTTGTACGGCTTTGTCGAAGTCGGGCGTGGCTTTTTGGGGAAGCTTTAGCTCGGCGTATACAAAACCACGATTGAGATAAATTTCAGCGGAATCCGGAGCCAGCGTTGCTGCTTTACTAAAATCGTTGATCGCCGACTCGAAATCATTCTGGGCAATCCGAAGTTTAGCCCGATTGAAGTACGGCAGATACAGCGACGAATCGGCCTTCATGGCCTGTTCATAATCCAGCAGAGCGTTGGAGTAATCTTTGAGCTGGTAGTAAGCCACGCCCCGGGCGTTTAGAGCCTGTGCATTGTCTGCATCGGCCTCTACCGCTTCATTTAAGGCGACAATCGCCTCGTTTATTTTATTTTCACCCAATAATTTTCGGCCTTCTTCTAAATGTTTATTCGAAGAATTACAGCTTGACAGCCAGAGAGATAAGCCTAGTAACAGGGCAGATACCGGAAGCGTACGTAACTTTTTCATCCTGCAAAGTTACGCTGAGACTTGACTTCGGCCCAAAATAAAACCATCTTTGCAGCGGCAAATCAGGCCAGCTCCTGCTGAATCCCCCAGGTCTTGACCGAAGCAAGGGTAGGCGGTTGTAGCGGTTCGTGGTTTGCCATTTTTTTTGCCCTTACTGGCCTTTGCACAGATACACGCGAAAGGCCGATCCTTTACCCGGCACGCTTCTCGCTTCAATGGTGCCCCCGTGTAATTCCGCTACTTTTTTGCAGATGGTCAGTCCAATGCCCGTGCCGACGTATTCACTGCGAGTATGCAGGCGTTGAAAAAGCTGGAAAATCCGGTCTTTGTATTGTTCATCGAAACCAATACCGTTGTCTTCTACGGTGATACACACGCAGCGATTGTCGTGAAGCACCGTTGATGGTAGCTGCTCGGGAGTGCTGGCGTATATACGAATCTGCGGCACGCGGTCTTCCGGCACAAATTTCAGGGCATTGGAAATGAGATTCTGAAAAAGCTGGTACAGTTGCTGACTGTTGCCCGCCACCGCCGGCAAAGAACCCAGGTCAATTTGGGCCTGTCTGGCCTGGATGACCGAATCCAGATCTTCCAGGACATCGGTAAAGACTTCCATCAGCGATATTCGCTGGAAAGGCTGCGGTTTGGTATTCAGTCGCGAGTAGGTAAGCAGGTCTTTGATGAGGCCATGCATCCGTTCGGCGGAACTGTGCATTCGTTCGAGCAGGCTGGTCACTTCAGGTTTCAAATCTGCCGCATAATGCACTCGAAGCATGGTACTGAACGATTGGATTTTGCGTAAGGGCTCCTGCAAATCGTGCGAAGCTACGTACGCAAACTGAGCCAATTCTTCATTACTGCGGTTTAGCTCAATCACTTTCGACTCCAGTTCCTGCTGGTATTCTTCGAGTTTCTGCTGGGTGTGCTTCAGGGCTTCGTTGGCCTGCAGCGTTTTTTCAATGGTTTTCTGAGCGTGGATGTCTACGAAGAAGCCGGACCAGTGCGTCAGCGTTTTCTTCTCATCAAACAGCGGGGCAAAAGAAGCCATGTGCCAGCGATACTGCTGCGTTTGGGCCTCGGGAATCCGTACTTCAAACTGAAAAGGCTGAAGCTTCTGTAACGCATCCATCCAGAAAGCCGACTGAGCCGCGGGGTCTTCTGCGTGAAAGAGGCCTTGCCAGTGTCGGTCATTGATGGTCTGAATGGTCATGCCCGTATACGTGACCAGCCATTCATTCGCGTACAGTAATTTGCCTTGCGGATTAACCGTACAGATAATCAGCGGTAACGAGTCCGTCAGGGTACGGTAGCGGTTTTCGCTTTCCTTGAGGCGATCTGCCAGGGCGTGAAGCTGTCGGTTTTTACGCTTGATTTCCTCGTAGGGCGACAGGGCCAGTTCATTCTGAAAGAGCGACTTCCACTGATTGATTTTTACTTCCGTAATCCGTTTAGAGGGGAAAATCCGGAAGTACAGGGAAATCTGGGTATTCTCACTCGTGGTATTCACCTGAAACGAATCCACCAGTTTTTGAGCGTAATGTAAGCCAAATTGATGCTCATCAAGGTCGTGTTCGGGCCGATCATTGATTAAGGCCACCAGGTTCCATTCCTGCCCTTTTGGATTGTCCAGACCCAGAATTAGCGAAGCACCCATACCCCGGTCAATGGCCGTTCGTGAAACTTCGGATACGGCTGTAGCAAACGTCGTTTGAGAGGCCAGGGACATGCCCGTCAGCTCTGCCAGTTTCATGGTATGCTTGTGGGCCAGGATGAGATCCATTTCGGTATCCAGGGTAACTTTGGCTATCTCGTGCATAATCATCAATTGAAACGGCAGACTACGATCGACATATCGTCCGTCTTACGGGCGTAATCTTTGTATAAGGCAGCGGCCAGAATAGATAAATCGTACTTGGTAATGTGAGGATATTTATACGTTTCCCAGCGGGAACGAATGCCGTCCGAACATAAAATCAGGTATTGTCCGGCTTCCATCATCAGGGTCTGTTCGTTCATGGACGTTGGAATATTCATTCCAATAATTCCATTGTAGGAGAAATGCCTTTTAGCGAAATTGGCCCCTTTCAGCGTCGTTGAAATATTCCCAACGCCGCACAACTGCCAGGTACGAGTTTTGGCATCAAAGAAACCCATTGTACCCACCAGGCCCCGGGTTTTCTTGACCGCCCTGTGCAGGAGTCGAATCAGCTCCGTAGGGCGGGGTTCTTTACTCGCTTTCAGGGCTTCGATGGCGGTTTGAACGGCCAGAGCTGCCTCCGGACCGTGCCCGAGACCATCGCCAAGAAAAAGCTTCACCCGCTCCGGGGACGTTTCTACGAAAAAGCCATCGCCACTTTGGGTTTCGCCGGGTTTGGGTACCACAATGGAACGGATATCCAGCCTGGACACCCGACGCGACGGAATTACCTTGTAAATGCGGGATAGAATGATTGTACCCCAGTCGGGCTGGGAATAAATCTGAAACGTATCCGAGAGACGTTTAATCGAACCGAGCCCGTGCCCCAGGGTTTGGGTCGTAGACATGCCATCTTCCAGCATTTTGGTGGGGTCGGCAATGCCAGGCCCCTGATCAATGCTGATGAGTTCAATGCCACTTTGATTCGCCTCGTTGAAGGATCGAACCAGAATTTCGCCACCAGTAGCGTGTTTGACGAGATTGGAGGCCAATTCGGCCACAATCAAATCAATCTCCGCCAGCCGACGCGTGGGAAATTCCAGCTGGATAGCCATGCTGTGAATTTCCCGTTTTAAAAGAGCCAGATAACTTCGATCCGTGGCCGTAAAACTTTTATGATGATTATCCATTCTTCCACTTAATAACGGTCACGGTAGTTCCTTCGCCGGGAGCACTTTTAATGGAGAACTCACTCATGAGCCGTTTCGTACCGGGAAGACCCAGGCCCAGACTTCTACCCGTAGAAAAGCCATCCTGCATCGCTTTATCCAGATCAGCAATGCCGGGCCCGCGATCGCTGAAGGTGAGTCGGATGCCGTTTTCGCGGCCACGACTTACGACTTCGATGAGCACTTCTCCACCTTGAGCGTAACGTAACATATTGCGTACCAGCTCGCTGGTTCCGGTAATCAGTTTGGTTTGATTAACCAGCCCCATGCCGATTTTGGTCGCGTATTCTTTCACCCGGTTTCGTAAAATCACGACATCCTGATCTTTATGTATGAAGAGGCGATCTCTATTCAGGGTTATCATCCTCATCTTCCTCTTCGTCCGGATCGGAAGCCAGCCGTGATTGTAATAAATTCATTCCTCGCTCCACATTCAGGGCCGTAAATACACCATTCAGGGGTAACCCCAGTTCGACCAGCGTAATCGCAACGGCTGGTTGCATGCCCACCACTACGGTTTCAGCATCCAGAATTTTGGACATGGTCGCGATGTTCCCCAAAATTCTACCCATGAAGGAATCTACGATCGATACCGCTGAGATATCAATCAGTACGCCCCGGGCTCCGGTTTTGTGAATCATCTGTACCAAATCCGTTTCCAGATTGAGGGCAATCCGATCGTACAGATCAATCTGAATGGTTACCAGCAGAAACTGGCCCATTTTAAGAATCGGAATACGGTCCATTCCTTACGCTTTTTTATCTTTTCTCACTTTGGTGACTTCCAGTTGCAACATCGTGAAGGCTTGCCGCAGGGCACTGGCCAGCGTGGCTTTCGTGATGATGGAAGAAAGGTCGATCCCGAGGTGTACAATGGTTTGGGCAATTTCAGGACGGATACCGCTGATGATACATTCGGCTCCCATCAGACGGGTGGCACTAACGGTTTTGATTAAGTGTTGAGCCACGAGAGAGTCGACCGCCGGAACGCCAGAAATATCCAGAATGGCAATACTGCTTTCGGAATTGACAATTTCAACGAGCAGGTTTTCCATAACAATCTGCGTGCGGGCACTGTCGAGCGTACCGATGATTGGTAGGGCGATGATGCCATCCCAAACCCGAATGATCGGCGTAGAAATTTCCGCAATTTCATCCGTCTGGCGGAGAATGACTTCTTCCCGCCCCTGAATAAACGTTTCGAACGTAACGATTCCCAGGCTATCGATGAGCTTGCTAACTTCCAGCAGTTCCTGATTCAGGAGCGAGAGATCCGTAATATTTTCACCTAAAACGGAAAAGAGGGCGTCTTTCAAACTGAAAATAAACGTGGCCGTTTCACGGGGCGTGTAGCCCTGACGAGCCCGGGACAAGGAGATACCAGCCAGAATTTCAAAGACGGGTTCAAAGTCCTGCGATTCTACCTGCGTACTATTGCCTTCGTTAAGCGTATGCAATAACGTATCAATGAGTTCGATGGATTGAACGCGTAAATCTTCGTTGGACATCAGATCTTCCCGGAGGGTGGGATCTTCCATCTGATTTTCCATCCATAGTTCTATTATTTGCTCCTTTTTCGACTGGAGCATTGTAATAGTACTTGCTTTCATAGTGTTCAAAAATTCTGAATTTAAGGGTGTAAAGAAGACAACCGTTGCAGAGCCTTTTAGGTTTTGAAATAAATCGGGATGCCGGAAGCGTAAATTAAAGAAACTTTGAGGGATTGCTGAAGGAGAGCAAATTATTCAACTAAAAAACCCCGCTTCGCTAACGAAAACGGGGTTTTAAAATAAGATGTATCCGTACTAGTTACGGTAGAGTACCGATTTTACTGCTGAAACGACTCGCTTTGCGTTCGGAAGAACTTCTTCGATCAGCGTAGGAGCGTAGGGCAGGGGTACGTCGCGGCTCGTTACACGGGCTACGGGAGCATCGAGGTAATCGAACGCGTAGCGTTGCAGGTGGTAAGCCACTTCGGCGGAAATGGAAGCCAGCGGAGCTGCTTCTTCCACAACGACGCAACGGTTGGTTTTCTTGATCGATTTCACTAGGGTACCGTAATCAATCGGACGAACCGAACGCAGGTCAATCAGTTCCACGGAAATACCCTCTTTCTGTAATTCTTCGATGGCTGGCATCACGATCCGGGGGATCACTTTACCAAAGCTAACGATGGTTACGTCGGTTCCTTCCTGTTTCACGTCGGCCACGCCAATGGGAATGAGGTATTCACCATCGGGGACCTGGCCTTTGTCGCCGTACATCTGCTCCGATTCCATGAAAATCACGGGATCATTGTCACGAATGGCTGATTTCAATAAACCTTTCGCATCCGCAGGGTTTGAGGGGATTACCACTTTCAGACCCGGCGTATTGGCGTACCAGCTCTCGAAGTTCGACGAGTGCTGGGCTGCCAGCTGGCCAGCGTTACCGGTAGGGCCACGGAATACGATGGGTGCATTGTACTGCCCACCTGACATTTCGTAGATTTTAGCTGCCGAGTTGATCACCTGATCAATGGCTACCAGCGAAAAGTTAAACGTCATGAACTCAATGATCGGACGCAAACCGTTGGCTGCCGCCCCCACACCGATACCGGCAAAGCCTAATTCGGCAATGGGTGTATCGATTACGCGTTCCGGTCCGAATTCGTCAAGCATCCCTTGAGACACTTTGTACGCACCATTGTATTCAGCAACTTCTTCGCCCATCAAAAAAACGCGGGGATCACGTCGCATTTCCTCGCTCATGGCTTCGCGGAGAGCCTCCCGAAATTGTAATTCTCTCATGTTCAGAGTTTCTGTCGTATGTCCAGCTTGAATGTCTTCGTAAAGACCTTCAAAATTAGGAATGGATCAGCAATTGACAAGGTTTCTGAGCCACGATTCCCCATTTATCGTTAAACTTTTACGGAGAGCTCCGTCTAATTTTCTAAGAAAAGTGGTCTTACGACTAAAAAATAGGGAATAAAAAG
>JAAIGE0100148833.1_pt1 | contig 16903 bp, 27 predicted proteins | sample 6487951 | NCBI WGS metagenome assembly JAAIGE01 (sample SAMN13974128, study PRJNA590717) | phyllosphere metagenome | biome: tomato field; feature: multiple bacterial spot infested tomato fields; material: tomato leaves; isolation source: leaves from tomato fields | host: Solanum lycopersicum ... | reverse complement strand
ACCGAGAAGGTCCACGTTTACGGCAACATCCGGCTCGATGCGCAGGCCAGCAAGGTCGCTTATGCGCCAGCCGACGTGTTCGCGATCGGCGGTGACAGCATCGCAAGTTACGGCATGACGGTTGGGGCCGCGTTGGGAGGCGGGAACATCAAGACCGTTCTCGCGGGCTACGGCGGCGTCGTCTTCGGCGCCGGCGGCAGTGAGCGCGCCCGGATCGATCAGGACGGCAACGTGGGCATTGGTACTTCTAGCCCCGCGGGATTTGGCGGTTACACCTGCCTCACCGTTGGGGGCGCGGGGCACGGCTATTTCCGGCTCAACTCGCCATCTGGCACACAAAGTCTCGTGATTCAGAATAACTTTGGCGGGGTCGGCCCCGCTATTTCGACCGCGAGCGCCCACCCGCTCTTGGTCGGCGTCGACAGCGCGGAGCGGATGCGGGTCGATGTGGCGGGTAACCTGTTGGTTGGGATCACGAGCGGCAGCATTCATACGGTTGCCAAGCAAAGTGCCAGCGAGGGCGCCAGCGTCTTCAACCTTGACCGCTGTGCGCTTTTCTACGTCAGTTCGGGTCAGCTAGGATCGAGCGCAGCTACCTCGCTGAACATCCTGCGGAACACCGCAACAGGGCGGTCCATCAACGCGGGTGGCACGGTTAATGCCAGCGGCGCTGATTATGCCGAGTACATGCTCAAGGCGGCGGGCTGCGGCCTCATTGCCAAAGGAGACGTCTGCGGCGTCGATCGCGACGGCAAACTGACCAAGACCTGGGCGGACGCGATCAGCTTCGTGCTCAAGTCCACCGATCCATCCTACGTCGGCAACGACAAGTGGGCGGACCACCTGCCGCCCAAGCCTGAGCAGCCCGGTGCCGAGCCGGTCGAGCCGGCCGCACCAACGCCGCCAGCACCGCTGCCTGCTCCGCCGATCGCGCCCGAGCGCCTGCCGGAAGAGGATGACGCCAGCTTCATGCCGCGAGCAGCTGACTTCTTCGCCGCTTGCGTGGCTTACGAGGCATTGGCCTCAGAGCATACCACCTACAATCAAGCGGCAGCCGCGTATCCGGCGCAGCTCGCCGCCTATCATTCAGAGCACCTCGCCTGGCAGCAGGCCATGGACGCCTATGCCGTCGCGCTTCCCGCCTGGGAGGACGAACTCGAAGCCGCCCGCCGGTGCGTCGATCGCATCGCCTTCTGCGGCCAGGTGCCGGCGAACGTCACCGGTGACTTCGAAGTCGGCGATTACATCATCGCCGCGGCGAACGGCGCCGGCATCAAGGCGGTCGCGGTGAAGCCCGACGAGATCACGCTGGCGCAGTACATGCGCCGGCTCGGCAAGGTCTGGGCGATCCGCGACGGTCGCGCCTGGATCGACGTGCAGCATGGCTGAGGAGAGAAGAGATGGACGAGATGCAAGCCAACCTTCGCGAAGTTGAGGCTACGATTGCGCAGAATGACGCCGCCCTCGCTGCGCAGATCGAGGTGCTCACCGCACGGATCACGGCTGTGGAGTCTGCCCTTGCCAGCGTGGCGCCGGCGACGACCGTCTTCGAGATCAACGCGGACGGTAATCTGAGCGGCGTGCGACTGACCGGGACGCCCGCTGCCTCGTCGCGGCGCTACGGGTAGCAGCAGAAATTGCCGACTGAATGACGTCCAGCCCGGCTGACGCTGTAACCCCTGCGTCAGCCGCATTCCTCATCAAACCTGACGCGGACCGGATCGTAGCCCGGCATCAGGTCCGGCCACACCGTCATCTTCGACGGACCGTACCAGCGGGCGAGCAAGAGCTTGAGCTTCTGGATCATGCGACCTCCGTCCGTCCTGCGTAGCAGGGGGCGGTTAAGGTCGATCTAACAACCCACCCGGAGACATCGATGAACGACACAAGCCTCGCGGCCCGGGCGGTTGCGTCGGGATCGCGCGCGTGACCAGCCGGGCCGCCTTCCGCCTCGCGCTGCTGGCGCCGGCGGTGCTGATGCTTACCGGCGCCGCGCCGCCCGCCTCAGTGGTGACAGCGGCTCGCCCCGACGCTGCGCTGATCGACAAGGGCGATCTTGGCATCGCCACCTATGCGATGCTGTTCGTCATCGTGGCGCTGTTGATCGATCGCTACTTCGATCGGCGCGCCATCAACCGGCTCGCAGACGCGATCGACCGCCGCGACGAGTCGGACAAGAACCGCCACACCGCCTTGCTGGTGCAGCTGTCCGTGTTGGCGAGCGTCGTCGGGCGCGAACTGCCCAAGGGTGACGGGTGATGGTTCCGGAGTGGCTGGCCCGCGCCATGCGCGATGCCTTTCCGCCCCGCCACGGCAAGAGAATGCGGAAGATCAACCGGATCGCTGCGCGCATCGACGCTCGCACCGAAGACATGGCGACGGCCATCACGGCCATTTCGGAGAACCTGCGAGCATGACGCCTATTGTCCTGTGGCTGTACGGCCTGTTGGTCGTCTCCAGCCTCATCATGGTGCTCGCCTGGGGCGACGCCGCGCAGGCGCTTGCGCGTCACCGCGGCGGCACATGGTGGTCGCTCATCTGGTGTAAGCCCTTCATGATTGCCGGCGGGCTTACCACCCATGCCGTCTTCATGGCCATGGCAAGCGGCTATCGCGCGTTCGACATCATGGCCAACGAACTGCCGGTGCTCGGCAGCGAGGCTGCAGTGCAGGTAATCGTCATGGTCGGTCTCGGCATCTCCAAGATCATGTTCGTCTGGGCGGGCAGCATCGAGGAGGAACCGCGCTACGTGCGCTGGCCCTGGTACGCCTTCCTCTACTTCCTGCTGCTGTGGGGGCTGTTCTGTTGGGCCTGGGCGATCGGCTGGGGCTTGGAGCGATGACCGACCCGGATCGCCACTGGCGCTATGCCCTCGCCGCCATGCTGATCGTCTCGACCGTCGCCCTTTGCTTCGCCGTCATCTTCAACGCGGTGCCCGAAGCCAATCAACGGCTGGTCGACACGCTGTTCGGCGGCCTTCTCCCGGTCACCGCGAATGCCGTCACAAAGGCGATCGACGCAGCGCGGTCCGTGGAGGACGCGAGCACCATCAAGCAGCAGTCAGCCCAGCTCGCCGACGCGCGGCCGGCAGACGGTCCCAGCGGCCGACCTGGCGATCCGCTCGCAGTGGTCGAAGAGGGGCGTTGAAGCGCCTCGCCCCAGATTGACGGACAAAGGGCGATAGGGACGAGGCGCCGGAACCAAGACGGAGCCGGCGGGACAGACCCTTAGCTGCATGGTGACGAAAGAGGCGCCGCACCTTGGGGGATGCGACGCCTCGGGGATGCGGGCCATGCCTGAAAGGCGGGGGAGGCTCGCGAGTCGCAATCTCGCGCGGTCAATTCCGATTGGCAAGGCAGAAGCGGCGCCAGGGCGCCTTACCCAACCGTAGTGACACAAGAGGGGCAAGGCGCCGCGCTGACAGCCGCCGAGGGGCGTCTGCCCGCTTTCTTTCGGTCCTTTCTACGACCAACACAAGGAGCATCGATCATGGCACCCGAACCAGCGTGGCTGCTCGCCGCGCGGGCCGCTAACGCGCGCCGCATCACCTCGCTCGTCGTTCACTGCTCCGCCACGCGCGAGGGGCAGCACTTCGATGCCGCAGACATTCGCGGCTGGCACAAGAAGCAGGGCTGGTCCGATATTGGCTATCACTTCGTCGTGCTGCTTGACGGCACGATCGAGCACGGCCGGCCGATCGGCACCGCCGGCGCCCACGTGGCAGGTCACAACTCCACCACGATCGGCATCTGCTACATCGGCGGGGTCGCGAAGGACGGGAAGACGCCCAAGGACACCCGCACGCTCGCGCAGAAGGCGGCGTTGCTCCAGATCCTAGGCGAGTTGAAGCGTCGCTACCCCACCGCTGACGTGCGGGGCCACCGCGACTTTCCGAAGGTGGCCAAGGCCTGCCCGTCGTTCGACGCGCGGCGCGAGTACGCGACGCTGTGACACCGACAGCCGTCAAGAAGCTCGGCGTGTCGATCGCGACGATCGTCGTCGCGTCGATCGTCTTCGGCCTGGTGGTGTTCGCGCTCGGCCGCCTGTGGCCGAAGCGCGACCCGCTGCCGACCGAGATCGCCCGCAAGGACGAGAAGGCCGCGGCTGGCGCTGCCCAGGCGATCGGTGCCGCCACGGACGCGCGCAACCGCGACGCCTCCATCAACATCGATCTCGTGACCAAGGATATTCGCGATGCGTTCCACGCCATTCCTGCCGTGCCGGTCCCTGCTGGCGGCGAGCCTCGCGCTCTGCCTGCCGCTCCTGTCGACCGCGTGCGCGACCGCCTCAACGAGAGCGTCGGGCGTGCGAACCGAGCGGCCGGATCTGCCGTCGCGCCCGATTGATCTGACGCGAACCGAGCGACTGAAGCCGCTCACGGCCACGCCGCGCGCCGGCGACGAGGTGAGCATCAGCCGCTACGTGCTGGAGGAGGTTTACGAGCGCCTGGCGGAGGCGATTGGGGCCGTGGAGCGGGGAAACAACCGGATCACCGGCAACAATCAGCTTTGGTCATGCACCAGCGCGATATGGCACTCGGGCACCGTTCCTGCGGACTGCGTCGCGCGCCGCGACCGCTGAGCAGGTCGGGGCTTTGCCAAAGGAGCGCGGTAATCGGGATCGCCAAGCGGGCGCGGAAGGCTGGTCGGGATATCGGTCACTGATCGGCTCCAGTTCGAGGAGCCGCCTCTAATAGGCACGGAGAGTCCCGCGTCGACCAACACTTCTTGATGTTACCGGGTAACTTAGTGGATTTCTGAACACGTTCGCCGGAGCGATATGGGAATGACCATATCGGCCGAGCGGGGGTGCCGTGCTGGACACACGGCAACCGGCGGGCTGGAGACCCGTCACGCGCGGCTGGCCAGCCGCTAACGCCCCGCACCTGCGCAACAGGCGGGGCTCTTGTGAGACCTGAAATTGACGGAGTCGAATCTTTCCGCTGTCCAAGCGGTCAATCCACCTGCGCCTTACCTCGGTGGCAAGCGCAACCTCTCTCGGCGCCTTTGCGCCCTCATCGCCACCATTCCCCACCGTACCTACGTCGAGCCGTTCGTCGGCATGGGCGGCGTGTTCCTGCGTCGCACCGTCCGTCCGCCAGTCGAGGTGATCAACGACATATCCGCTGACGTGACGACGCTGTTCCGGGTCGCGCGGAAGCACTACGAGCCGCTGGTCGACGAGCTGGCATGGATGCTCAGCAGCCGTGACGAGTTCGAGCGGCAACGCCGGGTCGATCCGTCCACGCTGACGGACATCGAGCGCGCGGCCCGCTTCCTCTGCCTCCAGCGCATGTCGTTCGGCGGCAAGGTCACTGGCCGGACGTTTGGTGTCGATCATCGATCGCCGGGGCGCCTCAACCTCGCCAAGCTGCGCGGCGACCTTCGCGCGCTCCGCGATCGCCTGGCGCGCGTCACCATCGAGCGCCTGCCGTATGCGGATCTGATCCGCCGCTACGACAGCGCCGAGACGCTTTTCTACCTCGACCCGCCATATTGGGACTGCGAGGAGGACTATGGCCCCGGCACCTTCGGCCGCGCCGACTTCCAGCTGCTCGCCGATCAACTTTCCGGTATCAGCGGAAAGTTCGTGCTGTCCATCAACGCCACCGACGGTGCGCGCGAGGTGTTCGCTCCGTTCGCGATCGAGGAGGTGGCAACCACCTACACGGTGGGCGCCGCCTCCGCAGGCGGCGGCAAGCGCGTGAAAGAATTGATCGTGCGCGATTGCGCGCGCTAATTCTGGTGGAAGCCGATCCGGTGGGCACACTCTTGCAGCTTGCCTACCGCGATCATTTGAACGTTGACCTGCGTGTAGTGCTGGATCAGTCGCGCCGGCCGGTTTTAATTGTCGACACCATCAAACACGATCATCTGGCCGGCCTGGCGGATGGTCTGAACATGCACGACGCTATCAGAGCCGCTGACTGAGATGCCGACTTCTTGATCGGGCGTAAGGCCACCTTGGAAGTCTGTCACCTGTCCCGCCAGTGCGTCAAAGGCGTATTCTGGCACAGATTTGATTTGCGGAAGCGGGGGCATCTATCCTCCAAGGCTTCGAAGAAAATCGTTCACGTTAGATCCCTCTACATCTCGCTTGCAGTTTGCTGCCAGCAGCGGCAGCCAACTGCACATACTGCTCGTCTAGCCGGCCATCGCGGTTCTCCCCGCGTGCGAGGACGATGCGACCCCGTCGGGCCGCTCCATCATTAGTCGTCATGCCTCCGGTGCAGAACCACGCCACTGCCGAGTGGCGTGGCCTCAACATCGTCAAGCTGCGCGAGCAGGTCGGCGAACACGTCGTCCTCCTGCACCGGCATAGCGCGAGTAAAACCCTCGCCGAGCACCTTCAGATCGCGCTCGGTCAGGAAGCCAACTGCCACGATCCGATCCTGATCCATGCTTGCCTCCTCGTGGAGGAGGGGCAACGATAAGCGACAGCAATCGTGCCATTTGTTTCGGGATCGAAGCGGTTCGAAGCCGTCTTCCTGAATCAGACGAGCTCCGATCGCTCAGTCGTAATGGGGTCCATCTACTTTCGACAGGCTGAGGTCCATTCCCCGACGCATAGCCACGAGGTCGAAACGCTTGAAAAATGCCAAAGCCTCGCTCGGCGTGACACGCACCTCAACGGCTCGAATGTTCGCCGGCGTAGGCTCGAAGTCATCGCTGCCAAGAAGGTATGCCACCAAGGACACATCCTCTACCGGCGTGCCGCGGTTTTCCCCGGAAGCAACCCGAAATCCTACGACGCGCTCGTTCTTCTCGGCTTTGCCGAGAGACACAAGGTAGCTAGCGAGACCCGCATTATCCGACACGTCGGCGGCGCAAGTTCCCTTGAAGTCGTTGTATTGAACGCCGGCTTTGAAAGTACTCATGCATCATCTCCATCCAGGCCAGACGCCCGCTGATCTAACGGCCTCTGCGGAACAAGTTTTTCAAGTTCGAAACGCTCCGTCTCACGGCCGCTTGCATAATGGATTGTAGATATACGCGTTATCGAAGCGTGGTAGCTCCGGGGCAACTCCAGCACCTCGTTCGGCGGGAAGTCTTCGGCGAGTGATCCTCGATACTGGCCTCCGTTGGGCTCAACCAGGTGGAATGTACGCGATTGAAGGTCGGCGCCAATCAGAACGCCCGTGGCCTGCACGGGTTTTCGATCTTCGTCCGAGGTTGCAGAAATCAGCGTCACCATGCGGACCATATCTTGATAATTGACCATCCGGCCGAACTGCTTGCCATCCGAGCGACGCCATCTGACATCGACGTCGAAGCCGCCCTCGACGTTTGCCTCTGACCAGTCATAAAGGCGCTTGATAACGGCTTCGCCGAGCGTTTTCGCTACGTCACGAACATCATCTTGGTTGTCGATGTTTAGCAATTGATCGAGAGCCTCGACCGTCTTGTCGAACGAGCCTTCGAAAAAATCACGCTTCGAAGGAGCCATCAAAACAGTCCCGAACGAACCGCTGTATGTGAACCCAATCTGCAAGGCGCTCTCGGCCTTGGCCTCAGCTCCGAGCCGTGTCGTCCGCTTCGCGCCATTGCGCAAACTATCGTATGTCTGGCTGAAGATGTTCTGATATTCCAACAGCGATTTAGAAATATCGCGCAGAAAAAGCCGCTCGTCGTTGCGCGGCACAAGTCTGTAATCGCAAAGCTCGACACCCTGCATCTCTGCAATGCCCTCAAGGCTTTCGCGCGCGCGGTTCATCAATTTTTGCTTCGCAGCAAGATTGATGCGCAGTCCGCGATCGTCAGGCGATGCGGCAGCGCGGCGCTCTAGCCGCGCGATAGACGCGCCCACCCGGCGGGCGTGGTCAGCGGCGGAGGCGTAGTCCGACATCGGTCTCCCCCAGCTTCAACACGGCCAAACCTTTAAGCCACTTCTGGCCATGCTCCAAGCCGTAGTGCGCTTCCCAACTGATCCCTTCCTCGGCACCGAACGCCGGGTGCCCGACAGGGTACGCCACCTCGGCAAAGGTATCGAGCACATGTTCCTCTAAATCGTCGTTAAGGGCATCGACGAATGCCACTTGGTCCTCCGTCATCCCTTCCGCGAAGTCGTGGTCGATCCGCACAACAACGTCGATGTCGCGAGGATCGGACGCTTCGGTCACGAAGCTGCCGTTGCAAAGTATCTCGCAGCGCAACCCACCAGAGGTGAGCCGCGCAACAAGCCCCTCGAACTCGGCGAAGATGGCATGACGGCTCGACGTCTCGGGGAACGGCGTAACAGTCAGTTCCCTCAGTCGCGCAAGTGACATCGGATGACGGCCGGGCGGCAGCAAAGGAGGATGGTCGAACTTGTACTTGTAGCCCATCCAGCGAATCGCCTCCCCCGAGACGCCGAACCTACATGTCGCATGTTAACGCGCAATCAGGGGGAGGATTGCACGACGGGTCAGTGCCGCGTCGCCTGCGCCAGCGCGGTGACCCCCTGTAGCAACGCAACCCATCCGTCGAGCACGTCGTCCCGCTCTGGTGGGGCATCGTCCATGCCGCTCAGGATCAGCTTGGTCGCCTCCTGCTGGCCCATAGCCTGCACCAGTTGCCACGCGCGCTCGATCTCGCCGTCGGACGGCGGCGTGCCGGGCGCACCCAAGACGATCACGCGCATCGCCGAACCTCCTTCGATCCCTTGCCAGCGCGAACGATCTTTTTCGGCGCGCGGCGCAAATGATCTTCGGGCCAGCGCTCGAAGCCGAGCTTACGCTCGGTCGTGTGGAAGGCATGATCCTTCCACCGCTGCCAGCGCGGATCGTCGCCGCCGAGTTCAACGGCGCTCACGCCGAAGAACCGCGACAGCGTGTCCAAGTCGGCGGCGCTCAAGCGCTCCGGGTGACCTTCTTTCACGAAGCGCGTGAGATAGCGGCGCTGCCGACTGATCATCTCGGACAATGGCCCGAGCCCGGTCTTGAACTGGATCGACAGCTCACGAAGGCGAACGCGTGGATCTCGGACGATCATCAGTACATCCGCCACTCAAGCTCGGCGTCTTCGAACGCTTCCCAGTCGTCGCCGCTGGCGCGCCGATCGCCGAGGAACTTGCGCACGGCTTCCGGATCGCCGGCCTTCGGAAACGTGCGATCTGGCTTCAGCGCTGCGGCGAGGTTGCCGATCAGCCCGCCTCGTCCATCCTGCTTCAGAAGCCAGGTGCCGAAAGGCTCCTGCGTCGGCGCGTCCCGGTGTGTGACATCGGTCATCAATGATTTCCTCTTGCCCGAATCGAGGTAAGGCAAATAGCAGGTGTTCCGCATTTGTTCTACAGCGGACGGAACGTGGGATATCTCGACTTCAGGTTGCCGGCGTGCGGCGAATGGTACGACAATGAGGATGGCACCAGCCGACAGGCCGAGCTGGCGAAGTGCGTGCCAGGCGATCCGCTCGACCTGAAGCGCGAGCCCAACAACCCGCACGATCCGCGAGCTGTGGGTGTGTACAGCGCCAACGGCATCCGGGTCGGCTTCCTGCGCCGCGACCGGGCCGTCTGGATCGGGTCGAAGATCGACCGGGGCTATCCGGTGAAGGCGATCGTCGAGCGGATCAAAGGAGCGCATCTGCCGAACAGCACGCTCGGGCTGGTGATGCGGCTCAACATGGAAGGAGAGACGCCAAAGCTCGGGCCGATCAGTCCAACGATCGCCGACTACCTGCTGTCGAAGCGATGATCCGGTCACCGGATTTGAACTGCCGGCCACCGCCGAGCATGGTAGCGGTTCGACTTCCTTGCCGGGACTCGAACATAGCGGATTTCTTTTTCATGGTATCATCCATGGTATCGCGCCGCTTCTTCTAAAAATTACGGCGCTTTTTCAACTGTATAGTGGCTTGTTAAAATGGCCTCCCGCTCCGCCACCCAGTCGTAAGATATTGACCGAATTAGATTTTCTCCGCGAAAGCGGCGCAGTTCTGCGCGATTTCTGTTCGCTTCCGTACTGCAGAGAGTCAATTCCGAACCATCGATACGGAGAAAACAGGCAAATTTCTCCACGGGTATCCGGCGCAGTACGGAAGCAAGAACCACATCAATTTCAAGCGCCCGGATCGCCGCCGTTGCCCAAGTGAGCCCATACACACCAGCGCCGCCGGCCCAGAAAGATTTCCCATAAAGGCCGGATCTGCAGGGAAATCGCGCGATCGAACAGGCAAACGATCGCCTGAGACCGGTTGCAAGCTCCTTGATCGAAAGGCAAAATCGAGAAAATTCCCTACTCGATGAAGCAGGGAATTGTTCAGGCAAGCAGCTCTCTGGCAGGGAGCTAACAGCTGCCCGTCAGGAAAAGATGCGGCAAGCTGCCATAAGTGCCTTGTCAAGCCGATTCTTACCCCCATTTGTCGGCCAGGCCACTCGGCCTCGGGGCAGTCCGCGACAATTGTCAGCGGCATCACCGCACATACCACATCGTCCTCCCGTGACATCGAAGGACGCGCTGAACATCGAGGCTGACGACAGCACTTCGGTAATGCGCGCCCATGTGTCCGGCAGGCGCTAACTGGAGTTGCGTCATGTCGCGAAAAAAGAAACTCGCCTCACGCCCGAGCAGTGAAATGCTGTTCGCGCGGCTTGGACCAATCACCTATCGTAATCCGGTCGAACTGACCGCTTACAAGCGCAACGCGCGTAAGCACCCGGAGCGTCAGCTCGTTGCTCTCGAAGCTTCGATACGCGAGTTCGGGTTCAACGTACCGGTGCTTATTTCACTCCATGGCGAGATCATCGCCGGGCACGCGCGGGTGGAAGCGGCCAAGCGGTTAAGCCTTGCCGAGATCCCCACAATCTCGGCCGAGCACCTCTCGCCTGCACAGGTCAAGGCCTACCGGCTCGCCGATAACCGGCTGCCCGAGCTTGCCACCTGGGACATGGACGCACTCGTCGTCGAACTGCAGGAGATTATCGCGCTCGACGAGATCGAGATGGAGAGTCTCGGCTGGTCCACCGCGGAGATGGATGCTTTGCTGACGGGTGAGTCAGCCGTGGGTGACGGCCCTGATCCTGCGGACAGCACCTTAGAACCGCCGAAGCAACCTGTCTCACGATCGGGCGATCTCTGGCTGCTGGGCAGACATCGACTGTTATGCGGTTCAGCACTTGACCCATCTTCATGGGATCGGCTGTTGAACGGCGACAGCGCCGGGATGATCTTCACGGATCCACCGTATAACGTGAAGGTCGACGGCCACGTGAGCGGCCTCGGCAAGGTCAAGCACGCCGAGTTCGCGCAGGCATCGGGTGAGATGACCCGGGAAGAGTTCACCGGCTTTCTGACCCGGTTCCTGGCTGCCATGCTGCCGCACGTCAAAGACGGCGGCGTGGTCGATATCTGCATGGATTGGCGACACCTGCATGAGCTTCTTGGCGCGATCGACAATAACGCGCTCACGATGCTTAATCTGTGCTGCTGGAACAAGACCAATGGCGGCATGGGGTCGCTGTATCGCTCGAAGCATGAGCTCGTAGCCATCACCAAAAAGGGTCGGGCCCCGCACATCAACAATGTCGAGCTTGGCAAGCACGGGCGTTACCGCACCAACGTCTGGGACTATGCTGGCGTCAACAGCTTTGGCGCCAGCCGGGCGCAGGACCTTGCTGACCACCCCACCGTCAAGCCAATCGCGCTTGTCGCCGATGCGATCCGCGACGTCAGCAATCAAGGCGACATTGTGCTCGACGCGTTCATGGGGTCGGGCACGACCTTGCTTGCCGCCGAGCGCACAGGCCGTGTGGGTTACGGCACCGAGATAGAAGCCGGCTACGTCGATGTTGCCATTCAGCGCTGGCAGACGATGACCGGCGGGACGGCTACACTCGAAGGTGACGGCCGAACGTGGAGGGAGATCTCCACCGAGCGGCTTCATGCTGAAGACGCGATCTCATCCTCTGAAAGCAACATCAAGGGCGAGGAGGCGTGCCATGTACCCGCATGAGAACCTGCCGCCTGCGCGTCCGCGCACGCGGCGGAAGCCCGAGCGAACTGAAGAGTCCACAACACAGGCCGCTTCCCCGAAGGCAAATGCGGCCGCACCGCTCCCCGACGAGCGAAGCTATCCAGTCGGCTACGGCAAGCCGCCAGTCCACACTCAGTTCAAGAAGGGACAGTCTGGCAATCCAAAGGGCCGCAAGAAAGGCTCGAAGAACCTCGACACCCTGATCCGGGAGTTGCTCGACGAGCGCATTCTCGTGAACACGCCAGGCGGACAACGACGCGTGCCACGGGTCGAGATGCTGCTGCGCAAGCTCATCGAACTTGGCGCCAAAGGCAATCCGCGCGCCATTGAGCAGGTGCTGCGTCACTACGCGCTGGCGCAGGCGGCAGTTGCGGCAAGATCTGCTGGAACGACCGATGCTCCACAAGAGACCAGTGAAGCTGACGCGGTGAGCCTGGATCTTCTGCGCGAGCTTTTCATAGCGGAGTTCGTGGCCGGGGGGGAGTTGTGTCATGACCCCGGCCCAACAGCACGCGCTGGCGGCCGCGCGCCGCCAGCGTCTCAGCCTCTTTCTGGTCAAGGCCTTCGAGACACTGCATCCCGGCGAGCGCACGCTTGATTGCGGCTGGTATATTCAGGCGATGTGCCATGCTCTCGAGCAGATCGAGCGGGGCGAGGAACGCCGCCTCGTCATCACGGTGCCGCCGCGCCATCTGAAGTCAGTGACGGCATCGGTCGCGTTTGTTGCCTGGGCGTTGGGTCGCGACCCGACGCTCAAGGTCATGGTGGCAAGCTACAGCCAGGAACTCTCGCGGCAACACGCAGTGCAGTGCCGTACCATCCTTGAGGCGCCATGGTACCAGCGCCTGTTTCCGAACACGCGGATCAGCGATGGCGGCAATCGCGCGCTGGAAGTGGTCACAACAAAGGGTGGCATGCGCAAGGGCGTATCGGTCGGTGGTTCCGTCACCGGCTTCGGCGCCGACCTCATCATTGTCGATGACTGCATGAAGGCAGACGAGGTGAAAAGCGTGACGCTCCGGGAAGAAGTGAAGAACTGGTTCGGCAACACGCTTTTCACTCGCCTCAACGACAAGCAGAGCGGACGTATCGTCTCCATACAGCAGCGCCTGCACGAGGATGACCTGCCGGCGATGTTGCTGGAACGCGGCTACCGACACCTGAATCTCCCCGCGATTGCGGAGCATCAAGAGGATGTGCCGGTCGGACCAGGGCGCGTTCATCGTCGGGCAGTTGGTGACCTCCTCAACCCGGCGCGGGAGGACCAGGCGGTACTGGATCAGATCCGCCGTGAACTCGGGCCTGCCGTCTTCTCTGCTCAGTACCAGCAGAACCCGGTCGTGCCGGACGGCAATGCGATCCGCATGGAATGGTTCAGGACGTACGACGAAGCACCCGAGCGCCGCCGTTTCACAAAGGTCGTGCAAAGCTGGGACACCGGCATGAGTGCGGCCCCCACCAGTGATTATTCGGTGTGCACGACCTGGGGATTCCAGATCGACAGATGGTACCTGCTCGACGTGTACCGCAACAGGCTCGATTTTCCGGACCTTCGTAACGCGATCATCCGCTTGTGGAAGACGTGGAAGGCCGACCGCGTGCTGATCGAGAAGGCAGGTGCGGGAACATCCGTAGCGCAGGACATCCGCAACACCGGCCTGTTTGTCCCCATCCTCTGCAAGCCAGCACTCGATAAGGAGACACGGTTTACTGGCTGCTTTGGCGAGATCGAAACAGGCCTCATCTTGCTGCCAACAACTGCTCCCTGGCTCGAAACATTCCGAAAAGAGCTTCAGGCCTTTCCGCTGGGCAAGCACGACGACCAGGTTGATAGCCTCAGCCAATTCATCAACCATCAGAGGACGCAATGGAGCTGGGTCATCACCCATTACGATGAGAACGGCCGTCCCGATCGACCGCGGCACTATCATCGCCCTTACGGAGGCGGTGCTGGTACCAGCCGAGCCGATCCTCCGCGACCACGTTGATGCCTATCTTGAACGAACATCGGGACCTGCCGCTTCGCGCCTCACGAGCGGCAGGATTCCCCTAAAGTCTGCGGCCGGATGAATAGCGCAGGCGCAATTGGCGTGCCAGTTGGCGCAGCTCCCGCGGCGCGACGCTTTTACAGAACCCTTTGCTTACCCATTGGCCCGCTTATCTCGAAACGCGAGATCCGCCCCGATGATGCGTCCACGTCGCACCTGTATTGCGCGCGCAGCGTAGCGCCAAAGGCGTTCTGGCTATCGAAGGCGCGGCGAAAGGTCACGGTGTCGCCTTTGCCGAAATCCATGCGCCAGCGACCCCGCATGTCGAGGCTGGAAGGGCTGACCAGAGCCTCCTGGAGCAGGATGTCGCAATTGCTGACGAACTCCAGCTCCCGCTCCACCGCCTTCTTCTGGGCGGGGCTGGACTTGCACAACGCCACGGTATCGATGGTACAACTGCGCGCAAGCTCACTGCGGACAAGCTTGCCTTCTTCGAAGCGTCTGAGCGCTTCTGCCGCTTGCGCCTGTTCTACCATGAAGCGGTCGCCGTTTTGACAGTCGACGAACCACATAGCCCGCCCCTGCCTCGACGTGTCGGATACCATTGCCGATACCACCCGATCGCATGACCGGCTCTCCGCCGCGGCGTAAGCGGCGCCGGGCTCAAGCCTGTTTAACTGCGCGAAGCTTGCGGCGCCGACACGAGCGTACGTCTGTCGGTACTCGGACCGTGTGTAGTTGGACGGGACCTCCAGCGCCGGACTGGCCTTTTCCACGATCCTGTCGTGCTCGGCTTTGCGCTCTGCGGCCTGTTCGCGATCTGCATCGGCCTTCTTCTGCGCCTCCGCGCGTGCCTGTTCCTGCGCTTCCCGGCGCGCTTCCTCGGCCTCCTCACGCGCTTTTTCAGCCTCTTTGACCTTCCGGGCCGCAATCTCCTGCGGTGTTGGTGGAGGCATGAAGGCGCCGATCCCAATGAACGCGGCGATTGCGGCAAGTCCAAAATGCTTGCGCTTGAAGCCGCGGAACGGACGCACCGCGCCAACCAGGCAAACAAGAAGAAGAAGCGTAAAGAAACCGGACATGTTCCACCCCGTCGAGCGCGCCGCATTGTATCGGATGGCGGGTAACGGCCATCGCGCAGGCGCGTCCTCCTTCCAATTGTTAGCTATCGTTTGCGTTGATCGCCGCTGGCATCGAACTCCCGTCAGCGGCTCGGCACAGCATGACGGCCTTGTAGTGAAGGATCTTCGTGCCAATGCGCGTGTCGGCCCGTTCGGTCGCCAGGCTGACGAACTCGAGTGCGCCGGGGCACTTCATGCGCTTCACCAGACGGCGTCGCACTTCGGCTTCGCTATCGGTTGCCATAAAGCCCGTCATGGATGTGCCCTGCAGGTTGCCGACCATTACCGGTACGGGGAAGTCCCAGGGGCTGGCCGCACACCCGGCGGTTAGCGTCGCGATCACGGTGCTGGCGAGCCAGACCGAACCTTTGGTCCATCCGCTTTTGGCAATCGCCGCCCTGATCTCAACGCTGGTGATTAACGGTCGAGTATAGAACACGCTTCCCCATTCAGTCGCCGTCATGTCGACGATCAGTGACGCGCGTCATGCTCGAAGCGGTTGTGAAATCAACTGGAATGTCACTGATCGTCTGTAGATCGAACGTCGACAGGCGGCTCTGCAATACCGTGTGGATGTTCGTCAGCGCCTTGCCACCAACCTGCGCCGCCTGCGCCTGGAGCAGGGCTGGAGTCAGGAGGATTATGCCGACCGTGCCGGCATCCACCGGACCTATGTCAGCGACCTGGAGCGCGGCGCGCGTAATCCTACAATCACAATAGTCGAGAAGCTGGCAGTGCCGTTCGACGTAACGGCGAGTGACCTGCTCGGCTGATTGGCGCGCCCCACGAAAGCTCCATATCGACTTCGATAGTGATCCGGCGCTTCGTGGCGGCGGGAGCCTGCTACATGAGCGACGAAGAGATGATCCGCACCCTGCTTTCAAGCGCTGGCATGATCATGGAGGATTCATCGGCGAAGCTCATACTGGCGCCGCCCGATAGCGAGGACGCAGTTACCGAGCTTCGTCAGGCCATCCGCGAACTTGCAACGCTGATCGAGATCATCGACGTGATCCGCCGACGTCGATGAGCGTGAGGTTCCCGGCCGCTCGCGCCTGAACGCCGCCAGCACGGGCGGACGGACGCGACGCTGCAACTGGGAGGGCTTGCGCGATGCTGCTTCGGTGGACTCCCCGGCACGCTGCCTCGATCAACCAGTGTCGGTGGCTGTCATGCAGACGCGTGCAGCATGGTCGACGCAACATACTCGGCTGCACCTGCCTTGGCGCAGCCGATTGTAACACTAACCGTTCAGGGCGTCTTTCACCGCCTTGGCGGGTACGAAGGCCAGCTTCTTCGACGCAGCTATCTGCATGGTCTCGCCCGTAGACGGATTACGGCCTTCACGAGCGGGGCTGTCCTTTACCTTGAACTTACCAAAGCCAGACAGCGACACCTCGTCACCCTTTGATGCCGCCGTCACGATGGCCGCAAACAGACCATCGACCACCTTGCGAGCGTCCGACCTGGTCATGGCGTGATTGGTAACCAGCGTTTCAGCGAGATCGGCATTGTTCATGTAGATTGTCTCCTGCGAAAAGAAGCGGGGTGTAGCCGGTGCAGGCAGCCATTGCGACAGATAGAGGTTGTTTCATCACAAGCACGCTCGATCAGCCATTCAGTGCTCACTCAGGAAAAGTCATGAACGCTGAAGACGCCCTGCTCGCTGCGCCCACCGACGTCCGTGCGGCAGCGCTGGCCCTGCTGGACGAGGTATCGGCACCGCTAACGGAACGTCAGCTTGCCGCAGCGTTCCGGGCACAGGGCCACAGGCGCAGCGAGGCTCGGAAGCTCGCTCGTAGCTTGCGCAGCTTACACATCATCGCAGTTACGTCACGCCAACGTT
>JAAIGE0101155027.1_pt1 | contig 16904 bp, 11 predicted proteins | sample 6487951 | NCBI WGS metagenome assembly JAAIGE01 (sample SAMN13974128, study PRJNA590717) | phyllosphere metagenome | biome: tomato field; feature: multiple bacterial spot infested tomato fields; material: tomato leaves; isolation source: leaves from tomato fields | host: Solanum lycopersicum ... | reverse complement strand
GAGATGCTGATCGGCGACAGCCATGGCCTGTCGTTCGATTACTTCCGCTTCGACGAAGACTGGGCCGGCAGCGCCAGCGCGTCGCCATCGGTCGCGCCATCGTTCGCAACCCGGAAGTCTTTCTGTTCGATGAACCGCTTTCCAACCTCGATGCGGCCTTGCGTGTTCAGATGCGCGCCGAACTTTCAAAACTGCATCAGGATTTGAAGGCAACGATGATCTACGTCACGCACGATCAGGTCGAAGCCATGACCATGGCGGACAAGATCGTGGTCCTGTCTGCTGGAAAGATCGAGCAGGTCGGTTCGCCTCTGGAGCTTTATCACCGTCCCGCCAACCTATTCGTCGCTGGCTTCATCGGTTCGCCGAAGATGAATTTCCAGCACGTACAAGCGTCGAAGGCAGAAGACGGTAGAACCTCCATCACTCTGCCTGGCGGAACTGCGCTTAAGCTGGATGCGGTGTCGCACACCGGGGATTCCACCTTGGGTATTCGCCCGGAACACATCAGTGCTGCCGGCGAGGGTGACGTCATCATCGAAGGGACCGTTCGTCTTGCGGAGTATCTGGGCTCCGAGACGCTGTTCTTTGTTTCACTCGCCGATGGCTCGGAGATTTCGGTGAAGGCGGATGGTCTCGCTTCCGCCAGACCGGGTGACACGATCAAGCTCGGTATCAATCCAAAGGCCTGCCATCTGTTCGATGCGAATGGTCTCGCGGTCATCAATGGGGATCTGACGAAATAATGCTTGGTGTATGCTACTACCCTGAACACTGGGACGAAAATCGCTGGGCAGACGATGCTCGCCGCATGCGCGAGCTTGGAATTTCTTTCGTCCGCATCGGCGAATTCGCGTGGTCGCGACTCGAGCCTTCCCGAGATAATTTCGATTTCGGCTGGCTTGACCAGGCAATGGACGTGCTGACGAAAGCGGGGCTCAAGATCGTGCTCTGCACTCCAACAGCAACCCCGCCGAAATGGCTGGTATGCGAGAGCCCCGATATTCTGCCTTACGATGAAAAGGGTCATGTTCGCGGCTTTGGCTCACGCCGTCATTATACATTTTCGTCCGAGACCTGGTGGCGCGAAAGTGCGCGCATCGTGGAAATCATTGCCAAACGCTACGGTGAGCACCCCGGTCTCGTCGGTTGGCAGACGGACAATGAATATGGCTGCCACGATACGATCCTGTCCTGGGGCGCTGAAGACCTCAAGGCTTTCAAACGCTGGCTCCGCCTGCGCTATCAATCACCGGAACAGTTGAATAAGGCCTGGGGTGCTGTTTTCTGGTCCATGGAAGTCAACAGCTTCGATGAGGTTTTCCTACCGAACCTGACAGTCACCGAGCCCAACCCGGCAATGCGGCTGGATTTCTGGCGCTTCCATTCCGATCAAGTTGCTGCCTATGACAAGATGCAATGCGACCTCATTCGCATGTATTCGCCAGACCGCTGGATCACCCATAATTTCATGGGCTTCGTATCGGATTTCGATCACTTCAAGGTCGCGGATAATCTCGACCTTGCATCGTGGGACAGCTACCCCATCGGCTTTGTGGAAAAGTTCCCGTTTACGGAAGAGGAACGTAACCGCTGGGCGCAAACCTCTCACCCGGATATTGCTTCCTATCACCACGATCTCTATCGCGGTGTCGGACGTGGCCGCTTCTGGGTGATGGAGCAACAGCCCGGCCCGGTAAACTGGGCGCCATGGAACCCAGTGCCGAAGCCCGGAATGGTGCGGTTGTGGACATGGGAAGCACTGGCGCACGGCGCGGAAGTGGTCAGCTATTTCCGCTGGAGGCAGGCACCTTTTGCGCAGGAGCAGATGCATGCGGGCCTCAACCTGTCCGGGCTCGATGAACTGTCTCCCGGCGGTCTCGAAGCACAGCAGGTTGCCGAAGAACTCAAGACATTCGGCGCCTTACCTTCGACAGAAAAGGCTCACGTCGCGCTCGTCTTCGATTACCAGAGCTACTGGACGACGATGATCCAGCCGCAGGGCAAGGATTTTCGCTATGAGGAACTTTGCTTCCGCTGGTATGAAGGTCTCCGTCGCCTCGGTCTCGATGTCGATTTCGTCCGCCCTGGCGCTTCTCTGGAAGGTTACAAGCTCGTTGTCGTGCCCTGCATGACAGACGTGGACGTTGCCGCAGAAGCGGCACTCAGAAAAGCAACCGGAACGATACTCGTCGGAGCCCGCACCGGCTCGCGCGACCGTAACTTCGTCATTCCGAAGAATCTGCCTCCAGGTCTGCTCGGTGAAAAAACCGGCAACCGTATCATTCAGGTTTCCACCCTGCGCCCTGGCCTTACCGAGGCGGTAACGGGTGCGATCTCAGGCGCTGCCATCCGATGGCGGGAGACGGTTCAGACATCGGCAGACGTGCTCGCTCGTTTTAGCAATGGCGATCCGGCTCTGACCGAAAAAGACAACATGCTCTATCTTGCATGCTGGGCAGATCAAGCACTTCTGTCATCGGTACTGACCCTCGTAGCGGATAAGGCGGAGCTGAAAACAACGCCCGTGCCGGACACTATTCGCATCCGTCGCCGTGGCAACATGACCTTTGCCTTCAACTATGGCACTGAGCCATGGATGTTGCCGGACAACGCCAAGCCTATGCTTGGCACGCGCGAATTGGCACCACAGCAGGTTGCCGCCTGGATCGAGACGGCCGCGTAACGCGGCCTTCTCGTCTCTTCATGCTGCTGATATCGATGAGATGTTTCCTGCAGCTATCTCGTCTATTTTGTCAGTTTTGTTGGGGCATCAGGATTTGCAGTTTCACATCCGTATCCCGCGCCTCCACGGCGCGGTCAAATCCCGCAATGCTTTCTTCGAACGGTAAGGTCGCAGAAATTAGTGGCTTGAGATCGACCTTTCCGGACCCTATCAGGGCGATGGCGCGATCATATACATTGGCGTACCGAAAAACGGTTTCTACGCGCAGCTCCTTTGCTTGAAGTCCCACGATATCGACCGGCACCGGATCGACCGGCATACCCACCAGCACGATTGCACCTCCGGGCCGCGCCAATTTGGCCATACCGAGAATTGCCGGAGCGGCACCGGAGCATTCGAAAACGATATCGCATCCCCAACCTTCCGTGGCCTCCGTTATGGCGTCCGGCAGAGAACGTTCCCGGATATTGACGGTCTCAATACCCGCGTAAGCGGCAATGATGTCGAGCTTGGGCTGTGCCAGGTCGGCAACGATGACTTTGGAGCATCCGCCAGCCAGTGCAGCAAGCGCCACCATCATACCGATCGGCCCCGCTCCGGTAACCACGGCGACATCTCCCGGCTGAATGCGCGCTCTCAATGCTGCCTGCATGCCGATGGCGAAAGGCTCCACCATTGCGCCTTCCCCGAAAGAAACATTGTCCGGCAGTTTATAGGTAAACGCTGCCGGATGGATGACCTCTGGCGTGAGGCAGCCGTGGATGGGCGGGGTTGCCCAGAAAGTCACTGCCGGATCGACGTTATAGATACCGAGTTTGGCCGCGCGCGATGTAGGATCGGGAATACCGGGTTCCATGCAAACCCTGTCACCAACCTTCAGATTTGTAACATCGGCACCGGTCTCGATGACCGTACCCGATGCCTCATGTCCAAGCACCATCGGCGCGTTGACAACGAAATGACCGATCTTGCCGTGTGTATAATAGTGAACGTCAGAACCGCAGATTCCGACCGTATGAGTGCGAATACGCACGTCTTTCGGGCCGAACGCACCGGGAATATCGAAGTCGCGCAGCGACAGTTTCCCTTTTTCCTCCAGAACCAAAGCCTTCATTCAATTCTCCTCCACGGACTGCCCATCGGGAATTACTTATAAGAACGTGATGAAATGGAGTCTTTACGAAATTAACTCCAAATCGCTTGAACTGATAAGTTTTCCAGCACGATTGAAATATTCACCGGCAGCGATTACAGCGCGTTGTGAACGGTTTTTGCCAGCCAGTCCACGAAAACGCGGACCTTGTTGGTAACGTGACGTGTTTGTGGGTATACGATGTATACGGGCATGGTCTCGTTTTCCCATTCTGGCAGCACCTGAATGAGTTCGCCACGTTCCAGAGGTTCACGTGCCATGAATTTCGGAAGCTGCGCCACACCCATGCCCGCCAATGCAGCTGTCAGATAGGTACGGCTGTCATTTGCAGAAATGATATAGTTTGGAGTGAGTTCAACGCTTCTCGCTTTATTGTCAAATGACATTGGGTAGACTTTACCAATCGTGGCGCTGAAATAGCCCACCGCAATATGACTGTTTTGGAGGTCCTCAGGTCGCTCCAGCACGCCGAACTTCTGGATGTAGCTAGGAGATGCGAATGTGGCGAGTTCCAGGTCGCCTACTTTTCGGGCGATCAGCGATTGGTCCTGCAATGTCCCTACGCGAAGTGCGCAGTCGACATTTTCGGCAATGTAGTCAACCAGACGGTCTCCCACCCCGAGATCCAGCCTGATTTGCGGGTAACGCAGATGGAAGTCGCACATATTCGGAATGACCATGGTATCGGCAAAGGCACCCGCCATTTCCACGCGCAGCCTGCCCGATGGCTGGACATGCGCGTTTGACATGCTTCCATCAAGCTCTTCTATTTCCGAAAGAATTTGGGACGCGCGTTCGTAATAAAGCGCACCGTCGGTCGTTAACATCACGCGACGGGTCGTCCGGTTCAACAGCGTCGTCTGAAGATGCCCCTCTAGCGCCTGCACCATGTTCGTAACGGTCGTTTTCGGCATGCCAAGCGCAGCGGACGCCCGGCTGAAATTGCCTGTTTCGACGACACGAGTAAAAACTCGCATGGCAGCCAATTGATCCATCTGCGCCTCCGTGTTGCGATTATCCTCTTAATTGGAACAGTGTTTTCAAAATCGACGACTTGATCAATTTTCTCCGAACAATAATATGCATTCCAGATTTTGCAAATGGCTTTCGGGCGTTATGCAACGCAAGGGACACCGGAACGATGCAGACGCAGTGGCAACAGATAGGGAGCGGCACTGGGCCCAAACCGCCCCTGTTGGTGCGTCGGTACGAAGGCGCGCAAACAATGCGAAACCCGCCGGTGGTCCTCTACCTTCGTGGCGGTTCGTTTTTGGAAGAACGTTCGGAATATCCAGAGTTGCCGATTGCGCGCGCATTGGCTGACGAAGGGGTCGTCGTCGTTGAGGCGAATTACAGCAAAGCTTCGGGCAACGAATTTCCGATGGTGATCGATTTCGCTTATGAAGCGCTCGATCATCTGGACAGAGAAAGGAAAACATTCGGCAGCGCCAAGTCGCCGCTTTTCGTGGCGGGTGAGGAAGCTGGCGGCAACGTGGCTGCGGGTCTAGCGATAAAAGCCCGTGACCGGATGCCCGGCAAGCTCGCCGGTCAGGTTCTGTTGTCTCCGATGATCGATCCGATGATGACCACGGAGTCGTTTCGTGATGCAGACCGGATTGGAATGCGCCAACGCTGGGCAGATGGATGGAGCCACTATCTCGCAAAAGCATGTGGTTTCTTTCACCCCTACGCCGCACCCTGCCAGTGCACCAGGCTAGACAGGGTTGCGCCAGCCTTGATCTTCACAGCGGATGACGATCCGCTGCGAGATGAAACCGTTGGATATGCCGAACGCTTGAAAGCTTCCGATGTCTGCGTCCGGCAACATACCTTCCCATCCGGCATCGGCTGGACGGGTCTTTATCGTGGAGACGGAGGCCAATGGGTTTCGTCCGTCTGTTCGGAATTCATGAAATTCGTCAAAGACTTAAAACATTAACAAACCCGTGAAATTCAATTGAGAAACTGATCGGCTCTACCCAAGGAGCCAAGGAGAGATCCATGACGCTGAGTAACAAGCGCCGGGCCCTGACGGGTGCCGGCATAGGGCTTGCTGTGTCCGTTGCAGCAGCAGCATTCCTGTTCGAAATGCCAGGCCACGGCGACGCCACCGCCGCATCCACCCCGGCTGAGCAACCGGCGGTGCCGGTGACGGTCGCAAAAGTCGAGAGCCGTGAAATCATGCGCTGGGAAGAGTTTTCCGGAAGGCTTGAGGCTGTCGACCGGGTGCAGATTCGCTCGCGCGTTGCAGGTCAGATTAAGGCGGTTCACTTCCGCGAGGGCGCACTGGTCAAGGAGGGCGACGCGCTATTTACCATAGATCCAGCACCTTATGAGGCAGCGATGGCGGGTGCGCAGGCACAGGTCGCCTCCGCTGAGGCGCGTGTTGCACTCGCCAAGACGGAATTGGACCGAGGCCATCGTCTATCCGACAATCGCACGATTTCGCAAAGCGATCTCGATCAACGGCAGAGCTCCTTCACGGACGCGGACGCCCAGCTGCGTGCTGCGCGCGCAACGTTGAAAACAGCTGAACTGGATCTCGGATACACCGATATCCGCGCTCCCGTTTCGGGCCGTGTCGGCAAGATCGAAATTACCGCGGGCAATCTCGTTGCAGCAGGTTCCGCTTCGCCAGCCCTGACGACGCTTGTATCTGTCGACCCGATCTATGCCAGTTTCAATGCCAGCGAAGCCATCGTGATGCGGGCGCTTTCCGAGTTGCCAAAGACCGATGGAGCTCTTCCCGCTCTCGAAAAGATCCCCGTCGAGATCGGCACACTTGCGGACGAGGGTACGCCGACCAAAGGTACACTTCACCTCATCGACAATCAGGTCGATAGCGCGAGTGGCACAATTGGGGTTCGCGCCGTTTTTGAAAACAAGGACGGCAGGCTGATCCCTGGACAGTTCGTTCGCGTCCGTATGGGCGAACCGCAGACTGAAAGCCGCATCCTGATCAGCGACCGCGCAATCGGCACCGATCAGGACAAGAAATTCGTCTTCATCGTCGATGCGGAGAACAAGGTGAACTACCGACAAATCAAGCCGGGCACGTCGGCTGAAGGCCAGCGTATCATAGAAAGCGGCCTTGAAGTCGGTGACACTATTGTCGTGAACGGTATGCAGCGCATTCGTCCCGGGGCGACGGTGGCCCCGCAGACTGAAGAGAAAGTTGTGACCAACCAGTAACTTATCGGCAGGGCAGCCGAAGAAAACAGTCCGGCGCCCTCCCTTGAAGTGCACAGCAAGGCAAATTCCGATGGCAACCGCCGCCGGACAGTCCTTCCTATTTCCAGATTTCAGCCGGAGAGGGCTTTGAAATGAACATCTCCAGATTTTTTGTCGACAGGCCGGTCTTTGCCGCCGTGCTGTCGATCCTCATCGTGGTGGCGGGCCTGCTCGGCATGCGCGCTCTACCGATTTCAGAATATCCGGAAGTCGTACCGCCTTCGGTTGTGGTGCGGGCCACCTATCCTGGTGCAAACCCGAAGGTGATCGCCGAAACCGTTGCCACGCCGCTGGAAGAGCAGATCAACGGCGTCGAAGACATGATCTACATGTCCAGCCAGGCAACGTCCGACGGCGTGTTGACGCTGACCGTGACCTTCAAGCTGGGAACCGACCCGGATAAGGCACAGCAGCTCGTGCAAAACCGTGTGTCGCAGGCAGAACCCCGCCTGCCCGCGGAAGTCCGCGCACTAGGCATCACCACCGTCAAAAGTTCGCCAGACTTCATCATGGTAGTGAACCTCGTTTCTTCCACAGATGCCTATGACATCACCTATCTGCGCAACTACGCGACGCTGAACATCAAGGACCGTCTGGCCCGTATCGAAGGCGTCGGTCAGGTGCAGGTGTTCGGCGCGGGCGACTACTCCATGCGCGTCTGGCTCGACCCGCAACGGGTGGCCGAGCACGACCTTGCCGCTGCCGACGTCACGGATGCCATCCGCTCACAAAACGTTCAGGCCGCAGCTGGTGTCATCGGCGCCTCGCCGAGCGCCAACGGGGTCGATCTTCAACTGAACGTCAACGCTCAAGGCCGTCTCTCCACGCCTGAAGAATTCGGCAACATCATCGTAAAAGCCGGTGCGAACGGTGAAATCACCCGCCTGCGGGATGTCGCTCGCATCGAACTCGGCGCTGCCGATTATACGCTGCGGTCGCTGCTCGACGGAAAACCGGCTGTTGCCGTCGCTGTCTTGCAGGCTCCCGGCTCCAACGCTCTAGAAATAGCCGACAACGTCCGCGCCACTATGAACGACTTGCAGCTCGCTATGCCGGATGGCGTCAAGTTCGAGATCGTCTACGACACCACGAAATTCGTGCGCTCGTCCATCGACAAGGTGATCGACACGCTTCTCGAAGCCATCGCTCTTGTGGTTCTTGTCGTGATCCTGTTCCTCCAGACATGGCGGGCTTCGATCATTCCGCTCATCGCCGTTCCGGTTTCGATTATCGGCACGTTCGCGGTGATGTATGCGTTCGGATTCTCAATTAACGCACTTACCCTATTCGGCCTCGTGCTCGCCATCGGCATCGTGGTGGACGACGCCATCGTGGTCGTTGAAAACGTGGAAAGAAACATCGAAGACGGACTTTCTCCGCGTGAAGCGACTTATAAAGCGATGCGCGAAGTCTCGGGCCCGATCATCGCCATCGCGCTCGTCCTCGTCGCGGTGTTCGTACCTCTTGCCTTTATCACCGGTCTTTCCGGTCAGTTCTACCGACAATTCGCACTGACGATCGCCATATCAACCGTCATCTCCGCCATCAATTCGCTGACGCTCTCTCCGGCGCTTTCCGCGCTTCTCTTGAAAGAGCATGGCGCAAAGAAGGATTGGCTGACGCGCGGCATGGACAAGGTCTTTGGCTGGTTTTTCCGTGGCTTCAACCGCGCTTTCGGCTCAGCGTCCAATGGTTACGGAAAGACGGTGGGCGGGCTCGTCTCCCGAAAAAGCGTCGTCATGCTGGTCTATCTGGCATTGGTTGGTGCGACCTACAGCGTGTTTACCGCGGTTCCAAGCGGCTTCGTGCCAAGCCAGGACAAGCAGTACCTGATCGGCTTTGCCCAGCTTCCCGATGGAGCCACGCTCGATCGTACCGAAGATGTCATCAAACGCATGAGCGATATTGCGCTTGAGCAGCCCGGTGTCGTCCACGCTATCGCGTTTCCCGGTCTGTCCATCAACGGTTTCACCACCGGCTCCAACGCAGGTATCGTCTTTGCGGTTCTCGATGATTTCGAAAACCGCAAAACGCCGGAGCTTTCCGGCAATGCCATCGCCATGCAGCTGAACCAGAAGTTCGCTGGCATTCAGGATGCATTTATCGCCATGTTCCCGCCACCGCCGGTCAACGGCCTTGGTCAGACCGGTGGCTTCAAACTGCAGATCGAGGACCGCGCCGGTTACGGATATCAGGCCCTTGATGAGGCCGCCAAAGCGGTCATCGCCAAGGCATATCAGACACCCGAACTCGCTGGAATTTTCTCCAGCTACCAGATCAATGTGCCACAACTCTATGCCGATCTTGATCGCGCAAAGGCAGAGCAGCTAGGCGTTTCGGTTACCGATGTTTTCCAGACCCTGCAGATTTATCTGGGCTCGCTCTACGTCAACGACTTCAACGCATTTGGCCGAACATACAGCGTTCGCGTACAGGCTGACGCGCAGTTCCGCGCGCAGGCAGAAGACATTGGCAGACTAAAAGTACGCTCCTCCAACGGACAGATGATTCCGCTTTCCGCGCTGCTGAAGGTGGACGCAACGACTGGCCCGGAACGCACGAACCGCTATAACGGCTTCCTCGCGGCTGACATCAACGGCGGTCCTGCACCCGGCTTCTCATCCGGTCAGGCAGAGGCGGCTATGGAGAAAATCCTGAACGAAACCCTGCCCGCTGGCGTGGAATTCGAGTGGACGGATTTGACCTATCAGCAAATCCTCGCAGGCAATTCGAGCATCATCGTCTTCCCGCTTGCGCTTCTCCTGGTCTATCTTGTTCTTGCCGCACAATATGAAAGCCTGACGCTTCCGATTGCGATCATCCTCATCGTGCCCATGGGCGTTCTGGCGGCCATGACAGGTGTCTGGCTGACGGGAGGGGACAACAACATCTTTACACAGATCGGCCTTGTCGTCCTTGTCGGGCTTTCCGCGAAAAACGCGATCCTGATCGTAGAATTCGCAAGAGAGCTGGAATTCGAAGGCAGAAAGCCCGTCGCTGCCGCCATCGAAGCCAGTCGCCTTCGTCTGCGCCCGATCCTCATGACCTCGCTTGCCTTCATCATGGGCGTGGTTCCGCTGGTCATTTCGACTGGTGCGGGCGCGGAAATGCGCTCTGCAATGGGTGTTGCGGTCTTTGCAGGTATGATAGGCGTTACATTCTTCGGCATCTTCATGACGCCGGTGTTCTACGTGCTTGTTCGGCTGCTAAGCGGCAACCGACCGCTGATACAGCACAAGACGGAAGAGGCCGCGAATAGCGACTACCACCTCGAAAAAGCCAGCTAAAAGCAAAAAGGGCGCCGGTCAAAACCGGCGCCCTTCCTTTTATATCGTGGCTGACTCAGGCGACTTTTGCCAGATCGCCATGCGGATCGAGAACGAACTTGGTCGCCGCGCCCTGATCGAAGGTTTCGTAGCCCTGTACGGCGTCTTCCAGCGAAATGATCCTGGCGTTGACGATATCGGCAATCGGCAAGCGATCATGCAGAATGGCTTGCATCAGCTGACGATTATATTTCAGCACAGGCGTCTGACCCGTGTGGAACGACTGTGCTTTCGCCCAGCCGAGGCCGAAGCGGAGGGAAAGACTACCCTCCTTTGCAGCAGCATCCATCGCGCCTGGGTCTTCCGTCACATAAAGACCCGGAATACCGATGTTACCGGCAGCGCGGGTGATTTCCATCATCTGGTTCAACACGATGGCAGGCTGCTCGCCGCCAGAATGACCACGCGCTTCGAAGCCGACGGCATCGATAGCGCTATCGACTTCGTTGGTGCCGACGACTTCGGCGATCATGTCGCCCAATCGGTCGCTCTTGGAAAGATCGATAGGTTCAAAGCCGACCTTGGCGGCATGGGCCAGACGATCCTTGTTGAAATCGCCGATCATGACGACTGCCGCGCCAAGAATGCGGGCGGATGCCGCAGCCGCAAGGCCGACCGGGCCAGCGCCCGCAACATAGACCGTCGAGCCAACGCCGACGCCTGCCTTGACCGCACCATGGAAGCCGGTTGGGAGAATATCCGAAAGCATCGTGAGGTCGCGGATCTTGGCCAATGCCCTGTCGCGATCCGGTATCTTCAACAGGTTGAAGTCGGCATAAGGAATGGTGACATACTTCGCCTGTCCACCGATCCAGCCGCCCATATCCACGTAACCATAAGCACCACCCGCGCGGGACGGATTAACGGTCAGGCAGACGCCAGTGTCCTGCGATTTGCAGCAACGGCAACGGCCACAGGCAACGTTGAAGGGTACGGATACGATGTCGCCGATTTCCAGCATCTCGACATCGACGCCTTTTTCGATGATTTCACCAGTGATTTCGTGGCCAAGCACGAGGCCCGGCATTGCTGTTGTGCGCCCACGAACCATGTGCTGGTCGGAGCCGCAGATGTTGGTGGAAACGACCCGGAGAATGACGCCATGCTCGATGCGGCGACCATCCGGGGCTTCAAGCTTCGGATCATCGATATCACGCACCTCTACCTTGCCCGGTCGCAAGTAGACTACGCCACGGTTCCTGCTCATCTGCTTTTCCTCCTGTGTCATGCCATCGATAGAAAATCCACGGCAACTGAAATCCAGCCGCTCCTTCGGCTGTGCAAAAAAGGATCGGAAGGTAGCGACGACCTCAACTCAGGGAATCTGCGACTACGCCTCCATCGCACCGGTTGCGCATACGACCGGGGCGTCCTCTTCGGTTACAGAAGACCATGGAATGATGGCGCACATCATCGGAAATACGACGCCATCTGGACGGGTGGCGACAGAGTATGCTGGCCACTCAAGACAACGCGCTGCAACCGGCATTATCGGAGACTGTGACGATGCCAGATCGCCAACCGTTGCAAGCTATATCTGCTGAAGCATGATGGTGAGGGAGGCTAAACAACCGGCTTGAAAATAGCCCCTCAATGATCGCTTACCGTTTAGCAGCACTCTCTTTAACGAAGTCGAAACCTAGCACAGCCGCTCCTACAATTCCGGGCTCTATGCTGCATTCAGCCTTGACGACAAGTGGTCGTTGAAAACGTCTCAACACGCGTTGGCGCACCGCTTCATCCAAAGCGGTAATCAGTGGCAACGAATTGGAAAGCCCGCCACCAACAGGAATGATGGTGGCGCCTACGGTGTTGACTACGAGAGCAAGCGGTCCAGCGAGGATTTCAACATAGAATTCAACGGTTCTTCTGGAGGTTTCATCACCGGAACACCAGCCCTCAAGAATGCCCTCGGCGGACAGGTCAACGCCGGTGAGATGACGGTGCAGCTTTTCGATGCCTCGCGCGCTTCCGATGGCGTCAAGGCAACCATCTAGACCACACCCACAGCGGAATCGGGGTAATTCGACGGGTGGCTTGCCGACCCGCGTGGCGGCGATAGGTCCATGGCCCCACTCTCCCGCAAAACCGCCAGAAGCGTTGATAAGTTTGCCATTGATGACAAGACCTCCACCAACGCCTGTCCCGAGGATAGCTCCAAAAACAACGGAATGCCCCCTGCCCGCTCCAGCACCGTATTCAGCCAGCGCACAGCAATCGGCGTCATTGGCAATCAGCACCGGTCGCTTCAATGCGGCCTCAAGATCATCTTTCAACAGCCGACCATGCGCACAGGGAATATTGGCGATGACCGCCCGTTGCGTGTCAGTGTCGACGACCCCGGCAATCGATATCGATACGCAGTCAGGAGTTTGACCTATCTCCTCAATGACCGACCGCAATACATTCACGAAAGCGTCGAAGTCGTGAACAGGCGTGCTTCTTCGGGCAACGGGACGGATGTCATCGATCGACCAGGCTCCTGCACCCTTGATGGTCGTTCCGCCAATATCAAAACAAACGATCACGCCTGCTCTCCCGAACCGAATTTTCCAACACGTTTTCTATGACCGGACTTCGCTGGCTTTACCAGCCATTACAGCACCTTGCTTCGTAAAAGAACCAGCAGGACACCGTCACCTAGCCCTACCCCAACGGGACCAGCCGAGAACGTGTTTGACAAGATTTGGAAACATGTCTAAACATGTCTGACATATATAGCGAGACATGCTATCACATTCAGGAGGAGCGAGCCGATGATCATAACCGACGTGGAGGTGCGGGTTTTCCGCACGACGACACGACGCCACTCGGATAGCGCCGGTCATGCGCATCCGGGCCCTGCTCATCAGGTCGAGCAGGCGATGCTGACCATCCGCACCGAAGACGGGCAAGAAGGCCATTCCTTCACCGCGCCAGAAATCGTCCGTCCTCACGTCATCGAAAAATTCGTGAAGAAAGTTCTTATCGGCGAGGACGCACGCGACCGCGAGCGTCTTTGGCAGGATCTGGCCCATTGGCAGCGCGGTTCCGCAGCACAGTTGACGGACAGAACGCTGGCCGTGGTCGATTGTGCATTGTGGGACCTTGCAGGTCGTGCGCTCAACCAACCTGTCTACAAGTTGATTGGCGGTTATCGCGACAAGGTTCTAGCTTACGGCTCCATCATGTGTGGTGACGAATTGGAAGGCGGCCTTGCAACACCTGAAGACTACGGTCGGTTTGCTGAAACGCTCGTCAAGCGTGGCTACAAGGGCATCAAACTTCACACCTGGATGCCGCCGGTGAGCTGGGCGCCGGACGTGAAGATGGATTTGAAGGCATGCGCTACCGTTCGCGAAGCGGTCGGCCCGAATATTCGCCTGATGATCGACGCGTTCCACTGGTATTCCCGCACAGACGCTCTTGCATTGGGCCGTGGCTTGGAAAAGCTGGATTTCGACTGGATCGAAGAGCCGATGGACGAGCAGTCTCTTTCATCCTACAAGTGGCTTTCCGACAATCTCGACATTCCCGTCGTGGGTCCGGAAAGTGCGGCTGGCAAGCATTGGCACCGTGCCGAATGGATCAAATCCGGCGCATGCGACATTCTCAGAACCGGCGTCAACGATGTCGGCGGTATCACACCTGCTCTCAAGACCATGCATCTTGCCGAAGCATTCGGCATGGAGTGCGAGGTCCACGGCAACACCGCCATGAACCTGCATGTTGTTGCGGCGACGAAGAACTGCCGCTGGTATGAACGCGGCTTGCTGCATCCGTTCCTTGAATATGACGATGGTCACGATTACCTGAATTCGCTTTCCGATCCGATGGACAAGGACGGCTACGTGCATGTGCCCAATCGTCCTGGCCTTGGCGAAGACATCAATTTCAACTTCATCGAAAACAATCGGGTACGGTGATCGTCGATGAAAACTATCCTGGCTTTCGGCGATAGCTTGACGTGGGGCGCAGATCCGGCAACGGGCTTGCGTCATCCGATAGAAAGCCGCTGGCCGGAAGTGCTGGAGCAGGAACTCGGCGGCTTCGCAAAAGTAATCCCCGAGGGTTTAGGCGGGCGCACCACCTGCTATGACGATCACACTGGCCCTGCGTGCCGGAATGGTTCGAAGGCGCTGGCGGTTTCACTTGCAAGTCACATGCCGCTCGATCTCGTCATCATCATGCTGGGAACGAATGACCTGAAACCAATGCATGGCGGTGTCGCAGAAGTCGCGATCTCCGGCATGCGGCGGCTGGCACAGATCATCGAAACTTTTCCCTACAAGCCGAAGGGTGCACAGCCGAAACTGTTGATCGTCGCACCTCCGGCATGTGTGGAAGGTCCGAATGGAAAGCCCGCAGCCGGACGACGCATTGCGGAGTCCGAGCGGCTATCGCCCCTTCTTGCTGCGCTGGCGCGCGAGGTAGACGCAGCATTTTTCGACGCGGGTACCGTAGCGAAATCTTCTGCCATCGACGGTGTCCATATGGCGCCGGAAGAAACGGCAGCAATTGGACGGGCGCTGGCAGCACCGGTTCGCAGCATTCTGGAATAAAGCCGGAAGCCCCACGGAGGAATGGGGTGAAATCTAACTAGCAAGGGCGTTGCTGAAACAGCGTCCACATGGGAGGCAACATGAAAAAGTTTTTTGCATCCGCAGTATTCGCCGCTCTTTTGATCGGCGTGGCTCCTGTCGGTGTCATGGCGGAAACGCCCAAGGACCAGTTGGTGGTGGCAACCACCATGAGCAATATCCTTACACTTGACCCCGCCGCCATCACCGGTCGCGAAACGGTTCAGGTTCTCAACAACGTCTACGACACGCTGGTCGAGCTTTCCGCCAAGGATCGCAGCGTGCAGCCACGTGCCGCAGAAAAGTGGGAAATCGCGGAAGATCGCATGTCGATCCGCTTTCATCTGCGCGACGGCCTGAAATTTGCGTCCGGCAATCCGGTAACTGCCAACGACGTGGCATGGAGCCTTAAACGTCTGCTCGCTCGCAATCTCGCTCAGTCGTCCTTCCTCAAAACGCGCGGCTACAAGCTGGAGGATGCGGACAAGCTGTTCGTAGCTGAAGATGAACGCACATTTGTTCTCAAGCTCCCCAAGCCGGATGACCCGAACCTGCTACTGATGATCCTGGCCCAGAATGGCCCGGGCACCATCATCGACAGCAAGACCGCGCTTGAAAACGAGAAGGATGGCGATCTTGGTGCTGGCTGGCTCACGCTGAATTCCGCAGGTTCCGGCCCCTATAACCTGACCCAGTGGAAGTCGAACGAATACATCATTCTGACTCGTAACGACGATTACTGGGGTGAAAAGCCAGCGATGAAGCGCGTGTTGATGCGCCATCTGCCTGAATCGCAGTCCCAGCGCCTCATGCTGGAAAAAGGTGACATCGACGTCGCCTATTCGCTTCAGGCACCTGATCTGAAGTCGCTGGAAGCAGACAAGGGCGTCAGCATCGAATCCGTTCCCGGTTCTGGCTTCTATTACCTTGCGGTCTCCATGAAGGACGAGCGGTTTGCCAAGCCGAAGGTTCGTGAAGCGCTGCGCTACCTCATCGATTATGAAGGCCTCGACAAGGCTGTGATGCCTTACTATGGCAAGCTGCATCAGCGCCCCATTTCCACCGGCTTTCTAGGTGCCTTGCCTGACGAGGGCTTTAAGCTCGACGTGGAAAAAGCCAAAGCGTTGCTTGCTGAAGCGGGTTATCCGAACGGCTTCAAGACGACACTCCGTGTCCTCTCCGAAGACCCGTTCATGAAAGCAGCGACGGCGATCCAGAACACGCTCGCACAGGCAGGCATTCAGGCCGATCTGATCAGCGGTTCGGGCGACCAGATTTACGGTGCAATGCGTGACCGTAAGTTCGAGCTTCTGGTTGGCCGCGGTGGCGGTGGACAGCAGCCCCACCCTGACAACAACCTTCGCTCCATGGTTTACAACCCCAACAATGCCGATGAGGCAAAGTTGACCAACTATCAGGGATGGCGCACCAGCTTCTACGACGAGAAGCTGAACAAGATGATCGAAGATGCGCTCGTTGAGCGTGACCAGGCGAAACAGGCCAAGGCTTACGAAGATATCCAGCATTACATGGATGACGTCGTGATCTCGATCCAGCCGTTTTCCGAAGTCATCGATACAGCCGGTTTCCGCAGCGACGTTAAGGGGCTGATCGTCAGCCCGTGGGTCACTCGTTTCGAAGAAGTGACCAAAGAAAGATAGTCTCCCAGGACTGAGCATGTGAAGGGCGGGTCGAAAAACCCGCCCTTCTTCTTTAAAAGGGCAGACTGCTTTATCACTCACCTGCCGGCTTGAATTTTCCATTACAATCGTGGCCCTGCTCGAAAAGAGACATTGGCCAGACTGCGTGAGATGCTTGCAATATTTTCAGCATCCACTAACATGCCTGACAACTTCGCGACATGTGGGAGCGCCAATGCAAAAGGAAAGTCTTTTGGACAATCAGCACGTTGGGTCGCTTGCCTCCAAAATCAGCATGGCACTCAAGCG
>JAAIGE0100018787.1_pt1 | contig 16904 bp, 27 predicted proteins | sample 6487951 | NCBI WGS metagenome assembly JAAIGE01 (sample SAMN13974128, study PRJNA590717) | phyllosphere metagenome | biome: tomato field; feature: multiple bacterial spot infested tomato fields; material: tomato leaves; isolation source: leaves from tomato fields | host: Solanum lycopersicum ... | reverse complement strand
GCTGATCGACGATGATCATCGGGCGAACCGTGTTGAATCCTGTCTCGACCGCCGCGAGCTCGGTAATCCAGTGGGCTTCACGCTGGGTGATGTAGGCCGCGTAATTGGTGCAATCAGCCGGGTAGTTGATGACCTCGATCACTGAGAACTCCCAGTCGGTAATGTCCGTGCTTCTCAGCGCCATATGAAATTTGCAGGCGCTGGGGTTGCTCAGATGCTGCCACCAGCGCAGCGTGAAAGCCTGGGTGGTCTGGCCGACGTAGACGCGGCCGGTCGACTTCTGGCGCACCTGGTAGATCACCGGTGGTGCCAGGCCTTCGCTGACAAGGCGGAGTTCCGATAGCTCGCGGCCCCGCGCCGCTTTCAGGCACGCCGTGGTGCAGTAATCGTGGCTGGTCGTCTCGGTGTTGGGGTCGTTGTACTTGTCGATCAGCCGAAAGACTGTGCCGCACTCCTTGCACGCCGTGTCTTCGAAGCGCCGCAGCAGGTAGGTGTCCTTCTCGGTCAGCTCTTGGATGTGGAGCAGGTAGGCGTGATCGGTGACGTCTGTTCGCAGCACCCGCATCGGGAACTGTCGCTCGTAGAACTCCTCGATCTGCACTTTCGCCTGCTTACGATCGACTGCTTCGACCATGCCACTGAAGACTGGCGGCCAGGCCCATTCCGCTTCCCGGTGCGGCCCGGCAGGTTGGCGCCCTTTGATCTGGTAGTAGAACTTCGACACGGCCGTTCTCCATGCACGCGCCGCTCTACATCGCACGATTCGATGTAGTGGCAAATTGGTAAGGGATGGGGTATTACGGGGGTCTGAAATGACCCGCATAACTGGAGATGGGGATGCCGATCTATAAAGAGTTGGTTTTTCAGTTGAGCGCTGATGAATTCAGCAATGGTGCGGGCCCCGCCGCGGCGCGTGTTGTGAAGCACCTTGCCGACGGGAAGTTCTACTGCGAAGTTGAAATTGTCGTGCGAGGCATATCCACCCCAGATCATGCTCACGATTCGCCAGAGGCCGCGCGGACCGCCATTATTCAGTACTGGGATGCATGCGAGAGGCTGCTTCAGGAGCCCGGCGTAGCCACCTTTCAACGCTCGTTGAACTGCTGATCTCACGGAGCCCGCAGGCCTATTGCTTATTGGCTTTGGCTGAGCGCTTCAACTGATCAGTCAGCTGCGTGGGCAGGTTGCGAATGGTCAGCGTGCCCCCATCCTCGTCGTACTCGACCTTGCTGCCGAGCATGTGCGCCTCGAAGCTGATCGACAGGCCGTCGGTGCGGCCGGTGAAGCGACGGAAGTGGTTGAGCGTGCGTTTGTCCGCCGGGATCTCAGGCGACAGACCGTAGTCCTTGTTGCGGATGTGGTCGTAGAAGGCCTTGGGCCGATCCTCGTCCAGCAGCTCGGACAACTCGTCCAGGGTGATCGGCTCGCCCATCTTGGCCTGGGCGCTGGCGTAGCCGAGCAGGGTATCGGTCTTGGCGCGAGCATGCGCTTCGGGCAGATCCTCGGCTTCCACGAAGTCGCTGAACGCCTGAGCAGCGTGCGGGTCTCGCTTGGCGCGTCGATCCCTTCCTGACACCCAATGAAATCGCGAAAGTAATCGCTCACCTTGCGGCCGTTCTTGCCCTTGATGAACGAGATGTACTGCTTCGACTGCTTATTGTTGCGCCACTCGCTGAGGTTGATGCGCGCTGCCAGGTGCAGTTGGCCCAGGTCGAGCTGCTTGGCTGGTACCGGTTGCAGCGAATCATCCAGGGCTACGCCGTTGGCATGGTGGAGAAGGGCGATAGCGAGGTAGTCCGTCATGCCCTGCTGGTAGTGGGCGAAGAAAACGTAGCCACCGGTGGTGAGATTCGACTCCTCCATCAGCTTGACCAGGTGCTCGACCGCCTTAAGGCTCAAATCGATGAAAGACAACGACTGCTGCAGGTATTCGTTCAGCCAACGGCTGAAGGGGTAGGCGCCGGATTCTTCATGGAAGAAGCCCCAGGCTTTGCCCTGCTTGGCGTTGTAGTTCTCGTTGAGGTCGGCCAGCACGCCGTCGATCAGCTCGCCAGCAGGCAGCTCTGCCGGGGCGTGATGAAGCACCGCTGGGGTGCCGTCAGGTTTTTTGTCGATGTGGTGAATGACGCTATGGCGAATCGGCATGGCGAATTCCTGAAGTATTGAGGTGGGGTAAATGTCACGCCCACGCGTCACACTGATGTGATTTCGCGAAGGGTCTCGTCATCCAGGCGGTCGGCGCCGCAGATCAAACGGCTGATGAGGTCCTGCGGCTCCTCGATGCCCAGACGCTCCATGGAGCGGATCAGCTGGGCGTCGGTGGCCTTGAACAGGTCGATCTTGATGGTGCGCGACAGAAGCCTGGCCAGGCGCTCTTCCTCGGCCAGCCTGTCGCGCTCGCGCTGCTCCTGCTTTCGAACCGCTGCGGACTTGGCCATCAGGCGCTCCTCGATCCAGGAAGCGGAATGCCGTGCCGAGCCATGAACTGTTCGAAGGCTACCGGGCCGAGGCCTAGCCGCTTGCGGATGTGCACGGCGCCGAGGCCGGTGGCGGTCAACGCCGCGGCGCGCTGAGCCAGGTCCTTGTCCTTGCGATCCAACTCTCGCCGGCTGTTGCGGCTCAGGTGCAGCTGGGTGCGAACACGGTCGCGCAGCTTGCCGACGGGCTCGGGCAGGCGGTCGGTGATCGCCAGTTGGTCAACCGACCCGCCGGAGGCCAGGAACTGCTCCTGCAGGGCCGCCAGTTCGTTTCGCTCAGGGGCGCGGAGTTGGATGCTGGTTGCTGCAAGCATGGGCACCTCACGCAGCCAGGCCGAGCACGCGATTCATGCGCTCGTCGAGGATTTCGTGGAAGGTGGCCACCCGCTCAGCGATCTTCCTGATCAGCACCTCATCGCGATAGGCGCGCTTGACGAACAGCGGCATGCCCGGCCAGTAGCTGATGAAGTCGATCCATTCGCGCTCGCTGACCCATAAGCCGCCCTGGCACTGGGCAACGTGCTCTTTCGGAATCTCGCCAGCCAGGATCACGCTGACCTGAAATTTTGGCAGCTTCGTTTTGATTTCGGTGAGGCCAGGCTCACCGACCAGGGAGTCGGGGGAATAGCCGATGCCGTGGTTCAGGATAATGCCTGCCTGAGTGGTGGTGATACCTTCGCGGGCTTCGTATAGGCCCCGGGCAACCTGCTCCAGTTCGTGACCGCGGGCAGTGGCTCGCGTCGTAAACGGTAGCTCGGCCGCCTCAGCAGTGATGCGTTCGCCGATCAGCTGATCCATGTAGGTGAACGCCGCCGCGCCGAAGCCAGCCTCGCCCTTGCCGTTGACCAGCAGGGCGTCTAGTTCGGAGCAGGTGACGATCCCCAGGCGGAGGGCCAGCCACTCCGGAGTGCCTTGCTCGACATCTGTGATGATTTTCATTGCGTGCTACCTCCCGCGTCACCGGCGTTCTGCTCAGCAGACTTGGTGAGCATGCCCAGTACTTTGTCGAATTCAGATTTCGGGACTGATGCAGGGTCGCCGTACAGTCCAGCGAAGGCGCTTTTGGCCTTGGTGCTGCACTTGGACAGCAAAGAATTGAGCAGCCGCGCTTGCGCGTCGGTGACGACCGGCGCTTCTGGCGTGGGCGGGTTGCCGTCATTGTCTTCGTCGCACATCACCACGTTGAAGATGTTCATGGTCAGATAGCGGCGAGCGTAGCTGTGGGTCGAACCGTGGGCGTGCACCCCGGTCTTGTTGACCTTCCCGGCAATGCCGGCAGCGTCTAAGGGCAGATCCATCTGGTACTGCTTTGTGTGCCCCTGCTCATGCATCACGTCGCACACGACGCGCAGGTGACCGGCCAGAGTGGAGTCCGCCGATCCGAAGGACAGAGAAAACCCTGCAGCGGTGTAAATCGGGCTCACCGCTTCGTCGATGTCCTCGAGCTTGGCGTATCTGCTGTTGGTCTGAGCATTGAATGCTCGGCGGGCCACCGGTTTGATGTCCTGCTGCGCCTTGACCATCGCAGCATTGAAGGCAGCGGCTGCCTGACGATCAACAAAGCGCTCATGCATCTGCATCAAGCGCTCCATCTTGTCCACGTCGACAGCAGGATCTGCCGCCGCGCGCTGAATCATCTGGATCATCATTGCTGATTCGCTTGCCGGCACCACGCCAGAGGGGGAGTCGACGCGCTGCAGCGTCTGCTGCTGTTCGGAAATGGCTGCTTGAGACATGGCGACCTCAGTAGTTGATGCTGATGAACGGGATGCGGCGCTGGGCGATCAGAGTGATTGCCTGCTTGGCACATTCCTCGGTCATGCCGCCGGCGATGAACGCAGCCAGGGCATCGTTGTTTACGGCCTTCTTGTGGGCGATATCGGCCTCGCGGGCTCGGGCCTCTCGCTCAATGCGAGCCTGTTCATCGGCCTGCCGCTGGCGCTCTGCGGCAGCAGCTTGCTCGGCAGCTTGGGCACGACGCTGTTCTGCCTGTACGGCGGCAATACGCTCACGTTCAACCGCGGCCAGACGATCACGCTCGGCCTGCAGCTCGGCGGCGACCCGGCGCTGCTCGGCCAGTTCTGCATTCAGGCGGGACTGCTCGGCAGCCGCCAGCGCGTCGGCCTCGCGGCGTGCCGCTGCGTCGCGCTCGGCCTGGACTTGTTGCTCAGCTAGAGCGCGGGCCTGCTCTGCGGCTTCGCGGGCAATGCGTTCCTCACGCTCCCGCTGCTCGCGCTGGGCGGCCTCTGCACGCAGGCGCTCCAGCTCCGCTTGTGCTGCCTCATGCCTCTGCCGGGCGGTTAGAGCTTCGCGCAGGGCGGCCAGCGAAGCGGCCTTGACCCGATGAGCCTCGGGCTCGAATTCCTCATAACGGGCGTCGATCACGTGCGCTTCGAGGTTTTCGATAGAGCTGGCGATATCAGCTGCGGACAAGCCGGATAGATCAGTGTCGCGAAGCCGATCCACCTGAGCCTGAATTCTCGCAATACGTCCTGCCTCTGCTGCCTCCCACTCGTTCAGCGGCGCCCGCACCTCGTCGCGCAGGGCATCCATTTGCTGCACGAACTCGCGCAGCTCGGCCTCGATGACCTTCGGCACTTCCTTGATACGGCGCAGGTAGTCCCGGCCAGGCTTTTCGACCGCCGTCTTGCTGCGGCTCACGGCTGCGGCCAGGGAGGCGATGCGCTCACGGCCCTTGCGGGTGGTCAGGTCAGGTACTTCGTTAGCAGCTTGCTCGCGTGCCTGGGCCACGTAGGTAGCCAGCTTGTTGTGGCCGTAGATGGCCGGCGCCGCGTCGGCGCTGATGTCTTCCAGCGCGATCAGTTGGGTTCCTGCAGACATAGCGATTCCTTGCCGCGCCAAGCGCAGCGTCCAAATTATGGGAAAGGGGTCACGCCAGGGTTGGCCCGAGGACGGCGAGGATCAGGAATAGGGTGATCATGGCCAGGGCGCCGCGCCAGATGCCGTAGCGGCGGGCGCGCTGGTAGCGAGTCACGAGCGAACTTCCAGATAGCGCCGGCCACCCTTGATGGTCAGCAGCGAGCGGATCGGCGAGTCGGTGAAGCGCGTATCGCGCGGCAGGCCCAGGGCATCGGGCAGTGACTGGCCGCGCTGCAGCAGGATTGTGTGGCGCTGCTCGACCTCGGCCAGCTGTTCGTCGGCGATTGTGGTGACGGGGTTGGTGGTCATCAGAAGTCCCTCCACTTTGCCGCCGCTTGCGCCGCAGTCGCGTGCGGCCTCAGCATCTTCTCGGCCACCTGGCGGGCCAGGTCGCTGTAGCGGGTACCGAACGCGCCGTGGCCGCGGGCCAAGGTCCAGTCCAGATGATAGGTAGCGTCGTTCGCGTAGATGTCGGCGGCCTGCTGGCCGAACTCGATGATGAAGTCCAGCGCCTTCACGACCACCTTCGGGCTGAACGAGACCGTAACATCAGAGCCCAGCACCAGGGTTTTGATGCTGTCTTCCAGCCATTCCTGGCCGGCGCTGGTTTCGATCCAGGCCGTTGGGGCTGATTCCGGCTCGGCGCTGTCGTGCCGCCACTGGCATTGCTGTAATGCGTTCATACGCGAGCCTCCTCTGCTTCTCGACACTCGCGCGCCGACAGACGATAGCCGTCGTTGCGCTCGACCACATGCACACCGCCATGAAGTCCGCGCTCTTTGTTGAGCCGGTTTGCCTCGTCGATGCAGGAGGCGAGGTCGACGTTTTCGAAGACCTGCCGCTCGCCAGCGATGCTGATGAATAGAACTTTGTTCACGGTGGTGATCCTCAGAACAGCATTGGTCAGGCGACCGGCGTCGGTGACCAAGCTGGGGCTGCGTGAATAGCCTGCCGGGCGCCTGCCAATGCTGTTGGGTTGGGGAAATGCGGGCATAAAAATCCCGGCGTACAGCCGGGACGGGGGATTGCCTGGGCCAAGCAGTCAGGACGCCGTGGCGTGCTGCTTCTCGCCCTGGATACGGTCGTAGATCTCTTCGCGGTGAACCGCGATCTGCTTGGGCGCCGTGACGCCAATCTTGACCTGGCCGCCGCTGATGCCGGTCACCGTTACGGTGATTCGTTCAGCGCCTTCGCCGATGATGAGTGCTTCGCCGATGCGACGGGTGAGCATGAGCATATTGTGTTCCTTTCCGTGGGGTTGATTTCCCGTCTGGCCCTCGGCGAAGGCCAGCCAGTGAAATCGATCAGCAGTCGTATGGTGGCTTGTCACCGATGCGCTTCTTGCGCTCTGCCTGGAATGCCTCTGCGATGTCGAACGATCGCTTCACCAGCTCCTCCTGATTACCTACCCACTCGCCGTCGCCAGCCAGAAGGCCGGCCAGCGCCACGTTTGCGGTTGCTTCAATTTCGTCATGCTCGTTGCGGGTCATGGTTGCTCTCCGGGTTGATTTCCCGGATGCCACTGTCGCCAAGGGCATCGAGTGAAATCTTTCACGCGGCCAGGGACACGTCCTCGACCTTGCGAGCGATGCGAAACTGGACGTAGCTGCGAGGCGTTGCAGGGCGGCGGGGGGCCGGCGCTTCCTGATGGCTGGTGCCGATCAGCAAGGCCAAGGCGAGCGGGGCGATGATGCCGCGGCGGTACGCCTCCATCGCCAGCCCACGGATGGAGCGCTGCATGCCCAGCTTGTGCTTGGCATCGTCGATTCGATCCTTCGCCGTCCAGGGCGAGACGCCCATTTGCTTGGCGATCTGCTTGATGGTGAGGTCACCCGCGGCCAGCACCGTCGCTTCCAGCTCGCGCGGCGCCAGGCCCTTATCCTTGAATCCCTGCCAGTTGCCGAAAATGATCGTGTCGTTCAATTCTCGCCTTCCTTGATGCGCTGATCAGGCCGCTATGCGGATGCCGCGGCTGACCTTCGGGGTGATGGTGATGTGGCCTTTCCTGGCAATTTCTTCCAGGAGGGTCTGTGCAGCATTCGGTGACGCGAAGCCGAAGTGCTGGGCCAGCTCGACCCGCGTGGGCGGCCAGCCGTTCTGCTCGATCATCGCCTTGATGGCGTCGAGCACTTCCTGCTGCCGGGGAGTGAGTTTCTGTTTCATGTCCTTGCCCTCTGTATTCCCAAAGCACCCGGTCGCCCAGGTGCTTCAGTGAATCTTTCGGTATTGCTCGCCGCCCGCAGCTACTGGCGTCTTGGGCGGCTATATCTGATGTCACTCCCCATTCCGCGGCGCCGATTGCCGCGCGGCGCAGATAGGTTCGTGCCCATTACCGCCGGGGTGGCGGGGCGCATTGCGTGTCGGGTCATTCGCTCGGTTCGGGCCTTTCGCCCTGGATCGGCCGTCGAGGTGCTCCTCGCGTTGGCAGGCTTTCGTACCTGTCCGATCTCCGGTCGCCGACAGAGGCAGTGCGTTCTGTTGGTTTGGTGTTGCGCTGGCTGTTAAAGAGCGTTCGGGTTGCCCCAGGCATCTCGGCCCTTCAGCGCGGTGATCTGCGCTGCGATGGATTTAAATTAGCAATCGCTAATTCGCAATGCAATAGCAAATGCTAAATATTTTGAGCGAATGCTATCGCTCGGCAAATCGGCCGCACAAAAAAGCCCGCGGGATGCGGGCTTGAATTCGTTTCGATCAGCTATAGAGGTGGGAATCTTCCGCTGGTGTCGTCCCGGTAGACCGTTGAGGCATAGAGCTCCAGTGATCGATTAATAACCCGGGTAGCTTCTTCCGCCTCGGACTTACTTTCGAACAACCCAGCGCCGACGTCACTGCCTTTCATGGGCACGACTTGGAATCCTGCGCCTTCCAGCAGTCCTGTAGCTTTCTCTTTCTCAGCTCCGTCTCGGCAAGAGACTTTAGATACCCAGCCGGCCAAAGGCTTAGAGGCAGGCGCAGGTTCTACTTCTGAAGAGCAATGTTTGCATTTGATCGCAGCTCGCTTGATGGGCTCTGCGCAGAACGGGCATGGGCGCTCATCTGAAGCAGCAGCGGCAGAGCTCGCAGCTTTTTGTCTACCGCCAAAAATTAGCATTACCAATCCCGCCATGAGGAGTATGCCCCCGATGGTGGTGAGGTTTTGCCGTTCTGCGATTAAGCCCAGATTATTCACACGGCCCATGCCCGTGCCGACGGTCACATCCATGCTCATCGCCACGATGAGCAACAGAATCCCAATGACGATACCCACTATCCCTAGTCCGCGCATTTCAAAAACCTTCCTGAAAACGCGCAATTTACCATCACCACTCCAGCATCGGAATTCTCTGTCGTATCAGCGCGATGACTGACTATTGCCAGCAATAGGTCATCTAAAATACTGTATGCGCATACAGTAATGCGGAGGCTCAAATGGCAAGGCAGCAAAAAGCGCAGAAGGCAAAAGAAGCAGCACCAATAACCGCAATCGAGCGGTTGGGCCTGCGCGTGTCGGCAATGATCGGATCGCCAAAGGCGCAGCTTGAGAGGAGGGCGGTGATTCACCGCCTCGACACGGACACCGACGAAGCCTGGGACGGGATCATGACGCTGCTGGCGGATACCGACGGCCTGGCGCTGGCCTTCGATGGAGAAGGCCACGCGGTGATCACTTGGGAAGCCAGCGAGCCCGAGGAGGCCTCGGAGCGCATCGAGGTGATGGAGCAGGTTGAGGAAGAGGCGCCGTTTTAGGCGCCCGCAGATCGCGGAATTGGTAATGCGAAAAATTCAGGAGGGTGGCATGGGTAGGCAAGCAGTAGAGGCACAAGACACGGTATCGACAGCTATTGGCTCTGATCAGTTAGCCCGGCGAGTGCTGGCGATGGTCGATTCACCAGTGGCCTGGCTGGGCAAGCGCGTGCGGATACACCGGCTGGATACCGACGGCGACGCGGAGTGGGGCGAGGTGATGGACCGGCTGGCGGCCACAAGCGGGCTGCAGATGGACTTCGAAGAAACGGGCTCAGTGATACTGCAGTGGGAGAAGACTGAAGACCTCAACGCCTCGTTCGGCGCTGGTGGGCGGTCGGCGCACCAGGCCATGAATGATGCACCGTTTTAATCTGCTGGATCTGGGCGAGTAGAATGTCCAAAAACATGGAGGTGACAATGCGATACGTACTCAACTTGGCCAAACCGCTGGTTTATACCTGTATTGGGCTGCTCATCATGTCGGTCATGGCGTCGCTCATCGGCAAGGGCGGAATGCTTCAGGGTGTCGGTGAAATGGCCAAGTCGGCCTTGCCTTTCGTAGCTGCTCTGACTCTCGTGCCGCTGGCCTGGGGCTGCTACCGCTATTACCGGATACTGCGCTGGGAGCACGGCGAGAGGGATGGCGATTGCCGAAGTTGCGGTGGTGATACCTCACAGCTCACTGGACGTTATGGCGCCTACGTGAAATGCAGGATGTGTGGGGGTAAAAGGGAAGGGTGGCGCTGACGATCCAGACTATAGCCGGCGCTGCGTCGCTTTAGGGGGCAGGCTTGGCGATGGGCGCGAGGTGCGTGCGAAAGGCCAGAGTTGATCGGCGGCAGAAAGGAAGATAAAGGCAATAAAGGCCTGCCGTCATTGGAGATCCAGCCAGCTGTCAAACGATAGCTGGCAGTGCCTATTAGCTGCTGGCTAAGTAGCTGAGGCAGGCTCATTGATCTCAGAAGCGGTTTGTAGGCTCCTGAGAAGCTCTTCTTTTGGAATGTCCGACAAAGCCTCTCGTTGTGTTTTCAGTCTTTCGAGAAGATATTCATTGGTTAGCTCGAATTCATCGAAAATTCTTGGCCAGGTCTTAATATAGGTTTTGACTTTCGGAGTCGATGTTATTAGGCCTGGCTCGCCGAGCGCCGTAGATGTTTCAATTCGGCTATGGATGCCGAACGCCTCACTAGAAATACATCTTCCTATCAGGATAATTTCAAATTTGGTTAAATCACTATTGAATGCAGGGTACTTGCTGAGTATTGAAGCATAGCTGTCAATTTGGCTGAGATGCTTATCATTAAGAGAAATCCCAGGACGCTTGATCTCCACGATCACGCATCGATAATACTTTCTACCGTGAGCATCGTACTGAGGGCATTTTCTAGCAAGAAATAAATCTACCTGCTTTTGAGCTCCCTCGATTTTAACCCCTTCAGCAATGTCGTCCAGTTCAATATTTTCAATGCCCTTGATTGTTTCTCTAAGATTTTTAGTTGTGGTGGTAAAGCTATCTTCCTCAGCGCCCAGAATTTCATATTTGCCACCAAATAGCCAAGTGTTGCTTTCGATAACCTGTTGAAGATCAGGTGTCTCCAAAACATTAGCGTAATGGTTGTCCATAATCTCTTTCAGTTGGGCGACAGCTAGTTCGCGATTCTGGAGAATCTCGATGGTGTTAATAATGTTTTCGAGCTTTGTCTTTTTCAACTGAGTTGCAAGTTTGTTCATGGCGGCGTTGTCTAGTTGCAAAATGCTTTCTAGGATTTCATATATGCCGCTATTTTCATTCGATATTGATAATCTGTCCAATAATCTAATAATCAGTCGTCGCTGTTTCTTATTACTTCCAACTAGCAAGGATGGCTCTCTGATGAGAACGGATTTGACGATATTTTTGACGTTGGCGAGTCGCCACGTAGACTCCCTATTGTCTAGATTTGAGTAGTCAGGGAAGTCGCCTTGAGACTCAAAAGTGGAAACATGCAGGTCGGCTTGCTTAATAAGAAAGTCGGCGTAGATTGATTTTGCAAACTTGGCAACGTGGGCAGTGAGCTCCCTAAAAGCGTTGCTCGCCAAAAAAGCGTCAAGTGGTTCGCTCATGTCAACGTCATCAGCAGAATAGCGATCAAATATTTCTGATTTGACGTAGATTGATGAATAATAGCCACGCTTGCGATTTAGGGAGCTGAAGTATTTGTAAAGAATTTTATTGCTTTGAGAGATTAAGTGTATAAAGGATTTTTCGGTGCCTGGCTTATCCATCCAGTGAATAAGCGTTATGTCAAAATTTGTGTCTTTGTACTCAAGCTGTGTTTGGTGAAGTTCGTGGTCCTGGGGCGTTACTAGAATCCCATTTAGCCAAAGCCTTTTTTGGGGCATCATGGCTAGGTGGGCGCCGAATATTTTGCGGAACTCCTCTAGAAGTTCTTCAGTTCTCGGAAGATTGACTTTGAAGTTCGATAGACGCACGCAGGTGCCAGAGGTGAGTTCCTTAAGAGCATGGTGCTGCTCCTCGGGCGAAATGGTGTAGCCTTCGATGTCACTCAGATTGCTACTTGCTATGCTTATTGATGCATTTTCATTTTCGAATTTCGTAAGCCAAGTTGCTTCTCTGCATATCTTGTGGAAGGCAAGTCTGCCCCTCCCATGATAGCCATGAGTGTCATATGAGTCTTTCTTTAGCGAGTCATTGAAACGCCTGAAGTTGTTTTCAGTAGTCTTAAAATCAATGCCGCTGCCGTTGTCTAGTATGTAGACGTATTCCGTTCCATGGATGTCATTCGTATCTATTTTTACTTCAACGTCGGTCGCACCCGCATCATAACCATTCCAAATCAATTCAGCGAGAGCCTGAGATGGCTCGACAGTTTTGAAATGCTTAAGTATCCCGCTATGGGTGATGGCATTAGAACCTGAGAATTCATAACGAACAAACGTCATACTGCTATTCCTTTAGCTTCAATGTTTAAACCCGCGTTGCGTTCCAGACCAGCAGAATCTTGGCCTGGATATAGGTCTCGTCGATTCGAACGATCCGATCCTTGTGTTTCGGGTTGTCGGAGATCATCTCGAAGTGCTCGGCGTCAGCCACCTGCAGGCGCTTGATGTAGAAGTGGCCATGCCAGGAGAGGGCATAAATCCCATCACCGACAAACTCCCGAATGCTGGCATCGGCGATCAAAGGGTCTTTGTCCTTGATCGTCGGCTCCATCGACTGGCCGGCGCCGGTGATCAGCTTCAGGTGGGCCGGATCCTTGTAGGTGACGCCGAGCTCGCGCAGGTGCTGCTGGCTGACGGTCACGTCGCGGAACATCTCCGGGAAATCGTGCACGACCTTGCCGCCGCCCATGGCGCCCTGGACGTCGTAGTGCGCGATGCGGATCTCGTCGCCGACGATGGGCCGGCGGGAGAAGTCAGCAGTGATGACGTTGTCGGCTGGTGCGGCAGGCTTGTCCTCGATGGTGTCGGACACGGCCTGCTCGATGCGGCTGAGTTGGTCAGGGCGCAGGTTCTTGCCCTTGAGCATGTCGAGCACAAGGCCGGCAGCGGACGTTTTAACATCGCTTACAGATGCTGGGCCGGCAAGGCTATCAGCATCTTCGGACTCATCCTCCGAAGCGAAGACAGGACTCACCAGGATGCTTTCGGCCACCCCGATTTTCGCTGCCATCTTGGCCGCCGCCTTTTCTCCCATGCCTCTATGACCATTGAGGATCTGTGACAGATAAGAGGCATCAAGATCATGCTTTTCAGCAAATTCTTTGAGGGGATTCTGGCCGATTAACCGGCGCAATGCGCGCACGCGCAGCTGTTTGATGTCCATCAGGCAATCATCTACCGGCTGTTAGCAAACAGTAAATTACCGTTTGCTATTGCTCGTTAAATTAGCAGTTGCTAATCTGCGGCTACAGGAGGTGCATATGAACCTGCACGAATACATGAAGCCGCTGGGGAAAGAAGAAATTCGAGTCTTGGCGGAGCGATGCAAAACCACTCCAGGGCAGCTGAGGCAGGTCGCCTACGGCAATCGCCGGCCAGCCGCGTCGCTTGCGATTGATCTGGATCGTGAAACTGCGGGTGCCGTGTCCTGCGAGGAACTGCGACCCGATATCGACTGGGCTCACTTGCGCCGCTCGAGCAGCAAGACCGCCGCCTAACCACACCTCACATCCTACAACCCCGTCCGCCATTTCGGCAGCGTGCTGAGAGGGGTGTGGCTTTATCCAGTACGCCTGCGGCGATCGAGGCAGCATGCAATACACACTGACCATCAACCAGCACAAGGCACTCGAGTGGGGGCTGAATGCGCAGCAGGCCATGCTGTTCGCATTCGTCTACGAGTGCCCGAGCTGGACGAAGCCGGTCACCACGATCGGCGGCGTTTACTTCGCGCTGAGCAAATCCAAGATCATCGAGGAGCTGCCGCTGCTCACTGACAAACCCGATACCGCATACCGCCTTCTTAAGGCCTTGGAAGCGGCCGGGCTCATCGAGCTGTCGAGCACGAATTCAATCACGCTGTTCCGCCTGACGCCTAAGGCCACTGAGTGGAACCGCAAAGTAGATGGGTCGGAAAAATATCCGACCCAAAGGCAGGCGCCTGGTCGGAAAAAAATCCGAGCCACCTCGGAAAAAAATCCAACCCGGGTCGGAAAAAAATCCGAGGCTGGGTCGGAAAATAATCCGACAAATCAGGTAACCAGTAATCAGGTAACCAATCAGGGTACCAGTCAGTATTTGCAGGATGCCCCGGCTGCGCCGTCGCCGCCTGCCGGCTTGGTCGTCGTCACGGATAGCGGCCCTCGCTGTGCAATCCCGCCGGACATGCCGGGGCCAAAAGACCCGGCCTGCAAAACCTTCAAGGCCTGGGCCAACTACGCCATGGCCTACCGCAAGCGCTACAGCACCTGGCCAGTCTGGAACGCCAAGGTGGCGGGACAGGTCGGCCAGCTGATCGACCGCCTGGGCGCCGATGTGGCTCACCACGTGGCCGCGTATTACCTGACCGTCAACGATGCCCGGTTGATCAACGGCTGCCACGGGCTGGGCGACCTGCTGGCCAAGGCCGAGTCGTACCACACCCAGTGGACGACCAACCGCCAGATGAACGCGACCACGGCCCGCCAGCTCGAGCAGACCCAGGCCAACGTCAACGCCGCCCGCCAGGCTGCTGAACACATCCGCAACGGGGAGGCGAAGCCGAATGCTTTCTTGCGACCAAACCGCTGAACTGGCTGTGGCGCTCTGCGCGACTGCCGAAACCTTGGGCCAGACCCTGAGCGCCAATGCTGCCGCCCTGATGGCCCAGGATCTGGCCGACTACGGCATGGATGACCTGGCCAACGCGCTGCAGGCCTGCCGCCGCGAGGTGACCGGCAAACTGACCCTTGCGGCCATTCTGCAGCGCATCCAGGCCGCGGACGGTCGGCCGGACCCGAACGAGGCCTGGTCCATCGCTCTGGCTGCGTCGGACGAGGCCGAAAGCGTGGTACTGACCGAGGAGATACGCCAGGCGATGTCCGCCTCTGCGCCAGGCATGGCCCAGCGCGACAAGGTCGGCGCCCGCATGTCGTTCCTGTCGGCCTACCAGCGCCTGGTCGACGCCGCGCGCCGTGTGGGTAGACCGGTCGCATGGAGCCTGAGCATGGGCCATGACCCGCAACGCCGGGTGGCCGCGCTGGAAGAGGCTGGTCGACTTGGCCGTCTACCGGCACCGGAACTGCAGCAGCAGATCCGCCGGCTGGCCCACGAGCCCATGACCCAGGACGGCGCCGCGATCGCCGGACTGATCACCGGCCGAGCAGGCACCCCGAGCCCGAAGGTTCGCCAGAAGCTGCAGGAGGTGAGGGCGGTGGTGCTGGCCAACCAGAAGGCGTCCGACGAGCGAAAGGACGCCGATGCCAAGGCGCGCCGCAATGAGTTCGAGCAGCGCCGCGCTGAACAGCTGGCCCGCCTGGACGAACTGCAGGAGAAGCGCGCATGACCGACCGTATCGCCGTCAACAGCGCGCCGCGCCTGACCGAAGCTATCACCCGGCTGACCGCCATGTTCCGTGAGAAGAAATACGTGGTGGTGAGCCTGCGCCCGGGCAAGGACCGGACGCTCGATCAGAACGCCCTGTGGTTCGCCATGTACCAGCGCATCGCCGAAATGACCAACATGGGCGACGTCGAAGACGCCCGGCGCTACTGCAAGCTGCACGTCGGCGTGCCGATCATGCGCAAGGCCGACGTCGACTTCTTCAACGCCTGGAACCGCTCATTCCTGCACCTGACGTACGAGGAGAAGCTGCACCTGATGGGGCCGTGCAATCTGTTCGGCCCGGATGGCTTTCCGGTGACGCGCCTGTTCAATCGCGCTCAGGGCATCGCCTACACGGACCAGATCGTCTTCGAGTTTGCCGGCAAGGTGGTGTTCGATGATCTGCTGGGGGATGCGGCATGAAGCGCACCGAGCTGAAGCGCAAAGTGCCGCTCAAGCCCAGCGGCATCAAGACCCGGGAGCGCCGGAAGAAGCCCTGCAAGGCCTGCCAGGTCATGTTCACGCCTGAGCGGGACTTCCAGGCTGTGTGCGGCGAGGTTGAATGCGCCCTGGCGGTGGTGGCGGACAACCGGGAGAAGGCTCGCAAGGCGATCGCCGACCTAGATCGCAAGGAGCTGCGCGCCGCACGTGCCCGCATCAAAACCAAGGCCGACCACATGCGCGAAGCTCAGGCCGCTTTCAATGCCTGGGTTCGCGAGCGAGACGCCGATCTGCCGTGCATCAGCTGCGGCCGGCACCACCAGGGTCAGTACCACGCCGGGCACTATCGCACTGTGGGCGCGAATCCAGAGCTTCGCTTCGAACCGCTTAACGTCTGGAAGCAGTGCGCGCCCTGCAACAACCACAAGTCCGGCGACATCGTGAATTACCGAATCAACCTGGTGCAGCGCATCGGCGCCGACAAGGTGGAGTGGCTCGAGGGAAGCCACGAGCCGAAGCGATACACCATCGAGCAGTTGCAAGACCTCAAGGCCCATTACCGGGCTTTGACGAGAGAGCTGAAGGGGAGAGCAGCATGATCTACACCAGCGCGCGCGCTGCAATAGTGTCGGCGTTGGCGACCGATGCGATCGACAACACGAGCAAGCAGGCCTGGCAGAAGTTGTACAGGGCGGGGCATGACGACGGCCATGATCCGGCCACGCTGTCGGGCGTTAGTCACGGCACCCTGTCACGCACTGATGTTGACTGCTGGGTGCATGCCCGGCTGCACAGCCAGCTCAAGCCGCGGCACTGGGACGTGCTCGTCGGCAAGTACAGCACCGCCCGCGAGCGGAAGAAGGCGTCGATCCAGGCGCTGATCCCCCTGGTGGCCACGCCGGCGCCGCGCGAGTTCCTGGGCATGGCCGTGTACACCTGGGCCATCCCGAAGCTGGCGGGCGCGGAGGGCAAGCGATCCAGTGACGTCATCGTGCTGGAGAGCTGGTTCTACGATATGAACAACTGGGGCGATGGCGGCCGGCCGGAACAGACCCGACGTCGGTGGCGGCTGGGAATCCGATCCGTGTTGGAGGAAATGCTGAAGGAGGCAGAGCAGGCAGCAGAGCAGATTTTGCTGGAAGAGGGGCTTTTGCTCGAAAGTGCGGCATAGCCTATTGCATTGAATGAGCGGGTGAGCGATTATTTACCCATCCTGCCGATCTTGTGTATGAAGGATCAGCAATCAGAAGCCCAGCCACCGAGCTGGGCTTTTTCTTATTGATGGAACGCTTTACAGCTCAAGGACGTTCATGAAGAAAATCAGCCTTATCCTGCTGGCCGGTGCGCTCGCAGGCT
>JAAIGE0101012736.1_pt1 | contig 16921 bp, 12 predicted proteins | sample 6487951 | NCBI WGS metagenome assembly JAAIGE01 (sample SAMN13974128, study PRJNA590717) | phyllosphere metagenome | biome: tomato field; feature: multiple bacterial spot infested tomato fields; material: tomato leaves; isolation source: leaves from tomato fields | host: Solanum lycopersicum ... | reverse complement strand
CCCACGCGAACCCGCCGAGCGTCCCGTCTCCGCGGAGCACGCGGTGGCAGGGGACGAACAGCGCGACGGCGTTTCGCGCGCAGATCGAGGCCGCGGCGCGCACGGCGGCCGGCGAGCCGAGGGCGACCGCGAAGCCGGTGTACGTCACCGGCTCACCGGGTCGGATGCCGCGCAGCGCCCGCCATCCGGCGAGCTGCAGAGCGGTGCCGGCCTGGCGCACCGGCACCGCGTCTATCGCCGCGAGGTCGCCGGCGTAGTACGCGGAGACGGCGGCAGCGGCATCCGTCGGGGTCCGGGTCTCGCGGACTTCGGTGGGCCGGTCGGCCGGCCGCAGTCGGGCGACGATCGCGTCGCGGTCGCCGGTCCAGCCCGAAGACAGCACGTGGCCGTCGTCGGTCTCGAGGATCGTGAACGGGCCGTCGGGGGTGGCGACGGTCTGGATGATCGCGGTCATGAGCGACTCCTCGGTCTCGGGGCGGGTACAGGGTCAGCCGGCGCGGGCGCCGCAGGCGCGGCGCGCCAGGCCTGGGTGACGGGGGCCGCCGCCCACAGGTGCGCCATGAAGTAGCTGCGCCAAGGTGCCGTGCGTGCGCCCCAGGCGACCAGCTCGGCCGGCGGCGCGGGAATGCCGGCGGCGGCGGCACCGGCCCGAGCGGCGACGTCGCCCGGCAGCAGCACGTCCGGGTCGCCGAGCACCCGCATCCGCACGTAGTCGGCGGTCCACGGACCGATGCCGGGCTGCGCGAGCAGAATGCGGCGCTGCTCGGCCGCATCGTCTCCGAACGAGAGCGTGAGCGAGCCGTCGGCGAGCGCAGTCGCGGTCGACACGATCGAGCGGATGCGGCCGGCCGGCCCCCGCAGCACGTCGAGGCCCCGCTCCGCCACCGCCTGCGGCGACGGGAACAGCAGGGCCGCCCCCTCAGGCGATTCGACCGTCTCGCCGAGCTGCGCCGCGAGGCGGCCCATCACCGTCCGCGCCGCCGCCACGCTGATCTGCTGGCCGATCATGGCGCGGATGAGCATCTCGTCGGCGTCGACCACCCCGGGCATGCGGATGCCGGGCACCCGGGCGACCAAGGGCCGCAGCTCGGCGTGTCGAGCGAGTGCCCCGTCGATCGCGAGAGGGTCGGCGTCGAGGTCGAGGAGGCGCCTCACGCGCGCGAGCAGCACGGGCAGGTCGCTCAGCGCGGTCAGCTCGGCACGGAGGCGCAGGCGGGTCGCGGCATCCTCTCGCCCGGCCTTACCCGTCCCCTCGGCCGAGGCGTCGCGGCGCACCTCGAACCACGCCGGTCCGCCGTCGAGCATGACCGGCCGCGAGAACGAGGTGTCGTCGCCGCGCTCCATGCCCGGCACGGCATGGGCGCGCAGCCACCCGAAGACCCCGACCGCGTCGAAGGGTTCGCGCACCGGCAGCGCGAGGTCGATGCGCCCGGGCACCCGATCGCCCGAGCGTCTGCGGGCGCGCAGCTGCGTCGGCGGTACGGCGAAGACCTCGACGATCGTGTCGTTGAACTGGCGGACGCTGGCGAAGCCCGCCGCGAACGCGACGTCGGCGATCGGCAGGTCGGTGTCGACGAGAAGGATGCGGGCGGTGTGCGCTCGGTGCGCGCGGGCGAGCGCGAGGGGCCCGGCGCCGAGCTCGGCGACGAGCACCCGGGTGAGGTGGCGCGACGAGTATCCCAGGCGGCGGGCGAGCCCGGGCACGCCGTCGCGCTCGACGACGCCGTCGGCGATCAGCCGCATCGCGCGACCGGCGACGTCGCCGCGCAGGTTCCACTGGGGAGAGCCGGGGGTCGCCTCGGGCAGGCAGCGCTTGCACGCCCGGTAGCCGGCCTCGTGGGCGGCCGCGCTCGTCGGGTAGAACGTGACGTTCTCGGGCTTGGGGGTGCGAGCGGGGCAGCTCGGACGGCAGTAGATGCCGGTCGAGCGCACAGCGGTGACGAACTGCCCGTCGAAGCGGGCATCGCGGGCGTCGATAGCGCGGTACCGCTCGTCGAACCCCATCTCCAGGCCTTGTGCGAGGCGTGTCTCAAAGCCCGCGTCCGCGATCGTCATGCCTTTAGCCTGGCATGGCCCACGGCATCCGGCTCGCGGAAATCGGACACGACCGTGGAGTCGGTTCGCCGTGAAACGCGGATGCCGCCGAGAGGGCATCCGCGTTTCGCTGCGCCTCGCCCGCGTCAGGAGGTGACGACGGCGAATCCTCCCGAGGGTATGACGACCCGGCCCTCGCCGGTGACGCCGGTCGCTCGGACGAGCCCGCCGTGCGCATCGAACACCCGCACCTCGCTCGCGACGCCCGGGGCTCCCACGGCTGCCCGCTGCGATCCGAGCGCCGACGAATGCACCAGCTCGGTGCGGGCGGTGTCGCCGGTGAGCACGAGCCGCGAGATCCACGGGCGCACGATGAGTCCGTCGAGCATCAGCTCTCCCCGCTGCGCCTTCACCTCGACCGTGGTCCGGTGGGGCGAGAGCGGCGCGGTGAGCGGATGCGGCAGCAGCGCGCCCGGCGACGGCGTGATGCCCTGCGGGGGCCCGTCGACCCGCAGCAGTCCGCCGCTCTTCCAGATCGACGAGCTGCGCTCGCCCGGCTCGGACCACACCACCGGCTCGACCCACCGGCGCTGGTCGCTCGCGCCGACGTCCCACGTCGCGCGCTGGCGGGGAGCCAGCGTGAGCGCGTCGCCCGACCAGCTCGACTCGCCCGTCCACGACTCCGGCGTCGTGATCGTGCCGTCGGTCGTCGCCGACTCGGCCTCGACGAACTCCAGCCCCTCTCGGTCGGCGACCGCGGTGAGAGCCGTCGCCTGCGCCGCGACCTCGGGGCGAGCGTCGAGGGCGAGGGCGGTGAGCAGGCCGTGGATGGTCGACTCGGCGCCGCTGTTGCGGTTGACCGAGCCGTCGGGTTGCAGGCCGTCGAAGGTCACGCCCGTTGCGGGGTCGTACAGGGTCGCCCCCGCGTGATTGGCTCCGAAGAACCAGGCCGCCTGCATCGCCGCGAGCGCCGCGAAGCCCTCCGAGCCGGTCGCGTCGGCGACGGCGAGCAGCGACTGCACCCGCGAGTCGGCCCCGTACGCGATCTGAACACGGTCGGTCGGGCTGGGGAACCAGCCATTGTCGGGACCCCCGGCGGTCAGCAGCGTCGGGGTGAAGACGGCGGCGTCGGTGACCGCCGGTCGCGCGAGCCCCGGGTCGCCCAGAGCCACGGATGCCGCGGCGAGAGCGGCCGGCATCTGCGAACCCCACGCGTGCCACATGGCCGGCGACTCCGCCCACGGCAGAATCGCGCCGTAGGGCCACTGCCGCGTCGAGCCGGCGGCCATCGCGGCGATGCCCTCGGCGAGCTGGCGGAGCGCGGTGCGCGAACGGTCGTCGTCGGGTCGGGCCTCGACCCGCGCGGCGAGGCCGAGCACGGCTTCGGCCGAGGCGTCGGCACCGTTGACGATCAGCCACGCGGGCACGCGCACACCGTCGGCCTCGGTCCATTCGCCGTAGCGCGAGAGGGTGTCACGCTCGAGGGCGTCGAGCGCGAGGCCGAGCCGCTCGTCGAGAAAGCCGGCGAAGGCCGCGTCGGCAGGGTCGTCCGACCCGGCGAACGCCGCGTAGCCCTCGCCGAGCGCCCAGATCGAGCGGGCGAGCCAGTAGCTCGGGCCGGAATCGGACGGATCGGGCAGCTCGACGGGCTCGGCCGACGGATTGAGGTCGCCGTCGGGCTGCATCCACAGCACGAGGTTTCCGGCATCCGGCCCGTCCGTGGTCTGCAGGTAGGCGACCGAGCGCAACAGCTCGTAGGCCTTCTCGCGGCTCGCGTCGTCGCCGGTCTGCTGCCAGTGGCGCAGGTAGACCACGGCGGCGCGCGTGGTGTCGTCGGCGTTGTACGCGCCCTGGCCCCAGTCGCCCGTCGCGGCATCGAGCGGTCCGCCGCCGACCCGTTCGAAAGCACCGCCCGGACGAGCGTCGGCGTAGGTCCACGGCTGGATCAGTTCGGGCTCTTCGGCGAGGCGGTAGGTCGTGTGACCGGCCACGTCGGCCGGCGGTGTGGCCGCGTCGAGCAAAAAGTCGAGGTGGTCGAGGTTGGTCAGCGGGTCGACGGATGCCGACGTGGCCGTGGCCGCGGAGCCGAGGGCTGCGGGGCCGACAGCGGCGGCCGGGGCGGGGGCGGATGCGGGGGCGGCGAGCGCCGGCTGCGCGACGAGCGGTGCCACGAGGGCCGCCGCGGCGACGCCCACGAGGGCGACGGTGCGCGCACGACGTTGTGCGGACGAGGTCATGGGGGATCCTTCCGATGGGTGGAGGCGTGCGACGGGGTCAATCGGTGCGTTCGAGCAGGGCGACCCCGATCTTCGAATCGGCCATGCCGTAGAACACGAAGTGCCGTCCGTCGATCTCTTCGATCGCCGTGGGGAAGACGACGTTGGGCACGATGCCGCTGCGTTCGTCGTCGGTCTCGGGCGCGAGAAGGGGTTCGGCGGTGCGGGCGACGACACGGCTCGGGTCGTCGGCGTCGAGGATCAGCGCCCCCGCCGCGTAGTTGACCTTCTGCTGCTGGGCGAAGGCGTTGTCGATGACGCCGGTGACGCCGTGGTGCAGCACGAGCCAGCCCTCGGGAATGCGCAGCGGGGGCGGGCCGCCACCGATCTTGACGGCCTCGAACGGAAACTCGGGTCCGGCGACGAACCGATGCTGCTCCCAGAGCACGAGCTCGCGCAGATCGTCGCGGACCGCGGCCAACGGCACGTAGCTGATCCAGATCGACTGGCGCTCGTCGGTCACCCCCGCGGGCACACGCACGCCCTGCCCGGGCGCGGTCTCGCCCAGGTCCCACATGGGCCGGTGCAGCACGGCGAGCGCCTCGCTGCCGTCGGGAGCCGTCACCGGCTCGGGGAAGAACACCGTGTCTTTGTTGTGGAACAGGTTGAGATCGAGGTCGAGATCCTCCTGGTAGCGGAAGTGCACCGGGCCGAGTCGTCGCCAGGTGCGCAGGTCTTCCGAGACGGCGACGGCGGTGCGTGGCCCGAGCGGACCGTAGGCGACGTAGGTCATCACGTGCAGGCCGAGGGCCTCGATCCAGGTCACGCGGGGGTCTTCGGTTCCGGCGTTGGCCGCGCCGCGTTCCCACCCGCAGTCCGGCGAGAGCACGACGCCCTCGCGCTCGACGCCGGTCGGCGTGCCGTCGGTCACGATCACCCGGGCCAGTCCCACCCGCGAAACGTTGCCGTCGGCGACGAGGCGCGGCAGCAGGTAGAGCTCGCCGTCGGGGCCGCGGCCGGAGCCGGGATTGAGCACCCCCTCGGCCTCTTCTTCGGCGCCGTCCGCCGGGGTCATCACGACCCCCATACGGGTGAGCCGGTAGGGCACGCGGGTGTCGGTCTTGTTCGTCGCGGGCATGGTCATCCTTTCACTCCCGATCCGAGGTCGTTCGATGTGAAATAGCGCTGGAACAGCAGGAACAGCAGCACCGCGGGCGCGGCGAGCACGACAGCGCCGGCCATCATGGCGCCGAAGGGGTTGGCCGTCGACGCGGCGACGTTGGAGATGAAGTTCGCCAGCGACACCGCGAGGGGCTGCATCGCGGCATCCTTCGTGATGAGGAACGGCCAGAGGAACTCGTTCCACGGGCCGATGAAGGTCAGCAGCACGACCGTCAGCAACGCCGGCCGCACCAGCGGCAGCGCGACGTTCCACAGCAGCCGGAACTCCCCCGCGCCGTCGATCCGCGCCGCCTCGAACAGTTCCCGAGGCAGCTGCAAGAAGTACTGCCGGAAGATGACCACGGCCGTCGAGCTGATGAAGAACGGCAGGATCATGCCGAGGTAGTTGTCGGCCAGACCGTAGTCGCGGGCGATCATGACGTAGAGCGGGATCATCAGCAGCTGGAACGGAATCACCTGCACCAGCAGAGCCAGGGCGAACACCGCGCCGCGACCGCGCCACTGCAGCACGGCGAGCGCGTATCCGGCGAGCGTCCCGAACACGACCGTTCCGAGGATCACACCGCCGGTGAAGATGCCCGAGTTCACCAGCCCCTGGAACAGGTTGATGCGTTCGTCGATCGCGGTGTAGTTCTCGAAGGTCAGATTGCCCGGGTTCGGGAAGGCGCCCGCCGGGGTCGGGTCGACGTCGGCCTGCAGGGATCCGACGACCATGTAGTAGAAGGGGAACAGGAAGGCGAGCGCTCCGATCGCCAGCACGACGTAGAGCGCGACTTTCGAGCCGAGGGCGCGTCTCATCGCTCCTCACCCCCGACGAGCCGGCGCTGCAGCGCGGCGATGATCAGCACGAACACGATCAGGATGACCCCGATCGCGGCGGCCTGGTCGGGGTTCTGCTGCTCGATGCCCTTCTGGTAGATCAGCAGCACCGGCGACGTCGAGGCGCCGTTGGGTCCGCCGCCGCCCGTGAGCAGATACGGCTCGGTGAAGAGGTTCGCGCCGGTGATGGTGGCGAGCAGCACCACGAGGAGCGTCGCCGGACGCACGCTCGGCACGGTGACCGAGAAGAACTGCCGGATGCGCCCGCCCCCGTCGACCGAGACGGACTCGTAGAGCTCTTTCTGCACGTTCTGCAGGGCCGCGAGGTAGAGCAGGATGTAGAACCCGAGCCCCTTCCAGGTCACGAAGAGGGCGATCGTCGGCATGGCGAGCGCGGAGTTCACGAGCCACGACGGGTCGGGGGCGAGCGGCCCGAGCAGGTTGTTGACGAGCCCGTTCGACGAGAAGAGGAACAGCCACACGGCCACGACGGCGACGGAAGCCGTGACATACGGCACGTAGAAGCTGACGCGGAAGAAGGTGCGCGCCTTCACCGCCCGGTCCAGGGCGGTCGCGAGCAGCATCGACAGCGCCACGGTGAGCGGCACGTTGATGAGCAGGAACACCCCGACGTTGCCGAACGAGCGCCACACGGCCGGATCGGCGAGGACGGCCGCGTAGTTCGCGAACCCGACGAACGGGCGGTCGACCTGGGCCCCGGGCGCGGCGAAGAAGTAGTCCTGGAAGCTCATCCACACCGCGAACACCACGGGGTAGGCGAAGACGACGAGGACGAACACGACGTACGGCGCCGAGAAGAGGATGCCGAGGGGGTGCGCCCCCAGCGCCCGCCGCCGCCTGCGGGGGCCGCGGTCGTCGGGCGACGACCCCGTCCGGGCGGACCGGCCGGGGAGTTCCCCGGACCGGTCCGGAACCACGCCGGCGGTCATGTCAGTTGCCCGCCGCGAGTCCGTCGATCGCCGCGGCCGCATCCGAGAGGAAGGCCGCGACGTCGCCCTCGCCGAAGATCACCGACTTCGAGTACTCGTCGCGGAACGCCTGCCAGATCTCGATGGAGTTCTGCACATTGGGCACCTCGACCGTGCGCGAGGCCTGGTCGCCGAACTGCTCGTAGGCCGGGTTCGCCGCGAAGTAGTCGGGATAGGTAGCGGTGAGGTCCTGCCGCAGCGGCATCTGGCCGGTCTCTTCGAGCCAGACGCCGTCCTGCTCCTCGCTCGTGGCGAATTTCAGCACGTCCCACGCTGTGCCCTTGCTCTCGCACGCCGTGAAGAGACCGACGTTCTTGGCGTCGCTGAAGGTCCAGGTCTCGTCGGCGGGCGTGCCGTCTTCGGTCGGAACGGGAACGGCGCCCCAGTTGATCGAGTCGCCGTAGACGTCGATGGCCCACGGACCGACGATCGCCATCGCGGCGTAGCCGTCGGCGAACGCATCGCCCTGGTACTGCTCGTTGCCGGCCAGCTGCTCGGAGTAGACGGTGCTCCAGAACTCGGCCACGGCAGTGCCGGCCTCGTCGTCGAACGTGGCCGCCCCGTCTTCGACGAGCTGGGTTCCGCCCGTCTGCGCCGCGTACAGCGGATAGAAGTCGAACCACGACTGGAAGAACTCGCTCGTTGGCGCGGGGTTGATCGCGTACGACGAGACACCGGAGTTCTTCAGGGTGCGCGAGGTCTCCAAGAACTCGTCGTAGGTCGACAGCGACGGGTTCTCGGGGTCGAGACCCGCCTGGGCGAAGAGATCCTTGTTGTAGAAGATCATCACAGGGTTCGACTTCCACGGCAGCTGGTAGAAGCCGCCGTCCTCGGAGCGGTACTGCTCGGCGAGCTCGCCGCTGCGCGCCGTGATGTAGTCGTCTCCGTCGGCGAAGTCCGACAGATTCACCAGCCCGCCCTGCCGCTCGAATCCGGGTACGGCCGCGGGCGAGGTGTTGAAGATCAGGCACGGGGCGTTGCCTGCGGTGATCGCGGCCGAGATGACCTCCTCGCTCGAGGACCCCGCCGGGATCTCCTGCGCGGTGATCTGCTCGTCGGGGTTCTCGGCGTTCCAGGCGTCGACCATCTGCTCGCCCCACGAGATCTCGGCGGCGTTGTTGGAGTACCAGATGGTGATGTCGCCGCGGGCGTCCATGCCGCCCCCGCCGTCTCCGCCGCCGCTGCAGGCGGCGAGTGCCAGGATGCCGCCGGTGGCGACGATCGAGCCGATGATGCGTCTTTGCATTGTCGTTCTCCTTCTCGAGTGCGGCCCAGCCGCAGGGTCAGGTGCCGGGTCAGGTGCCGGGTCTGGTGCCGGGGTCGGCGGCGCTGTGGGGTGCGGCCTCGGCGCCCGGCGCGCTGGTCGACGCGCGAACCACCAGCTGCGGGTCGGGCAGGCGCAGCGACGACGACGGGTCGCCGGCGATGGCGTCGAGCAGCGCGCGCGCCGCGGCCGCACCCCAGCCGCGGGCGTCGGTGGAGACGCTCGTGATCGCGGGGTGGACGTGACGCCCGATCTCGGTGTCGTCGAAGCCGGTGATCGACAGGTCGCGAGGAACGCTGAGGCCGCGGCGCTGCGCGACGCCGAGCCCCGCGACGGCCATGTTGTCGTTCGAGTAGACGATCGCGGTCGGGGGCACCGCCGCGTCGAGCAGCTCGACGGTGGCGCGCGCTCCGTCTGCCGCACTGAAGTCGGTCGCGATGACGCGGTGACGGATGCCGCAGTCGCGGGCGACCTCGACGAAGGCGGCTGCGCGGTGGCGTCCGTGCAGCATGGCCTGCGGTCCGGCGACGTGCGCGATGTCGGTGTGCCCGAGGTCGATGAGGTGCTCGACGGCGCGCCGGATGCCCGCGCCGTCGTCTACCGACACCGAGGTGAACGGGCTCGGCTCGCCCGGCGACCCGAGCGTGACGGCAGCGAGCCCGAGGCCGGCGACGAGCGCGATGCGCGAATCGTCCGCGCGCAGGTCGGTGAGGATGACGCCGTCGACGCGACGGTCGGCGGCGAGCTTGCGGTAGGTGTCCTCCTCGTGGCGCCCGGGTGTCGCCACGGCGAGCACGAGCACCTGCCCCGAGGCGGCGAACTCGTCTTCGAGCCCCGCGATGAAGGCCGGGAAGAACGGGTCGGCGGCGATGACGTCGGGGCTGCGTCCGATGACGAGGCCGCAGGCGAATGCGCGGTCGACGCTCAGCGAGCGGGCTCGGACGCTCGGCGACCACCCGAGGTCTTGGGCCGCGGCGAGGATGCGATCGCGCGTGGCCGGCGCGACGCCCGGTCGCCCGTTCAGCGCGAACGAGACGAGCCCTTTGCTGACGCCCGCTTCGCGGGCGACGTCGGCGATCGTCGGTCGTGACGGCATCCTCACTCCTTCGTGCGTGGTCGTTCGGGCCGGTGCTGTGCCGACCTATACCGGTTTAAAGGTTAAACCGGTATAGGTGCGTTGTAAAGACGCCGATGCCGTGCCGATCCGAAATCGCAGACGGCGCAAGGCCCTCGACCCGATCAGCTCGGCCGATTACCGTCGCCGTATGAGCGAGCGCACGTACGACCTGATCGTCATCGGAGCCGGACCCGTCGGAGAGAACGTCGCCGACCGGGCTGTGCAGGGCGGCCTCAGTGTCGCGATCGTCGAGAGCGAGCTCGTGGGCGGCGAATGCTCGTACTGGGCATGCATGCCCTCGAAGGGCCTGCTGCGCGCGGGGGCCGCGGTGCGCGCCGCCCGCGCCGTCGACGGCGCGAAGCAGGCCGTGACCGGCGACCTCGACGTCGCCGGCATCCTTCGCCGTCGAGACACCCTCACCTCGGACTGGAACGATTCGTCACAGGTCGAGTGGTTGCAGGGGGCGGGCGTCGACCTCGTGCGCGGGCACGGGCGGATCTCGGGCGAGAAGCGCGTGAGCGTGACGGATGCCGACGGCCAGACCACCGACCTGATCGCCCGGCACGCCGTGGCCGTCTGCACCGGCACGGCGGCGCTGCTGCCCGACGTGCCGGGCCTTGCCGAGGTCTCCCCCTGGACCAGCCGTGAGGCGACCGCGGTGCAGGAGGTCCCCGCATCTCTCGCCATCGTCGGCGGCGGAGTCGTCGCGGCCGAGATGGCCACGGCCTTCGTCGACCTCGGTTCGGAGGTGACGCTCATCGCCCGCAGTCGGCTGCTCGGTTCGATGGAGCCTTTCGCCGGCGAGCTCGTCGAGAGCTCGCTGACCGAGCGGGGTGCGCGCGTGCTGCTGCACACCGACCTCGTCTCTGCCCGACGCGTCGACGGGCAGGTCGAGCTCGAGCTGTCGAACGGCACGCGCGTGCGGGCGGACGAGGTCCTCGTCGCCACGGGACGCGTACCCCGCACGGCGGACGTCGGAGCGGATGCCGTCGGCCTCGAGCCCGGCGCCTGGCTCGAGGTCGACGACACCATGCTCGTCCGCGGATCGGACTGGCTGTATGCCGTCGGTGACGTGAACCACCGCGCCCTGCTGACCCATCAGGGCAAGTACCAGGCGCGCGCGGCCGGCGAGGTCATCGCCGCCCGGGCGAACGGCACCACGGTCGACGACGCCTCCTGGGGCACGCACGTCGCGACCGCCGACCACACCGCGGTACCCCAGGTGACCTTCACCGATCCCGAGGTCGCGTCGATCGGGGCGACCGAGGCGTCGGCGCGCGAGAGCGGCGCCCGCATCCGCGTGCTCGACTACGACCTGTCATGGGTCGCGGGAGCATCGACGCGGTCGGACGAGTACACCGGTCAGGCTCGAGCCATCGTCGACGAAGACCGGCAGGTCATCGTGGGCGCGACCTTCGTCGGAGCCGATGTCGGCGAGCTGCTGCACGCGGCCACGATCGCCGTGGTCGGAGAGGTGCCGATCGCCCGACTGTGGCACGCGGTTCCGGCCTACCCCACCCTCAGCGAGGTCTGGTTGCGTCTGCTCGAGACGTACGGCCGCCCGACCCCGTGACGCCTCCCGTGACGACGACCCGGTGTGTCAGTGGAAGAAGTGCCGCTCGCCCGTGAAGAACATGGTCACCCCGGCGGCGCGTGCGGCGTCGATGACCTCTTGGTCCCGCACCGAACCGCCCGGCTGGATGATCGTCTTGATCCCGGCGTCGATGAGCACCTGAGGCCCGTCGGCGAAGGGGAAGAAGGCGTCGGATGCCGCGACCGAGCCCGCGGCGCGGTCACCGGCGCGCTCGACGGCCAGCCGGCACGAGTCGACCCGGTTGACCTGGCCCATGCCGATGCCGACGGTGGCCGAACCGTCGGCGAGGACGATCGCGTTGGACTTGACGGCGCGGCAGGCCTTCCAGGCGAAGGCGAGGTTCGACTTCGCCTCGTCGGCGGGCATCTCGCCCGAGACCAGCTGCCAGCCGTCGACGAGCGACTCGATCTCGGCCGGGAAGCGGTCGGCGTCCTGCAGCAGCAGGCCACCCGAGAGCAGGCGCACGTCCATCGGCTCCTGGCGCCAGTCGGCGGGCAGGCGCAGCACGCGCAGGTTCTTCTTGAGCTTGAACACCTCGAGCGCCTCGGGCTCGAAGTCGGGTGCGACGATGACCTCGGTGAAGATGTCTCGCAGGTTCTCGGCCATCTTCAGCGTGACGGTGCGGTTGGCGGCGATCACGCCGCCGAAGGCCGAGACCGGGTCGCACTCGTGCGCGCGCAGATGAGCTGAGGCGATCGGGTCGAGGGCGTTGGGGGCGCCGATCGCGATGCCGCAGGGGTTCGCGTGCTTGATGATCGCGACGGCGGGCTTGACCATGTCGAACGCTGCGCGCAGAGCCGCGTCGGCGTCGACGTAGTTGTTGTACGACATCTCTTTGCCCTGCAGCTGCTCGGCCTGCGCGATGCCGTGGCCGCCGACACGCGAATAGATCGCCGCGCGCTGGTGCGAGTTCTCGCCGTAGCGCAGGGTCGCCAGTCGCTCGGCCCGGATCGTCAGATGCTGCGGCAGGTCTTCGCTCTGCAGGGTCTCGCCGGCGAACCAGGTCGCGACGGCGCGGTCGTACTCGGCGGTGTGCGAGAAGGCGCGCGCGGCAAGGTCCCGTCGCTGCGAGAGCGACGTGCCGCCGGCGCCGACGGCCTCGATGATCGCCGGGTACGAGGTGGGCGAGACGACGATGGCGACGTTCGCGAAGTTCTTCGCCGACGCGCGCACCATGGCCGGCCCGCCGATGTCGATCTGCTCGACGACGTCGTCGCCGGTCGCGCCCGAGGCGACGGTCTCGACGAAGGGATAGAGGTTGACGACCACCAGGTCGAAGGCCGCGATGCCGAGCTCTGCCAGCTGGTGCTCGTGGCTCTCGAGGCGCAGGTCGGCGAGCAGTCCGGCGTGCACCGACGGGTGCAGCGTCTTGACGCGGCCGTCGAGCGATTCGGGGAAGCCGGTGATCTCGGACACGTCCTTCACCGCGATGCCGGCGTCGCGCAGCAGCGCGGCCGAACCGCCGGTCGACACGATCTCGACGTCGGCGGCGGCGAGCGCCTGCGCGAGAGGCAGCAGGTCGGTCTTGTCGCTGACCGAGATGAGGGCACGGCGCACGGCGACGACGTCGCGCGAGCGGTAGAGGGCGGGGTCGTGGCGCGGTCCGGCCATGTCGGGTCTCCTGGGGGTGCGGGTCTGATGCTGTGCGGTGCGGGTGGTGCGGGTGGTGAGGCGTCGAAGCGAGAACGCGCGACGCGCCTCGAGAGGTCAGGACGAAGGCGAGGGCGAGGATGCGCCCGCCGCGGGCGGTCCGGTCGGGTCGGGGCGTGCGGGTCCGAGGTCGAGGTCTCCGGTCGCGATGCGTCGGACGACGTCGATGAGCAGACGGCGCTCGACGGGCTTGATGCGATCGTGCAGCGTCGACTCGGTGTCGCCGTCGAGCACGGGCACGCGTTCCTGGGCGAGGATCGGACCCGTGTCGACGCCCGAGTCCACGACGATGACGCTCGCGCCGGTCTGGCTCGCGCCCGAGGCCAACGCGTCGCGCACACCGTGCGCCCCGGGGAACTCGGGCAGGTACGCGGGGTGGGTGTTGATGATGCGCGGCGCCCATTCGTCGACGAGCGCAGCGGGCAGCAGACGCATGAGTCCGCTCAACACGACGAGGTCGGGCTTCCAGGCTGCGAGCTGCTGCGACAGCTCGGCACCCCACGCCTCGCGATCGGCGTACTCGCGGAACGGGACGCTGAAGGTGGGGATGTTGTACGCGTCGGCGTGAGCGAAGCCGTCGGCGGGGCGGTCGGCGCCCACGACGATGACGCGGGCGGGGAACCCGGGGGCGGCAGCGGCATCGAGCAGCGCCCGGAGGTTCGACCCCCCGCCGGAGATGAGGACCGCGACCGTCAGCACCGTCCCACTCTACTCACGAGCGGGATGAGGCTCACCGGCAGCGGGTCACCGGTGACGGGTCGCCGTCACCGTGTCACCGGCACGTCTCACCGGCACGTCTCACCGAGATCGGTCGACCTGCTCCGTGTCGGCGGACCCCGCGTCGTCGCCGGCGCCGCCCGTCGAATCGTGAGAAGACGGACCGCCCGAATCCGATGCGCGCGACGACGGGTCCGGGAGCGCGTCGGAGCGGCGGCGCAGCGAAGCCGGCCCGAAGAGCGCGATGGCCGCGCCGACACCGATCTCACCCGCGTATGCGAGGGCGAGCGGCCCCGCCGCCGGACCGATCTCGGTGAGCCGGTCGGGTCCGAACGCACCTGACGCGACGACGGCCAGCAGCGCGACGACCGCGGCCGAGAGGAGCATCGTGCCGCCGAGCGCGTACAGACGCGGCGAGACCGGCTCGACGGCATCCGTCGCCGCCGCTGCGCGCAGCCGGGCACGCGCGGCGAGTCCGGCGATGAAGCCGACGGCGACGAAGAGCAGACCGAACATGAGGACGGCGGAGGTCGACTCGGGCGGGACCGCGCCGAGCACCGGGATGCCGGGGACGACCCCCAGCTGCGTGCCCGACGCCGCGACGGTCGACCCCGCGCCCAGGGTGAAGCCGGGGCCGGCGGCGACCGAACCCGCCCACACGACGAACGTCGGCAGGTAGGCCAGCTGCCCCAGCGTGAAGACGGTCGCGCCCAGGGCGTCGACGTTCGCCGCCTGGTACAGGGCGACCACGTCGCCCGCTCGCAGCAGCAGCGCCAGTCCGAACAGGAACGCCCCCACCCCGACGAATCCGACCACAGCGATGGCCGTCGCACGCGCGGCGGCCGACAGCGTCGCGGCCCATGCCGTGCGGTCGAGCCGGACGAACACCGAATCGACGAGGCCGTCGTCGCCGTCGCGCCAGGCGCGCACGATCGCGCCGAGCAGAGCGGGCACGGCGTACACGACCGCCGGCAGCAGCACCGCCTGCCACGACTCGACCGTCGCCAGCGGCGAGGATGCCGTCGCCTGCAGCACGACGGCGATGACCGTGAAGACGACCGTGCCCGATGCCCACCCCGTCGGCCATGCTCCGGCCCCGGCCGCGCGCACGCCCGAACGCGCCGCGAACAGGGCGGTGAAGCACGCGAAGGCCAGCGGAGCCAGCGACAGGGTGAAGCCCACGGCATCCGACCCGATGCCCGTGTCGACCGTGTACGCCTGCGGCAGCGTCACCTGCACCGGAACGAGGTGTCCGAACTGCCAGAGCCGCACCGAGGTCGACCAGAGCGCGCCCCAGTCGGCGGTGCCCCCGAAGCCCAGAGCCCACAGCACGGTCAGCGGAGCCAACGCCGCAGCGACGCCGACGGCGGCCGCGATGACGGCGTCGAAGGCGGCGAGCAGGGTGACGAGAAGGCGGTTCATGCTCGAACGACCCTACCCAGCCGGACCCCCGGTTCCCGACGGGCACGCGCGAGGCATTACCGTCTTACCGGAGGATTTTGTGAACACCACTGAAACGGCCGCCCGGGCGGCTGAGCCCCAGAGCGCCATCGACCGCTTCTTCGAGATCTCGCGACGCGGTTCGACTATCGGCACCGAGGTGCGAGGGGGGCTGGTCACGTTCGTGACGATGGCCTACATCGTCATCCTCAACCCGATCATCCTGGCGGGTAAGCCCGACGTCGACGGCGTCGCACTCGACCCGGCCGCCGTCGGTGCCGCAACGGCCCTCACCGCGGGCGTCATGACGATTCTGTTCGGCCTCGTCACCCGCCTGCCCTTCGCCTTCGCCGCCGGACTCGGTCTCAACGCCTTCGTCGCGTTCACCGTCGTCGGAGAGGTGACCTGGGGCGAAGCCATGGCGCTCGTCGTCATCAACGGCCTCATCATCGTGCTCCTCGCCGCCACCGGGCTGCGCAAGCTGATCTTCGACGCCGTGCCGATGCAGCTCAAGCTCGCCATCACCGTCGCGATCGGCCTGTTCATCGCGTTCATCGGCTTCGTCAACTCGGGCTTCGTCACCGCCACCGGTGAGGCTTCTCCGCCGGTCGGCCTCGGCGTCGGCGGCTCGGTCGCCTCGGTGCCGACGCTCATGTTCGTCGTGACGCTGCTGCTCACCGGCATCCTCGTCGCCCGCAAGGTCAAGGGCGGCATGCTCATCGGACTCGTCACCGGCACCGTGCTGTCGGTGATCGTCGAGGCGATCTGGCGTCTCGGCCCGGCGTTCGAGAACCCGGGCGGCTGGAGCCTGACGGTGCCCGCCCTGACCGGATCGCCCGTCAGCGTGCCCGACCTCAGCCTGGTCGGCGCCGTCGACTTCGGCTTCGACCTGGGCAAGGTCAGCCTGGTCACGCTGGTGATGCTCGTCTTCACCCTGGTCTTCTCGAACTTCTTCGACGCGATGGGCACGATGACCGGTCTCGCCAAGGAGTCCGGTCTGGCCGACGCGAAGGGCGACTTCCCTCGCATCAAGTCGGCGCTGATCGTCGAGGGCGTCGGGGCGATCGCCGGTGGCGCGACCAGCTCGTCGTCGGCCACGGTGTTCGTCGAATCGAGCGCCGGCATCGGCGAGGGCGCGCGCACCGGCCTGGCCAACGTCGTGACGGGTGCGGTGTTCCTGCTGGCGATGTTCTTCACTCCGCTGACCACCATCGTGCCGACCGAGGTCGCCGCCGCCGCGCTCGTGATCGTCGGCGCGATGATGATGTCGCAGATCTCGCACATCGACCTCACCGACTTCCGCGTCATGCTGCCGGTGTTCCTCACCGCGACGGTCATGCCGCTCACCTACTCGATCGCCAACGGCATCGGTGCGGGCTTCGTCTCGTGGGTCGCGATCAACGCCCTCACCGGCCGGGCCAAGCAGATCAGCCCCCTGCTGTGGGTCGTCGCCGCCGGGTTCGTGGTCTTCTTCGCCCGCGGTCCACTCGAGGCCCTGCTCGGAGCCTGACTCCACCCCCTTACCGCGAGACAGCAGTTTCGCGCCGAAACCGTGGGTTGACCCCACCCTCTCGGTGTGAAACTGCTGTCTCGCGGTCTCTGCGGGGGAACGACGAAGGGGCGGATGCCGCAGCATCCGCCCCTTCGTCGTTGCGTGTTACAGGCTCTCGATGATCTCGCGCATCAGAGCGGCGGTCTCGGACGGCGTCTTGCCGACCTTGACACCGGCGGCCTCGAGCGCCTCTTTCTTGGCCTGCGCGGTGCCGGCCGAGCCCGAGACGATCGCACCGGCGTGGCCCATCGTCTTGCCCTCGTGGAACTCGATGGTCTGGCCGGAGGCCACCAGCGACAATGCCTCCGGCACATTGCCCACCGGCCCGAGTACATAGACGCCGGCTT
>JAAIGE0100932867.1_pt1 | contig 16927 bp, 18 predicted proteins | sample 6487951 | NCBI WGS metagenome assembly JAAIGE01 (sample SAMN13974128, study PRJNA590717) | phyllosphere metagenome | biome: tomato field; feature: multiple bacterial spot infested tomato fields; material: tomato leaves; isolation source: leaves from tomato fields | host: Solanum lycopersicum ... | reverse complement strand
GACGTCTACGAAGTTCCCCAAAGCGCGGCCTACAACCTGACCGACATCCGCCGGGAGCGGATCAACGGGCAGGTCGTGCTGCAATATCGTCCGATCGAATCGCTCACCGCGACGGTCGACTTCACCTATTCGCGCAACAAGGTCGAGGCGCGCGACAGCAGCGTGGGCATCTGGTTCAACTTCGGCGACACGTCGAGCGAATGGACCGACGGCCCCGCCGCCGGCCCGGTATTCTACACCGAACGCTTCGGCCCGGGTAAGGACCTGTCCTACAGCGGCTCGCTTCGCATCGTGGTTACCGGTCAGTTAAGCGGTCATCGCGTTCTGTAGGAGCGAGCTTGCTCGCGAAAAACGTTAACGATAACGCGTGCTTGCTGAATGAGCGCGGCGCCTTTGAGTTTTTCGCGAGCAAGCTCGCTCCTACAGGCATCAGGGCACGCCCGGCGCCCACATTGAGCGGGGTCGACGATAAAATCAGCGGCGGGTCAGAGGCTGTTCAGCAAACTTCACTGCGGCCAACCCAAGGGCAATCAACGCCCGAATATTGCCATGGTCACTGCCGTCCGGAGTGGCCACCACCGACCGGTAATGCTCACCAAACGCCAGCAGTGCTTCCTGATCACTCAACCCTTCCAGTAGCGCCAGACCCAAGGTCTTGCACGACCCTTCATTTTGCCCGGCGGCATTTTCCACACCGCCGTTGGTGAAGGCTTGCGGTTGGTAGTCGTAACCGGCGGCGATAAAGGCCAGGGTGTCGGCAAAGACATGTTCGCCGCTGTTGAGGCTGGCGCGCAGGGTATTCAAATCAGTCATTGGTTCTGGCTCTTTCTTAACGGGTGTAGGTGAGATTACCTATAGTAACTTTTTCGAGGTTATTTCGAACCATGTGCAAGCTTACAGACGGGTCAGAACGTCTTGCTCGCGCCGGCCACTATTGTTGCGCTGCACAGGTTATCGAAGCCGGTAAAGCTGGTGCATTCGGCTTTCGAGAGGTCGGTGTCGATATAGCTCAGCGACCAGTTAACGCCGACCAACTCGCGGCTGAGCTTGATTTCCCAGTTGTGATAATCGGCACGGCCGTTGCCGTTGTTACTGAAAAATACGTCGTCTTTGTAGTCCACGTATTCATAGCGAGCTTCCAGGCCGACCTCTGCGGGCAGCACGGTGTGGTAACCGATGAACCACGATGACAAGTCCTCGTCTTGTTTACCCTTGTGGAACTCGCCATGTTCATCCTCGTAGTCAGGGCCTTTCATGTTGCGCACGTATTTGCCGCCAAGCAGAACGCCGTAAACATCCAGGACAGTCTTGAGTTCGCCCTGGTTGTAATCGCTTTGGCGCGGGTACTCATACTGCGTGTAGAAGCTGTCCAGGCTGATGCGGTCATGGATTTGCCAAAAATAGCCGGCGAAATATTCGATCTCCTGGCGCGTTTTGGAGCCATTGCCAAAGTCGACATTCGAGGTCCAGACGCCGGCGTACAAACCACTGGCGTGGTTGAGGGTAACCCCCAGTTGTGCGGCAGGGTCACCCAAGGTTTGCGAGAGGCCACTGGTGCGATAGTCGCTGACCAGCGCGGGGTTGATGATGAGTTCGAAGCTGTCGTTGAACTCGACGGCTTGAGCGTTGATCAGAGGCGTCAAGGCGAGCGCTGCAAGCGTGAAGACGGAAAGTGCGTTCATAGGAGTCTCTTATTGTTATGAGTGTGTGAGTTATTCCAGGCGCGACCGTGCCCAGCGCCGCTCTGGGAGCGGCGTCAGGTGTTTGCGTAATATTGAGCGAGTGAGTCAGATCTGTTTGCCGGAGAAGAAGGTGTTCAGGACCTTGGTCTCGAATAGCTCGTCGTCGCTGACCTTGAACACATCGCGATCAAGGACGATCAGGTCAGCCTGCTTACCGGGTTCCAAAGAGCCGATCTGTTGATCCAGGCGAAGGGTTTTAGCGGCGTTGAGGGTGTAGGCGTAGAACATGGTCTGGCGATCAAGGCTTTCCTTGGCGTTAAGCACCCCCAATGGGCCTTTACGCGTGCTGGCCTGAGCAATGGCATTCCACGGGTTGGGGCCAGAGACGGGCCAGTCACTGCCGCCCGCGATGGTTGCACCCGCGTCATGCAGGGATTTGGCGGGGTACAGGTGATCGTAGGCAGACGTACTGATGTAAGGCTTGACCAGTTCTTCGGTGTAACTCTCGCTGGTGGCCCACAGCAATTGCATGGAGGCAATGACCCCCAGTTGCTTGAAGCGAGGGAAGTCTTCTGGATCGACCACTTGCAAGTGGGCGAGGCTATGGGCCACAGGCGTCGGGTTGAGGCGGCGCGCATAAGCAACGCCATTGAGGGCTTCACGTACGGCGCGGTCACCGTCCGCGTGCACATGCATGATCCAGCCGCGCTTTTCCGCAGCCACCACCAACTCACCGAAATGCTTCGGATCGATCAGCAACTGACCGCGTTTATTAGTGTTTTTGTAGGGGGCGATGACCGCTGCGGTCTGCCCTGGAAACTCCATGATGCCGTCAGCAAAGATCTTGATGCCGGGGAATGTCAGATTGGGCACGCCCTCGAATTTTTTCATCACCTTGGCCACGACTTCCAGGTCGGCCGGCTTGCTTTTGGAGTTGGTCAGCATCAAGGCGGCGACGTGGGCACTGAGTTCGCCCTTCTCGGCCAGTTCGCGGTAGAACGGCAGCACGCCGTAGCTCTGCTCCGTGGCGGTGAAGTCGAACAGCGAGTCGCCATTGCCGGCGTTTGATGCCGCATCCATCCACGCGGTGACGCCATAACCATTATTGACCTTCACCGCTTCGCGGGCAGCCTTGAGCATGATCTCTTTGCTCGGTGCAGGAACCTTATTGCGGACCTGATCCCAGCGAGACTCGGCAAAATAACCGGTGGGGGTGAAGTCGTTTTCGTGACCGATGTAGTCACGCTCGTTCGCAGGCAGGCCTTTTACCAGTGCTGCATCGACTTTCACACGCTTGAGCATGGCGTTGTTGGCCCAGCCGGTGTGGCCGTCGATGCCACTGAGCACCAGCGGTTGGTCGGCCCAGCGGCCGTGGTTGAAGATCTTGCCCAGTTCGCGGCTTTTATCCCAATAGGCCGAGCTGGTGCCGGCAATTAAGATGACGTCCCCGGATCTGGCCCGGCCTGCCTTATCTTGCTCGATGATCCATTGCTCAAGCTCGGGCAATGGCTTTTCTTCATCCAGCAAGTTGGCACCCAGACTCGCGAGGCCCGCAGACACCGGATGGCTGTGAGTGTCAATCATGCCGGGCATCAACACCTTGCCCGCAAGGTCGAACCGTTGAGTGGTGGTATCGGCGAGGGCATTGATCTGCGCATCACTGCCGACTTTGAGGATTTTTCCGTTTTCCACCGCCACCGCTTGAGCCAGCGCTTGGCCGGGGACACCGGTGAAAACCTTGCCATTGGTGAATACCAGATCGGCTGCTGCCATGGCCTGCAGTGAGGGCACCGTTAACATCGCGGCCAGAACACAGGGGGTCAATCGCTTCATTCAAAGCTCCTTTATTGATTTTGTTCTATTGAGGTTTTAGCGACGCAGCACATCAATGGCCGGCGAACGCACGGTTCCTTGTTTGAAGTCGATAATGCGGGCGTAAGAAGGCTGGCCTCTATCCGATTTGCGCTTGCGTGCGAGCCTCATTTTGGTGCGCAAGCGCTTGGGGGCCGATTCAGCGGGGACGTAAGAGTGTGCGGCTGGGGAGTTCGCCAAAAAGCTGGTAATAGGCCTTGGAGAAACGGCCCAGGTGCCAGAATGACCAGCGCATGGCGATTTCCGCCACGGTCGTCTCTGCGGGCACCCTGCGCAGTAAGTCGCGGCGGGCAAAGTTCAATCGGCGTAACCGCTGCCATTGGCTGGGTGATACACCGATAGAAGACGTGAAGCGTTGTTGCAACTGACGAACAGACACCCCCGCGCCGTTGGCCAGTTGCAACACATTGAAGTGTTCTTGCGGGCTGGCCATGACCAGGTCGAAAACCCGTTGGATAAGACGGCGGTCATGGGCTCGGTGTTTCAGGCTTGCCAGGTCCGGCGTCTGACTCGGGCAATCGAGGATATACAGGCAATCGTCGACCAGCTGTTGTGCCAGCCCTGCTTCAGGCACCGGGGATTGCCCCACGGCCAACCGTTGAAGCGTGCTGCTTAACCAGTGGCCAAAAACCTGGCTCTGCCGGGAAACCAGCGGGGTGAGGAGCATGCCATCCAGGCTGCTCAAGTTCAGGCAATCAAGTTGCTTGAGGTATTGAGGGCCGATCACCACCGCGACTTCTTTATAGTTTTGCGGGGTCACCCAGGTGTTCTGACTGTCCTCGTTGAGCAGGTACAGCGATCCGTCACCCGTATCAAAACTAAAGACCAATGAACCGGCGGGCGCATGGAAATGCTGCTCCACCCGCGTGTTCATCTGCTCTTCATACACCTCGATGCCGTCCAACTGCATGTACACAACTTTGCCCCGGAAATACCCTGGGGACATTTGCTGGTAGTGCTCCTGCCAGCCGGAAATCGCCAGTTGCTGATCCACATCCGCAGTATCAAAGGTTTGAATCTGCATGCTTTTGCTTTCCTGGTTTTTCCCGCGGGCGGGTCGCACGTCGTGAGGGCTTAGCGCCTAACCCTGTGGGTTGCCTTTGGCAAACGCGGCCTGTTGGTCGGCGTTGGCTTCTCGCTGGTATTGGGCTTTCCACTCGGCGTACGGCATGCCGTACACCACTTCACGGGCGTCATCGAGGCTGAGCTCGATCTGGCGCTCGTCGGCTTCGGCCTTGTACCACTTGGACAGGCAGTTGCGGCAGAAGCCGGCAAGGTTCATCAGGTCGATGTTCTGCACATCCTTGCGGCTGTCCAGGTGGGCCACCAGTCGGCGAAAGGCGGCGGCTTCGAGTTCGAGGCGTTGTTGGTCGTTCATAAGGCTCACTTGCTATCAGCGGCTGGCGGCCAGAGTGATCGAAACCGACTCGGCAAAGCGCAGCGCGTGGGGTTTGTCTACTTCGACTTCGGCGTACAGTACCGATTCGTTGCTCATCACCAGGTCCAGCAGTTCCTGGGTCAGGCGCTCCAGCAGGGCAAAGCGATTGCCTTCGACGTGAGCGATGATGGCCTTGGTGATGGTGCGGTAGTTCAGGGCGTGGTCGATGTCGTTGTCACGTACGGCTTCCTGGGCGGCATACAGGATGGTCAGGTTGATCAGCACATCCTGCTTGTTGAGGATCTCGTCCTCGTTGATGCCGATAAAGGTGCGCAGGCACAGGTCCTTGACCCGGATACGCGCCATGCCTGGTTGAAGTTGTGGCATTGCTACTTGCTCCGTCCAATCAGTTGCAGGAACTCCATGCGGGTGGTGTTCGACTCGCGAAAGGCGCCGAGCATCACCGAGGTGTTCATGGTTGAATTCTGTTTCTCCACGCCGCGCATCATCATGCACATGTGCTTGGCTTCGATCACCACCGCCACGCCGGCGGCCTGGGTCACGTCCTGGATGGCGTCGGCGATTTGCCGTGTGAGGTTTTCCTGGATCTGCAGGCGCCGGGCGAACATGTCGACGATGCGCGCCAGTTTTGACAGGCCCAGCACCTTGCCGGTCGGAATATAGGCCACATGGGCCTTGCCGATAAAGGGCAGCAGGTGATGCTCGCACAACGAATACAACTCGATGTCCTTGAGGATCACCATCTCGTCATTGTCAGACGCAAACAGCGCGCCGTTGACGATTTCTTCCAGGTTCTGCTCATAGCCATGACACAGGTACTGCATGGCCTTGGCGGCACGCTTGGGCGTATCGAGCAGGCCCTCGCGCTGTGGGTCTTCGCCCAGGCCCTTGAGGATTTCGCGGTAGTGGTGGGGCAGGGATAAGGTCATACAACATCCTCAAAAACGGCTTACTTGATATGCCGCCCACCGTTGACGGTCAGGGTGGTACCGGTGACATAGGGGTTGTCCAGCAGGTAACGCACGCTCTGGTAGATCACCTCGGGCCCGGGCTCGATGCCCAGGGCTGACTTGGCCAGGACCTTGGTGCGATAGGCCGCGTCATCGCCTTCGTTGAACATCACCATCGCCGGGGCGATGCCGTTGACCTTGATCAGCGGCGCAAACTGCGCGGCAAACGATAACGTGAGGCTGTCGAGCCCGGCCTTGGTGGCGCAATAGGCGATGTGCTGCCGGCTGCCCTTGCGCACCACGTCATCGCTGATATGCACGATATCGGCGGGTGTCGAACGTTGCAGCAAAGGTGAACAATGCAGGTTGATCAGGTACGGCGCAAGCATGTGCACGCTGAACATGTCGATAAAGGCACGGCTTTCGTCGCCCGGCGTTTCGGCGACCCAGGCTGAAGCGTTGTGGATGATTGCGCGCAGGCTTTGGGTATGGGTTTTGACTGCGCCAATGAAAGCCAGCACGCCGGCTTCGCTGGAGAAGTCGGCAAACACGCCGATGGCGCCCCGTTCACGCAGCGCCTGCACGCCGGGGCGTTCGCTGCGGTAGCTGAACATCACGGCTTGGCCTTCATCCAACAGGCGCTCGGCGCAATGCAGGCCGACACGCTGGCCGGCACCGGTGATCAGGATCGGAGCGTTGGTTGCATTCATGGGAGGCTCAAGTCGCTGGCAGGCTCAAACTATACCAGCGCCCCGGCCTCCCTGTACTCAAGCGGCGGCTTCGGTGACCTTGCGAGGGGGCGAGGGGTGCAGCCAATTCGCCAGCAGGTGGGTCGACAGCGGTATAAAGAGGTAGACCATCAACGGGGTCAGGGCAGCGGTGCTGACCAGTACGCGGCTGAACAGGTCCAGCTCATTGAGCAGCGAGCCCAGGCCGAAGTTGAACAGCAACGATACCGGGAAAAATGCCAACCAGATGGCCACGGCCTGTTTCCAGCGTGGCGGGCGGGCACCTACTGCGCCAAACCAGCCATCGATACCGCTGACACGGTGCTCCGACGGGTCGGCAAACAGCTCGCTGCCTCGGCTCAGCCACGCGCTGCGCGAAGCGGAGAACTCCCACGCATGCAGGGTTTTTTCATCGGCAAAGCGGAAGATGATCTGGAACTCATCATCATGAGGCGGCGGGGCCAGCACGCCGGAACCCAGGTAACCGGGGAAGTCAGTCGCCAATTGCTCGCCTTCGCGCAGCCAGGCCATCAACTCTTCGTAGCGACCCTTGGCCACGCGGCGCGCAACCATCAAGGTGACGGGTGAGGTAGACATCGTATATCTCCAAGTCAGCAGGTGCGCCAGGCCGGGTAGGCGGCGCACGAACGAAGCTGCGGGGTGATGCAGCGACGCAAAAGAACAGGCAAGGATTATTCCGGATTTGCCCAAATACGCCAGAAACTTCGGATGGATCGCCGTAGATCTTGAATCATGCAGTTCAATCGGCGTTAAATGGTGTTCAAATTCATACAAGTTTTTTTGACCGCTGATGCCCGAAATCACTGCGCCTTTTCGCGAAACGACACCCGACAGCCACTCTGACTGCGAGGGGCTGTTTCCGATTCGTGAAGTGGCAAGACTCACAGGCGTAAACCCGGTGACCTTGCGTGCCTGGGAGCGTCGCTACGGTTTGATCCAGCCGGTGCGCACCGAAAGTGGGCGCAGGCTGTACTCAAGCACCGATATCGACACCGTGCACCGCATCCTCGACTGGATCGAGCGGGGCGTGGCGGTGAGCAAAGTCGGCAAGCTCCTGGCGCGCGACCCACGGGCCAACGAACCGGCCACGGCGTCACGCAGCGATACCGAACTGGAGTGGCGCCAGTGGCAGGCGCAACTGCGGCTGGCCATCAGTGCTTTTGATGATCGTGAGCTCGACCGGTTGTACGGCCAGATCTTCAGCGTCTATTCGACGACCGTGGTGTTCCAGGACATTTTGGTCCCGCTGTGGCAACAGTTGTTACGTCACCAAGGCCGCTTTGGCCAAGCCAGCGAGTGGCTGTTCTTCGACAATTTCCTGCGCTCGCGCGTCGCACGGTGCCTGCAAGTGGCCAGTGCCTCGCCAGCGCCCAGGGTGTTGCTGTCAGCCATTGCCGGAGAGTGCCGTGAGCTGGAGTTACTGGTGGCGGGCTTGTTGATGTCGAGCGAGAAGCTGGCGGTCAAGGTCCTGGGCGTTGGCCAGCCACTGGATGAGTTGACGCTGATCTGCGAGCGCACCCGGCCGCAAGCCTTGGTGCTGTTTTCCAACCACGCTCCAGGGGCAGAGCTGGCGTCGCGGCTCAATCGCCTGGCCTTCACCCTCGATTGCCCGTTGCTGCTGGCTGGAGAAGCGTCGGACCTGGCAGAACACAGCCTGGCAGGGTCGTCGATTGGTTGCCTGGGCAATGACGGACGCTTGATGCCGCGCCGCTTGCAGCAACTGCTCAGCGGCCATCCGGGTACCGAGCCTCAGGCGTGAACGTGCGGATGCACCAGGCGGTGTTGGTGCAGGATGAACTGGCGTAGCCGTTCGATCTCATCGGCATCGCTCTGGCTCAGGCGATAAGCGAACAGGCCTCGGGCGGTTTCGCGCTCCAGCGTGCCGCGCAGGGCGATGCGCTCGTAGCCGGAAGGGCTGAACCACAGGGAAAAGGTCTTCGGCGGTTTGACCCGGCCACGCACTTCTACCAACACACCTTTGAATGACACTTCGTGCACCCACAACGCGCTGGAGTAGCCCTTGATGTTTTCCAGCGCCACCGGCGTTTCAAGGGCCAGGCGCCACGGGCGGATCATCGGCCCATCTTCAAAAATGCTCGGTACGCCCAGGCGCAAATGCACAGCATGAAACTCATCTTCCACCAGGTGCAACGGGAAGGTGAGTTGCTGGTTGTCGAACTGCGCCTGGATGGTGACCTGGTCGTGAGCCGCTAGCCGCGTGAGCAGATCGCGAATCTGTGCCCCGCCATTAACCGTCAGGCTCGACCATGCATCCCGCAGGTTGAGCTGCGGGTTGTGCGTCATGTCCTGGATAAAATCCAGCTCGTCCTGCGTCAATAGCGTGTCGCGTTGCATTGATCTGGCTCAAGGCTGAGGCATTAAAAAGCCATTATCGCTCTAAAGACCGCATTTTTTACAGTTTGTTAAATCCACTCGTCGCCTTGAGTGCGGCGAGCTCGCTCTTGAGCTCGGCTAACTGGGCTTCCAGTTGGGCGACGCGCTGTTGGGCTTTGACTTGAGTGGTGATGTCTTTTTGCACGCCGACGAAATACGTTTGCTTGTCGACCTCGTTGTACACGGTCGAAAGCGACAGTTCGTTCCAGAAAGGTGTGCCGTCCTTGCGGAAGTTGCGCAGGATCTCTCGGCAGGCGCCGCCGCTGTCGAGCGCGTCACGAATGGCCATCAAGGCCGGTTGGTCGCGGTCGCCCGCCTGCAGGAAACGGCAGTCCTGATAGAGAATCTCGTCCAGCGTGTAGCCGGTCATCCGTTCGAAGGCCGGGTTGACGTAGATCAGTGGTTTGTCCCGGCCTTCGCGCTCTGCAACGACGATCCCGTCATTGGACGCATTGACGACCATTTTCAGCAGTTTGGCGTTAATCATTGAGCGGTCCCTGGCCTGGTTTTGACCTTGCCAGTTTATGGCAAGTCTGGAATGTTGCACGGTGCGCACTGAAATATTGGCACAGGCTGCTAATATCCCACGCTTTCACTCAACTACAGGATCAGATTGATGAAAGTCGCCATCCTTTCCGGCTCGGTCTACGGTACGGCTGAAGAAGTCGCTCGCCACGCGCAAGACATCCTCAAGGACGCAGGTTTCAACGCCTGGCACAATTCTCGTGCCACGCTGGCAGAGGTGCTGGCCTTTGCTCCCGATGCATTCCTTGCCGTGACCTCGACCACCGGCATGGGCGAGCTGCCCGACAATCTGATGCCCCTGTATTCGACCATTCGTGACCAACTGCCCCCCGCCTGGCGCGGCCTGCCAGGTGCAGTCATCGGCCTGGGCGACGCCAGCTATGGCGATACCTTCTGTGGCGGTGGTGAACAAATGCGCGAATTGTTCGCCGAACTGGGCATCCGCGAAGTGCTGCCAATGCTGCGCCTGGACGCCAGCGAGAGCGTCACCCCGGAAGCTGACGCCGAGCCTTGGCTGGCCGAGTTGGTCACTGCACTGCGAGGCTGAACCCCAGGGAGCGCCGTTATTGACGGCGCTTGTTTGACCCATATCTGTACTATTCTCATGACTGACTCGCTCAGTCATCAAGCTGGCTGCCAAGGCAACTCCTTGCACCTCGGCGTCTGACTAGACTGGCTCTCACTTTAGACACCCTAAGAAGTGCGCCAAGGAGGTCATTGCCATGAGCCTAGCCCCTGCTCCATCGCCACAAAACGTCAAAGCCCAGGTCAGCGCTGCCGAATGGCAAACCCGCGTGGACCTGGCGGCCTGTTATCGGCTGGTGGCCATGCACGGCTGGGATGACCTGATCTTTACGCATATTTCGGCCAAGGTGCCGGGCACTGAAGATTTCCTGATCAACCCCTATGGGTTGATGTTCCATGAGATCACCGCGTCGAGCTTGGTCAAGGTTGACCAGGCCGGCAATAAGCAAATGGACAGTCCCTACGAGATCAACCCGGCGGGCTACACCATCCACAGCGCCATCCACGAAGTGCGCCATGACGTGACCTGCGTGCTGCATACCCACACCGCTGCGGGTGTGGCGGTATGTGCGCAAAAGCAGGGTGTATTGCCCATCAGCCAGCAATCGCTGTTCGTGCTGTCCAGCCTTGGCTATCACGCCTATGAAGGCGTGGCGCTCAATCACGAGGAAAAGGCCCGCCTACAAGCGGATCTGGGCCAGAATAATTTCCTGATGCTGCACAACCACGGCCTGCTGACCTGCGCCGGTAGCATCGCCGACACCTTCCTGATGATGTTCACCTTCCAGCGCGCCTGCGAGATCCAGGTACTGGCCCAGAGCGGCGGCACCGAGTTGATCGCCATCGAGCCGCAGATTCTGGCCGGTGCCAAGGCGATGGTGGCAGCTGTCACAAAAAGCGCCCAAGGTATGGGCGGTGCGCTGGCTTGGCCGGCACTGCTGCGCAAATTGGACCAACAGGACCCCGGGTATAAAAGCTGATGCCACTCGCCGAGATACCGCTCAGAGCCTGGCGCAAGCGCGGCCAGGACTTCGTCTTTCGTGGCCACACCGTGCGGTATTGGGTGGCCGGGCAGGGCGAGCCGTTGCTGCTGATTCATGGTTTCCCTACGGCCAGTTGGGACTGGCACTACCTGTGGCAGCCCCTGGCCCAGCGCAACCTGGTGATCGCCTGCGACATGCTCGGCTTTGGCGACTCGGCCAAACCCTTGAACCACGAGTATTGCCTGCTGGAACAGGCCGATCTGCAACAGGCGCTGCTTGAGCATCTGCGGGTAGAGCGGCCGGTGCATGTGTTGGCCCATGATTATGGAGACAGCGTCGCCCAGGAATTATTGGCCCGGCATTACGAGGGAGGGTTCCAGATGGCGAGCTGTGTATTTCTCAACGGCGGGCTGTTTCCGGAGACCCATCGGCCGGCGCTGGTGCAAAAGCTATTGCTCAGCCCGTTGGGCTGGATGATCGGCCGGGCCTTTGGGCGCAATGCCTTGGCCAGCAGTTTCAACCAGATCTTCGGCCCCCAGACGCGACCCAGTGAAAGTGTGCTGGATGATTTCTGGAGTTTGATCAGTTGCAACGACGGCCCGCGTATTCTGCACAAACTCATCGCCTACATTCCCCAACGCCGTCGCCTGCGCGAGCGTTGGCTGGCGGCCATGCAGCAAGGCGAAGTGCCGTTGCGGGTGATCGACGGCGAAGTAGACCCGATTTCCGGTGCCCATATGGTCGAGCGCTATCGCCAACTGGTGCCCGAGCCCGACACGATAAGGCTGGCCAATATCGGCCACTACCCGCAGATCGAGGCGCCGGTCCAGGTACTCAGGCACTACCAGGCGTTTCGTGAGCGCATCGGCCAGCCTTCACCGCGTGCGGCCTATTCTTGAGCCTGCGCATCATCCCGCTGCCTTATCAGGCACCATTCAGCCCTGGACGTCTTTATTGTGACCAAAGGCTGCGTGCGTGACACTCTGCCTATTCCCATTGTCGCCAGCGGAGTTCGGTATGAGTGAGTCAGTGCAGTTCCAGGATAAGGTCGTGATCGTCACCGGCGCCGGTGGTGGCTTGGGCCAGGCCCATGCGCTGCTGTTCGCCAAGCACGGGGCCAAAGTGCTGGTCAACGACCTGGGTGGCTCAACCCAAGGCGAGGGCGCCAATGCCTCGGCGGCCGACCGGGTGGTGGCGCAGATTCGCGCGGCGGGCGGCATTGCCGAAGCCAACCATGACTCCGTCACCGACGGCGACAAGATCGTACAGAACGCCCTGGATGTCTTCGGCCGGGTCGACGTGGTGGTCAACAACGCCGGCATCCTGCGCGACAAGACCTTCCACAAAATGGACGACAGCGACTGGGACCTGGTTTACCGGGTGCATGTCGAAGGCGCCTACAAAGTCACCCGCGCCGCCTGGCCGCATTTGCGCGAGCAGGGTTATGGCCGGGTGATCTTTACTGCGTCGACGTCCGGTATCTACGGCAACTTTGGCCAGTCCAACTACGGCATGGCCAAGTTGGGCCTGTATGGCTTGACCCGCACCCTGGCGCTGGAAGGGCGCAAGAACAACATCCTGGTCAATGCGATTGCCCCCACCGGTGGCACGCGCATGACCGAAGGGCTGATCCCGCCGCAGGTGTTCGAGCGCCTCAAGCCGGAACTGGTCAGCCCGTTGGTGGTGTACCTGGGCAGTGAAGCCTGTGAGGAAACCGCAGGCTTGTTTGAAGTGGGTGGCGGCTGGATCGGCAAGACCCGCTGGGAGCGTAGTCTGGGTGTGGGTTTTGATCCCGAGGCCGGTTTTTCGCCGGAAGATGTGGCCGCGCACTGGCAGCAGATCTGCGACTTTGAAGGGGCTGCGCACCCCAAGGACAACATCGAGGCGTTGAAGGAAATGATGGCCAACTTGCAGAAGTTCAGCCTCTGATCATTGCCGGTAAATCAATGAATCCCACGGGGCGTCGATGACGCCCCGTTTTATTTTTGGCATAAAAAAGGCCGCTGCATAGGCAGCGGCCGAAGTAAGACGTTGGATCAAGGAGCGACAAATCAACGTCAGTGAACACCGGGAACAGACTGATTACTGGATCAATCCGCTATAAATCAGCTTTTCTCCCCAATGCGGGAGCGGGCTCTTTGCCCTGAAAGCCAGGTAAGAATAATCGGTTGTAACAGAATGAGTAATAGCAAATCGGGACAAGGACTGTTACCAGATCGGCAATAATTACAGGGCGCCATCGATTCTTCTGATAACCCTTCATCCATCGCATGCATGCCACCAGGCCAATGCCCGGCCAGAGAACCCCATCATCCTTTCGAGCGACAACACGAATACCTCCTTGGTGCGCTTATCGCTCCTCAAGGGCGGCAGTAGGGTGGGGCCTTCTGTCACTCACCGGGGAAGACGCATGACAAAAACAATAATGCGCGCCATCTTCACGCCACAGGCGCTGGCCACTGCGGTTGCGCTGGGCTGCTGTGCCCAGGCGCAGGCTGTTTCGTTCAATATCGGCGAGATCGAGGGGCAATTCGACTCCTCGCTGTCGGTCGGCGCCAGTTGGGGCATGCGCGATGCCGATAAAAGCCTGGTCGGCACCGTCAATGGCGGTACGGGCCAGGCGTCCACCGGGGATGACGGGCGCCTCAACTTCAAGAAGGGCGAGACCTTCTCCAAGATCTTCAAGGGGCTGCACGACCTTGAATTGAAGTACGGCGACACCGGCGTGTTCGTGCGTGGCAAGTATTGGTATGACTTCGAACTCAAGGACGAAGACCGCGAGTTCAAGCCCATCAGCGACCACAACCGCAAGGAAGGCGCCAAATCCAGCGGTGCGCAGATCCTCGATGCCTTCGTCTACCACAACTACTCCCTGGGCGACCTGCCCGGCACCGTGCGTGCCGGCAAGCAGGTGGTCAGTTGGGGCGAAAGTACCTTCATCGGCAACTCCATCAACAGCATCAACCCGATCGACGTGTCGGCGTTCCGCAGGCCCGGTGCCGAGATCAAGGAAGGCTTGATCCCGGTGAACATGCTGTTTGCCTCCCAGAGCCTCACCAATCAACTGACCGTGGAAGGTTTCTACCAACTGGAATGGGACCAGACGGTGCTCGACAACTGCGGCACCTTCTTCGGCGGGGACGTGGCGGCGGATGGCTGTACCAATAACTACACCGTGGGCAGCCCGGCGATCCGACCGCTGCAACCGGTGGCGGCGGCCTTTGGCCAAGGGTTTGGCGTGACCAATGAAGGCGTGATTGTACGGCGTGCCGGTGACCGCGATGCGCGCGACTCCGGCCAGTTCGGCGCGGCCCTGCGCTGGCTGGGCGATGACACTGAATACGGCCTGTACTTTATGAACTACCACAGCCGCACACCCACCGTCGGCACCCTGACCGCCAATACCAACCTGGCCACCATCGGGCGCATCATCAACACTGCCAACGCCCTGGCACCCGGTTCCGGGGGCGGTTTGGCGCAAAGCACCATGCTCGGCCGTGGTCAGTACTACCTAGATTACCCGGAAGACATCCGCCTGTTCGGCGCCAGTTTCTCCACCACCTTGCCCACGGGCACGGCGTGGACCGGCGAAATCAGCTATCGGCCCAATGCGCCGGTGCAGCTCAACACCACTGACCTGACCCTGGCCCTGGTCAACCCTATTGCGGGCCAACTCGCCTCACCCATCCGCAGCAATTTCGGCGATGACAACAAAGGCTACCGCCGCAAGGAAATCACCCAGATCCAGAGCACCATGACCCAGTTCTTCGACCAGGTACTGGGCGCCGAGCGCCTGACCCTGGTGGGCGAAGCGGCGGTGGTGCACGTCGCCGGCCTGGAAGACAAAAGCAAACTGCGCTACGGCCGAGACTCGGTATACGGCGCCTATGGTTTTCAAGGTGACACCGACGGTTTTGTCACCTCCACCTCGTGGGGCTACCGGGCGCGGGCGATCCTTGACTACAACAACGCCATTGCCGGTGTGAACCTCAAGCCCAACCTGTCCTGGTCCCATGACGTGGCCGGTTACGGCCCCAACGGGCTGTTCAACAAAGGGGCCAAGGCCATCAGCGTCGGCGTGGATGCGGACTATCGCAGCACCTACACCGCAAGCCTGAGCTACACCGACTTTTTTGGCGGGGACTACAACACCCTGACCGACCGCGACTTCCTCGCCCTCAGCTTCGGCGTGAACTTCTGATCTGGCTTAAAAGAAGGACAAGACCCTATGCGTAAGATGATTGCAGTGTTGGCCCTGAGCGTATTGGCCGCCAACGTAATGGCGGCGGTATCGCCCGAAGAAGCCGCCAAGCTCGGCACTACCCTCACCCCGGTCGGCGCCGAAAAAGCCGGCAACGCCGATGGCTCGATCCCGGCCTGGACCGGCGGTATCCCGAAAAACGCCGGCGCAGTGGACAGCAAGGGCTTCCTGGCAGACCCCTTCGCCAACGAAAAACCGCTGTTCGTGATCACCGCCGCCACGGTGGACAAGTACAAGGACAAACTCTCCGACGGCCAGGTGGCGATGTTCAAGCGCTATCCAGAAACCTACAAAATCCCGGTATACCCCAGCCACCGCACGGTCAACTTGCCAGCGGACATTTACGAATCGATCAAGCGCAGCGCCGTGAATGTGAAGGCGATCAACGATGGCAACGGCCTGGAGAATTTCACCGGCAACCGTTACTACGCGTTCCCCATCCCGAAGAATGGCGTGGAGGTGCTGTGGAACCACATCACCCGTTACCACGGCGGCAACCTGCGGCGCATCATCACCCAGGCCACGCCCCAGACCAATGGCAGCTACACGCCGATCCGCTTCGAAGAAGAAGTGGCGGTGCCGCAAGCCATCCCGGATATCGACCCGGCCAAGGCCGCCAACGTGCTCAGCTATTTCAAGCAATCGGTCACCGCCCCGGCGCGGCTGGCGGGCAACGTGCTGCTGGTGCATGAAACCCTCGACCAGGTGAAGGAACCGCGCCTGGCCTGGATCTACAACGCCGGCCAGCGCCGGGTGCGGCGCGCGCCGCAGGTGTCCTACGACGGCCCAGGCACCGCCTCCGACGGCCTGCGCACCACCGACAACTTCGACATGTTCTCCGGCGCGCCCGACCGTTATGACTGGAAACTGGTGGGCAAGAAGGAGATGTACATCCCCTACAACAGCTACAAGCTCGACTCGCCGAGCCTCAAGTACGACGACATCATCAAGGCCGGGCACATCAACCAGGACCTGACCCGTTACGAGTTGCACCGCGTGTGGGAAGTGGTCGGCACCGTCAAACCCAGCGAGCGGCACATCTACGCCAAGCGCCACATGTACATCGACGAAGACAGCTGGCAAGTCGCGCTGGTGGACCACTACGACGGCCGCGGCCAACTGTGGCGCGTCGCCGAAGGCCATTCGCAGTTCTACTACGACCACCAGGTGCCGGCCTACACCGTGGAAACCCTGTACGACCTGATTGCCGGGCGCTACATCGCGCTGGGCATGAAGAATGAAGAGAAGAGCAGCTTCGTGTTCGGCTTTGCCGCCAAGGCTGCGGACTACACCCCGGCGGCACTGAGGACGGAGGGCGTGCGCTGATTGCGCATCGAAGTGAGGTTGAAAATGTGGGAGCTGGCTTGCCTGGGACGGCCATAGGTATCTCCACACTGTGCAGTTCGCCGCAGCCGGTAACCACGATGCGAAGCGAGCCGCCCTTGATCTTGCTCTTGATCTGCTTGTGATCTTGATCTCAGGCGCCCCGTTAAACCACGCTGGCCGGAATTCGACAGGGATTTGGGGGGTAAACCGGCAGGGATGCCGGTTTAGCCGCCCCGCGCCATGGATGGCGCGTGGCGGCGG
>JAAIGE0100278304.1_pt1 | contig 16934 bp, 14 predicted proteins | sample 6487951 | NCBI WGS metagenome assembly JAAIGE01 (sample SAMN13974128, study PRJNA590717) | phyllosphere metagenome | biome: tomato field; feature: multiple bacterial spot infested tomato fields; material: tomato leaves; isolation source: leaves from tomato fields | host: Solanum lycopersicum ... | reverse complement strand
CTCTCCTTATGTGACTATTTGCCAGGGTTGGCGATATTTGGCAGTCAGTATGATCTACCGGATTTGGCGCGTTCCAATGATCTGGTGATATGCGCGTTGAAGCGCTTTGATGAGAAGAACACCTCTGAGCTTGGCAATGTTGCTTATCTCGCAAGCAAGAAGTTTTCTTCGGATCACCCGCTGGGACGGCGTCAGGTGTCGATACAGGGCAATATCCTGCCGGGTGGCAACAATGTTATCTGCAGAGATTCCCGAGCCGGTAAAACCATGGCCCAGTGGATCGATGTTTATGCCAGCGAGGTGCTTGGGCTGGATGTCAGTGGCGCGCCCGCTGGCTTTCAGCACTTACCGGCAGTCGGTGAAGATGCGAAGCGGCGTATTGCCATTTTCCCTACCAGTCCCAATGCCAACAAAAACTATTCACCACGCGGTTTCCGGCGGCTTGCCGACAAGCTTGTCGCCAGGGGATGGGTAGTCGAGTTTGTGGGCGTCTTACCGGAACAGGCGGCCCTGCAGTCGCTTTACCCGAATTATATTGTTCGTGCATTTGGCGATCTGAAGGGGTTGGTTGATTATCTGCGTGGCTGTTCAGTGGTTATCAGCAACGATTCGGGAGGTGGGCATATCGCTTCTCTTCTGGGACTTCATACGATCACGATAACCCGCAGGCGTGCAGATTTCACTTGGCGGCCCGGATTCAACGCCCTCAACCACGTCATTAACCCCATTTTTACTTTCAAGTGGTTGGGTCGGCCAATTTGGCGCCCCTTCATTTCTCATCGTCTTATCATCCGGGAACTTCCTAAGTGGTAGCGCAATAAGCATGTCTGTTTGGAAGCATGATGCAAGTGACGTATCGTCGGGCTACTTCAGTAACCTGGAAGCCGTTTTCCAGTTGAAAGGAGAGCGCCTGACATCCGATCTTTTATCCGAAGTCATTCGGGTCGAGATAGAGGGTGTGCGTTACTACGTCAAGCGCTACACGGGGGCTGGTAAGGGGGTACGGCGATTCCTGGGACGGCCGCGAATCAAGGCCGAATGGCAGAACCTGAAACTGTTTGCCAAGTGGGGAATTCCAACTGCCCCTATCGTCGCCTATGGTCTCGAGCGGAAAGCAGGCACTTTCGTTCGCGGGGCGCTGATCACCCGAGAACTGCAGGGTACTTTGGATCTGGCTTTCATGGCCCGCCAGAATGATGCCCGCCTGCATGATGCCGCTTGGGTCGACTGTGTGAGCCGTCAATTGGCCCACGGGACCCGGGTGATGCACGATCGTGGTTTCGCCCATAATGATCTGAAATGGCGAAATCTGCTGGTCAATGAAAAGGCTGAGCTTTTCTTTATCGACTGTCCCTCTGGCAGTTTCTGGCGGGGCTCATTGTTGCGCTACCGCATCATCAAGGATCTGGCCTGTCTCGACAAGGTTGCCAAGCGGGTGCTGACGCGCACGCAGCGCCTGCGTTTCTATCTGCAATACCAAGGTCGGACTGATCTCGGTGAGGACGACAAGGCGCGTGTTCGGCAGGTGCTGAAATTCTTCGAGGGGCGTGAATGAGTGGCTTCATCGCGGCGCAGGACCGTGCTTTGCTCGAGCGTCACGGTCTGTCCAGCTTCGATGCCCTTTGGGCGCTGAAATTGGACGCCGTAGACGAGCCCAACACCGAGCGCGGTGGTTGGAGTGCGGTATACCGCCTGGAGTTGGGCGAACGTGCCTTTTATCTCAAGCGACAGAGCAATTATCTGACACGAAGCCTGTTGCGCCCGTTAGGCGAGCCCACTTTTGCTCGTGAGTTTCGAAATATTCGCCGCTATGCTGAGTTGGGTATTCCTACCCTGCAGGCCGCCTTCTTCGCGCAGCGTAAATCACCGGGTGAACACCGAGCCGTTCTGCTCACTCGAGCGCTGGATGGCTGGAGCGATCTTGCCCACTGGCTGGAAAAATGGTCGACCCTCGATTGGGCAAAGAGAAGCGCGATCCTGCGTGCCTGCGGTGAGCTCGCTCGCTGCCTGCACCAGGCAGGGCAGATGCATGGCTGTTTCTATCCCAAGCATATTTTCCTTCAGGAACATGGCGCTACGTTCGACGCGCAACTGATCGATCTAGAGAAAACTCGGCCGTTACTGTTAGGGCGCCGTGATCGGATCAAGGATCTCGAACCACTGCTGCGCCGCGCCAGAATCTGGAGCGAAACCGAAGCTCGCGAGCTGCTGACCGCTTACCTGGGCGACGTAGTGGGTGTTGACCTGTGGTGGCGACTCATCGCCGCTCGCCGACGCAAGAAGGAGGCGCGCTGATGCACCTGAGTGATTTGAGTCAGGCTGGGCGTGTTCCTGCACTGCCGATGACGATTGAGTTGAGCGGCGAAATGCTGGTGCTGGAACGCCTGCTACGCATACTGCCAGGGCAGCGTTATGTTGGGGTTGCTCGCTGGCAGGGCCATCGGGTGCTTGCCAAACTGCTTGTGGGTGGCAAGTCGCAGCGCCACTTCAGACGGGAACTGGAGGGCGCCGAGCTCATGGCCCGGCAGGGGTTGATCACGCCAGGGCTGTTGGCGCACGGCGTTGTCGAAGGCCAGGGTGGGTGGCTGCTGTTCGAGTATCTGGAAGGCGCACAGAGTCTTTGGAATGCCTGGCAACAGGCTGCACGCGAGCCGCTGATGGGCGAGGCCCAGCAGGCTGTGCTGGCCGATGCGCTCGGCGCCATAGCACAAATGCATGCACAAGGACTGTGGCAGGCCGATCTGCATCTGGACAACCTGCTGCGGCACGATGGTCGTCTGTATCTGATCGACGGTGGCGGTGTGCATTGCGAAATACCGGGCCAGCCCCTATCGCGGACGCGAGCACTGGAAAATCTTGGTGTCTTCTTTGCCCAGTTGCCCTCCGAGCTGGATTCCTGTCTGGAAGAGCTGCTGATCCACTATTTGCTGGCTAATGGCGAGCATGCCCTGCCGCTGGAAATGCTCCAGGCCGAGATCGCCAAGGTTCGTCGCTGGCGCTTGCGTGATTACCTGAAGAAGATCGGACGCGATTGCAGTCTGTTCGCTGCGCACATCGGCGCTTTCGGCCTGCGCATCGTTAGGCGTGAGCGCGAGCCTGAATTGCAGCCGCTAATGGCCGACCTGGACGTTCGCATAGCGGCTGGACACATCTATAAATCCGGTGGCACCGCCACTGTGGCACGGGTCGAGCTTGATGACCGGCCATTGGTCGTGAAGCGCTACAACGTGAAGAATCTACGGCATTGGTTAAAACGCTTCTGGCGGCCCAGTCGCGCCTGGCATAGCTGGCGTGAAGGCAATCGCCTGCAACTGCTCGGCATCGTCACGCCCACCCCGCTGGCCGTGCTCGAGCGACGTTGGTGCTGGCTGCGAGGTCGCGCGTACCTGATTACCGACTATTGTGGCGGGCAGGATATAATCGCGCGTTTCGAGGCATACCAGCAGGTCTCTCCACCGGAAACCGAGCTGTTGGCGCTGGATCGTCTGTTTGCTGCTTTGCTGCGAGAGCGTATCAGCCATGGTGATTTCAAAGGGCATAACCTGTTCTGGGACCAAAAGCAGGGCGCCTGGTCGCTGATCGATCTGGATGCCATGCGTCAGCATCGCAATGCGCGCAGCTTCGCCCGGGCCTATGCCCGCGATCGCGCCCGTTTTCTGCGCAACTGGTCGGCAGACTCTGCTCTGTACCAGTTGCTCGACCAACGTTTACCGCAGGTGCCCAGCACCTGCCCGAATTAGAGGCTTAAACCTGTGGCACTGACCATTCTTGGCCTGTCCGGCGCTCTCAGTCACGATCCGTCCGCCGCGCTGTACATCGACGGCAAGCTGATTGCGGCGGTCGAGGAGGAGCGCTTCGTGCGCGACAAGCACGCGAAGAATCGCATGCCCTACGAGTCAGCCAAATTCTGCCTTGAGCAAGCTGGCATCAAGCCTTCGGATGTCGATGTGGTGGCGATTCCCTTCGCGCCCATCAGCATTTTCGAGAAGGCCCGCTGGCAGTATGCCAAGCGCTATGCCTATGCGCCGGATCGCGCCCTGGATGCCATCCTTTTCGGCAATCGCCGCTACAAGCGCTATCGCAAGAAGATCGTCTGGTGTCTGGAGCAATTGGGCTTCGATACCAAGAAGGTCAGGATCGAACCGGTCGAGCATCACTTGGCTCACGCTTCCAGTGCCTACCATTGCTCGGGTTTTACCGAGAAAACCGCCATTCTGGGTATCGACGGCAAGGGTGAGTACGCCACCACCTTTTTCGGCTGGGGTGAGAACGGCAAGATCCACAAGATCAAGGAATTCTACGATCCGGACTCGCTCGGTGGTCTCTACGGTGCGATTACCGAATACCTGGGCTTCGAGATGCTCGATGGCGAATTCAAGGTCATGGGCATGGCGCCCTATGGCGATGCCAGCAAGTACGATTTCTCGCGCCTGGCCAAATTCGAGAACGGCGAGCTGATCATCAATACCGACTACGCCAACGTCATCGGTTTCCGCCGCTATAAGGAAAACGGCAAGGGCTACTATTTCTCGCCCAAGCTGATCGAGTGGCTCGGTCCCAAGCGTGAAGGCGATATCGCCGACGACCCGTACATCCATTACGCGGCCAGCATGCAGGCGCTGTTCGAGAAGCTGGCGTTGCAGATGATGGAGTACTACCTCGGTGACATCCTGCGGGAGACCGGCAAGATAGCCTTCGCCGGCGGTTGCGCACTGAACGTCAAGCTGAACCAGAAAATCATTGCCCGCGATGACGTCAAGGAGCTGTTCGTACAACCCGCTTCCGGTGACGCGGGCACCGCGGTCGGCGCAGCAGCTTACGTTTCGCACAAACGTGGCGTGCCGGTGGAGAAGATGGAGCATGTCTACCTTGGTCCCTCCTATAGCAACGAGGAGGTGATCGCGGCTTGCGCCAAGCACCCGAACAAGCCTGTATTCAAGCGCATCGAAAACACGCCCGAGCGTATCGCCAGGATCATGGTTGCCGGCAACCCCGTGGCCTGGTTCCAGGGGCGCATGGAGTTCGGCCCGCGCGCCCTGGGGGGGCGCTCGATTATTGGCTGCCCGAGCATTCCGGGTGTGGCCGATCGCATCAATGAACAAATCAAGTTTCGCGAGCGCTGGAGACCCTTCTGTCCGTCGATGCTCGACACCGTTGCCGACAAGATGCTCAAGGTCGACCACCCGAGCCCGTTCATGACTTTCACCTTCGAGGTCAATGACGAGTGGAAGGAGCGCGTTAGCGAGGTCGTCCACGAAGACGGTACTTCCCGCGCCCAGGTGCTCAAGCGCGAGTACAACCCGCGCTGGTACGATCTGATGCTGGAGTTGGAGGGACTTACCGGCAATGGCGTATCCCTGAACACGTCGCTCAACCGTCGTGGCGAGCCAATGATTTGCTCGCCCACCGATGCCCTGAACATGTTTTATGGCTCGGATCTGCAGTACCTCATCATGGAAGATATCCTCGTGGTCAAGGACGGCAAGGATTGGTATGACGGCGTCTGAGCACGGCTCTGGCCAGGCACAACGCTGGATCCTGCAGTTCTGCCATGGCTACGATGGCCCCTTCCTGGATTGCGCTCGGCAATACGCGGTGCTTTTCGAGCGGACGCCCTATAAGGTCTGCACCGTCTACCTGACTGGCAAACCCAGTGTCGATGCAGAGCGGGGCTCTGCCTCCGACGAAGTGATTTTTCTCGACTATTCCAGCGCCCAGGTGCGCGCCCTCAAACTGAGCGCTATCCGGGATTTTCGTCGGATCGCTTCCTCGCGCGACTTCGCCCTGTGCATTGCTCACCGCTTCAAACCCATCTATGTAGCCTTACTGGGGAGCAACTTGCCGGTTATCGGTGTGCATCATGCCTTCGGTGACTACCGGCGTCGTTCCCGGCAGATGTTCGCCAATTTCTTTCGCAAGCGCTTGATGCTGCTTGGTGTGTCCAACGCCGTGCGGGACGATATGCGCGGCTGCTTGCCCGCTTGGCCAGTTGATCGCATCGAAACTTTCTATAACCGCATCGATATCGAGGCCGTGCAGGCCGAGCAGGTAACTCGCGAGGTCGCTCGCGATTACCTTGGACTGCCGCAGGGCGCCTGGGTCGTCGGTAATGTTGGCCGCCTGCACCCCGACAAGGATCAGGCAACGCTGATTCGCGGTTTCGCCGAGGCTTTGCCCCGACTACCTGCGGCTAGCCTGTTGGTAATTATGGGCTGCGGTCGTCTGGAGTCCTCGCTCAAGACTCTGGCCATGGAATTAGGTGTGGCAGAGTCGGTGCGCTTTCTCGGCCAGATACCGAATGGACGTCGCTACTTCAAGGCATTCGACGTGTTCGCGCTGACCTCCGACCATGAGCCCTTTGGTATGGTGTTGTTGGAGGCGATGGCAGGTGGCGTGCCGGTGATTTGCAGCGATTGTGGTGGCGCGCCGGAAGTGGTGGAAGGCGTTGGGCAGGTATTTGCGCTGGGCGATGTGAAAGGGTTGAGCAACGAGTTGGTCCGAATGCCTTCCGTGCAGGCTTCGAACGCGTCGATGTTGGCCCGGCTGGAGCAGCAATTCTCGGATCAGGCTGCTGCCGAGCGCTTTCGTACGCTGTCGATATCATCGAGCTGGGCGTAAGCATGAGTAATCCATGGCTGGACAAATGTCGGGCGCTGGACCGTTATCGCTGGCTATTATTGCGCGAACGGCATGGTTTTTTCGGAAGTGTCGTGCGTTTTGCCCGCGATGCCGCCCGGGACTGGTTTTGGGGCGTGCGCGCCATGAGGCGTCTGGCCAAGAAGCCACAAGGCGAGAACTGCGATTTTCTGTTGCTGCAGTCGACGGCTAAAGTTATTCCCCTACAACGTAAGCGTTTGCTCAAGGAGGCGTTGGTAGCCCGGGGCCATAAGTTGGTTGAGACTGCCTTGCCGGAGCCGAACGAGATGCTGCGGCAGCGGATGCTACGCCAACCGCCATTTTCTGTTACGGCTCGCTACTTCGCCTACGCGGCCCATGCGCAATGGTTAGTCGAACATTATCAGCCGCGCATCCTGCTCAATGACCGCAATGGCAGCTTGTACTCGCCATTCCTGCGGCTGGCCCTGAACGATCGGCAAGGTCTGCTCGTACACCTGGCTCACGCCACTACGGTGGAAGTTTCGCAGCGGCTGGGGATGAACGATTACGACTATTACTTTCTGTTCGGGCGCAGTTCGCTGGAAGCGTTGCAGGCTCGAACGCTGCGCTTTGGTAGCTCAACTGCAGTTCTGGCAGGCTCCCATATGATTGACAGTACATATGATTTGGCGCCTGCAGAACCGGGGTTGCGCACGATACTTATTTTGGGTGTTGGTCCGGATAAGGAGAAGGAGCCGGGTTATCGAGCAACCTACCAACTGATAATGGAGTGGTCTCGCAGATATCCTGAGTATCGTGTGCTAATCAAGGCGCATCCTCGTAGTCAGGTGCCTTTCTGGGTGAAGGCTGCAGGTGAATTGTCCCAGTTGGTGGTTCTGCCCCGAAACTGCCATTTGGCGGAGGCCCTCGGTCAGGTTTCTCTGGTGATCAACATCATGTCCAATGCTGTTATCGAGGCTTCATTGGCGCGCCGCCCAGTGATTTACGTTAATGCGAGTGACGAGCAGGACCTTTTCGCTCAGGAGCGTTTTTTTGGTGCTCGCATTTCCTCTGTAGATGCGCTTCAAGCGGGCATTGAGATTGCAGAGCGCGATTATCCTGATGCGTTGAGGAGAAGTCAGGCATTCGCGGAGTACCACTTGGCCTACGGTTGTAACGGCCTGGCCAGTAATCTTGATTCATTGGATGCGCTGTTGAAGGGGAAGCTCCTTCTCGGTAACGCCCAAGGGCTGTGTTCGACATTCGGGTAGATGCAGATGCTGACAGCAATCCTCTTCAACGATACATCTCATAATAAGCATCACGGGTGCCAGATCGTAGTCAGGCAAATCTACGCTTTGGCGCAGGAGGCGGGTATTCGTATCGTCAAAGCCTGCTCATTGCACCACGACTGGCGTCGTGATGAAGCTCTTAAACGCGAAATGACCAAGGTGGATCTGTGCCTCATCAATGGAGAAGGCACTCTGCACGATGATGCCAAGGCTGCGCGAGTGTTGGTTGATCTTGCACCCTTTTGCCGAGAGCGGAATGTGCCGTGCTACCTGATCAACAGTGTTTGGCAGCGTAATTCGATGGAGCTGGCTGAGGCTGCGCGCAGCTTCAGCGGCATATATGTGCGGGACCATCACAGTCAGGCTGAGCTTGCGCGTTCCGGCGTGGACAGTGAGGTTGTGCCTGATCTGACATTGAGCGCTACACCGCCTGTAGTGAGATCCCGAGAAGGTGTGTTGATCAATGGCAGTTTCTACGAGGAGCGCACCCAAGAGGCTTGGCGCCTTTATAAGGATGCTGGCGGAGCCGTGCAATACGTAAGTATCCAGAGCATGCCGCAGATCCAGTGGGGTAAAGGTTTTCCAGGGTATTTTTGGCGAAGTTTACGAAGCTCCTTCAAGGCTTTTCGAGCTCGCTACAAAGCAAGACGCCTAGATTTTGAGCGAGATCTACCTGCAAAGCAGATAAAAGCCATGCGTTGGCGATATTCGCTTGCTACGTCTGCCCAATTCCTCCAGCGCCTCGCAGCAAGTCGTGGTGTTATAACCGGGCGCTTTCACTGTGTAACGCTCTGTTTGCTGAGTGAGACTCCCTTCTTCGCTATCTCTTCCAACACACACAAGATCGAAGGGCTTCTTGATCAATGTGGATTGAGTGGGCGGATATTTAGTGACTATGCCTCAGCCTACGCCTCAGTGCAGCGAATTGATTTCAGTGCAGAGGAGTTGCAGGCGGTACGCCGTTTTGTATCAGACAGCACGATACGTGCTCGCCAGATGTTTGTGACGATCGCTCAGGCTGTTCGTCCGCAGGCCTGACAGCAGGCTCAACTTATAGCTGGATTAATTAATGACGCCATTTTTGTTTTTGGCCCTAGCCAAACATCAGAGTATTTACTTTAAACGTTTGCTTAATGAGACTGACTTGTCGGGCAAGGTAGTGCTTCCTGGGCAAATGCCCTTGCCTAGATTATGGAGGCTGCCTGCTATTGCATCGCGTCTGAACTGGACTGCGCTGATCGAGGAGAAATGCCAGGAGAGACGCGTCAAGCGCAAGTATGAAGGGCTGTTTTACCGTCTGCTGCTTCGCTTGGAGCTGGCTTGGATGGCGTTGCGAGTCGATGCTCTTTTGCGTCGTGAGCAGCCAGCTAATATCGTCATGTGGAATGGCTCGCATCGGTATTGTCAGTTGTTGCTAGCGTTGCGGCCAGAGGGCTGTGGAACTTTCTTTTTCGAGAACGGCCTGCTGCCGGACACCACCACGGTTGACCCCAAGGGGGTTAATTACCGTAACTCGGTACCTCGCGATGCGGACTTTTATCGCAACTATCGGCCTGCTGAGGGCGCCAGTGAGGCACGACTTCAACTGATCCCCCGAGCATCTCGAAATAAAGATCTTAAAGCGGTAAGTTTGCCAGAACGCTATGTCTTCATCCCGTTCCAAGATGATCGAGATACTCAGGTGAGGTTATTCTCGCCGTGGATCGATAATATGCGGCAGCTATTCGCTTTGGGTAAGCGCCTAGCTGAAGAATGCGGGCTTACGGTGGTCTTCAAAGAGCACCCGTCCAGTCGCGAGAGTTATCCAGATCTGCATGCTCAAACACACGAGCATCTACTGTTCGCTAACGGAAATCCAACCCAGGAGTTGATTGAGAACAGTGAGTTTGTTGTGACAATCAATTCGACCGTCGGCCTCGAAAGTCTCTTGCTGGGGAAGCCGGTCATGACCCTCGGGCAGGCGTTTTTTAACGTTCCGGGGTTAGTGGCGCATGCCGATTCAGCCAGTGAGGCACTGGAGCTAGCCCGTTGCTTCCCCGAATGGTCACTGGAGCCGGCTGTGCGCGAGGGTTTCCTTCGCTACTTGGCTGCTGACTATTGCATTCAAGGTGATTGGCGTGCTGCCGAGAAAGTGCAACTGGTGCGTGTAGCACAGCGTATATTGATGCTATCGGGGCGCTTTAAATGACAGAGAAAGATTCACGCTTTGAGTTCTTCGCGAATTGGGCGTTGGTGGGAATGCTGGTGTTTCTATGCGCCCCTTGGGTTTTGCCGAGCAACAAGCTTTATCATCAAGGAATCATACTTCTGCTCTGGTTACCAGGTTTGCTAGCGTTGGGGGGGGCGAACTTTCGGCGTTTGTTGCCTCAACCGGAGCTGATTCTGTTTGTTCTTTTAGGGGGATGGACACTTCTTGTTGCGATAGTACAGGGTCAAGGGCAAGGCTTGAATGATTCCAAATTGCCTTTTTACGTTCTGCTCACGCTGCTGGGCATAGTACTTGCTGCACAGCAGCGTAATTACTCAATTGAATGGCAACTGCGTGTAGCCGCGCTTGTGGCGGGCGGCTTCGGTCTAGTTTCGGTCATTCACGCTGATATGTTCACTGTTCATATTGGTGATAGGCGCGTCGTTGCCGTAGGCCTGTGGGATACCATCATTATGGCGGCTCATGCAGTAGGTGCATTAGCGGTACTAGGGTGCCTATTGAGCCTGCGTAGCAAGATCGGTAGTCGCTGGCCCTTATACTTGCTGGCGATGGTGGGGTTAGTGCTTTTCTTGTTTTTCGGACAGACCCGCGGTGTGTGGCTAGCACTTCTGGCGACGGTAGTAGTTTGTGTATTGGCGCGGCCTTCACGCTCGGGACTTATCGTCATTGGATTAGGCGCTCTAGCTTCGCTCGCAATCCTAATGGCTATGCCGGATTACGTAACTCAGCGTGGTCTTTCCTACCGTCCGGAGTTGTGGCGGCAGGGGCTTGCCATATTCGCTGAGAATTGGATGTTTGGTATTGGATTCAACGATTACAGCGTTTTTGTGGAGTCGCTGGGAACTGCTTTCAAGCACCCGCATAATATCTACATCGATACAGGCATTCGCTGGGGAGTTATAGGTTTAGGACTCTTCCTGGCGCTATGGGGATGCGTAGCTTGGCGCGCTTGGCGAAACCGCAGATCGTCGCTAGGTCTTGCGTTGCTAGGTCTATGGACCTTTTCCAGTGTCGCTTTGCTCACCGATGGAATTGGTTTGTGGTTCAAGCCTAACGCGGATTGGTTGATAACCTGGTTGCCTATAGCTCTCAGTCTTGTGCTGGCAACAAGAGAATGTTCAAGGGAATGTGTTGAAAAGGATGGCGTTGATGAAGGTAGGGAACCTGACCGAGCTGCGTGACTCGTGCAGTGGAGATTTATTTATCGTGGCGTCTGGGCCTTCTGCCAGAGCGTTTCCTCTAGAGCGTTATAGTCATTTTCCGATGATCGCAGTCAACGGCTCGATTCGCCTGTTCACCGAAGCCGGGGTGGCACCCTATTTTTACTTATGTGATGACAGCAGCTTTGTGCGCAACCGCTTACCTCTGCTGATGGAGGCTGTCCAATTTGCGCAGCGTCTGGCATTGAGTCCGCGTGTCATTGGCAGCCTTCTGGAGCACGCGCCACATGCACTGGACGGGCGCAATGTATATCGCTTTCAGCGTGTCAATCGACTCGCGGAAGACCGTGTCGCTCTAGGAGATCGGCGTTTCGCCTGGCGAGCACGAAAGGATCATGACTTAGAATGCCAGTTTTCTCTGTTCCGGCAGAAGCCCAACCGCATCGGCTTTAGCCGTAATTTGGGAAAGGGTTATTTCAGTAACCGCACAGTCCCTTACGCCGGCGTCCAGTTGGCTCATCATTTAGGTTTCAACCGAGTATTCATGATAGGCCTGGATCTGAACTCCAGCGCAGGACGCTTCTACGAACAGGGCAGTGAAGCCGTACCCAGCCGGCTGGATGGTGATTACGAAGACTATATCTTGCCTTGTTTTCAGTTGATGTCCGAGAGGGTGATTAATCCAAACTTTCAGGTTTACAATCTCTCTGCTGAGAGCCGATTACCCGATAGTATCGTTCCCAAGATTAGTGAAGCAGAGCTTGATCAGTTGCTTGCCTGTTCATAATAAGCAAGCAGCTTTTCCAGTGGAAAGTTTTCAATATGACGGCGTGAGAGATAGTTTTGGAGATGAGCGAAGTTGCGCCTAGTCAGGCTTTTCCCCAGGGGCCTTCGCTTAAGGCGCAGATCGAGAAAGTCGATAAGACCAAAGCCCCCATCTGGCAGGCTCAACACATTTCCCAAATGCAGGGAGCGGAAGTAAATACCGCTCTGGTGCAAGTGACGGATATACGCAGCGAAATTCGGTAGAAGAGCGTCGAGCTGTTCACGCTCTTGCTTGGCCAGGCTTTCCAGCGATTTCCCGGCCAGGGGACGATAGAGGCATGCACTCACGCCTTTGTTTGGTTCAATCCAGAGGCATTCGATAATTTGAGGAGTGGCGATGCCGAGTTTCTGCAGTGCCTGGGCATTACTGGCGAAACGTTGCGCTTCGGAACGCCAGCGTGCCAGCAGTGGACGCTTGCTGCGGAAGATCTTGAGGAAATTGCCATCGTTCAATTGAACGACCTTAGGCCCGCGGCCATCCTTCTCCACTACCTCACCGTTGTTCAACCAGTGTTGTAGCTCGTTCGCTGTTACAATCCGCATCGTTTTCTCTAGCCAGTTGTGGGACGTGCCGAATGGCCAATTCTACCCAGCAATCCAGCCTGAAGGTGTATCTGCGTCTGCTACGTTACGTAGTTCCCTATTGGGGCCTCTTTGCCATCAGTCTCTTTGGTTTCCTGATCTTCGCGTCCACCCAGCCGATGCTGGGCTATATCCTCAAGTATTTCGTCGATGGTTTGTCGAATCCGGATGCCAGCCTGTTCGCGGGTGTGCCTTGGCTGCTGGAGCATGCTCCCTGGCTGGCCCACCTAAAGCTGCTGCAGGCCGTCCCGCTGCTTATCGTGCTGATCGCTTTATGGCAGGGGCTCGGCTCCTTCCTTGGCAATTACTACATCGCCAAGGTTTCCATGGGGCTGGTGCAGGATCTGCGTATTGCGCTGTTCAACAACCTGCTGATGCTGCCTAACCGCTATTTCGACAATCACAACTCGGGCCACCTGATTTCGCGCATCACCTACAACGTGACGATGGTTACGGGAGCAGCGACCGACTCGATCAAGGTGGTGGTACGTGAGGGGATGACGGTAATTTTTCTGTTTATCACCCTACTGTGGATGAACTGGAGGCTGACCTTGGTGATGCTGGCCATTTTGCCGATCATCGGCCTTATGGTTAGCAGCACGAGCAAAAAATTCCGCAAGCAGAGCCGGAAGATCCAGACCAGCATGGGTGACGTCACCCATGTGACGTCCGAGAGTATCCACGGGTATCGCGTGGTGCGTAGCTTTGGTGGCGAGGACTACGAGAAGCAGCGCTTTTTCAAGGCCAGCGAGGAAAACAAGAACAAGCAGCTGAAGATGGTAAGGACCGGTGCGGTCTATACGCCTTCGCTGCAGCTGGTGATCTATAGCGCCATGGCCGTGCTGATGTTCCTCGTCCTTTGGTTGCGAGGCGATTCATCGGCAGGGGATCTGGTGGCCTATATCACCCTGGCAGGCTTGCTGCCCAAGCCGATTCGCCAATTGTCCGAAGTCAGCTCGACTATCCAGAAAGGCTTAGCTGGCGCCGAGACCATATTCGAGCAGCTCGATGAAGAGCCGGAAGAGGATAACGGTACTCAGGAGCGCGAACGCATCAGCGGTCGGCTTGAAGTGCGAGATCTGAGTTTCACTTATCCCAGTTCGGAAAAACCAGTACTCGACAATATCTCCTTCGTCGCCGAGCCCGGGCAGATGGTCGCTCTGGTCGGCCGCTCGGGAAGCGGGAAGTCCACCCTTGCGAACCTTATCCCGCGCTTCTACCACCACGAGACCGGGCAGATCCTGATCGATGGGGTGGATGTCGAAGACTACACCTTGCGCAACCTGCGCCGTCATATCGCTCTGGTAACCCAGCACGTCACCCTGTTCAACGACACGGTGCGCAACAATATCGCTTACGGTGACCTTGCCGGCGCGCCTATCGAGGCCGTGCGACAAGCGGCAAGCGATGCGTACGCCGCAGAGTTCATCGAAAAGATGCCCCAGGGCTACGATACTTTGGTCGGTGAGAACGGCGTGCTGCTCTCTGGCGGTCAGCGTCAGCGCCTGGCGATCGCCCGCGCGCTGCTCAAGGATGCGCCCGTACTGATTCTCGATGAGGCCACGTCAGCGCTCGACACCGAATCCGAGCGCCATATCCAGGCTGCATTGGACCAGGTCATGCAAGGGCGCACGACCCTGGTAATCGCGCATCGCCTGACCACCATCGAAAAAGCCGACCTGATTCTAGTCATGGACCAGGGGCAGATCGTGGAGCGAGGCTCTCACGCCGAGCTGCTCGCGCAAAACGGTTACTACGCTCGATTGCATGCCCGGCAGTTCGAGGAGGATGACCACTCTGCCGCTCCGAAGCAGGACGTCTGATGCTGAGTCGTGTGCGTTTCTGGCGTGAACGGGGTTGGTTGCCTATCTCTGCTGATGACTACGCAGCAGCATGGAATACCTTCGGCGGTAGCGTCGCCACTCATCCCGATGTAGTGGCGCGACTGGCCGGGCTGGCGGGCATTCCGGTGCGCTACCTCGGTCACTTCGTCGAAGGTGAGTTGCGGGCGGCAATGCCAACCTGGGGCCGACATCTTGCCCTTAGCAAGGATGTGTTGAAGCAACAGGGCAAGCGTGGCCTGTTCGACCTTGGCAATGCCGAGGTGATTCTCCCCATCGCGCCTGAAGTACGTGTGCAGGTGCGGCATCACATGCGTTATATCTCCGAGTGCAATGCCGGGCAGCTCGTGGATTTGCGTGAGCAGCCCGAGGGCCTGGCACTGGCCAGGGAGCCGGAGCAATACAGCAAGAAATTCCGTTACAACCAGCGTCGTGAGCTACGCCTTCTCGAAGAGGCCGGCGGTGTGATTCGCCCCATGCTGGATCTCTCTGCCGCGGAGCAGGCGCACATATACGCTGATCTGTTCCTGCGGCGCTGGGGCTTCGAGGCGACTGGTAAGGAGCATCTGGCTGAAGTCTTCATGCTGATGCGCGAGTTCATGACCGGCTCCCTGATCTATCTGGACGGCCAGCCCGTGGCGATCCAGGTTCTCTACCGTGTCCAGGCGCCGCAATGGGTCAGCCTCGAGTACATCAACGGTGGTGTCGATCCGCAGCAGCGCGACTTCAGCCCAGGCAGCGTGCTCAGCTTCGTCAACACGCAAAGCGAGTGGGAGCAGGCCCGTGCTCAGGGCAAGCCGCTGCGCTACTCGTTCGGTCGTGCCGATCGCGAATACAAGGATCGCTGGTGCAACCGCGTGCCGGTTTATCAGGTTTGAGTGAATGACAGGACGTAAGCAGCAATTGCTCAAGCGCCATCGGCGCAACAAGCGAGTGGCAATGATCGTCGCACTGTTGGTGCTCCTTGCGTCCGGCGTGATGCTGGCGTGGTGGATACCGCCGGTCCTCTTGGTCGCGGGGTGGATTGCCCATGAGGCGTGGTTCGCTGATCACCTCTTCTATTCGCCGCGCGACGATTATCAGCACGAGTTCCCAGGCGACTGTCTGAGTATCCCGGCCAGGCTCGAGCAGGGCGTGCTGCGCGTCGATGAGAATCTCGACAGCTACGATACGCTGATCCTCGAGCTGCAGCTGAAGGCGACCTGGCTGGGGCGCTGGCTCGATCCTTATGTGCTACTCGGCGATGATCGCCAGGACTTCGAGCGCGGAGTATCTGGTCGACGTTATCTCAACCTGTCTGGGCAGCAAGCCAATGGACTGTGCATTACCAGCCGCTGGTGCCGCTTGGGCGGTGAGCTGCGCCTGCATGCCATGCGCAATCCCGACTTCGCCAAACAGCGACTGATGATCATCGCCCCCCATGCCGATGATGCCGAGCTGGCAGCCTTTGGCCTCTATAGTCGAGCCTCTGATGTCGCCATCGTCACCCTGACGCAAGGCGAAATCGAGGCTGAAGCCTACGAACGGCTTGGTTTGGGCAAGGTGGAGGCTGCACGTCTGAAAGGGCGTTTGCGCACCTGGGATAGCATCGCAGCGCCGTTGTGGGGGGGCGTGCGCCAGGAACAATGCGTGCAGCTGGGTTACTACTGCCTGCAGCTGCCGGCCATGGCTGAACAGCCAGAGTCACCCTTTGGCTCCCGCGAGTCCGGCGAGGCCGACATTCGTACGGCCCGACAGCACAATCCACTGCGTCTGCCCGCCGATGAGGATGGTCTGCCGACCTGGCACAATCTGGTCGCCGACCTGGCTGCGCTTGTCGATCACTACCGGCCGGAGGTGGTGTCGACGCCGCATCCGGAGCTGGACCCGCACCATGATCATGTGGCGAGCACCAGTGCGTTGCTTGAGGCTCTTGCACTAAGCACCTGGCAACCGAAAACCCTGCTGCTGTATGCCAACCACCTGCATGACAACGACCGTTGGCCAATGGGCCCGGCTGGCAATGGCATCGCATTGCCGCCGGCCATTACAGCGCTACCGGCTGACCGGCTGTGGAGCCCGACGCTGGATGCCCAGCAGCAGCTGGACAAGGCCATGGCGCTCGCCCTGCAGCACGATCTGCAGGGGCGTCTGCCGCTCAAAAGACGATTGCGCCGACTTATTCAGCGGGTGCTGGCGGGGCGCCGCTGGCCGTCCAGCGGCGAGGACGAGTTCTTTCGTAAAGCGGTGCGCCGGCACGAATTGTTCTGGGTTCGAGAGCGCTGAGCGCTGTCCGAACGTCAAATTCGCCATGCTATGATTTTCTCTGTTTTTCTCTCCCCTCTGGAGCTGCCATGAAACTAACCATGCCCCACTATGACAAAGCCGCCGTTCTGGTGGTGGGCGACGTGATGCTCGATCGCTACTGGCATGGTGGTACATCGCGAAT
>JAAIGE0100597004.1_pt1 | contig 16939 bp, 17 predicted proteins | sample 6487951 | NCBI WGS metagenome assembly JAAIGE01 (sample SAMN13974128, study PRJNA590717) | phyllosphere metagenome | biome: tomato field; feature: multiple bacterial spot infested tomato fields; material: tomato leaves; isolation source: leaves from tomato fields | host: Solanum lycopersicum ... | reverse complement strand
CCCTGCGACGGAATTCCCGCCCGGGGGCGCCGGTTGATGCGTATACTCTGGCTTTGGCCTGCCTGGAGAGAAGATGGATCGACTTGATTGTGACCGGATGTTTGTCGCTGTACTGGAGACGGGCAGCTTTGCCGCTGCGGCAATGCGCCTTGGCGCCAGCAGCGGGCAGGCGTCAAAGCTGGTGTCGCGGCTTGAGCAGCTGCTGGGCGTTCAGCTGCTCAAACGTACCACGCGGGCGCTCTCTCCGACCGATGCGGGCCGCGCTTACTATGAACGCATTAAAACGCTGCTGGATGCGTTTGATGCGCTGGATGACGCTATGCGCGAAAATGCCAGCCTGCCCTCTGGCCGGCTGCGTATCAGCGCGCCTGGCACCTTTGGAACGGCGGTACTGGCACCGGTGCTGGTCGCGTTTGCCCGTCACTATCCGCTAATCGAGCTGGACGTCAGCTTTTCCGATCGCGCTGTCAATATCGTGGATGAAGGGTTCGATCTGGCGGTGCGCATCGGCCGCCTCGATGACAGCAGCCTGATCGCCCGGCGACTGGGTGACGTGCCGGTACATATTGCCGCATCGCCGGCCTACCTGCTCCGGCATGGCACGCCACAGCACTGGCGCGATCTCGCCCGACACCAGTGCATCAGCGACACCAACTTTCGCGATCCGTGGAACTGGCCTTTTGTCACGGCTGCAGGCGACAGCGCCACGGTACCGATCCGCGGCCGCCTCTGTTTTTCCAACACCGAAGCGTGCCTGCACGCTGCCGTCGCCGGGCTCGGTATCGCCCGCCTGCCCGGCTTTATCGCCACGCCCGCTCTGCAGCGTCAGGAGATTGTTACGCTGCTGGCGGAGTTTGCGCCGCCGCCCATGGGGCTGTTTGCACTTTACCCCTCTGCCCGTTTTCTGGCGCAGAAAACCCGGCTGCTGATCGACTTTCTGGCCAGCCACTTCCTCCATCAGCCGCCCGCCTGATTACTTCCATTTCGGAAAGAATGAAAGCCGTTTTGCCTGGATTATCACCAGGCCCGCGGCGCGCTACTCTCTGCGCCCTGATTACACAGGAGCAGCGTTATGTTAGTGAATGGCAAATGGAGTGAAGCCTGGCATCCGGTACAGGCCACCGATCGGCAGGGTGGATTTGTACGACAGACCTCGCAGTTTCGTCACTGGATCAGTGCTGATGGCACAACCGAATTTGCCGCAGAGCCGGATCGCTACCATCTCTACGTGGCGCTGATCTGCCCGTGGGCATCGCGTACGCTGATTGCGCGCAGCCTGAAAGGTCTGGAACAGGTGATTACTGTTTCCGTGGTTGAACCGCAGCTGGGCAGCGCCGGCTGGCGCTTTGGCGATTATCCGGGGGCGCAGCGCGACACGCTGAACCAGGCTGAGTATCTGCATGAACTCTATACCCGCGCCGATGCCGCTTTTACCGGACGCGCCACCGTCCCGGTGCTGTGGGATAAAAAGACGCAGACTATCGTCAATAACGAGTCGGCCGATATTCTGCGCATGCTGAACAGCGGCTTTGGCGATCTGGCTGACGATCGCCTGGATCTCTATCCTGCCGATCTGCGCACGGAGATCGATGCGCTGAATGAAACGATCTACACCCGGTTAAATAATGGCGTTTATCGTACCGGCTTTGCCACTACCCAGGTAAGTTATCAGCAGGCTTTCAGCGACGTTTTTGCGCAGCTGGACGAGCTGGAAGCGCTGCTGAAAGATGGCCGTACCTTTGTGCTGGGCGAACGCCTGACTGAAACCGACATCCGGCTGTTTGTCACGCTGATTCGTTTTGACGCCGCCTACTATGGCCTGTTCAAATGCAACCTGCGTCGTCTGTGCGACTATCCGCTGCTGGATCGCTATCTGAAAAGCGTTCTGGCGGTCTCGGGCATACGACAGACGGTGAACATGGACCATATCAAACAGGGCTACTATTCGATTAACGCTCTGAACCCCAACGGCATCGTGCCCGCCGGGCCGGATATGGCAGCGTACGGTTTTTAAGGAGCAGGCATGGCAAAAGCACTGGTTATTTTTCTGCATGGCGTTGGCAGCAGCGGTGACGATCTGGCGGTGCTCGGTGAGCACTGGAGCGGGCTGCTGCCCGACGTGGCGTTTGCTTCCCCCGACGCGCCCTGGCCATTTGAGCATGCGATGGGCTATCAGTGGTTCAGCCTGACCGGCGTTACGCCGGAGAATCGTCCGGCGCGCGTGCGTGCGGCGCGCGATGCATTTGATGATACGCTGCAGCGCCTGATGGCGCAGCACGGCATGCCGGATGCCTGGGAAAACGTTATTCTGGTCGGCTTCTCGCAGGGATCGATCATGGCGCTGGATGCACTGGCTTCAGGACGCTACCCGCTGGCCGGCGTGGTGGCATTTTCCGGCCGGCTGGCATTCGACGAACCGCTAACCCCGCAGCCCTGCGCTTCCGCGCTACTGATCCACGGCAAAGCGGATGAGGTGATCCCCTTCAGCGAAACAGCGTCCGCCGTCAGCCGGTTACAGGCGGCAGGCGTTAACGTAACGGCCGCTTTCGAAGCCACCACCGGCCACACCATCTCGCCGCAGGGCGCAAGAGAGGCGGTAACCTATATTGCGCAGTGCCTGCAGGATTAGCGCCAGCAGCGATTCAGCGCCTGCCAGGCGCGCCGTGCGCTCTCTGCCGCCGGCTGCGCTTTCAGCTGGTCATTGAATACTTCAATGCCAACCGGACCAGCATAACCGGCTCGCTGCAGGCGACTGACAAAGCTGGCCACATCAATAATGCCGTCGCCCGGCAGCAGCCGCTGGTGACGCGCATAGTCGCTCAGCGCCTGATTATTCTGCGGCGGCTGTTCAGCCATATCGCACAGCTGGACTTCATAGATACGGCTGGCCGGGATGCCCTCAAGGTGCGACGCGTCACCACCCAGCGCGCAGATATGAAACAGATCCACCACCAGGCCAACATTAGGCAGATCAAGACGCTGCAGGCGCTGCCAGGCAAGCGGCAGCGTATTGTCCACGCTACTCCACGCCATAGGCTCATACATGATGCGCATCTCATGGCGCGCCGCTTCCGCCGCCAGCCAGCGCAGATCGTCATCAATGCGTTCCGGGATGCAATCCTGTCGCGTGGTGGCAGGCGCCTGGATGGTGTCGCAGCCAATCGCACGCGCCAGCCGGATAAACTGCTGCAGCTCCTCACGCTTTTGCTGGCGCTCGCTGTCCGGCGCGCCGGTAAAATCGCGCAGCACCTGCAGATTAGTGAAACGGATCGCGGAGTGCGCTAAGTGCGCCGTCTCCATCTTTTCTACATCCTCGCGCCAGATTTCAGCCTGATCAAACCCTGCATCCTGCGCCGCGCGCAGCTTTGCTGCAGGCTCGCCCTGCAGCAGGACCAGATTAAGAAAAAGTGGATTGCCCGGCATGGTTACGCTCCTTTGCGTCTGAACAGAATCCTCCCTGACGGGCCGCTGGCGGGCGCTCAGCCGAGCAGGTTAACCACTGCAAAGCCCGCAAAGGTCATCAGCAGCGAACCCACGACATGCACCAGCACGCTCGACATTGCCCACAGGTATTTACCTGATTGTAGCAGGCTGACAATTTCTGCTGAGAAGGTAGAAAACGTGGTCAGTCCGCCACACAGACCGGTGACGATCAGCAGTTTCCATGCCGGATCGAGCTGCGGGTAGCGCATAAACCACGCCAGAGCGGCGCCAATAATGAAACCGCCCACCAGATTGACGATCAGCGTGCCTGGCGGCAAATCAGGAAACAGCGCGTTAAAACGTAGCGAGATAAGCCAGCGCAGGGTGCAGCCAGCAGCTCCGCCGACGATTACGGCACACAGCGACTTCAGCATAATTTGATCTCCGGAATGAAGCGCGCGTAACGGCAGCAGGAAACGAAAAACGCCTGACCCGCCGCCCTCTCCGCGCAGGGATAAGCGTATAGTCAGGCGTCATCAGCCGTCTGAAAACAGCGGCGGTTGGATCGGGTGGTACGCCATCACCCGTGCTGAGATAATACGCTATCGCCGGTAAACGATCACCCTGCCGGCAGCAGCGCCGGGTTACGGTCAGACCACCCGGTGACGCAGACGACCGATTTTTTCAATCTCCACTTCAATCTCATCACCCGGGAACATAAACAGCGGTGGCGTACGCTTTTTGCCGACGCCGCCGGGCGATCCGGTAATAATAACGTCTCCCGGCGAGAGTGGGCTAAACGCAGAGATATACTCAATAATTTTCGCCACCGGATGCACCATACTGGCCGTGGTGTCGTTCTGCACTTCGCGCTGGTTAAGCCAGGTTTTGATCGCCAGCTGCTGCGGATCGGGGATCTCATCAGCCGTGGTCATCCACGGGCCAAAGCCGCCGGTCTGCTGCCAGTTTTTTCCGGCGGTAAACCAGGTAAACTGCATATCGCGGACAGTGGCATCCATAAAGCAGCTATAGCCCGCCACATACGCCAGCGCGTCGCTTGCCGACACCTGCGAGGCGGCTTTGCCGATAATCACAGCCAGCTCGCCCTCGTAGTCAAATTCTGCGGTAGTCGCAGGCTTCAGCAGCGGCTGTTCGTGCGCCGCCAGTGAGTCAGCGAAACGGACAAACAGCGTGGGCGCTTCCAGCGTTTCCGCAAACTCTTTACGTTTATCGGCATAGTTCATGCCGACGCAGAAAACTTTTCCCGGCTGCTCAATGACCGGCAGAAAACGAATGGCACTAAACGCATGATCCGCTGGCAGATGCTCAAATGCGGCCAGATCGCTGATACCACCGCGCGCCAGCAGGGTTTTCAGGTCGGGACAGACGTCACCGAAGCGCAGCCCCAGATCGACCACACCCTCTTTCTGCACGATGCCATAGCTTTTGCGTGCACAATCAATCAGATAAAAACTGCAAAGCTGCATAACCGCCTCGTTATAATAAGAAATGGCGCGCAGCGTATCAAAAGCCAGCCAGAAATGCGGTATGACCTGCAAAGAAAGTGGTGAAGGTTTGTGTCAGTCTGCGTGCGGGAAAGGACAAAGATGAGAGGTGATAATCATCCTTCGATCCCTGAAGGCGATTATCGAGGGTAACTCTGGACGCTTAAGAAAGCGCGCCCGGCGGTACGTGTTTAAAGGTTGCGACATAGGCGCGAAACACATAACGGAAAAAAGCTTTCATGAAACACCTGACTCAAATATTGTTGAAAAATTACGCGCAAATTATAGCGGCAGCGCGTTTTTCATGCAATTTTATTTGAGCCAGATCACAAAATTAACGTTCAGCTCATCAATCCCAGATGCTCGATCAGAATCGTGCTGCCGATACAGATCAGGACCACACCTCCCAGCACTTCTGCCCACTTGCCCAGCACCGGGCCGATAAAGCGTCCCACCAGCACACCGGTTGTCGCCATTAGCGTGGTTGCAGCACCAATGGTCAGCGCGGTGAACAGGATATTAACCTGCAGGAAAGCGAGACCGACGCCGACGGCCAGCGCATCAAGGCTGGTGGCAACCGCCGTCAGCGCCAGCACCATAAAGCCGTGCTGCTGCGGCGCTTCGCAGGGCTCATCTGCTGTCTGGCGGAAACCTTCCATAATCATACGGCCGCCCAGTACGCTAAGCAGACCAAAGGCCACCCAGTGATCCCACGCCATGATGTAGTGACTGGCCGCCAGGCCGATTGCCCAGCCGATCAGCGGCGTCAGCATTTCGATGGCACCAAAAATCAGGCCAGTGCGTAAGGCTTCTTTTATTCCCGGACGGTGCAACGACGCACCTTTACCCAGTGCAGCGGCAAAGGCGTCCATTGACATGCCAAAAGCCAGGATCAGGGTTGCGATGAATGTCATGGGTTTTTAGCCAGTTAGCGAACAAATGCGTAAATCCTCTGCTTTGTTCGTATTAATAAGTCAGTCATAAAAAAGTGCGCGCAGTCTAGCATGCAAATACCCCAAAAAAAAGACAACAAAATCAGGGGTTTAAGTATAGCAAAGGCTATAACTCTTAACTGCCGCTATTTTTAACGCTAAGTTGATGGAATCGCAGAAATTTCCTGGCGTCATCTGATTCACAGATTGCACTGCCCGCCCCTTTTATGAGCTAATGCACGCGCAATATTGACAGGAAAAGAGCGATGAAAAACCCTTTCGAAACACTGATTATTCCAGGCGGGATCCTGCTGCTGGGCTTTCTTTCGGCGCTTCTGCTGCCCGCCCCCTCTTTTGGTCTGATATGGGCGCAGCGACTGCAGCAGAGCTTACACCTCCAGGATCTCAACCAGCTCTATACGCTGGTATTTTGCCTGTGGTTTTTGCTGCTTGGCACGCTGGAGTTTTTTGTTATCCGTTTTATCTGGCGTCGCTGGTTTCAGATGCGCTGACCCTTCTCTCAAACGCTTCGCCCGTTAAAATCAGAATCACAGAAATGTAACACTATTTTTACACAAACGGGCGACATATCACGCAACAAAAAATCCCCGTTTCCAGCTCACCATAAATATTTCTTATTATTCAGAATGTTATTTTGTGATACCTGTCACTGTTCAACTTTCAACCTCTGCGACCTCGTCACAATTACATAACATTGATATCTGCATAACCTGCTGATTAGCGGATAAAAATATCTTATAAGCTGCCGCTCAGGCTGATTAATTCTTATGCTGAATCATTTCGGCATTTAAAAAATAAACAAACGTTTAATTCCAATACGAGAATGTTATATTCAGAAGCATATGCATAACGTGTAGTTAACCGTTATCGCCCCATTGGCTTAACCTGAGTCTTAACCCTTTGAGATAGCGCAGCGCGCGTAAGCCGCGCGGCTATTTTGCCTGCCAACCTGTTGAGCTTCAGGTCAACAGAAGAGGAGATGTCGCCTCATGAGCAACACTGCGGTAAACCTGGCGCTGAGCAGCGCTGCAATGGATGGTGCAAAACGTCAGGAACGGAAAGAAGTTGATGTCCTGCTGATTGGCGCAGGCGTGATGAGCGCTACGCTCGGCACCTGGCTGCAGGAGCTGGAGCCAGACTGGTCCATTGAAATGGTTGAGCGTCTGAATGACGTCGCAGTGGAGTCCTCTAACGGCTGGAATAATGCCGGTACCGGTCACGCCGCGCTGGCAGAGCTTAACTACACGCCGCAAAAGGCGGATGGCTCGATCGACATCGCTAAAGCAGTAGCCATCAACGAATCTTTCCAGATGTCGCGTCAGTTCTGGGCGCATCATGTGCAGAAAGGCAACCTGCAGGATCCCAAAAGTTTTATCCATACCACGCCACACATGAGTTTTGTCTGGGGTGACGCTAACGTCGACTTCCTGCGCAAGCGTTTCCAGGCGCTGCAGAAGAGCACGCTGTTCCGCGGTATGCACTATTCCGAAGATCGCGATCAGATTGCGCAGTGGATCCCGCTGGTGATGAAAGGACGCGATCCGCAGCAGAAGGTAGCCGCCACCTGGACCGATATGGGTACAGACGTCAACTTTGGTGAAGTGACGCGTCAGCTGATCGCCGCCCTGGAGAAAAAAACGCATTTCCGCCTGCGTATGCGGCAGGAAGTGCGTGACCTGGTGCGCCTGAACGATGGCCGCTGGCAGGTTACGCTGATGAACCTGGATACCAGTGAACAGCGCACCCTGATTACCCGCCAGCTGTTTATCGGTGCCGGCGGTGCGGCGCTGCCGCTGCTGCAGAAGTCAGGCATTCCTGAGGTCAAAGGTTACGCCGGCTTCCCGGTAGGCGGCTCTTTCCTTGTCACTGAAAATCCGGATGTGGTCGCGCAGCATATGGCCAAGGTCTACGGCAAAGCCAGCGTCGGCGCACCGCCTATGTCAGTGCCGCACGTTGATACGCGCGTGCTGGATGGCAAACAGGTGCTGCTGTTTGGCCCGTTCGCCACCTTCTCCACTAAGTTCCTGAAACAGGGTTCGCTGCTGGATATGTTTGGCGCGATGAACACCAGCAACCTGCTGCCGATGATGCAGGTCGGCCTGAAGAGTTTTGACCTGGTGAAATATCTGGTTGATCAGGTGCTGCAGAGCGATGCCGATCGCATGGAGGCGCTGCGCGCCTATGTGCCGCAGGCGCAACAGGAAGACTGGCGCCTGGTCACGGCGGGCCAGCGCGTGCAGATCATCAAAAATGATGAGCTGGAAGGCGGCGTGCTGCGCCTCGGCACTGAAGTGGTGACGTCTGCTGATGGCTCTATTTCTGCGCTGCTGGGCGCCTCACCAGGCGCATCGACCGCGCCACCGATTATGCTGGAGCTGATGGCAAAAGCTTTCCCTGAGCAGATGCGCTCACCGGAGTGGCAGACTAAAATCCGGGCCGTTATTCCGTCCTGGGGCCGCAAACTTAATGGTGACGTGGCGCTGACTGAGAAAGTACTGGCCGATACCAGTCGCATACTGCAGCTGGAATATGAGCCGGTGATCACCTCGCATGCGGCAAACGACGAAGCGCGGATCACCGCTCACGTGGTCGGCAAATAGCTGACTGCTCAGGTGCGCCGCCCGGCGCACCTGCTCTATATTGCGCTCAGCGCGTCATACCCCATCCAGCCGGTCGTTGCCACCAGCGATAGCGCCATCAGCGTGTTAAACAGGCGCCGCTTCCAGTGCGTCTGCAGGTACGTCCGCAGCCGATCGCCCAGCGCTGCCCAGAGCAGAATGCAGGGCAGATTGAGCGCGGCAAAACCGGTCAGCACCAGCCAGACGTTGCTGCTGCTGGCGTAAAGCAGCGCAACGTTTGTGACCATCAGCCAGGCCTTGGGATTAACCGCCTGAAAAGCCATGCCGCCCAGCAGCGTCATCGGACGCGGACGGGCGCTGGCCTGCGGCGCACCGGCGCGAAAAATTTTCCATGACAGCCACAGCAGATAGCCGCAGCCCACCAGCGTCAGCGGCAGGCGTACGGCTGCCATCCACGTCAGCAGCAGCTCCAGCGCCACGCTTGCCAGCAGCATCTGCAGCGCGCAGCCGAGCAGTATACCGCCCAGCACTGGCAGCGTGCGACGAAAGCCGAAATTGACCCCTGATGTGGCCAGCAGCAGATTGTTCGGGCCGGGCGTAATAGACATGATGGTGACATAACTGAAAAAGGCGGGATCGAGCATAGACGTTCTCCGGACTGAATAAGCTGACTCCATCGTAATGCCGCCGCCGCAATGGCAACAGAGACAGCAATTCAGTATTGTAATGGGTACAGTCATACTTTTTCTGCTTTGTACCTGTCACTTCCGGAGGCCATTGTGTCCCTCGCGTTTACTGACGATCAACCGCGCTACCAGCAGCTGGCAGCAAAATTTGCCGACGCTATTCATCAGGGTTCGCTGCGGCCGGGCGCCCGCCTGCCCGCTATCCGGCGAGTGGCGCAGTCGCATCAGCTCAGCGTAAATACCGTGATCAGCGCCTGGCAACTGCTGGAAGATCGCGGCCTGATTGAGGCGCGGCCGCAGTCAGGTTATTACGTTCGCGGCGTATTGCCTGCCGTTACGCTGCAGCCGCAGCCGCCCACCGCAGAGAGTGGCGATCCGGATGCACAGAAGCTGGCGCTGATTGAACAGGTTTTTGCCGCGCAGAATAATCCCGACTACACCAATATTTCGCTGGCCTGTCCGCAGGACAGTGAGCTTTTTCCTTCAGCGAAGCTGGGCCGTATCACCGCCGCGCTGATCCGGCGCCAGGGCGACATTATCGGTCGTTATGCGCTGCCTCCCGGCAGCGAGCGGCTGCGCGAGGAGATCGCCCGGCGCAGCGTGCATACCGGACTGAACCTTACCGCTCAGGCGATTACCCTGACCCACGGCTGCATGGAGGCGCTGCAGCTGGCGCTGCGCGCTGTCACGCAGCCCGGCGACTGTATCGGACTGGAATCCCCCACCTATTTTTTCCTGTTTCCGCTGCTCGCCTCGCTCGGACTGAAAGCGCTGGAGATCCCCACCGATCCGCAGCGCGGTCTTTCGCTGGACGCGCTGGAGATGCTGCTGCAGGAGCAGCGCATTCAGGCGCTGATCGCTATGCCGGGCGCGCAAAACCCGCTGGGCTACGTGATGCCGCTGGAGAACAAAAAACGGCTCGCTGCGCTGATGAATCACTATCGCATTCCGCTGATTGAAGACGGGCTCTACGATGAATTGCAGTTTGACTGGCCGCTGTCACCGCCGGTTAAGGCGTTCGATCGCGATGGCTGGGTGATTTACTGCACCAGCTTTACCAAAACCGTGGCGCCTGATTTTCGTATCGGCTGGACCGCCGCGGGCCGGTTTCATGCCAGCATTGCGCGGCTGAAAGCGGTCTCGTCGATGACTGAATCGCGGCTGCTGAGCGAGACGCTGGCAGAGTTCCTCGCCAGCGGGGGGTACGATCATCATTTGCGCTCGCTGCGCCGGCGCTATGCGGCAAATCTGGATGCGGCGCGGGGCATTCTGGCGCGCCATTTTCCGCAGGGAACACGCGCCACGCTGCCGCGCGGTGGCTTTGTCTTCTGGGTCGAGCTGCCGGGTAAGATTGATACCGTGCTGCTGTTTAATCGTCTGCTGCAGGAGCAGATCTGCGTCACGCCAGGCGCGCTCTACACGCTAAGCGAACGCTACCGGCATGCGCTGCGCCTCTCCTGCTGTTATCCGTTCGACGCGCGTTACACCCGTGCCTTAGCGCGCACGGGTGCTCTGGCGTGCGAGATGAGCGGCATTGCCCCTGCTGCGTCTTAAGGCGTGCCGTTGCGTCCCCAGGTGGTAAATCCGGGGCGCTCGGTCAGCCGCTCATAGTAGGTCTGTATTGCCGGAAAATCGGGGTGATCCAGCGGCGTTTCAAACCAGCGGTTTACGGCCAGTCCAATGGGAATATCCGCCAGGCTAAAGTGACGCCCGGCCACATAGCGGCCCGATTTTTCCAGCTGCTGATTGAGTATCCCCATGGTGTGCGTCCAGCCTTTCACCGCTGCTGCGAGCAGACGGGGATCCTGATGCGCCGGTGAATTTCGTACCAGCGACATAAAGGCGTAGCGCCAGGAGGTGTTAAGCTCGGTAGCCTGCCAGTCGATCCACTGATCCACCGGCGCGCGTAAGCGCGGCTCCTCCGGATAGAGCCATGCACCACCGTAGCTGTTGGCCAGGTAGCGCAGAATAGCGTTGGATTCCCATATCACCAGCCCGTCGTCGATGATGACCGGCACCAGGGCGTTGGGGTTCAGCGCCATAAACTGCGGTGCATGCAGCGACAGACCCTCGTCGCCCCAGGCTTCATGCTTATAGGTGATATTCAGCTCAGCGCAGAGCCACAGCACCTTGCGCACGTTGATTGACGTTTTACGGCCTAAAATTTTTAACATCGCGGACTCCGCCTGCAGAATTATTAATCTATTCATAGCCCTGTTAGCGCGCTTTTACCATGCGCAGGGTATCATTCCACATATTGGCTGACAGAAAAGGAATTGTTATGAGAGTGGCGTTTAAACAGGTGGATGTCTTTACCGCAACGGCATTTCGGGGAAATCCGCTGGCCGTGATTATGGATGCACAGGGATTAGCTGACGAACAGATGGCAGCGATTGCGCGCTGGACCAATCTGTCAGAGACCACGTTTGTGCTGCCGCCAGAGAGCAGCGCGGCGGACTATCGCATCCGCATTTTTACCCCTTCGGGTGAGCTGCCGTTTGCCGGTCACCCGACGCTGGGTACAGCCCATGCGCTGCTGGAAGCGGGCTGGCCGCGGAAAAACGCCGGCTGTATTGTTCAGGAGTGCGGCGTCGGACTGGTTGAGGTGCATATCGCCGCCGATGGCGCACTGGCATTCGCTGCCCCTGCGGCAACCCTGACGCCGTTCAGCGATGCGCTGATGAGCCGCGCGCTTAACAGCGAGGCCTTTGATCTGACGCAGTCGCCTGCCGTAGCGGATATGGGTATTCGCTGGCTGCTGATCCCGCTCAGCAGCGCGCAGGCGGTCGTCGACGTCACGGCTTCCGTGGCCGATCTGCAGCAGCTGCAGCAGCGAACGGGCGTCAGCGGCGCGCTGATTTTCGGCGCGCTGCCGCCGGGGGAACCGGAGCAGTATGAGGTCCGCGCGCTGCTTGTGGAGAATGGCAGCCTGACTGAAGATCCGGTCACCGGCAGCGCCAACGCCTGTCTGGCTCGCTACCTGGCGGCCCAGGGCCAGACGCGCAGCTACCGGGCGCGCCAGGGCAGCGCGATCCAGCGCAACGGCCGTATTGACGTTACCTATACGGAAGAGGCGATCTGGATCGGCGGCCAGACGGTAACGGTTATCGACGGTACCATCACGCTCTGACGCGCCGCTCTTACGTCAGCAGGCGATCACAACGCCTGACCGCCCGATGCTTCAATGCGCTGGGCGGTGATCCAGCCGCTCTCCTCGCTCAGCAGCATGCAGATAGCGTCCCCGATGTCGTCCGGCAGCCCGACCCGCCCCAGCGCGGTGACGGACGCAATCTGCGCGTTAAGTTCACGCGTATCGCGCACCCGTCCGCCGCCAAAGTCAGTCTCAATGGCGCCCGGTGCCAGAATATTGACGCGAATGCGGCGCGCGCCCAGCTCCTTCGCCTGATAGCGCGTCAGCACCTCCATTGCGCCTTTCATTGCGGCATAGGTTCCGGAGCCAGGCTGCGTGATACGGGTCAGCCCGCTGGAGATATTCAGAATACGGCCGCCGTCGTTCAGCAGCGGCAGCAGCGCCTGGGTCAGAAAAAACGGGCCTTTCAGGTGCACATTGACCAGCGCATCAAACTCCGACTCAGTGGTATCGGTCAGCAGCTGATAGTGACCATGACCGGCGTTATTCACCAGAAAATCGAACCGGTCGCGCTGCCAGACGCGCTGCAGCGTCTGCGTAAGCTGTTGTGCAAAGGCAGCGAACTGGCTGCTGTCGCCAACGTCCAGCGGCAGCGCAGCCGCCTGCACGCCCAGCGCTTCGATCTCCTCTGCCACTTTCTGCGCTTCATCAGCGTGACTTCGGTAAGTAAACACAATATGCGTGCCGCGTGCGGCCAGTTTCAGGGCTGCATTACGTCCCAGGCCGCGGTTTCCGCCGGTAATCAGCGCTATTTTGTGACTCATAACTCTCTCCTGCTGAAAAAGTGAACTCCTGATAAAGATATTCAAACCGAAGTGATCTATAAACGCAGATAACTGCGCAGCACTGTTTCAATAACAACAACAATCGGTGAACAATATGGATAAAATTCATGCAATGCAGGTTTTTGTACGCGTTGCGGAGATGGGCAGTTTTACCCGCGCCGCTGAAAGTCTGGGTTTACCAAAAGGCAGCGTGTCGCGTCAGCTGCAGGCGCTGGAGAACCAGATGGGCACGCGCCTGCTGCATCGCACTACCCGGCGCGTGCACCTCACCCAGGATGGACTGGTCTATTACGATCGCTGCCTCGATCTGCTGTCGATGATGGAGGATATGGACAGTCTGTTTCAGCATGACCCGGCGACGCTGAGCGGCAAGCTGCGGGTCGATATGTCGGTGGCGATGGCCACCAGCTTTATTCTGCCGCGCCTGCCGGAGTTTCTGCAGCACTATCCCGGCATTGAGATTGAGCTGAGCAGCAGCGATCGCCAGGTGGATGTGATTCGGGAAGGATTTGACTGCGTAGTGCGCGTGGGCGAGCTGAAAGATTCCGGTCTGATTGCGCGAAAAATTGGCACCTATGCCTTGATCAACTGCGCCAGTCCCGACTACCTTTCCCGCTTTGGCCGTCCGATACGGCTGGAGGAGCTGTCGCAGCACGCCATGGTGCACTATACCCAGCAGCTGGGTCAGCCTGCGCCGGGATTTGAATATTTCGATGGCCGCCAGTGTCACTATGTGCAGACCGGCGGCGTGGTGACGGTAAACAGTACTGAAACCTACCGTGCCGCCTGCCTCGCCGGACTGGGCATTATTCAGGTGCCGGCAATGGGCGTTCAGCCGCTGCTGGAGTCGGGTCAGCTGGTGGAGGTGCTGCACGCTTTTCCGGCAAAACCGATGCCGATTACGCTGCTCTATCCGCACCGCCGCAACGTGGCGCGCCGCGTGCGGGTGTTTATGGAGTGGCTGAGTCAGGTGCTGCAGGAGTATGTCACCTGACACATCCGCCGCCGCCGTTATTTACGGTATATAATTTCAGTTTCGCAGTGAACAGGATGCCTATCGTCTATGACAGACAAAACAACCCAGGAGTCAGCCGCCGATTCAAAGCCGCTGATCGATATCCATACCGGTAACAAAACCGTGGATGGCTCAATTCGTCGCGTGTCGCGCTTCGCCACGTGGTTTCAGTCTATTCCGGCCGTCGCGCACTTTATCCGGGCGCTGGATCGCTTTAATGACCGGCTGGGCAGCCAGTTTGGCGCGGCGATCACCTACTTCTCCTTTTTATCGCTGATCCCGATTCTGATGGTGTCGTTTGCCGCCGTGGGGTTTGTGCTGGCCTCTAATCAGGATCTGCTGTCAGAGCTGATTAACAAAATTGTCAGCAGCATCAGCGATCCTACGCTCGCCACCACGTTAAAAAATACCGTGAACACTGCGATTCAGCAGCGCGCTACCGTGGGTCTGACCGGTCTGCTGCTGGCACTCTATTCCGGTATCAACTGGATGGGCAACCTGCGCGAAGCGGTTCGCGCGCAGTCGCGCGATGTCTGGGAGCGAACGCCGGATGATAAAGAGGTGTTCTGGAAAAAATATCTGCGCGATCTCTTCTCACTCCTGGGGCTGATGCTGGCGCTGGTGATCACCCTTTCGCTGACGTCGATTGCCGGTGCGGCTCAGGCAGCGATCGTCAGCGCGCTGGGGCTGGATGGCATCGACTGGCTGCGTCCGGTGATGACAATTATTGCCCTCTCTATCTCCGTGCTGGCGAACTATCTGCTGTTCCTGTGGATTTTCTGGATCCTGCCGCGCCATAAGCCGCGTAAAAGAGCGCTGCTGCGCGGCACGCTGCTGGCAGCTATCGGCTTTGAGGTGATTAAATTTGTTATGACGCTGACGCTGCCGAAGCTGGCGACCTCTCCTTCAGGCGCTGCCTTTGGTTCAGTACTCGGCCTGATGGCATTTTTCTACTTCTTTGCCCGCCTGACGCTGTTTTGCGCCGCGTGGATCGCCACGGCGAAATATAAAGGTGATACGGAGATGCCGCAGCCGCGCCAGCCCTCCTGACAACGGGCACAGGGCAACCACCTGAACAGTAAAACCTGTTTCCTGCTGGCGAATTTTAGCGCTCCCGCCAGCAGGAAACGCCAGCCAGTCACTTTTATTTAGCGGTTTAGCAGCGATTCACGCCAGAAAAACGTTTCCTGCCGCTGCCATTCGCCACCATTCCGCTTAACTCAGACATTATCCTCTTTTTCGCCGAAAATCGTCGTTTTGCGACGCTTTTTGCTCATTGAATGCCGCATACCAGGTGCGTAATATTTCTGGTTTACATTTACAATTAAGAAACATTTATGCAAGCCTCCATCACAGAAACACCTGACGCGCTGCACGACGAAGCGCCGGTCAATTCGCGCGGTAAAGTTGTCGTAGCTTCTCTGGTCGGTACGGCTATCGAGTTCTTCGATTTCTATATTTACGCCACCGCAGCGGTTATCGTCTTTCCGCATATTTTCTTTCCTCAGGGGGACGCCACGGTTGCGACGCTGCAGTCGCTGGCAACCTTTGCCATCGCCTTTGTCGCGCGGCCAATCGGCTCAGCGGTGTTTGGTCACTTTGGCGATCGTGTCGGTCGTAAGGCGACGCTGGTCGCTTCGCTGCTGACGATGGGCGTCTCAACGGTGCTGATTGGCCTGCTGCCTGGCTATGAAACCATTGGCGTTGCCGCGCCACTGCTGCTGGCGCTGGCGCGCTTCGGTCAGGGGCTGGGACTGGGCGGCGAATGGGGCGGTGCCGCGCTGCTGGCAACGGAGAATGCGCCGGCGAAAAAGCGCGCGCTGTATGGATCGTTCCCCCAACTGGGCGCGCCGATTGGCTTTTTCTTTGCCAATGGTACGTTCCTGCTGCTCTCCTGGCTGCTGACCGACGAGCAGTTTATGCAGTGGGGCTGGCGCGTGCCGTTTATCCTTTCTGCAGTACTGGTGCTGATCGGCCTCTACGTGCGCGTCTCGCTGCATGAGAGTCCGGTTTTTGCCAAAGTGCAGAAGGAGCAGAAGCAGGTGCGTATGCCTATTGGCACGCTGCTGAGCAAACATATGACGGCGACCATACTCGGCACCTTTATCATGCTGGCGACCTACACGCTGTTCTATATCATGACCGTCTATTCGATGAGCTACGGCACCGCGCCGGCGCCGGTCGGACTGGGCTACTCGCGCAACAGTTTCCTGTGGATGCTGATGGTGGCGGTAATCGGATTTGGCGTGATGGTGCCCATTGCCGGTCTGCTGGCCGATCGTTTTGGTCGCCGCAGAACGATGATCACTATTACGCTGATGATTATCGCTTTTGCGCTGATGTTCCCGCTGCTGCTCGGCTCCGGCTCGCAGATTCTGGTGATGGGCTTTCTGCTGCTGGGCCTGAGCATTATGGGCCTGACGTTTGGCCCGATGGGTGCGCTGCTGCCGGAGCTGTTCCCGACCGAAGTGCGCTATACCGGTGCCTCTTTCTCTTATAATTTGTCATCTATTCTGGGAGCGTCCGTAGCACCCTATATCGCCACCTGGCTCAATGCAAACTATGGCCTGCAGGCAGTGGGTTTCTATCTTGCCGCCATGGCGGTGCTGACGCTGATTGCCCTGATCGCCTGTAAAGAGACGCGGCACCAGACGCTGTATGATGCGGCGTAAACGCGTATCCTGATGCAGCATAAAAACCCGGCCAGTCCGGGTTTTTTATTGCGTAATGCCGCGGGACGGTGCGGCGCGGGGTATATCGTACAGGGGCCGCATTTATGCGGCCCGTTGTACCGGGACGGTGCGGCGTTGGGCGCCATTAATGGCGCCCCTACGGGAGGTGT
>JAAIGE0101133167.1_pt1 | contig 16940 bp, 14 predicted proteins | sample 6487951 | NCBI WGS metagenome assembly JAAIGE01 (sample SAMN13974128, study PRJNA590717) | phyllosphere metagenome | biome: tomato field; feature: multiple bacterial spot infested tomato fields; material: tomato leaves; isolation source: leaves from tomato fields | host: Solanum lycopersicum ... | reverse complement strand
TGTCGATCACCCAGGGGGCGTCCCTGGAAGGCCTGGAGACCCGCTTCGGCGGTACCGCCTCGGCGCTCTGGGCAACGGTGACCACCGCCGCCTCCAACGGCTCGGTGAATGCCATGCATGACAGCCTGGCACCCCTGACCGGCCTGATCGCCCTGTTCAACATGATGCTCGGCGAGGTGATCCGCTATGTGCAGCAGAAATATGGCTCCGATCACGTCGCGCAGATCATCACCTTCGGTAAGCTGAAGGCGCGCGCGGTGCTGAAGGATACGGGGCGCGTGCTCCAGATGAGCTATGGTCAGGTAGACCGCCTGGCCAAGCTGGTGCCCAACCATCCGACCGATCCCTGGACGCTGGAACGGTCGCTGAACGGCGTCAGCGAGTTCAAGGCGGAATATGACAATGACGCGCAGGTCAAACGGCTGATCGATTATGCGATGAAGCTGGAGGGCTTCCCGCGCCACAGTTCCACCCATGCGGCGGGTGTGGTGATCGGCGACCGGCCCTTGAGTCAACTGGTGCCGCTCTATCGCGATCCGCGATCCGACATGCCGGTCACGCAGTTCGACATGAAATATGTCGAGGGCGCGGGCCTCGTGAAGTTCGACTTCCTCGGCCTCAAGACGCTGTCGGTGTTGCAAAAGGCGGTGCAGCTTCTTCACGCGCGCGGGGTCACCGTCGATCTCGACACGCTCGCCTGGGATGACAGTGCCGTTTACGATCTGCTCCAGCGCGGCGATACGGTCGGCGTGTTCCAGCTGGAATCGGAGGGGATGCGCAAGACGCTGGCCGCCGTGCGACCGACCAATTTCGGCGACATCATCGCGCTGGTTTCGCTCTACCGCCCCGGCCCGATGGACAATATTCCGATGTTCGGCCGCCGCAAGAACGGTCAGGAGGAGATCGAATATCCGCATATCCTGCTGAAACCGATCCTCGAAGAAACCTACGGCATCTTCGTCTATCAGGAACAGGTGATGCAGGCCGCGCAGATTCTGGCGGGCTACAGCCTTGGCGACGCGGATCTGCTCCGCCGCGCCATGGGCAAAAAGATCAAGGCGGAGATGGACGCGCAGCGCGCCCGCTTCGTGGAGGGCTGCGCGCAGAGCGATATCGCGCCTGCCAAGGCGAACGAGCTGTTCGACTTGATAGACAAGTTCGCAGGCTATGGCTTCAACAAGTCGCACGCCGCCGCCTATGCGCTGCTCGCGTATCAGACGGCATGGCTGAAAGCGCATTACCCGGCGGAATTCTATGCCGGATCGATGGCGTTTGATATTCACCTGACCGACAAGCTGACCGTGTTCGTGGACGATATGCGGCGCATGGGCCTCACTTGCCTTGCCCCCGACATCAACCGCAGCCTGGCCGATTTCACGGTCGAGCCGGTGCCATATGAGGGCGAGGACAAGCGGCTCGGCTTTGCCGTTCGCTACGCGCTGGGTGGCCTGAAAGGCGTGGGCGAAAAGGCGATGGAGCAACTCGTCGCCGAGCGGGAAGCGCGCGGTTCGTTCAAAAGCCTCGACGATTTCGCGGATCGCATCGAACCGAGGATGCTCAATCGCCGTCAATTGGAGAGCCTCGCCGCGGCGGGTGCGTTCGACGACATCCATGCCGACCGCGCAGGCGTTCATGCCGCTGCCGAAACGATCCTGTCGGTCGCATCGAGCAACGCGCAAGCGCGGGAAAGTGGGCAGGGCGGTCTGTTCGGCGACGTCGAAACGCCCCATGCCGATGTGCGTATCCCGCCGCATCAGGCGTGGACCGTCGCGGATCGCATGGCGCAGGAAAAGGAGGCATTCGGCTTCTATTTCTCTGCCCACCCGGTCGATCGTTACCGCCACTTGGCCGACGCGCGGGGTGCGCGCAGCTATGGCGCGATCTGTTCGCAGCCGATCAACGCCAATGCCGAGGGGCGCGCGACCGCGATCATGGCCGCAATGGTGGAGGATGTGCGCTGGCGCGAAACGAAGCGCGGGGCGCGCTATGCCGCCGCCACCTTCTCCGACAGTTCGGGCCAGTTCCAGGCAAGTTGCTTCGATGAGGATGCGTGCAAGGCGATCGAGGAACTGGCCCGCGATGGGGATTGCGCGTTGCTGATCGTCGAACTCGATCGTTTGCCCGGTGAGGAAACGCCGCGCGTCACCGTGCGCAGCGTCGAACCCTTCCGCCAGATCGCCAGCGCGTCGCGCATCGAACTGGTGTTAGACGCCGAGACGCCCGAAGCCGTCGCTGCGCTGGCCGGCCTGCTCGGCACGGCGGAAAAGGGGCGCAGCGAAATCTTCCTGCGCGCGCCGATCGGCGGTGGGCAGGCGGTACGCGTCTTTCTGGGTGATACCTACAGCCTCGGCGCGGATCAGGTGGAGACGCTCGCGACGATCAAGGGTGTCAGCATCTATAGCCAGCGGACGATGGAATTGCGCGAAGATGGATATCGCATCCGAACGCGCCGGTCGGGCATAAGGCTGGCGGGATAGTCCCTATATATGTTCACATTATGTTCTCACCGTGCTAAGCGAGTCCCATGGCCAAGGACGGACCGAAACGCGCGACACGGGGAGCGACAGAGAACGCGTTGAGTCGCCGCTTCGGCAATCCCGGTGCGGAGCAGGATGGCGACTGGCTGGATGCGCGCGAGGCGATCGACGGTCCCGTCGTCACGGTCAGAACGACCGTTCAATCGATGAAACCCCGCACGATCATCAGCTATAACCGCTCGCCGGACGTGCCGTTCGACCGCAGCATCAATCCCTATGTCGGCTGCGAACATGGCTGCATCTACTGCTTTGCGCGGCCGACCCATGCCTATCACGATCTTTCGCCGGGCCTCGACTTCGAAACGAAGCTGTTCGCGAAGGACGATGCAGCGGATGTGCTAAGGGCGGAACTCAGCCGCAAGAATTATGTGGTGCGGCCGATTGCGTTCGGCACCAATACCGACCCATATCAACCGATAGAGCGCGACCATCGGGTCACCCGGCAGGTGATCGAGGTGCTGGCGGAAACCAACCATCCGCTCACCATCACGACCAAGTCGGACCGCGTGACGCGCGACATCGACCTGCTGGAACCAATGGCGCGCAAAGGTCTAATCGCCGTCGCGATCTCGGTCACGTCGCTGGAACCGCGCATATCGATGACGATCGAGCCGCGCGCGCCCAGTCCCCCGAAGCGTCTGAAGGCCGTCGAAACGCTCGCGCGCGCCGGCATCCCGACCTATGTCAACGTGGCGCCCATCATCCCGGCGATCACCGACAGCGAGATCGAAGCGATCATCGCCAAGGCGGCGGCGGCGGGCGCGCGCAACGTCTCCTACATTCCAGTCCGCCTGCCGCACGAAGTTGCGCCTTTGTTCCGCGCTTGGCTCGACACGCATTTCCCCGACCGCGCATCGAAGGTCATGGCGACCATCCAGTCGCTGCGCGGCGGACGGGACAATGATCCCGGCTTCTTTTCGCGGATGCGCGGAGGAGGGCCATGGGCGCAACTGCTTGCCACCCGGTTCCGGATCGCAAAGGCGCGCCATGGACTGCCGGAGGGGCGGCGCGACCTCGATCTGCGCTGCGATCTCTTTCGGCCGCCGACATGGGCGCAAGGTGAACTATTTTAAACCTGGGTTATCGCCGATTCTGTCTTTTGCTTGTCAGCGAATGATTGCAATGAAGCGCCATGAGCGCCGAGCAGATGGACCTCGAAGTCGCCTATGGCGTCCATAGGGCGGACGTCATGCGCCTGTTGCTCGCCCGCACCGGTGATCCGGCTGAAGCCGAGGATCTCATGCAGGAATTATGGCTGAAGGTACGGCAGCAGCCGGGCGGCCCGGTGCAGAATGGCCGCGCCTATCTGTTCCGTATGGCGCAGAACCTCGTCATCGATCGCCTGCGAGAACGGCAGCGGCGCATGGCGCGGGACCGGCGTTGGTCCGATGCGGCCACGGATTTCGCTTCGGCGGCGGTCGAACCGGCCGATCGGCGCAAGAATGCGGAGGAGGATCTGCTCGATCGCGAAACCGTCGCGACGCTTGCCTCGGCGATCGGCAACCTGCCCGACGGGGCGCGGCGGGCATTCCAATTGCACAAGATCGATGGCCTCAGCCACGCGGAGGTCGCAGCCCGGTTGGGCATCAGCAAAAGCGGCGTCGAAAAGCATATTGCCGTGGCCATGAAATATCTCAGACGCGCATTTTTCGACTGAGGTATTACATAATCATGACGTCTAGTTCATGAAGAGGCTTTTTAGGGCGACAATCTGCCATGATGGCGCGATCGGACATCGATGAAGGCGTGATCGACGCAGCGCTTGCATGGCACGCGGCGTTGGAACGCGACGATGCCGACTGGGACGGCTACATGGCGTGGCTGGAGGCCGATCCGCGCCATCGCGCAGCGTTCAATTCCGTGGCGCTGACGGACCGAGCCGTGCAGGATCATCGCGCCGATATCGCCATGCTGACCGCAGCCCGCGAAGTACCAGCGCCGCCGAGGCGCCGCTTCGGCACCATGGCCGCATTTGGTGGCGTCGGCATTGCCGCAGCGATCGCGCTCATGCTGGCGCTGCCGATGCCATGGACGCAGCAGATGGACCAGCAATTCGGCACGGGCCTGGGCGAAAGCCGGACCATCGCCCTTGCCAATGGCACATCCGTCACCCTGTCACCGTCAAGCGCCATCGTCGTTCACGGCAAGGACGCTGGCAGCATCGCCCTGACGCGTGGAGAGGCATATTTCGATGTGCGGCACGATCCGTCACGCACTTTGACGATCACATCGGGCACCTACCGCATTTCGGACATCGGCACCCGCTTTTCGGTTTCGGCGGGCACTGTGTTTCGGGTCGGCGTGTCGGATGGCGTCGTTTCCGTGACCGCGACGGACACGGCAGATGCGGTACAGGTCAAGGCGGGGCATCAACTCGTCGGCGCGGCGGGCGCGCTTACGCTGTCACCCATCGCCAGGGAGGCCGTCGGCAGCTGGCGCGCGGGTCGGCTGACCTATAGCGACGCGCCGATCGCACTCGTCGCGGCGGATATTTCCCGCTATGTGGGCAAGGCTGTGAAGATCGATCCTGCGTTGGAGGCATCGCATTTCTCGGGGACGTTGGCGATCGGTGATGGCTCGAAGCTCTTGTCGGACCTGTCGCAACTCATGGACGTTGTCGCGCGTCCTGACGGCAACGGCTTCATTCTCGCTCCTGCTGATCGCTGACCTCAGTTATCCGACCCCCGCTCTGGCAGGGCAGGCGGAACCGACCATCGATATTCCTGCCGGGCCGATCGGTGTCAGCCTTGCGCGGTTCACGCAGATCACGGGTATTTCGATCGGCCTGCCCGGCGCGATGCCCAATGTCCGCACGCGAGGCGTCGATGGACAGCGCTCGCCCGACGCTGCCTTGAAGGTGATGCTCGATGGCACGGGTTTCCGGGCGCGGCGGGCAGGCGGCACCTATCGCATAGAAGCGGTCAGGCCGATCAGTGGATTATCACTTGAGGCTGTCCCACCGGCGCAGATTTCGCAGAGCTTTGCCAATCTCGTGATCACGGGCCAGAAGCAGCCCCAGCCGCTGGTGGCCGCGCCGCTTTCGGTGTCCGTCATCACGCCCGGTGGACTGAAATCCGACGCAAAGACGCCGTCCAGCCGCGAGATCGTGCTGGAAAGCGACGGCCTTTCGATGACCAACCTGGGTCCGGGGCGTAACCGGCAGTTCATTCGCGGGGTGGCCGACAGTCCCTTCAACGGCCAGAGCCAGTCGACGGTCGCGGTGCAGGTGGACGAAGCGCGCGTCACCTTCGATGCCCCGGACCCCGACTTGCGCCTGATCGATGTCGAGCGGGTCGAGATATTGAAGGGGCCGCAAGGACCACTTTATGGCACCGGCGCGCTCGGCGGCATCTATCACATCGTCACGCGCCGCCCCGATCTTAGTGATAGGATGCTGACGACGCGCATCTCCGGGCAGGCTGTCGCGCATGGCGGACTGGGATACGGCGTGGAAGCCGTCGGCAACATGCCGATCGTCGATGATCGTCTGGCCGTGCGTGGCGTCTTTTATCGGCTGCGCGATGCGGGCTGGATCGACAATGCTGACGGGCGCAAGGACAGCAACTCCGCATTCACGGCGGGCGGACGCATCGATCTGGCCTGGCGCCCGACCGACAACTGGCTGGTCGATCTGGGATACACGACGCAGGATATCAGCGTGCGCGACAGCCAATATGTGCTGTCGGGCGCAAAGACCCTGCGCCGCGACAATCCCTTTCCCGAACCCACCGTCAATGATTTCGAGATGATCCATGGCACAGTGGAAGGTGAGGTGGGGACGCTGCACCTCCTGTCCGCGACCAGCTATGTCGACCATACCTATCAGACGACGCTGAATGCCAGCGACGCCGCGTCGCGCTTCGGCTTGTCGGGCCTCGTGAAATTCTTCGACGATCGGGCCTACACGCTGTTCAATCAGGAATTGCGCCTGTCGTCGGGCGGTGACGACCGATGGCTGGCGGGTGTGGCGTTGCTCCGGGCGACGAGCCGACAGCTTGCCCAGATCGCCGATGATCGGGGCGGCGAGCAGGTCGCGCAGGAGATCGACCGCGATACGACCGAACTGTCGGTCTTTGGTGAGGCGACATGGCAACTGCCCGCCAATCTATCCGCCACGCTGGGCGCGCGCTTGACGGACTCGATCGCGGAGGATCGGGCAGCCGAGGTGTCGAGCCGCAGAATGTCGCGCGAGAACAAGCTGATCTTCTCGCCCAGCGCTACGTTATCGAGGCCGCTCGGAAAGCAGGGGGTCGTCTATCTGCGCCACGCCCATGCTGTGCGTCCGGGACGGCTCGCCACCAGCAGCGAAAGCGCGACCGGGCGCTTCGACGCGGATGGCATCGATTCCATTGACCTCGGCTTTCGGCGAACGTCGATCGACGATCGTCTGACGACCTCCGCCAGCCTGTTTGCGATGCGATGGACGGCGATCCAGTCCGACTATCTGCTCCCCAACGGGCTTATCTCCACGCGGAATGCCGGTAATGCCCGGATTTTGGGGATCGAAGCGGCGATCGACTGGAACATGGGATCGGGATGGCGCACGACCGGGGGTGTCGCAGCGCATGACGCGCGGCTCATCAGTCCGGATGAGGGCATCGAGATCAGGGACGTTCGCCTGCCCGTCGCGCCGCGTCTGGCCGGGCGTATCGCTCTGTCGAAGCATGTGACGATGGGCGACTGGAGCGGCCAGATGACCGTTCAGGCCAATTATATCGGCGGCGCGCGTCTCAGCCTCGACAGCGACCTCGATCGGCGGATGGGTAAATATGGCGTGATGGCGGCGCATGGCGAACTGTCGCATGGACGCTGGACGTTGGCGGCGCGGTTCGACAATCTGCTCGACGTGCGCGGCGACAGCTTCGCGTTTGGCAATCCCTTCTCGATCATGGATGGCCGCCAATATACGCCGGTCAGGCCGAGGACGATGACGCTGTCGATCGCGCGCGACTGGTAAGGGTTGGCCGAGCCGTCAGACGGTAGCGGGCGGTGTAGCCGACATGGTCGGACAACATGGTCCCGTCCGCCAAGTGTCCGAAAGGCGTATCGATGCCCGTCAGGCTGACATGGGTGGTGGTACCAGAATCAAAAAACTGCCAGTCGCGCGCGCGATGCCTGGAAAACAGCGCATCGCGTGACAGCGGCAGGCGATCGTGCGCCGCCTCGTCATAGGCATCGTCCATCACGTCCCCGGACTTCGCCCAACGGGAATGCGCGCCATCGAGGATGCCGGAGAGGCGCAGCGGATCGCGCCCGATATTGAAATCGCCCGCGACGATCAGAGCGTGGGAAGGATCATGCGCCTTGCGAATGAAGTCGGTAAGGCTGGCGACCTGAAAGCGATAGGCTGGAAGGGACCGTGCTTCCGGCATACCTGATGCCCCCCGGCTGTTCATGTGGGTGTCCACGATGTCGATCGGATCAGCCCGTCCGGGGAGCGCGATGCTGACCATCATCGCGCCCTTGTTGGCGAGGCAATCATAGCCCGCGCAGGCGAAGGATGGATAAGCGGTCCGGCGCACCGAAACGATCGGGTAGTCGGACAGAATCTGAAGGCCCGACCCCACATATTTTCCGACGCCCTCGCCCTTCCACCAATGCGCCTTCGCGGCGAAGGCGGTGTCGGCGGTGGAGAGGCCGGGCGTATCGTCCATGTCCGCGCCCGGACCATCGGCGATGTAGCGATAGCCTGCCGCCCGGCCGATGCTCTGCGCTTCGCTGGTAAAGGCTTCCTGCAATAATATGACATGCGGGTTGGTCCCAGCGGCGCGGAGGGTGCGAAGTTCGGCGGCCATCTTTTGGAACTGCGCGTCACGGCCGCGTGCGATCGGCCAGGGAAGGCCGTGGATATTGTAGGTGAGCACGGACAATGTGCCGTCGAACGGCGGTGGCGTAACCGGCGGCGTCGACGCCGGGAGCGTAGCGGGGATCGTCGCGCCAACCGACAGGCCGACGATGGAAATCAGCAATGCTACCCGTGTAAACTTCATGTCCATGTCTCCACCGATGGGCAAAGGACGGCGAGCAGGAGAGGGCACCACAGTCGGCGCGGCTTGCCGGTGTGAGAAAAATTTATGGCATCGGGGAACTGAGGTTCGCCTCGGGAGTGCCGTCTCCCCACCATGTACGAACAGGTTGATTTTGCAGGGTCGACGATTGCGTCGCGGGTATGGCCTGCATGACGCGACGCCTTCTGACCTCCATCCACGATGTCGGCCCCCGGTTCGAGAGGCAGGTCGATATCTTGCTCGACAAACTGACGCGGCATTTGCCGGTCGATCGGCTGACGATGCTGGTGGTGCCGGATCATTGGGGCGAAAGTCCGATCCGCCCCGGTTCGCCCTTCGCCAGGCGGTTGCAGCGATGGTCGGACATGGGCATCGGCATGTTCGCTCATGGCTGGTTTCACAAGGACATGGCCGACCATGCCGCCGGGCTGGCGCGCTTCAAGGCGCGGCACATGACCGCAGGCGAGGGCGAGTTTCTGGGTCTGGACGAGGCCACGGCGACCGAGCGGATGACGGCGGCGCGCGATCTGGTCGAACAGGTGACGGGTCGGGCGGTGAGCGGCTTCATTGCACCTGCATGGCTCTATGGTCCGGGCGCAAAAGCGGCGCTCGCGCAGTCCGACTTTGCGCTCACCGAAGATCATATGAAGGTCTGGCAACCGGCGAGCGGCCTGGTCGTGGCGCGCGGACCGGTCATCACTTGGGCCAGTCGCAGCCGCGGGCGGATCGCTTCGTCCCTGCTCGTCGCGCAGCTTCTGCCGCCGCTGATGCGCTTCGCCCCGGTCGTGCGCATGGCCGTGCACCCCGGCGATGCGGCCGTGCCGAGCCTGCTCGTCAGCATAGACGATACGCTGCGCAGGTTGTGCCGCTCTCATGCGCCCGCCCGCTATGACTCTTTGGTCGAAGGGCGCGCCTGACGTGCGCGTGCTGACTTTCCTCCACAGTTTCGAGCCGGGCGGGGTCGAGCGCGTGGCGTTGCGGCTTGTGCGTGAATGGCGCGTGCGCGGCATGGATGCGCCGCTGTTCATGGGGCGGACGGACGGCGCGATGCGCGACGAACTGGCCCATGACCTGACGTTCGTCGGGCCGAGTGCGCCAAGGGGCGTCGGCGCGATCGAGACCTTGTGGATGATCCTGACCCTGCCGGGCTTCATCCGACGGCTTCGGCCCGATATTCTATTCTGCGCGGGCAACAGCTACGCCGTGGTCGCGGTGGCGATGAAGCTGCTGCTGGGTCGGCGCTGTCCGCCGATCGTCGCGAAGATCAGCAACGATCTCGACCGCAAGGACATGATCGGACCCGCGCGCCTCTGCTACCGTGCGTGGCTGCGCATCCAGGGGCGTTTCATCGACGGGTTCGTGGGCATGGCCGATCCGATGGAGGAGGAAATTCGCGCCGCCATCCGTCCCGGGAGTGGCAGCATCACGATCATCGCCGACCCAGCCTTGTCGCGGGAGCAGATCGATCGACTGGCAGCGGCGGTGTCGCGTGCAACTCAGGGGAAGGACAGCCTCCATTTCGTCAGCGTCGGCCGCCTTGCCGCGCAGAAGAATTTCGCGCTGATGATCCGGGCGTTCGCCGCCGGTGCGCGGTCCGACGATCGTCTCACCATCTTCGGGGAAGGTCCGGAGCGCGGCGCATTGACGCGGCTCATCGCACGGCTTGGCGTCGGGAAGCGCGTCACGCTGGCGGGCCATGTGCCCGACCCGGCGGAACGGCTTGTATTGTTCGATTGCTTCCTGCTGTCGTCCGATTATGAAGGCGTGCCCGCCGTGCTACTGGAGGCATTGGCCGCCGGATTGCCGATCATCACCACGCGCTCCAGCCGCAGCATCCTGTCGATGATGGCGGATGGACGGCTCGCCTGCATCGTTCCATGCGGGGATGAAGCGGCTTTCGCCGAGGCCGTCGCCAATGCCCCTGCGCTTCGGCAGGATCGCGACGCCAGCGTGGCGCAGGCACGACGCTTCACGGTGGAAGAGGCGGCGCTCGGATACCGTGATCTGTTCGCCCGCACCATGGTTTCGTCGGGCCGGAAAAAAGCAGAGCCGCCGACTGAGGCTGACTGCGATACGCGCCGTCTCACCGCCAAGCCAACAGCGTAGGGCAAACCATGTCTGGCGTAACATCTTCGTCTGCCGTGATTTCCAGCCACCCCCATGTCCTCGACAGCGGAACCGTCATCGATCCCGAACCGCTGATCCGGTCCGGGCGCAACTGGACTCGCTGGGCGGGACCGATCGTCTCTCTGCTGATCCTGGTCGTGTCGCTGGACCAGTTTCGTGGCCTGGACGTCGCCCGTCTTCAGTCTCTGGTGCCGACCGGCATCGGCTTCTGGCTGGCATTCCTGCTCTACTACACCTCTGCGCCCGTGTCCGAATGGGTGATTTTCCGCCGCCTGTGGAACATTCCGGTCGAGGGGTTCGGCGCGCTGCTGCGCAAGCTTGTCAGCAACGAAATCCTGCTCGGATATCTCGGCGAAGTCTATTTCTACGCGTGGGCGCGTCGGAATGCACGCATCACGACGGCACCCTTCGGTGCGCTCAAGGACGTGACGATCCTGTCCGCGCTGGCAGGCAACATCGTCACGTTGCTGATGGTGGCGCTGGCCGTCCCTGCTTTCCGGGGACTGGATCTGGTTGCCGGACGGTGGGACATCATCGCGTCGGTGCTGTTCGTGCTCGGCACATCGCTGGGCGCCATGATCTTCGGCAAGCGGCTGTTCACGCTACCCCGGCCTGAATTGCGGCGGGTGATGGCGATCCATCTGTTGCGCATTCTGGCAACCACGCTGCTCGCGGCGCTGATGTGGCATATGATCCTGCCCACCGTAGCGCTCAGCTGGTGGCTGCTGCTCGGCACGCTGCGGCAACTGGTGTCGCGTCTGCCGTTCCTGCCCAACAAGGATGTGGTGTTTGCGGGCATCACCGCCTTCCTCATCGGTCCCGGCAACGACATCGCGTCGGCCATGGCGTTGATGGCCAGCCTGCTGCTCGCGGCACATCTGATCGTGGGCGTGACGCTGGGCGGAAGCGAGCTACTGAAGGAAGGACGCAGCAAATGATCCCGATGCTGCTGGTTGCCGCCGCGATCGCCTCCTCTCCCGATCTCGGCAAAGCGGAGGGGCAATGTCATGCGGGCGAGCCCGGATCGGAGTTTCTGGTCGAGGTCAAGGGGCTGAAAGACCGGGCGGGTCGGCTGAAACTCGAACTCTACCCATCTAACGACACGGATTTCCTGGCCGATGACAATGTACTGGTCGGCGCGGGCAAGACATTTCGTCGCGTCGAGGAACCGGTCCCCGCCGCAGGGCCGGTTATGCTCTGTATTCGTGCGCCGGGGCCGGGCACCTATTCGCTCAGTCTGCTGCACGACCGTAACAGCGACCGAAAATTCTCGCTATCGATCGACGGTATCGGCTTTGCGGGCAACCCGAAGCTGGGCATGAGCAAGCCCAGGGCGGCCGCCGCCAGCGCACAGGTCGGCAGCGGCCCTGCCCATATCAGCATCGTCATGAATTATCGCCGGGGGCTTTTCTCCTTCGGCCCACTGGAGCGCTGAAGCCATGCGCATCGTCGACGTCTGCGCCTTTTATGCACCGCAGGGCGGGGGCGTGAAAACCTATGTGGAACGCAAGCTGCGCGCGGGCGCGGCGGCGGGGCATGACGTCATCATCCTTGCGCCGGCCAGCGACGAGGCGGTCGTGGAACAGGGCGGCGGACGCATCGTCAACCTGCCCGCACGCCGTTTTCCGCTCGACCGGCGCTATCATTATTTCGATGACGAAACGTCGCTGCACGCGATGCTCGACCGGTTGCAGCCCGATCTGGTGGAGGCGTCATCGCCTTGGAGCAGCGCGGCGATGGTCGCGCGCTGGCCGGGCGCTGCGCCGCGCGCACTCGTCATGCACGCCGATCCGCTTTCCGCCTATGCCTATCGCTGGTTCGGATCGGTCGCCCCGCGCGCCATGATCGATCGCGGCTTCGACTGGTATTGGCGGCACCTGCGGCGGCTGGATCAGGGGTTCGACCTGATCGTCAGCGCCAGCGAGAGCCTCACCGGCCGGATGCGTGCGGGCGGTTTGAGCCGGATCGAGACCATGCCGATGGGCGTCGAACCGGGCATCTTCACGCCTGCCCTTCGCAACGCCGTGCTACGCACGCGGCTGCTGGGACGGTGCGGACTGCCGGAAGACGCGACGCTGTTATTGGGTGTCGGCCGCCATGCGCCGGAAAAGCGCTGGCCGCAGGTGATCGAGGCGGTGACGTCGGCCGGGTTCCGCCAGCCTGTGGGCCTCGTCATCGTCGGCGATGGCCGCGATCGCGCACGGGTGCAACGGGCGGCGATGAACAATCCGCACATTCACCTGCTCGCGCCCATGCGCGATCGCGATGCGCTGGCCGAATTGCTCGCGAGTGGCGACGCGCTGGTCCATGGCTGCGAGGCGGAAACCTTCTGCATGGTCGCTGCGGAAGCGCGCGCGAGCGGACTGCCGGTGATCCTGCCCGATCAGGGCGGCGCAGCGGATCAGGTCTCGACCGGCAGCGGTCTCCATTATCGGGCCGGGCAGGCGGGTAGTCTCGCCAAAGCGATCGGCCGCTTCGTCGCCGATCGTGAAGCCTATCGCGATGCCGCAGTTCGCGCCGCGCCGTCCGTCATGACGATGGATGAACATTTTCACCAGCTTTTCGAAGCTTATGAGGATCTCTTCGATGCGCGCCGCGATGTTGCGTGATCCGCCGCTGCCACGCGCTCCCACAGGGGCGGAGCGGCTCAAGGGGAAGCCCAAGCGACGCACGACCGATGCCGAACCGTCCGGCACGGGCCTGCATCATGTCGATAGCTGTCCGGCTTGGCCGGTCATGGTGCGGATCATCTGGTGGGCATTGCGCCGCCGCTGACCCGTCCTACCGCTCTATAAGGCGCGGCATCAATTCCACGAAGTTGCAGGGGCGAAACCGGCTGTCCAACTGGCTCGCCAATATCCCGTCCCATGCGTCGCGCACGGCGCCGGTCGATCCGGGCAGAGCGAAGATGTAGGTGCCCCGCGCCACGCAGGCGGTCGCGCGCGACTGGATGGTGGATGTGCCGATCGACTGATAGCTCAGCCAGCGGAACAATTCGCCAAAGCCCGGAATTTCCTTGTCCTGGACGCGCGCGACCGCTTCGGGCGTGACGTCGCGCCCAGTGACGCCGGTGCCCCCGGTCGTCAGGATGACGTCGATGTCCGTATCGTCGATCCATGCGTTCAACCGGGCGACGATTGCGTCGGCGTCGTCCTTCTCGATCGCGCGATCGGCCAGCACATGGCCCGCAGCGGTGAGCCGTTCGATCAGCGTGTCCCCCGACCGATCCTCCGCCAAGCCCCGCGTGTCCGACACCGTCAGCACCGCGATCCGCACCGGCAGGAAGGCGCGACCCTCGTCGATCGGCATCAGTCCGTTCCGCCACCCATGCTGCCGCGCCCGTCGGCCTTGCTCACGCGCACCAGCTTCATGCCCTTGGACGTGGGGAAGGTCGGCCACATGCCCTGTGCCATGCCGGTCAGGCACTCCGCAGCGCCCTTGGCCTGGATCTGGTACATCCAGTAATTGCGCATGACGATGTTCACATAGGCCCGCGTTTCGTAATAGGGCAGCGATTCGATGAAGAGCAGCGGATCGCCGCCGTCCTTCACCTGGCTGTTCCAGCGCTCGACCGGGACCGGCCCGGCATTGTAGGCCGCCATCACCTTGGGCAACAGGCCGCCCGTCGCATGGCTGTCGCGCAGCGTTTCCAGATAGCGCTGGCCATATTCCATATTGGTCGACGGCAGGAAAAGCTGTTCGGGTGACGACAGCCCCATGTCCCCGCCGGTGCCGGGCAACACCTGCATGATGCCACGCGCACCCGCGCTGCTCACCACATTGCGGCGGAAACCGGATTCCTGAAGCGCGTGGGCATAAATTAGCGACGGATCGACGCGCCACCCGCCATCGGGCCGCCAATCGGGCGCGGGAAAGCGCGCGAAGCTGTCGGGCTGCATCCCGGCAGGCCCGTTATGCGCCAGCCACAGCTGCGTTTCGGGCATGTTGAGCGCGCTCGCAAGGCGTAGCAGCGCGCCATATTGCGCCGTGCCGCCCAGCTTTGCCTGATATCGGATCAGATCGTCGGCGCGGCCCGTTTCCCCGATCGCTGCCATCGCGATGGCGCCGCGAACATTGGGGCTGGCCTTCAACTGCTGCCATTCGCCGTCGCCGAAGCGGCTTGCGACCGGCGCACCGCCCAAAGGCAGACCGAGCGATTCCTTCGCCATCAGGCCGTAGAAGGTTTCGTCGAACTTCGCGGCAAGCTTCAGATAATTTTTGACCTTCTCCGCTTGCCCACAGACCATATAGGCGCGCGAAGCCCAGAATGCGCCCGCCGACCGCATGTCCGCGTCCGTCGCGAGCGCCGCGACCTGACCGAATGCGGGTGCGGCCGACTGGCAATCATTCTGCCGCCAAGCCGCAAGACCGCTGGTCCAATAAGCCTGCACCGTCCACACGCCACCCGCGCGCGCCTCCAGCGCCTTGGCCGCCATGCGCCGTGCATTGGCGTTGTCATTCTCGATATAATAGGCCCAGGCGACACGCTGCCGCACCTCGGTCAGCCCCTCGGGGGTCAGGCCGATCTCTCCCGCCGCCAGCAGCCCTTCGGCACCGACCGGATCGTCGACCTTGATATAATTCTGGATCTGACCGGCCAGAGTGATGGCAGCGGCGTCGGTCTTGTTCGCGGCGACATATTGACGGCGCGGCGCGGCGCCCAGCCAAACCAGCTTCTGCACTTGTGGCAGCGTCGGCAGCAGCGTCGCACCGCGTTTCTGCGCAAGGCGTGACAGCTGATCCGCCTTGGGCAACCAGGGCGACTTGTTGATGAGGTCGAGCAGGTCGAACAGCTCGACGCGTGGCGAACCTTTGGCGAGATAGAGTTCGGACAACGCGATCGGGCGCACCGCATCCTGCATGTCCAGCGCCAGGATCTGCGCCTTGGCATCCGCCCATTGCTGTGCGTTGATCGCGCCGAAGATTGTACGATAGCGCGCCTTGTCCGCGTCGGTCAGCAGCAGCGGCGATGTGGAGGTGGCCGCAGGCAGCATGGTCGTGGGCAGAGGAAGCGTATTCTCGGCGGTGGCAGGGATCGCGATGCCTGCCCCCAGGCTCAGCAGGGCAAGGCGGGACAGGCGGGTCGCGGCGCGTATCACGAATGGACTTCCTCGATCAGCATTTGCAGGGCACGCCAGCATTCCGCCTTGGCCGCCGGCTGACTGAGCAACAGGCGCGGATGGAATGTGGCCATGGCAGGCACAGTGCCGCCATCGTGGTTAAAGGGGCGTAAACCATCATTGTCGCTCTCGCCGTTCGTGGCAAGCAGCGCACGGTTCGTCCGATCGCCCAGCATCAGTAATCGCTTGGGCGCAGCGAGCGCGACCAGCGTCCGCATCCGTTCCGTGGCATATTCCAGATCGCGCGCTTCGACCATGCCGCCGGGCGGGCGGGTGAAGAACAAGGATGCGACGAACACCGCCTCGCGCGACAGGCCGATCGCACGCAACATCGCGTCGAGCAGCAACCCAGCCTTGTCCGCCATCAGCACTCCAGCGCCGGAATCCGACGGATCGGGCATGTCAGTCACGATCATGAGCGGCGCGTTGGCAGGTCCGGCGGGGAGAAGCATCGCCCCCGGCCAACGCCGCTCAGGCGCTGCCGAATCGGCGTTCACCCATGCGGGAAAAGCATCGAGGCGGACGGGTTTTGCCGGAACGGGCGCGGAGGATGCAAGTTGAGACGAGACAGGCGTTTTTGCAGTCGCAGCGGCAGGGCGCAACCAGTCGACCGCGCTTTCCCCTACGGCGCACTCCACGCCAGCCAACTGCCACCATGCCAGATAGGCATCCGCGGCCAGCGCCCCGCTTTCCTGAATATCTCCCCGCATCATTGCCTTAGGGCCAGAGGTTGACGAGGGGGTCAAGCTGCTTCATCGCATTGGATGGTAAAATGTTCGAGGAATAAGGCGATCGGATGATACGGGGTGCAGCCTGCCGAACGCCACTGACGGAGGGATTATGAACGAACGGGAATCCATGCCCTATGACATCGTCATCGTCGGCGGTGGTCCTGCGGGTCTTTCGGCTGCGATCCGCGCCAAGCAACTTGCCGAACAGGCCGGACGCGAACTGTCGGTCTGCGTGCTGGAAAAGGGTTCGGAGATCGGTGCGCACATCCTGTCGGGCGCGGTGATCGATCCCAGGGCGCTCGATGAATTGCTGCCCGACTGGCGCGATATGGGCTGTTCGCTCGCCGACGTTCCCGTCACCGACAACCGGCACTGGTTTCTGACGCAGGGCGGCAAGACCAACATGCCGCACCTGAT